>Ga0208547_1001699_pt1 | contig 12054 bp, 42 predicted proteins | sample DEB08_DNA_5_FD_185501 | JGI IMG/M metagenome (GOLD analysis project Ga0208547, IMG submission 185501) | Aqueous microbial communities from the Delaware River and Bay under freshwater to marine salinity gradient to study organic matter... | ecosystem: Environmental > Aquatic > Marine > Coastal ... | reverse complement strand
GGTCTGTGTGCCTGTCTATGATAAAGTGGGCATCAGCACCGCCAAGAGCGTTCAGGCGGTCGTAGACACCGTTTTCCAGCAGGGTCTGCCTGCTGTGTCCGTGATCCGTCGCTGACCAGTTACGAAACCGTCCACCAGGAGCAGAAACCCTGCTCCTCCCTGCTATAATACTAAGATAATCAAAACAGAACCATGTCTCATCGTTGGGGTGCCTACATTACAACCGTTGATAATCGGTTGGAATATGTTGAGTTTGATACTCCTGGCATCAGTCGTGATGCCGCAGTTGCACAGGTAAAGTCCATGTACGGTGCTAAGTCTGTAAGTAATTGCAATCCAGTTAGCACCAGTTCCAGTTCTAACTCCAACTCCAATTCCTCCAGCAGTTCTTCTGGTTCTGGTGAAGGAATGCTTGGTCTTGCTCTCATTATCGGAGCAATCTGGGCACTGATGACTTTTCTTCCCTGGGTTTTGATGGGACTTGGTGGTTGGTTTGGTGCCTGGGCTGGTAATAAAACTGGTAAGGTAAGTCTGGCAATCATTCTCTCTCTTCTTGCTGGTGGATTTGGTTACTATCAGGGTGATAAATTGCAGCAAGAATGGAATTCTGAGAGTGCAGTGGAGCAAGTACAACAATGAAGTGTAAAGTCCAACTCTATGTTGCTGGTAAGGTTTTTGATGAAATAGTAGAGGCACGTGATTACCAAGAAGCACGTCAGGTAGCACTTGCTCGCAATCCTAATGCTAAAATTGTTGGTGTTACTGCTGTGTTCGGATGAGTGAAAAGTTTCAGAAACCCTTTATTGACCGTCCTGGTGTCTTAGATGATACTGCTGGAGATCCGCAAGGTTATGTAACAAATGATGGCATGTGGGCTGCAGTCCCTATAATAGGTTGCAAAGCATTTGCCATCATTAACAATGGTTCTGTTGTCCATGAGGCACGGAACTATACATCAGCAAAGAACTACATTCTTAAGGAAATGAAAAAGTCCAAAAAGAAGTAGTGTAAATAATACAAACAGGAAATAATCCATGAACGAAAAACACGAAAAGCGTAGAGATGCACTGGGTTTGTTTTATGAGAGCGTCTTAAAACCAGACCCCGAACTGCGGAACTGTGCTCACAACCAAAAGTGTTTTAATGAGTTGATGGAATGGAGAGACGAAATCATCCGTTATTTGGATGAAAGGAGAAACCAGGAGTTCCACTGATGGACTCCCATTATATAATACTTTCACTGTTTGCAGTGGCAGCGTACTTCATCGTAACTGATGATAGCGTTGCCGCTGCATTTTTTTATGTCACAAGGTTAGCAAAAGCATACATTCAGAGACAATTGTGGTGGTTTACACATAATCCCAAAAACCCGATCGTCAAATATCTCATATATCGTCGTTCTATGAAACTCGCACAAGAGTTACAGAAGTATTTTGATGAAAAGGATAAATAATAGTGCTTATTCCTTGTAACAATGATTAACTTCTCCACCTTCACAGAAAATGCTGAGAGAGCACAGCAACTCCGTGATAAACAGAGAGACGCCGTTGATAAGTTTAAGGCATCTTTACAAAAAGGAAAAGAAGAACACGAAAGAAGATATGCGGTAGATGCTCAAAATAATCGTAGGAAGAGAGTAAGAGCAAAGCTAGATGCTGCTGGTGTAAGTGATGATGAAGGGGACTTTGATGATATTGACTAAATATTAATGCTTTTATGTGTGGTAACTAAAAGCAAAAAGGGGGCAACGCCCCCTTTTTTACTGCGTATCTGTTATAAATAATAATACCACACATAAAAAGCAGATGGAAGAACAATGGTTGATAGACCTTCGCAACTTTGTATGCGATGATCCAGACTCTAGTGAAATAATACCCGAACCAGAGCAGTGGTATAAGGAACTTGGTATAGATGCTCCTTGTAAAGGTAGATTTTGGATTACAAATGGGACTGAGGCAAGAATAATCGCAGGAGAAATCCCCGATGGTTGGTGGAAAGGGAGAGTGAAGATGAGTGATGAAACACGAGCAAGAATGTCTGCTAGTCATACTGGAAAACCTAAACCTTGGGTCTCAAAAAGTAGGAAAGGAAAGAAATTATCAGAGGAAACCAAGGCAAAGATAAAAAGAAACCATAAGGGGACTAAGGGAATGAAGTTTAAGTCCCCAGCAACTGCTCTATCAAATATGGGTCGTAAGTGGTATAATAATGGTAAAGTTAATAAGTTTTGTTATGAGTGCCCGCCAGGATTTGAGGCAGGTATGCTACAAAAATAAATAACTAAAACGGAGTGAAACATTTATGTTAAGCACTGCTTACAGGTTGAGATTACAGTCAATCTGTGATAAAATAGCAACAGGTGAGACCGTAGAGCTTTCGGAGATGGTCTGGGCGCAAAAATTATCCAAAGCAAATACTTCCGCCAGAGAAATGTTAAAGAAGGCACGCTTTCGTGCTGCTAACCCTGATATGGTGGAGGGTAGTATGGACGACTTCCTAAACAATCTAGGACTTGGAAATCCTGATCCCAGTGATTATAAGACTGGTTTTGGTAGTGCCGATGAGATTGTAGATTGGTTCAATGAGGACCGCCCCGATGACTGGAGGCAACGTGACTGAAACAGCAGTAATTTATTCTAACGGAAGCCAAGAATGTGAGCGTATTGGTATGCTACTCAAAGCACTGGGTGGAGAATACCACGAGTATATTCTTGGTAAAGACTTTGATCAGAAAGCATTTCGTGCAGAGTTTGGACCAGAAGCAACCTACCCACAAGTTGCCTATGGATCAAAACATATTGGTAGTATGAAGGAGACACTACACTTCTTGTGTAACGAAGGAATTATCTGATGAAGTACGGGCAGCAACAGAAGTCTGGGGAGATAGATGTTGCGTAAGTCCCACACTTATGATATACTAAATAATAGTAGTCATCCCCAGACTTCTATGAAAAAATACTATACCTACGCATATGTGCGTGAGGACGGAACACCCTACTATGTTGGTAAGGGTAGTGGAAGAAGAATAGATGACCCTAGTCATCATTCTAGTGGTATTCCTCCAAAAAATAGAAGAATATATCTAAAACAAAACATTACCGAAGAAGAAGCACTTAGGCACGAAGTTTATATGATAAGCGTGCTCGGTAGAAAAGACTTGGGGACTGGAATATTACGAAACCTAACAGATGGTGGAGATGGCACATCTGGGTATAAACATACAGAAGAGTGGAAAAAGGTAGCGTCTGAGCGTATGCGTGGAAAACCAAGTCGCAACCAAAGAAAAACTCTAACAGAAGAAGAAAAGAGAAGAATTAGTGAAAGTATGAAAGGAATAGTCCATTCTCCCCAATCTATTGAGAAGATGAGGCAATCAAAAATGGGGCACAAAGTATCTGATGAGGCAAGACAAAAAATAAGTGCTAAGAATAAGGGTAAAGTGTGGTATAATGATGGAAAAATAAATAGATTTACACATCAATCTCCCGGAAAAGGGTGGGTGAAAGGAAGATTGTCCTTTAAGAAAAAGTAATAACTTGGACTACTCTGACTTCATCAATAAGGGCACTGATTTCTATATGGATATGGTGCGTCTTGTTGATATTAAACTCAAGTATCGTATGGATTTCACTGATGAAGAAAAGGAAGTGAAAGATCATATCATGGAGTTTCAGAAGCAAATTAAGATAAATGAGTTAAGAGATCGTTTTGAGAAGTGTTGGGAGGTTGATGAATGAAACCTTTAATTCTTGTTGCTTGCTTTTTACCTCTTGTTGTGATATGGTTGGTAATGAAACTTTCGTTATGGATTTCTGCCGTCAACGAAGAGCAAACTTATGTCAGAGAGGACTCCAAACGACCACACGGACCCTACGTGGAGGATGCATATGGAGACGTTGATGAAGAAGAAGAGAATTATTGAGACCAAAGAAACTATTGACCAGGCACTCTGGGAGTATTACTTTGAGAAAGGACTTCCTGTGCCTAAATGGAGAATGGAGAAAGACCCCCAGTGGTGGACTGATTATCTGAAAGAGCTTGACAATGAAGTTTAGAGGCGCTATAATACCAAGCATATACAGCATCGTTATGGACTACAAACCCTATTCCCCAGAGTGGCACCGAAGACGCTACCTGAAGGAAGCACTGGATAAGTATTTTGATGATTATGTGGATACTGATACTATCCGCGAAGACTTGCTGAGTATTCTATCTGAGCGGTCTGATAAGGCATATGCCGAGTTTATGCGTATCAATGAACTTGAGCGAGCACTACAGTGAGAGACAAGATAGTTTTTGTCCTTCCATTCTTCCAAGTTATCATTGCTCTGGTAACTCTTTCTAAGATACCAGAACCTCCACCGCAGTATTTCTGTGAGCAAGGTAGAGACACTTATGGTAACGCATACCCAATCATTATTTGTAACCCACAATGACTTACGAAGCAGAAGTTCAATTCAAGTTTGATGCTACCTACACTCACTCCTATGGTGGGTTTGGTTCTACTATTGGTGATGATGACTTCATCCCTGAAGAGCATTACCTGATCACTGCACCTGCTGCTGATCTGAATGCCAAACAGTATTTCAAACTGTTTGAGAAGTTCATGCTCTGTGTGGGTATGTGCCCTCAATCTATCCGCAGTGGTGCTATGTCGTTGGTCTTCAACGATTATGTTACCGAGGAAGATCAACGTAAGGTATGTAATGAGTATGAACTGACCATGGATGAGGACCTGGAGAAGAAATACCAGGATTTCAAAGAGCGTGATGCTCAATGGGCAAAGATCAATGCTCAATACGAAAAGAACTTTGGCAGTGAACCCAAGATTAAAGGTGATTGGGAAATTCTGACTGACGAAGAAAACAAGAACGATCCTTCATGGGAAGAACGTTACTGGGCAATCTATCGTCGTTTCCAACGCTTCGTTAAGTATACTGACGAGCAACTGGAAGTGATGACCGATATGTATGATCAATCCAAGATTGAAGGAGTAGCATAATGGGGATGTTTGACTATGTGAGAAGTTCTTATCCTTTGGGTGAGCACTTCTCTGGCAACTGCCAAACAAAAGACATTGAAGATGGTATTGGTGGTACTATGACCCAATACTGGATTGCTCCTGATGGACAACTTTATATTATTGATTATACGCAAACTGCTGACTTTGTGGAACTCAAAGAAGGCGATGACGGGTATAATGATAAGTTAGCACTCTTAAACTTTAGGTGGATTCCAAATGGAACTCATGGTAAAGTTAGACCATGGAATATCACCAAATATGTGGTAATATACCCACAAAACTGGGAAGGTAAATGGGAAGATTGGCCAGATTGTCGTATTCATTTTAAGAATGGTATACTACAAAACTATGAAATTCTAACTAAAGGAGAACTACGATGAGTAAGAACTGGGATGTAATGAATAAGTTGGAGGAGGCATTCTCTAACATCAACTCAATCAGTTTCATGTTAGAAGAACTGACTGAAGCAATGGATAACAACCGTATGGATGCTGCCCATGACATTGCCCATGCTCTGAATGCTTTCATGCCAGTTTATACTGACAACTGGGACCGTAAGTTTAAAGAAGCATGGAATGAGGTTGTAAAAAATGACTAGGTTTGTAAAGAACCCAGATGAGATTGTTCTCAAAGATGTGAGAACTCTACACTATGAGGTGATGGAAGAAGGTCGTGCTGTATGGTTGGGAATCTATCTTGCTGATGGTAAGATGTATCACCTAAACATCGGTGGTGACAATCTTTATGTAAACTACAGTTATGAGGGCAACATTAATGAAACTCTTTGATTACGTTCATTACGAGGACTTTGGACATGAGTGGTATTTCCAACTGCTTCCAATCTCCAATCGTTTTGCACTCATTGATATGGTAATTCAGTGGGATGACTTTGCTCCTTCTGAATGGTATCCATATGGAGTCATTGGTATTGGTCCTCGTGACATTGGTTTCACATTTAGGTGGAGGAAGTTTGAACTTCGTTTTGATGTGCTAGACTTTGAACCACGCAATCTATCAAAGTATCGTCGTTACAAATCAGGTGATTACCGATGACTGAAGACATTCAACAACCAAATGGAGATTTTCTAAAGAACTATCCTGATGTCACCCGTGTAGAAGTAATTACTGGTGAAGGAAGAGAATTTGTGAGATACGAATGCTCTAATGTTCAAGTATCACTTCAGGATGACGGACAAACAATCAAAGTATTTCTTTTTACGACTTATGACTGAAGAAGATAAGTATGCACTCAAAGAGTTTCTCCGTGGTGCTGGTGTAGTTGTTGGTGTTGTTGGCGTTCTTATTACCATTCTGATGGTGCTTGCTTACTCTACCACAGGTGGTGAACCATTAAGTCCATCATTTGAGGTGGTTGACAAATACAAAGAGTGTGATATTGTAAGATACGCACCACACCAAGTCGCAGAGTACAAGTATTTCCTTTATTGTGAGAAGAACAAATGAGTATCCCACATTTCAAATCCCAACATGATTGGGAAGCATTTACCAGTATCTTTGATCAACAATGGCATTGTAAGAAAGCACTGCTGAATCGTGTCAAGGATGATCTTTTCCCCAATACATCCTGGAACGGACTCACGTCTGGACATATGGAAGTCATCAATGACATCGTACAGAATCTCCTGTATGATGTAGATCGTAAGTTCAAAGAAACACATCAGGACTATAAGACTGATGATGATGAGATGTTCATTCCCTATCGTTCATTCAAAGAGAATGTAGCAGAGGCACTTGAAAATGCCATTGATGCTTATCATATTAAGAAAGAATGTCCTCCTTGTGATACACTTGCTTGTGCTGATCACCTGACAGATGAATGAGGATGTGTAAATACCTTATCCCTTGCTAAAAACTAATGGACCCATCCAGCATACAACTAGAAAGCACTGCAAAGATGTTTGAGTATGAAAGGTTGTCAAGGGAAATTGATAACTGCAACGACATTGATGTGCTTAAAAATATGCTGAGATGCTACATTAAATTGCATATGAAGCACCAAGAGGTTGCAAAGGATCTATTATTCAACAAATGAATCTAACTGAAAAAGATAAAATCTACAAGTATGTCTGGCAGTGTGCCTATCAACGTAGATACTTTGCCATGTGTAAAGGAGACTGGGACTTGTATAATAGAGAACACGAAACAATCCTAATGTGTCTTAACATTGCCAAGTGGACCGAGTTTGACACAGAAAAACCCAAATACTTTACAAAATACCAAGAATAATGTTAGAACTTACCTTAGCATCTCTACTCAATACAATGTCAGCAGACTTCTGTGCTCTGATGGAAACTGAAAAGGATGTCGTCAAAGCAACCTTTCTTGCCTATAGTATGGCAAACAAACAGTATGGTCCTGATAATGTAATCAATATCATTAATGATGCATCTCCCCTTGAAATTAAATCCCTTGCTGTTTCTAGTGTAGTCACCAAATGCCCAAACAAACTGTAAAGAAGAAACCAACAACTAGGAAGGCAAAACCTAAAGTTGTCTCATACACTCCTGCTGACCTTGAGGTAGAATATCCTTATGATATGTTCCCTTGGAAACTGATTCATAATGAGAGAGGTGAGAAGCGTAGTTGCTATTTCCAGTGTGAAGAGCACCGCAAAAAGCACATTGTGCGCTATAATCTAAACAAGAAAGACATTATCTTTATGGGGTACAAGTATGATTGACAATCCTATTTCTTATGTGAAAAACACACGAAAGACTTACAGCAAACAGTATGAAACTGTACTGACCGAAGTTCAGGTACAGTTTGGTGATGAGAATCCTGCCTGGATTCCATATGAAACTTTAGTCGCAATGGAAAAAATTTGCAATGACTGAGAAATCCCTGGTGATGAATCTGGTAGTGCTGGGCTTGCTAATGCTCTGTGTCGGTGCTATAATCATTGGAGGTTACATCCACGGCGATATGCACTTCGCCAAAGTATTGGAGCACTTAAAGAAATGACACAACGCACATTTACTGGAAAGACTGGAGATGTATGGACTTGGGAAGAAACTCCCGAAGTTGTAGCAGCACTCAAACAACTGCACAATACTTCTGTCAATAATCGAGTCAATCGTCCACATAACTATGAAGGTCCACTGTATGCTCCCCATCCAGATCTTAAGAAAGATGCCTGAACTTACCAAACATCAGTGGAAACTTATCTTCACTGCTGTTAGCAGTTATAGGGCAAATCATCCTTTGACGGTTCCTTGTTATAAAGGAATGAATGAAGATTTGTCCCTTATCCTTGATATTATTCACCCTTATGCCAACCTAGATTATGAACACGAAACCACTGACACTTGAAGAAGTATTTGAAGCGGCAGACATCTTTTTTCCCATCTATGAGTATATTAAGCATCGTCTGCCCGCCGATACTAAGGTAGAAGATGTACTCAAAGTTGCCGAGAATGTATGCACCCTAGCACACAAACTTCGTGCTGAGAAAGAAGCAGAAGCACTACCCTTTGGATTTAATAAGAAGCCTAATGACGGACAAGAAACTGATTGATGACTGCTTTTATGTCGTAAAGGCACGATTTCTCTGGCACAGTTATGACAAAGACGACAATGGTCTTGTCTCTGGTCTAACCGAAGACGTTTGTATTCGTATGACAAGATTCTATCTCAAAGGACGACAAGAAGGATGGGATGATAAGACCAGTCGTGTTGTAAATGATGGAGTTGTTGGTGGAAAACTCTGATTATCCTTACCACGAGTTAGATCCTACTACTCCCTGGTATGAGTGGTTAATGTATTGTGAGATTTGCCACCAGTTAAATGTTCCAAACCAACCAAAGTGGCAAAGGTATGCCGCATACAGAAATTATCTGAAAGAAGTGGGTGTATTATGAAACAAGATCCTTATTGGTTTTTTAGAAAGTGGGGAATACAAGAACCATCTCCACTTGAAGTCTTGGAGAAAAAGATACAAGAACTTGAAGACCGTGTGCGTCTACTTGAAGAAGAGATGGTTGGACAATCTAATGCACTCTATGAGTGTTGGAACTCACTAGATGCTCGTATAGATATTTTGACAGCAGAAAAATGGATTAAAGACGATGTATGAATCGTTAGATTGCTTTGAAGAAGCACTAAAACACTTTGGTACAAGAGTTGATGTTATTATTGCTATGGAAATGGCAGATAAGATCGATAGTGAAACTGCCTATCAAAACATTAAACAAGAACTCAAAGAACTGAAGAGAGTTCGTAAAACTTGGAAAGAAAACAGGGAGTGTGGTGATGACTGCTGATGATACTCTTAAAGTAATACAAAACGAAGACGGATCCTTCACAATGGACTGGGACCCACAAGACCCAAGATGGAGTTGGATGAATGAGTTGACACAGAAGGAGATTCAGGTTATTATGGAGCAAGCAATCAAGGACTTTATCGATGAACTCGACCGATCCGCACAGCAGTGACTTTTCTTACAAGAAGTATTCTCTTGAACAACTTGATACCTTGGTGAATGATGCTCTGAGTTGTGAGGATCTCACTCCAGAAGACATCTATAACACTATCGTAAAGTGTGTGGATGACAGTGTAGAGTATCATAAGAAACATCTGACTAAGAGTGTAGAATTTCTTTCACTTCTTAAAGGTCATCGTCCTGTTGATTTTGAGACAACTCAAAGTGATTGGAATGACTTCTGGGAAGAAAACTATTATCCAGAAGAGCACAAGCAATACACTGAAGAAGAGTTAAATGAAATGTGTGATGCTGCATCAGACAAAGAGAAGTGTCGTGAGTATAATTTGCGTGAAGCAGAGTATTATAACAAACGAGCAGAACTTGATGCTAAACACACATCAAAAGTTGATGGATATTCGGTAGATGGTACTGAACATTCTCAATACTATTATGATACTGGAAGAAATAAAACTCATGATCAAATGATTGCCGAAGGATGGCAAATGACCGACGATGGTTTTTGGATTAAAGAAACTGACAAAGGAATTGCGTCAGTGTCAGCATAATGTATACTCTCAAACTTCTTGCTCCACTTATCGTAGGAGTGTGTACCGAAGGATTAACTACGGGTCAGGGAGACTACTGTGTTCTTGACAACAAACCAGCAAATGTAGTAAAATACTATGAACCTGGAAAGTCCTGCTATGTCAATGGAACTTTCTATCGTAAATGTGAGGATCGTAATGGCTCTATCTGAATCAGTTGAAACAAGTTTGAAAGAAGCAGAACAATCATTGCGTAATGCACTAGCATATGCTGCTCGTCAAGAGCGCCCGATGGTTTGTAGTGTGATTGCCGATTTAATCTCCCGTATTGAATCATTGCAGAGCACTGATGCCATTCTAGACAAACTAGAGAGTCGCAAACCTGGAGACTCTGGATTCTTTGGCACAACATTTGGCGAGTGAAGTAATGTAACTCAATCCCAAAGAAAACATTAAGTTTCTAGATACTTATGTTATAGAATGCTAACATTGGGTTACATCGCAAGACACTCATGACTCTCGCAAAAACTGGTACTGAAATCCTTACCGAAGAGGAAATTATGGAGTTAAATGCCCTGAAAGAGGCGATTACTTATGCCCCACAGACAGTTTCTGCCCACAAAATGGAAAAGTTTGCTGAATTGATGGTGCGAAGTCTGGAAGCAAAACAATCATCTTAAAATAAATAAGTATTATCCCGATACAAAACTATGGAAAACATCGACAAACACATTCAGAAAGATGAGGAACTTCTGAGTGATCCGACTATTTCACCACAGTCACGTCGCCACACTGAAGAAGAACTAGAAGCACTGAAAGCATATAAAGAAAACCACCCTGGTGAATCACACGATCCCACTCCACTTGAGTTGTATTGTGACACACATCCTGATGCTTCTGAGTGTAGAGTTTATGATGACTGAACCAGTTTGAGAACTGGACCACGGGGCGGCAACGCCCCTTTTTTATGCCCTATAATACTAAGGTAATCGACAGACGCCCCAATGGCAACCCGTGCTCGCATTGGTCTTGAACTTAAAGACGGTTCTGTACTCTCTGTTTATCACCACTGGGATGGTTATCCTGAGTGGTTGGGTCGCATCCTGAAAACCCATTACAACGGAAAGTCTCTTGCTTCCGAACTGATTGACGGTGGCGATATGTCTTCCTGCTGGACTGATGAGCGTTGGGATGATAGTGGTGTGAAGGGAGTTTATGGACCTCAGTATTATTCTGTCCGTGGCGATCGTGATCCTAGTCCTCGTCTTGATAAGGACCTGGGTGAGTATCTCCAGAACAGCGAAGAGTATTCGTATGTTTATACTCAACTGAGCGGTTGGTTGTGCTATGATACCTGTTCCTGGCGTGAAACCTACATGGAAGGACAAGAAATCCCCGAAGGAGCACTAGCGGTTTAGTCCGCCTTATGCTACAATAATCAAACAACTTGAGGGTTATTCGATGGATTTGTCTGAGTTGATTGATGAGATTCGGGAGATTAAAATCTATGAAACAGACCCTAAAGATTGGATGGGTGTGCTTGAAGAAGACGACTACTACTGGGAAGTAGCAACTGAACTTGTTTATTGAGGAATTATTATGCTTGAACTGGATGACATGGAACTGTTTCAATTACAGTTCTGTATGCAACAAACGAAGAGTCAAATGATGATGGGTGGAGAGATCCGCCGTCATGCTTCTATCACTCGAAAGATTGAAGAAGAAATGGAACGACGCAAGAATGCTACTGGAGCATACACTAGGGAAGGTGTTTTGCGTCAACTGGAAAAACAAATTGATGACCTGACCAGTTGAGGAACTGGTACAGAAGGCGCTGAAATGCCCCCATATGCCCCTATAATAGGTTCATACGCAACAAACCAATGCCCACCACCTTCGCTGACTACGCTGCCCAGCAGGACGCCCGTAACACTATCGAACTGAATGTTCGCAAGTGGTCTCTGATGCTCTGTGATGCTCTGATGGATAACTTCAAGCAGCGCAATCATGGTTCTATTGCTGGTCGTCCTGCTCCCGAGTATA
>Ga0208547_1001687_pt1 | contig 12091 bp, 19 predicted proteins | sample DEB08_DNA_5_FD_185501 | JGI IMG/M metagenome (GOLD analysis project Ga0208547, IMG submission 185501) | Aqueous microbial communities from the Delaware River and Bay under freshwater to marine salinity gradient to study organic matter... | ecosystem: Environmental > Aquatic > Marine > Coastal ... | reverse complement strand
TATTCTTAATATAGGCTCAATGGTTCACAAATTTTGTGAGATGTGGCTTAAAGGAGAAAAATTTACTGACCCAAGCGACCCTGTAGTTAAAGGTTGTTTTGATAAGTTTAAAAGGTTTTGGACAAAACATAAATTAAAAGTCGTGGAGTCCGAAAAAATTTTATACTCTGAACGTGGTTATTGTGGAACTTTAGATTTAATTGCTAAAGACCCTCAAAATAATTTATGGCTCATAGATATAAAAACTTCAAAAGGTTTATTCTTAAACATGGTTCATCAGTTACATGGATATAAGTTAGCCTATGAAGAACAAACTGGTAACAAAATAAATAAGATGTATATAGTTCGACTTCCAAAAGATGGTGCAGATTTCGAAGCTAGACATATCTTATATAAAAAGGAACACTTAAAAGCATTTCTTGGATTATTAAGCTGTCATAAATCCGAGTTAATCTTCAATGAGTCAGTACGAAAATATAACCAACTAAAAAAAGGAAAAAACAATGTATCAAAAAACTAAATTCGATTTACCATTTTGTGGATTACAAATGAGATTATATCCAACCGGTAATCAATCTCCTAAGTATGAATTTTCAGGAGATGCTAGTAAAGTTAAATTTACTTGTAGCTTAACTAAAAAGAAATATAGCTTATCTCAAATTAATGATTGGTTTATGACACCAGAAGTTCAGAAATATACTAAAGCTGGTTATGTTTTAAAGTATATGACTAAGACTCAGGAAATGCAGAATCCACCTCAATATGCAAAAGGTAATCTTGAGCAAATATTCTGTTTAGTTATGGTTAAACCATATAAACCTAGAAATGATAATGTTGATGGCTTGAAACCTATTTCTCAAGCCATGCCAACACACGCAACGCAGTTTGCACCAGATCATGCTAAACCAGTTGATTCCATGAGTGATATGGACGACGAAATACCATTTTAGTTATGATAGATAAAGATAATCAAATTAAAGCACTTGTAAGCGAGATTCATAATATTAAAAAGGATTTCGCTTTTAAGTTGGAAGAAATCCAAGCCTTATACATGGAGAATAAAAAACAATCTAAGATTATAGAAAATTTGCATAAAGAGAATAAACATCTCAAACAGCAAATTGAAAAACTAAATCAAGAAGCTGAAGAATTATTACTTTACCCATGATAGTTTTTGGAAAGCCAATACATAGAAAGCATAGTAAATGGATTGTTTCATTTTTATCTATTGTTTTATTATTAATTATTTTGTAAGGAGAGATATATGTTGTTAAGCAACAAATCATACGAAGAACTAGAAAAAGCATCTCAAGAATGGGCTGAATGGCATCAGAAAGTAATTATACTTGATGAGGGTCGTAAAGCTACTTTTAGTAAATTGTTTTTAAAATATAAATTAGAAACTAAAACTGTTATTGAGGCAGAGCATAAAGCTAGAACTGATGAAGAATATAAAAAGATTATTGAGCAATATAGTGAAGCTGAAATGAATTTAATTAAAGCAAGATACCATTATAACAATCTTGATAAGTATGTTAGCTTAAAGCAATCTGAATTAAAAAGAGATTTAGCACTAACCGGAAAGCAACCAGTTTAATGAATTCTACTAACGACAGTTGTAATGACTATTATTTCTCCCTTTATCAGTTAGTAGATAGAGTCGTCAGGGAGACTTGGCGACTCGCTAAAAAGAATTTTAGGTGTTTCAATGTGGTTTATTAAACATTCCCACTTTGCTCTTTGAACCTAAAATAGTTGAGGCTAGTTTTTTCTCTCTCTTACTAGCCTCGACTTAATTTAAAGTTATCTCAAAATATTTAAGGTCAGTATCTTCGTGAATCCCACTATAGGAATATTGGTAATTAATTAGTTCAACATCATCTCTTTTTTTAATTTGAGAAATCATGTCATGTACTTTTGGAAAAGATGGAAAAGTATCTATGAATTTAAAATTAACAAAGCTACCATAAGGATTGTTGCTTGTTTCTAATTGTAATTCTAAATCAGTTATTACAGCATCTACTTTTATTTTGTCCATTAGGACATATTATAGATTTTTATGATTGAATGAAATTATTTTCTTTTAAATATATCTGCACCTTTTAAACCATAGATCGCAGAACAGATACCAATAAACAATGCTTGATACCATAAAGGTAATTGATCGAAGTATTGAAAAAATAAATCAACTTTATCTTTTACTGATGGGTCATCAGAAAAAACAGAGTACACCAATATAATGAAAGGAATAGATACGAGAAAAAGGACAATTTCATCTTTAATGCCTTTATCATTACTCGTAATAACTTTCTCTTGATATTCAATTTCGCCTCGTGCCATTTTTTCGTAATGAAGTCTTTGTGCTTGTGATTCTAGCATTTTAGATTCTCTACGATTTTGATAAATCTTTGCACCGACTTTTAAACCAGATGTTAATAAATTCAACCACATTTTAATTCCTTTGCTAATTCGCAGTAGTGAATTATTTTATCATATTTTTCTTTTAGGTTCTCGCCTTTTTTATTTCTAACAGCATATTTCACTATGTTGCCATCTATAAAGTCTAAATTATGCGATATAATTAATTCTATAGGCTGTATTTTACCCTTGTAATGATTACCACCTATTTGCTTGTCAATGGCTCTCTGCGTGGCTCTGTGTGGCTTTAAAGACATATTTTAAAGTAATTTACCTATCCAATTTCCCTTTTTATCCAAAATCATAGGTTCAAGGATTGGAATACCATTAATGATAACTGCTGTACCAATTACAGGTCTAGCTTTTTGTAACTTATTATATTTAAAAGCGAGTGCTTTAGGGTCAATTAAACAAGCACATTGTAAGCCATAATATAAACCCAAACTGTTACCATACCATCTACAGCCATATAATGAATGATAATGTCCTTGTACTGCACTCATTCCTAAACTTTGTGCTAATTTAAAAACATCTGCTGTTTTTCCATGACAGAAATAAACTTTACCTAAAGGAGTGTCTATTGTTAAATCCTCATGCCATTTCCAACCACTTCCAACTTGTAAGTAATCATTATAATTTTTTATATATGCTCTTGGTATTCCATGTTTAAATGCACGTCTATAAACAAGGCTTCCATGATTAGAATCTAATAAATCCATTTTAGGAAATAATTTTTCTAGTTCTTTAATTTTAGGTAATGCTAATCTTAATTCATCTCCCGCACTTGGCATATCACTATCTTTATCGTGAAATGAGAGTCCTGCGTGGTCTACTTCATCTCCCAGATGAATTACCCTATCAAATTTTTTATATTTTTTAATAAGGGCTTTTAAGAAAGGAATTAAAAATTTATTTTCGTAGGGTATATGAGTATCGCTAATAATCAAAATTGATTTGTAAATCATACAAGTATTTGTTGTATATTATTTTGATAAAAAGTAAAGCACTTGGGCTATAAACAATAAAGCTACAGCACCGACTCCATACATAATTAAATTGGTTAAACTATCAAATTTATTATCAATCTTATCGTTAATTTTTTCTATATCTTCGTGCATATGCTTTAGATGATTATTTTGAATTGTGTGAATAGATTTTTTTAATCCGGTTACATGACCATAGAGAGCAACGATATGTTCGCCAGTTGTTCTAGGTCTCTTAGCCATTAGCTTTGCACTATTTTCTCTAGGATTAATTGAAACCCAGCAGAAATAGAAGTTGTAGCATCTGCTTTTGCTCTCATTTCTAAATCTGATTGTTCTGATAAAATTTCTGGTACTAAATAGTCTTTTCTAAAAGGTGTTCCAAATGATGTAACTAATGATTTAGTTTGAAAAGTATTTCCATTTAAAGGTCTTTGCATAAATTTAGCCTCAACTTCTTTTTGCTTACTTGTTCCAACATCAATAGACATTAGATAACCTCTATAATTTCTAGGAATTGTATAAACAGCTTGAAGTGATTGTCCATAACCAACATCAACTATTGAAACAGGAAGTGAATTAACTGTTGTTGTAATTTTACCAACATTAACAACTCCTGTATTAGCATTTTCTAATACTGATCTAAATACTCTTATAAAAGATGTTGTAGAAGCTGAACCCCCTACTGAAATAACCTCATCAGCTAAATCCCAATTCGAATCTAAGCCATAAATATGAACTAAGCTATCATTGTCATCTGTAGAAGTAGATGTTGCTACTGCTGTAGTTGGAGTTGTAGGGTAAGCATATAAACCACCATTTTCCCATATTGTTTCGAATACTGTGGAAACTGAAACATTGTATCCAAATTTTTGAACTCCTGAAAAATTATTAACTAATCCTCTTTGAATTGCTAATCCTAATGGAATATTATTATTACTTATAAAACTCATTTTTTCTTTCTTGGTTTATATTTTTTAATAGCTTTAGAAATAAAGATGTTCTTATAAAGACTTACTTTCTTTCCAAACTTTTTATCAGCTTGTCTTTTAGCTGATTTATATGCTTTTCCTTTTTTATTAAAAGATTTTGGTTTCCCTAATCCTTTAGGTCTAGGTTTAGCATATATTGGTTTAGCTTTCATTACTTTTTCTTCTTCTTTTTTTTCTTTTTCTTTTTGTATTTAAACTTGTTTATCATTTCTGATAAAGTTGCTGTAGTAGTAAATCCATTCATTTCTTTCTTTTCTTTTTAACTGCTCTAGCTACCGAAAGTGCGATAGCTACAGCTTGTGATCTTTTCTTACCAGCTTTTAATTCTCTTTTAATATTTTTAGAGATAGATTTAGCTGAATATCCTTTAATTAATGGCATTATTTTTTCTTCTTTTTCTTGCTCATCATTTTAGATTTTTTAGGTGGTCTTCCTTTTTTTGAACCATAAGTTCCTTTTCCCATTGGCATAATCGTTCTCCTATCTATTTGCGTTTTTCATTATACTAGCCAAAGCCTCACATCTTTTTGTGGTTTGCTTGTGCCAATTACTATCTATCATTTCTTGTGATGCTTTATCAAGGTTTTTTTCTCTCAAGGCTTCCCACATTTTCTTAAATTTCATTACTCGAGGTTTGCCTAATTGGAAACACATTTCAACAATTACACCGAAAACTATATGATTATATTCTATATCTCTTAATAATTCTCTAGCTGAATCTACTGCTATTTTAAAATCATTATCAAAAACTTCTTCAAGAGTTTCTTTGTCATAAGTAACATCTTCAACAAAATTATCGGAATCCAATACCAAATGACCATAGCCAATAGTACGAAAACCCAAGCTATCGGAATACACAGTATCCCTAAACCCTTCATGTTCTTTAATTCGTTGTTTAATTTCTTCCATATATTATTTTTCCAATGTTTTAATATATTGATAAATTTTATCATAATAAAGCAAGTGAGTATGTGGTGTGGAGGTAATACCCACTTGCAGATAATCTTATATCATTTTTAAAGATTATTTAAAATAGGTATTTATTTTTTATTTTTAAAATATTCAATACATTCAGCTATTGTTTGTTGTCTTATATATTCATCTCTTATTTCTTGTGATGTAGGTTGAGGTAAATATGAATCCCATCTATCTATTATAAATTCTCCAGCACAAGTCATATCATAACTAACATTAGGTGCTAATGATTTCATTACTGTATTAATACCCCAAGAAAAACCATTTTCATTAGTATATGCTTTAATAGTTTCTTCTATGTTTAGTTTTTTAATTGTCATAAAGATTAATACTATTCTAAATAAATTAATATTGTAAAAACAAATCTTGCATCTTCTTTAATTTTTCCAAAAGATTTTGCAACACTATGAACTTTATCTGATGGATATAATATTAATCTATTAAATTTATTTTCTATTAATAATTTTTTATTATCATTTATAATAATCGTACCAGATTCTTTTTCAGCATTTTCATTTAAATAAACAACTCCACTTAATTTTTTTTTGAATTTTACATTTTTTTGAATTAAAGATATTTCGTCTTTATGAAAAGACGGTAATTTTATATTTTCTAAAGTATAAGAAAAACTTAACCATGCTCTAAATTCTGTAAAATTTTGTTCATAAAATAGTTCTGATGCTTTTAATAAATTATTTATAAAATAGTTAAATTTATCTTTATTAATGTTATTAATATAATTAGTTCTAAAACCTAAAAAACCACCTAAATTTTCTTTATAAGGGTGGTCTTTTTTATTGTAGAATTTTTGTTTTAATGCCCAATCTTTTATTTCTTTTGGATTAGAAAAATAATTATCTATAATTAAATAATCTTTCATTATTTGAATTGCTTACCAGTTACCCAACTAACTAAAGAATTTCTTTCGCCTTTTGTTACAGGTTTTACTTCATGTAAAATATAAGATGGAAATAATATTAATGTTCCTTGATCTTTTTTCATTTCTAAACCTTTTTCACTTTCATATAAAAATAATTCTCCACCCTCATATTTTTTAGGATTGGTTAATTGTATAGATAAAGATAATTTTCTTATTAAAATATTAAATGATCTATCAATATGTTTTCCATATTTATTTGATGGTGCTTTATAATTAGTAAATTGTAATCCCTCATTTAAACCATGAAGATCAAATTTAAAAAATCTATCATTAAGATTTAAAACTACATCTGTAATTCTTTTAAAAATCCAATCTAAATCATCAGAAGAATATAACCAAGAAATCTGACTTTCTCTAACATCTGATTTATTTTTAGTTGTTCCTTTAATTAGACCTTTATTTTTTGCAATTTTAATTATTTTTTCACATTCTTCTGGTGTAAATACTTTTTCCCAATAAGCATAAGTATTAACTTGATCTAAATAAAAATTCCAAGATGCGTTATTAAGTTTTTTCACACCATTAAATATTTTATTCTATTAAATTCCAAGATTGATTTGTTTCATTCCATTCATAATATAAACCATCTGTAGGATAATCAACTGGTGCTTTCCAACAACAAGTTTGCTCATTTAAAATCCAAGATGGATAAGGTTTTGGTGGAATAAAAGCATCTCTATCTTCATCATAAGTATAACCAATACCAGCATGATTTTTTCTAAAAGGTGTTCCACCTAATAAATGAACTCCAGCACGAGTGTTATAAGATGTTTGTTTCCAAATAGCCCAACCTGTTAATTTTGTTAAAAAATCTATACCAATAGATTCTTGCTCAACTCCATCAGCATCATGTAATACTTCATTTACTACTGATTGAACTTCAATCACTTTTCCATTTATACCTATTTTTGCAAAACTAGACATTATGCTGTATAACTCCCTGAACCATTAAATTGTAATATTGTATTACTACCAGATGTAGTAACTGTTGGAGAACCAGTTGTAGTTCCTGAATATTTAGTGGTTAAGATACTTAAAATAACTACACCTTTTCCTCCAGAATAACCATTTTGATTTTCCCCATTACCACCACCACCACCACCAGTATTTGCTGTTCCTCCTGACGAACCAGCAGTTCCTCCACCTCCAGTTCCACCAGTTCCATCTGTTCCTCCGTTTGGTGCATTAGAACCACCACCTCCTCCTCCTCTTGTTACTGAAGAACCTGTTATTGAACTAGCTGTTCCATTACCACCATTACCACCACTTGTGCTAGTTGAAGCTGTACCAACAGCACCAGCACCCCCTCCACCTCCAGCACCAGAATTTCCTTCTGGTTGATTATAACCATTTCCACCATTATTACCTTGACTAGGAGATGTGCTTGGAGTGTTACCAGCACCTCCACCAGATGGAGTATAACCCGTTCCTCCTCCACCAGAACCACCAGAACTAGCCGAGTTATTTCCCCCACCTCCACGACCCCCACCAGTAGAAGTAATTGTTGTTAAACCTGAACCTGAAATTGAAGAATCTGAACCTGATGTACCAACATTTGAAACACCTCCAGAACCACCATCTCCTACTGTTACTGTAATTACTGTTGATGGATTAACTGATTGAGTTGATGTTCTATATCCACCAGCACCTCCACCTCCACCTACTTGCCAACCAGTACTTGTCGCACAAGCACCACCACCACCTCCACCAGCTATTACTAAAAACTCTATTGAATAAGTTTGTGGTGTTTCAAAAGTTACATCATCATCAACAGTTGGAATCCAACCTTGTGTTGCACCTGAATAAACTAATCTTACTGATTGACCATCAGTATCATAAACAGGATTAGGAGATGAGTTTCCTTGAAAATTTAAACTATTAGGATTTATTGTAACATTATTTGTTCCCCATGTTCTTGCATAATCAACTATTTCCACAGTATCTCCAACATTTGCTGATGCTGGAAGTGTCATTGTTATTGCACCACTTGTTGTATTAATCCAGTATCCCTCTCCAGCTATTGCTGTAAAAGATGAAGTTTTAATTGATGATTGCCAAGATAAACCAGCAGAAGAAAAACTTAATATACCTGAACCATTGGTTACTATTGCTTGTCCTGAATTACCATCTGCATTTGGCAAAGTAAATGTTACACTAGATGCAATATTATCAGATGCTTTTAATCCAACATAATTTGAACCATTATCTGTATCTTCTGGTAATCTAATTTCTGCACCAGCAGAAGAACTTCCACTAATTGAAACTGGAGATGTTAATGTTACTGAACTATCTAACCAATTAACTGTATTAGCTGTATAATCTATTGTTGCTAAAGATATGTCATCAGCACCATCATAAAATTTTAAAGTAGGTGTACTTGCAGAAGTGGTATCTAGCCAGATTGTACCAGCGACAGCAGAACTTGGTCTTGATGTTCCTGAATTTAATGTATTTAATGCACTTAAACTTTCATTTAATTTTGATCTAAATGATGGAAATGTTTGGTTATCAATAGTAATTTGTGTAGTTTGTGCCATGATGCTTTTATACTCCTTTTAATAGCCTTTTGCAATATAGTCAAATGTTCTTGATATTGCTGTTCCACCTGAATTTTTAAATGTAACATCAAATGAATCTACAGCTTTATTTTCAACTACAAAAAAATCTCCAGTAGCCATGTCTTCGGCTGTAATACCAACAGCATAACTTGATGTTTTAAATGGATTTGTAAATGTTACAGTATATGTTCCAGCACCAGAAGTTATATCATTTCCACTAAATATTCTATCTTCCATATCAATAGCAATAGATAATCCAGTTATAACAGGTGTTGTTAATTGATCTCTTGAAATAAAATATGCTCTAAATTTAAAATATCTAGCTGTATAATCTCCAATGACAAAGTTTTTAAAATCTGTATATGCAACTCCATCATTTGACAAAGATATTTCTAAATGAGCATTTGAGTTAGATGCATAATCGCCATCAAATGAACCTGTAGCAGAATCAAATAATCCTGTTTTTGAATCAAATAAATCTGTTGGGTCTTCTGCAAATTGAGTAATTGTTGCTGTAACTCTAGCTGTATGAATAGCACCTATATCAACTGGTGCTGAAAATTCATAAATACCATCTAAATCAAGATCAGTAAGTCTTAATTGATTATTAGATAATGTTAAATTTGTTTTACTACCAGAAAATGTTGGGTCTTCAGTTTGTGTTGCAACTGAATTAAAGTTTCCAATACTTGATATGTTTGTAACTATATTTGTAGCATTAATTGAAAAGTTACCTAATTTATCTACAGCTTTTATAAGATAAGTTCCTGTAGCAAATGCTGGAACTGAAATTGATGTGGCTGGTCTTGATACTTTTTCAATTAAAGAAACACTATTATTCCATTCTGCACCACTTGTTAATGTTGAGTATCTAATTTGATAGTGTGATAAATCTACATCAGGTATCTGTTCCCAATTTAAGTGAGCCTCTGAACCAATAATATTACAACTAAAATCTGTTACATCACTTGGTGGTTCTGTACTTCCAATTACTGTATGTTGAGCAGTTACATAAGTAGAAGAAACTCCGAGAGTATTTACAGCTTTAACTCTTACATCATAAGTTTCTTGGTCAATTACATTTAATACTCTATGATTTAATCCTGAACCTTGTGCATAAATAATATAATTTGAATCTGTGCTTTTTTTGTATTCTACTTGGTAATAATCAACAAAGCTATCAGTACTTGCACCAATAGTTACATCTAAAGCAATAAGTGGTGTTTGATTATATTCAATTAATGTATCTTCTAAAGATACACTTGCTGGTGGTTGAATAGTAAATGGATTAGGTAAATTAGTTGTTGGAATTGTTGCTTGTTGAGTTTTAGTTGCCCATGTATAATGTGTTGCTTGATATTCCACCAAAGATAAACCTATTGTAAAATCTTCATTAAAAGTCATTCCCATAACTCTAAATGGTTTAGAAGAAAATCCTAATGAACTATGTGTAATATTAACTATATCGCCAATCGCTAAATCATAAGCATCAAAGCTAACAGTTAATCCTAATGTTAATGCTTGTCTTGATCTTCTTAAAATAACTTCTGCCATTTCTTCAGCTTGATATGGAGATGTAATAGTTTTAAAATCAAATCTACCCTCAAGTAAAAATCCACCATCAGCAGTTTTCATATTTTCATGTTGATCTTCACTTGGTAATCCTGAATCATCTATTGGTGGAAACTGAACTTCATCAACTTGATAATTACGATCAGGATTAACAAAGCCAACTATAACTCTGTTATATCTTTCGTTCTTTGTTGGGACAGATAAAGTATATCCACCAATAATATCATCTTCAGTTAATGTTATTGATGCACTACCTATTGTTTCAATAATTAATTTATAAGTTCCTTGAGTATAAGGTAAATATCCTCTGCAACCTTTTAAAATTTCTCTAACATTATCTATAATCTTTTGAGAAGTATCTAATGCAGTATTTGTATCAAAAATATTAATATCACTTCCACCAGAATATGGTGTTACTTGTGTTTCGCAAACTAATGAAGCATCATAGAAACTTTGTAAATCCATTTCTGAAATTGATAAACCTTTGCCATATCTAGTATTAGTTAAATAATCTAATAAGCACCATGCTGGATTAGTTGAGTAAGCTGGAGATTGTGCAACTAAACTTGCATTATAAGATACAACTTTTTTACCTTGAATTTTAGCTTGTACTTTTGGAATTCCAGTAAATGCGTCTTGATTCCATTTAAACCTTACTGCTAAATAACATAGACCAGATAATTTATGATTAGCTGTCCAATTAGTTAATGTTGATAATAATGTTGATGCTGATTGACCATCTGTACCATAATGTGGTTCTACTCTAATTAAACTTTCAGAATTTTTATAAAAATTACTATCTGAACTATCTACTTCTACTGCTGTTCCATCAGAAAATCCTGATGCAAATGTAACTATTTTATCATCTACTCTTATTTCTGTAATATCATTGATTTCTCCCTCTGCCATTACGATAGCCATATACAGATAAGTGTTATCTGTTCCTGATGTTTCCATGAATACTCTTGTTCCACCAGTTAATCTTTCTCCATAAATTACAGGAATATTTGCGTCATTAGATTGTTTATTAACTAGAATACCTTTTTCAAAATCATCAAATTCATTTGTTCCAAAATCTTGTATTTCAGGAACTTTTGGTCTTAATGCCCAAGATAAAAATAATGTTACCCCTAAAGATACTAAAGGATTCATATTTTTAAAGAATCCAGTTACTTTTGTTACAGCTTTAACAATACTACCCCAACCCATTATGCTCTACCCCATTTAATATCTTGAACTGTTTGACTTGCAAAGTCCATACCTACATCTGTGCTAAAAAATCTTTGCTGTGATGTATTGTTTGTTTTACGACCATTCTTTTTTTCAAAATCTGCCCAATGTGATACAATAGATAAACCAACTGCACTATCTTTTTCATTTTCTTGTATTTCAAAATTTTCAATATTACCTTTATAAAGTAAAAGTGGGTCAGCTATAATTGAATTTGAATCATCTAAAAATGCTCTATAAATAGTAACTTCATCATTAATTACATTTTCATTTAATACAGTTGAAATAAATGTTTGATCTGCACCAGATAAATTAATTGTGATACTTGATTTAGTAATATCTGTTTCTTCGGTATGATTAGATATACCTAATATAAAATCTGATGCTGAATAAGTTACAGATGAGCCTGATATTGATGATGTT
>Ga0208547_1001685_pt1 | contig 12102 bp, 7 predicted proteins | sample DEB08_DNA_5_FD_185501 | JGI IMG/M metagenome (GOLD analysis project Ga0208547, IMG submission 185501) | Aqueous microbial communities from the Delaware River and Bay under freshwater to marine salinity gradient to study organic matter... | ecosystem: Environmental > Aquatic > Marine > Coastal ... | reverse complement strand
GAAGCAGCACCTTTAGACAGATTCATCAACGAGTCAGAAACATCGATGTTGGTGGTCTGTACGGAGGTGGTTGTTCCTTGAACGGTCAAGTTTCCGGAGAATACAGCATTAGCAGCCGAGATGTCACCGCTGAACGAAGCAGAGTTACCGTCAGAAGCGAGGGAACCAGCTTGGGTTTGCAGATTAGAGATGTCAGTGTCGTTGCTGGAAACGTTGCTTTGAAGAGTTGAGATGTCGCTGTCATTGGAGCTAACATTGGACTGAAGAGTCGAGATGTCAGAATCGTTAGAAGCAACAGCGTCAGCAACAGTTTTAAGTTGAGTATCAAGGGCTTCGTCAGCAGCTTTAAGACTGGCTACAGAACCGAGATAGTTAGTAGAACCATTAGCGGTGTAGGAACCATCAGTACCAAGACCCGCACCAGATTGAGTATCATTAACTTCCGTTTGAAGGGAGCTGATGTTGCTGGAGTTAGTCGAGATATTGCTTGTGTTCGTGGAGATATTGCTGGCGTTAGTGGAAACGCTGGAGCTAACAGTTGAGATTTCTCCGTCTACATAAGCCTTAGTGGCGGCGTGAAGATTAGCAGTAGGAGCACCTGAAAGGGTCAAAGCCCCAGTCATTGTTCCACCTGCGAGGGCAAGCTTCTTATCAAGCTCTACTTTTGTTTTTTGACCCAATTGGGTAAGCAAACTAGACATAATATATAATCCTTTGTTGTGGGTTAGTTGTGTTTAGAAAGAGTATAAGGACAGCTAATAACTGTCAAGCATCCGCAATTAGAATGTCGCCAGCTTCTGTAAGTAACGAATTACCAAGCTCATCTGTAATATGTATGGATTGTGGTATAGCAGTTCCTAAACTACTAATTAACCAATCAGTTCCGTTATCTATTGCTAAACAAGGACTTCCATCGTCACCGTCTGATACATAAACAACTCTACCAGCAGTACCACTGGACGGTAAACTAGAAGATGTATACGATCCTACTTGTAACAGTTGGGATATAGTAAGGTCACCACTAACTGTACCACCTGATGTATTTAACTTGTTATCAAGCTTTGCTTTAACCTTTTGACCTAACTGTGTAAGTAAACTGCTCATCCCTTGGTGTTATAACTGTTATTACGGAGCGGTCAAGGCATCAAGAAAGTCTTGGTAATCTCCCACTTCCTCTTCACGAGCATCTAAGAAGTACGGCAAAGAGTTCCACGCAGTCGTCCCGTCACCTATCTTAATTCTGTTGCGAGCAGAGTCTAATTCGATTCCTAGCTCTCCTTCAAGTAGTACAGGGTTCTCTGTCGTCCACTCGCTAGAAGTTCCTCGACGTAGTTGTATGCGTTTAGTAAAACTAGGCATCAGGTGATCCTCCGTCAAAAGTATCTATATCTGCTTCCACCACCGCTCCTCCACCGTCAACAGTAACAAAGAATGGATCGCTCTCAAGAGTAGTTACTTTACCTTCCAGCTCTGTTGCTTTCTCCTCATTCTCTTTTGCTTGGGCAGCGGATGTAGCAGAAATCGTACGTTGTTGAAACGCAAGAGGATTAGGACGTACTACAGGTCTTCTAGCAGGTCTAGCCATGAGTTAACACTTCCACCTACGCAACGATACACTCACTTCTTCTTAGGAAACCCACGCTTCATATTAGCGTAAGCCTTTGGTGTAATGGTAGATTTCTTTTTACTGCGACTGATGCCGAGCTTTCTTCTTCTATTAATGTTTGCGTATAATCCTTCTGGCATATCTATTTCCTCACTAATACTTCTAACATTCTATCTAATTTATTGTGAACTTCTTTAAGTGCTTCTTCTACCTTTGCGATCCGTGCTTCAACAGCTCTATCTCTTTCCCGTTGTGCAGCTAACTCCACTTCTATCTTAGTCATTCTTTTCTCACCGAGATCAAGACGTTCAATAACACGTTTGATAATCCACCCAATCACGCCAAGAGCAACGACAAGACCAGTGTTAAGAAAGCTAGAGATGGAGTCGATCATTGGTTATTAATAACTAACTAAATCAACAAAACCCGCTAAATTTGACTCGTTCGCCCCGTAAGCATAAAGAGACCGTGTATCACCATTATCAACAGCAGATAAAGTTATTCCTAAATTAGTACCTACGGTTGCTACAACTGCTTGCCTAAAAGTTACATCTTCGGAAATAGCAAAGTTTATTTCTTGAGACGATGTGTTATTATCAGTTAACCTTTGCTGTATTAATATTTTACCGCTTGTACGAGGAGGAGCGTACTCAGGGAAAGTGCAAAGTAATGTAGGGTTTGCAGAATCAGTTGAAAGAGTAGGTATACGAATGTACTGACGCTCTAATCTTTTCTCAGAAATAAAACGAGTTCCGTCGTGTAAATATCCTTTAAAATTCTGCCCTATTGTATAAGTAGAAGTACCGTCAAAATAGTTGCCTGAAAAATTACCGTTAAGAGTATTAAGTTCTACACCTGAATAGGCATCTTTGAATACACAACCTGTTATATTTAAACTATTTGCGTAACCCCCGGCTGTTATAGCTGCAATTTCACAATCAAAAAACGAATTAGTTACAGATAAGCTCCTAACATTATTACCCGTTGAACTATAAGTTAATCCCCTACCTCTTTCAAAATGACAACCATCTATAGATATGAGTCTACCCGCTGGTATATTAATACCTGTAAAATCAGAAGCAGTTCCTTCAGCATCGCAAGATATTAATTTAATACTATTACCAATAAGATGAAAACAAGATGCGTTTTCGGACGTTGCTGCAACTCTAAAAGTATTAAATAGTAAAGCATTTAGATTGTTGGCCGTTGTAGCTACTCCCTGACTTGTAAATTGCTGAATATCAAAATTGGAAAACTTATTTACCCAAGAGAAATTTATTTTCATACCGATACCACACTCTCTAATCGCTATGTTTTCTAAATGACTATCAGTCATCCAGTCGATATAAATACCAATATCCAATCCATTAGCATCTATTAAAAATCCGTCTAACCTAAGTCGCCTAGATGCGGTATTATGCGTACCTCCCGTACCTCCGGTACCGTCATTAATTAATACGGCACAAGAATCTCCATCTAAATTAGTTATACCTGTAGTGAAACTTAAACGAGTTGACTGAGATTCTCCTATTATCTGTGCGTTAACAAGATCGCTTAAATCTAAGTGTGTAAGAGAAAAGGTACCAGCAGGAATGTAAACAGTTCTACCACTAGCTATAGCGTTACTAAATGCAGTCGTGTTATCAGCGGCAGAAGCTGCTGTAGAAGCCCCGTAATCCAACACATTTACAACTTCTCTAAACCGATCCTCCAAGCTTCTAGCGGTCGTTGAACCTGTTGCCGTAACCTCGTTTTTAGCTGCTTCAATACCACCCACGGTACTCCCGTCATGCACCACCAATGCGTTCTTATCTGTGTCTACTGTCAGCTCACCTTGTGCTCCTGTAAAGCTACTGTGTTGAGCGGTTGTTCCTCTTCGTAATTGTACTTGTATGTTACTCATAGTTATTAAGTTTTATAGTATTGCTCCGTAATCGACATAGTCGTCTGCTCCCACTACAGCTACAGAGCCATAGTCTAAAGTGTTAGATACATAAGAATAGGCGTATCTATATCCCCTCTCAATAATAACAATAGATGCACTAGCTGCTGGAGCCGAGTCAAAGCGTAGCACATTTAATCCTCCGACTATTGTGTAGTCATTAGGTGATTGTACTGCTCCGTTTACTGTTACCAAGTATGATTGAGAGTCGCTGTGGTTAGGTGTAAAAGTTAATTCAAAGTCTGTATCAGACCCTGTTTGTGTAAATATAGAAAAGCCCGGTGTAGCACCAGTGCCTAATGTTAACTGATCAGCTACTCCTGTTACATATTGTTTGTTGACAGCGTCTTTTGTAACAAGCGGATCAGCTACTTCAGTCAACCTGTTACCGTTCATATCAACAGATACCGACAAGTTACTACCGTCGAAGTGATCGAGTCCTAAGCCGTCAACGTAAGCCAGATCTGCAAAGTTTTGAGAGTCTACATAGTTCTTTGTAGCGGCGTCTTGAGCGTCGGTAGGGTCGGCAAGATCGGTGATCTTAACGCCGTCTGCATCGTAATCAGTGCCACCTTTCCTACTGAGTTGTTCACCACCCGATCCTTCCGCTGCTTCTTGTGATAAGTAAAAACCGTGTAAGTAAGAACGATCTAAGTCTGACTCTGTAAGTACTGATCCGTTCTCAAAGTCTACAAGAGCTTCACTGGTGGAACTGTTACGAGCAATCTTTACAGCGTTACCTACCGCTACACTGCCTGAAGCGATAACAATCTTCTGAGGAGATGTAGAGATGGTGTAAGCAGAAGTAGCAAGCTTTACTCCCGATACATAGACATCAAGCAGTGCTACTCCTGAGTTGTCAGATAGATACGGAAAGGAAAAAGAGAAGCCGTTAGCAACTTGATCGGATGTCGCTGTGTAGTCTTGGTAGGAGTTAGCCATGATATTAAGTGTATATTATTAATTATTGAGTGAGAAGAGCAAGTCCTTAAAAGCCCATGATCTCTGATAATGGTGTTGGCTCCTTAGATTTTTTTACTGTTCGTTTATCAAGTTTCTTAAGTCGTTGTATTGTGTCATAAAGAGATTCCCCTTCTTCGTTCTTAAATCTCTTCAGTAAACCTGTGTCTTTCAATAGATGTTTTTCTAATCTATCAAAGTATTTATTCTGCTGTTCGGATAGAAATTTCAATCCTAAGTTTTTAGGTATTTTATTAGGATCGTCTAATTCCACCTCTTCTTTTTTATACTTTTTAGCCCAGTTGCCGTCTTGATAGACTCTATAAATAAATTCATCTAGTAAAGTCTTACCGTTAATTTTAAAACTCTTTTGCAGTTGAGTACCAAACTCGTTCTCGAAATGCCTACCATCATCATTAGTGTATTCAGACATTACTATCTTATCTTCAAATATAGTTTTAGGTAACTCAGACTTTAATTGTTTATACTGACGGTTATCAGTTAAGAAAACATCCCTAACTCTTTTTGGTAAATCTTCGTGAGCTTTATTATTTTTCTTCCACATCCTAACCATATCAGATGCCCAGTTACTAGTAGAAACTTTCTCTAATCCGAAAGAATCACGCTCGTAATTAACGCCTCCGTAACCTATTGTATAGTAAGCTGCCTTGTCAGTAAAATCTCCACCTCTTAAATCTACGACCTTACCCCCAGTACTTAATCTTCTTGTAGCTTTTTTAACTATAGCGGGTACTGGTATCTGTTCAGCTAACATACGAGCACCTACTCTTTCTCTTTCGCCCGGCTCTCTTACAAAGTAGTCTAAAGTATCGGATAAACCTAAGTTTAATGGAGAGTCTTTTTGAATTTGTGCTATAGATTTAAAGAACACATTTATAAAATCTTGATCGTCCCTCAGAAACTTCTCTCCTGTTCTTTCCTCTAATGCTTTAATTTTAGCCCATGTTGTAATGTCGGCTACAGTAGCCATAACATGTTTGATGGGTTCCCAATATTTGTAATCTATTCCATTTAAAGTGTAAGGTTCTTTGCCTTCTAACCAAGCCAGTCGCTCACGCTGTTCCTTATCTAACCATATTAAAGAGCCTGTCTGAAGCCCGTTCCAAGCAGCTATAGCACTTGCAGCTAATGTAGCAACACCAATCATAGAGGTAGCTATTTCTTCTTGTGCGTAAATGTGCTGTCTTACCTTAGCATCCTGTATCTTTCTTTGGTTTTCTTCTATGTTTTTTAGGTATCGTTCTTTTAATTGATCGTCCAATACATCAGCTTTGTCAGTTAATAGGGACCTGTCTCGTTTTATAGCTGCTTCGTATTTACGTATTTTAGATACATAAGGATTAAACACTGTAGCTCTAGCAGCACCAGCTGTACCTAATGTAGCACTATAAGCTAATACTTTACCGCCACGATACATACCTCTTAATGCCATAGGTATAAATGGTGCTCTGTTTTTTATTATATAACCAACAATATTATCTTTACCTATTACATTTTCAATAGCTTCAATCGCTTTATTAACAAAACTTGTGTGTATCTCTTCTATTTTATTTGTGTCTGCTGCGTAAAAGAAAGCATCATCTGCTCGTATAATTTCTTCACGTAACTTAGATTCCTCAGTCAACACACGGATACCATCATCCATTGTTGTTTTACTTTCAAAAATCTGTTTAGCCCTAGCATCTATAGCTTTCTCTTGTAACTTAACATCCTCTATACCTTTTTCTCTAACTTCAAAGTAAGCTTCCTTTAAGGACTCAGACCACAGTTTCTGCATATCGTAAGGCCTCCTAAAGAACTCATCGGCTGCACCTAAGGCTCTACCAGCGGTACCCCAAGACCTTTCAATCAAATGTCCTAATGCTACTAAGTCTCCGTCAAGTATACGGGTGAATGTTTCATCTAAGGTTCGTCGAGCTGCTTGTTGTTTCTTTAATTTAACCTCAGCTGATTGCATTAAGTGCTTAACTGTTCTGTTATAATTACTAGAACTCATGCGACTACCTTTACTATCTGTAACACTGCGACCGTCTTTATAAGTTTTAGCAACTGCTCTTTTCAATTCATTAAAATCCGACCAAGCTTTCATGGCGGCTACATAATCGTACTTAGCTAATTGTTTTCCTACTGAAAAACTTTTATTACGAATGCTCTCATAAAACAATTTAGTAAGAGGAGCGAATGTTACAGCTTTTGTCCATTCCCATGTAGCACTAGGAACACCAGATAACACCGACCCCGGCTGAAATAAGAAAGCTGATTTTCTTACCCGTAAGTGCCAATCGAAAAATCTTTTCAATCTACCTATATTAGATTTATTAGATACAAGTTTATCGTGCTGTACTAAATAATTTATTATCTCAGCATCAATCTCTTGTTTTATTATAGCGTCGTTTGCTTTCTCTATTTCTCTAATAGTTTTACGCATATCAGCTTTAATAGCTGCTTCTTCTTTTTGTAACTTGTTTAAAGCTGTTTCTACTCTAGGTCCTTTGGGTTTAGGTTCTATCTCTGCTCGAATCTCGCCCATAACGGCCCTGCCTTTTATATCAGCAAGTCTCGCTATCTCTTGTCGTTTCTTTATTAGCTTAGGTATTTCGTTAAGAACCTTTTGATAGTATTTTATTTTAAGCTTCTTATCTTTAAAAGTTGGATCATCTTCTATCTTCTTTCTTTTGCCTGTAGCTTGAAACTCCAACTCATTCATAGCTAGAAACTTAGCACGATAGTCATCCAACTGTTTATTAAGTTTAACTTCTTCAGCTTGGTACTGTCTCTCTAATCTTCTAGCTTGCTCAACAGGGTCTAAGTCTTTTTGTGCTTGGTCTATTTCCCTTACCGTATCTCTTAAGTTCTTTCTAAGGAAAGCTATATCCTCATCTAATTTAGCTTCTTCTTTACTCTTAGCTATTACAGGACCTTCAGGTTTAGGTTCTACGAATGCTCGTTTTTCTCCAAGAGGTGCTGTTTGTTTTTCTAATAACTTAGCTCTCTGCCTGTATTTAGCTTGTATACGTAAAGCAGTATTCTCTGCTCTTTTATAAAACTCTATCTGTCTTTTTACTTCAACGATCTCAGGGTCTAACTCTGTCTGTTCTTTAGGTATCTTTTTAATAGCATCTAAATCACCAAACCGTTTCCTTAGCTCATTAAGTTTGATGTTTAGTTTTACTAGTTCTTTCTGAACGTTACTAACTATTTGATCTGGGTCCTGTAGACTTAAGTCAGCTTCAATTACTTTTTGTTTTAAATCTTTCTCAGTCTTTTTAACAACACCTCTTAAAGTATTTAAATAGCTTTCTACCTTTTCAGGTTTAGTAAAACTAGGTGCAGGACCTACTTCTTGCCTTATCTTTTCTACATCGCCTTCATCTAATAACTTGAAGAAACTATCTAGCTTCTCTTCTAATACAGATATTTCCTTAGCTTCCTTAGTTCCAGTTTTGTAGAATTTTATTCTATCTTGTAAATCCTTTTCCTTTAGTGTGCGTTCTATAGGTTTCTTAGCACTAGGTCTCTCACGCTGTCCTACGAGTATCTCTCGCTCTTGCTGTAATTGTTTCTCAAGTTTTGTTATACGGCTAGCTTGTGCTTTAGCTTCATCAATCTTCTCTGGTTTTAATACTGCTTGCTGTTCTGCTTCTGTGTATTCTTTCCTTTTTAGTCTGCGTATTTCTTTACCTCTGACCTTTTGTTGTTCTTTTAATCCTAAATAGTCTTCATGTAATTTAACAAGAAACTCATTATGCTTAGTGCCTTGCAGTTTAGCCTCTAAAGCATTTTCTAAATTAATTAACACAGCTCGTCGTTCATCAGCCGCATCGCTAAATTGTTTGGTTGAATGTTGTTCAGAAGTTACAGTACGATCCCTAGCTCTTAAACCTCTACCTAAATAAGCGTCGTGCTGGTCTGTTACATCGTGTATTTGTTGCAGAAATCTAACTTCATTTAAACTATTTTGAACATCGGCTACATCAATATCTTTACCGTCACCCCAAGATAACACCATCTTCTCCTGACTAGCTGTTAACTTTAAGTTTGTTTCGTCTATCAGTTTAGTAGCTAAGTTAGACAGTTTCTCCACCTCTATCGTAGACCCTTCATCACTCGGTCTTATTTTCCTAAACTGTTTCTTTAAAATGTCTAACTGACTTTCTCTTGTATCGTCTACGTATTTAGTCCTAGCAGGTTCTTCTACTTCTACTTCTTCTACGGGTTTAACTTCCTCAACTGGTTCAGCTTCTATTTTATTTTCAGAAGTTTCTACAGGTTTAGCACCTCCCTCTTCTACTGGTGCTTCCACTTCCGCCTCTACTTTATCGGTCTCATTAACAGCGTCAAACGCTTCTTTTGTTTTTAACTCAGCTTGTGCTATATCTTCTTCGATAGATTTAACAGGATAACCGTCTTCTTCTAACTTTGTTTCCGTTTTGTCGTGTGCTGCTAAACCTACTTGAGTATCTTGTATTAATTTTATTTGAAGCTCTAAGTCTTGCTTTTGTTTTAACAGCCCGTCGTGCACTTGTTTATATTGCGACCACGTGCTCCAACCAAGACCAGATGTTATTCCTTTAGAGCTTGGTTCCGTTAGTTCTGCTATTTGTTTTTCTACCTCTGCTAACTCTTCTCTCTTATCTGCCTCGGCTAATTTAGCACCTTCTGCTATCTTACTTCTGCCCCACCGAGACGCTGCTAATCCATGTATGCCGCTGACACCTGCCTTAAAAGTCCCCCCAATACCAGCAGCAAAGATGTATTCGTAGATGTCTTTATCCTTACCGTTGAATATTTTTTCCATCGCCCCTACAAACGCTTGCTCTGTTGCAGCTAATGTAGCACCACTGACTGCAGTTTTACCTATGTTCGCAACAATCTTTTTCTTTGTAGCCCAAGCTGCCGCAGGAACTCCTAACTTCAATGTACCGTCTACAAGTTTCTCAACTCTGCTTAAAGAGAATAACCCAGCTCCGACGGCTTCCCACATTGAGTACTCTTCGTTAGGGTCAATTCCTAATTCCTTACTTACATACTGTCCTCCAAGATTAGAAAGCACCCAAGGCCCCGCTCTAAGTAAAGCTTCAGATGCCAAGAAACCAGCTACACCTGTTACTGTAGAATATGGTTCAGCAGCTTGAGGTCCCGCAAATCCAACCATAGAAGCTGCTCTAGTACCTTGTAAAAATGTTTTTAAGGTAGGCCAATATTTAGCGGCTGTGTACTGTAGGCCCATACCTCCTACTATTTCTGTGCCTGTACTAAGGGCTAAAGCTCCCTTATTATCTAACATGTAGTCAGCTCTAGTCTTTATCGCTTCTTTGAACGACTCCTCTGTTTGTTGATAAGCAGCCCTAGCTGCCTCGATTTCAGGAGTAGGTATGAATGATGGAGTTACAGGCTCTACTTCTGGTTCTTCTACTGGTTGTTGAAATCTTGAGCGTAAACTTTCTTTATAAGCTTCCAACTCATCGGTGTTAAATTCATCCGTCATTCTGCGATCCTAGAGTTTCTTAGTTCCATTAACTCACGCTGTCTAGCGATTAAACGATCAATATCCTCATCATTATATAGTTTGTATATCTTGAGTTCCTCAAAAGCTTCTTGGTCTTCTTTATTTAACTTTATCCTATTACTCAATTTATAACGCACAGCACCCCATCGCTCTATGGTTACATCCTCCATCTCAGCTTCATCGGCAAATATAATAACGTCATCCCAATCTAAAGAAGTCTCTGCTAATACTTTACCATTCTCTTTACTGTATGAAGTAAAACCATGATCGTATAAACTAGAACCTAATAAATTTTTTATTTCTTCTGCTCTATCTGGGTTGGAAGTTTTTAATGCCTTTATATCTTTAAGCATCTCAGTTCTGTCTTTTTTAACAGACTCCATAGAAGGCTTTGCTTGAATCAATGATCTGTACTTAGTACCTCGGGCACCAAAAAAACTAGTAACAACTCCGGGTTCTTTCTCTTTTTCTTTCTCTACTTCTTCTTCAAATATTCTTAACTCATCTTCCGTAGGCTCAGATAACTGTACTCTATCCCTAGCTATGTTGGTCAGCTCTTTAAATATAGCAGCATCATCCTGTTTAACCTGCTGTATCATTTCCTTTATCTTAGAAATCTTTTGATCTGCTGGTATCTCAGGGTTTAACATTATATCCGCTCCTCTATCCCTTATTTGTTTCTTTAACAAAGGCACAGAAGTTTGATGGTAAGTTGCTAAAAACTCAGGAGGTAGATCACCGCTTTTAAGGATACCTTGATCGACTGATTCAGCAGCAGCTTCTAAGTCTGTTTTTAAAGTGGTACTTAATTGTTTAAACTCCTCTATTTTATTAACAGCCACACCAGCATTTAAACGTTCACTAGCTTCTCTACCTTCGCTCCATGAATCTGCGTCTATACCCTCATCTCCTAAGTAATCATCGAATGTATATTCTTCTTCTCCATCTATTGATCTCTTAGGGTGGACTTTTATATAGTTCTCTACTATTTCATCCCGCCTTTTCGGAGAGCTTAGGTTGGGTTGTAGGTCAGCATATTCTTTTGCACTAGCCAACGCTACTCTAGTTCCCATTACTGATTCATTAAATATAGCTGGAGCACGGTCTGGATCGTTATAAGATATTTCCCTAAGTAGTTCTTCGAAAGCTTGAGCGGGTGATACCTCTTGGTCAAATATCCTGTTCTCTATATAACCTAATATTTGTTCGTCGGTTTGGCTAGGGTCCATGTAACGGATAGCATCTGATAAAGCTCTTATGTTATTAACAGTTCTCCTAGTAAAGTTACCATCTTCATCTGTCTTTAGGAACTTATCCTTAGACATTCGTGCAGGTAACATACGTATACCTTGGAATAACAAACCTTTAAATTCTGTTACACTCTCTGTTTTATTTTCTTTAGATAGAGAAGCTAACTTATTCCCTAACTCTTTTTGAATTGGAGTAAGAACTTTTAAAGCATCTTTAGACCGGAACACTCTATTATCGTTTATCTCTAGCAACTCAACACCCCTCAATAAAGAGTTAGCGTCGTTGTATCTTCTATTAGAAATAAGTGTGTTAGCTCTAACAGCGATCATATCAACCAATAGTTTATTACGATCTTGGTTGTTTAATGTAGGAATAGTTTTTTTAAGTTCGTCCTCTACAAATAAAACTACACTCTCAACTTGACTTGATGTGACGTCTTCTTTTGTGCTGTACAAAGCATCCAGTACTTTTTGTCCTTCGTCTCCTATTTGAGCGGACATAAAACTTTCTCTATTCTTGGAATACTGCTCCAATAGTTTAGCTTTGTACTGCGGAACAACTGAGTTCCATAAAGCTTTAGAAGCCAAACTATCCGCCACATCTCCACCTAAAGCTTTACTTAACGACTCCCATTCTTTGTTGATCGCTTCGTCAATAGCTTGTGATGTTTGTTCTCTCTTCGTGTACTTCTGTACATCTACTAAGGATTCTGCTTGTTGTTGTAAACTAGGAAGCGTAACTGTATTCAAGTGCTGCTTCAATAACACCTGATCGAACTTCTCTTGTTCTCTTTGTTCCTCTTGAAACTGTGCA
>Ga0208547_1001684_pt1 | contig 12109 bp, 10 predicted proteins | sample DEB08_DNA_5_FD_185501 | JGI IMG/M metagenome (GOLD analysis project Ga0208547, IMG submission 185501) | Aqueous microbial communities from the Delaware River and Bay under freshwater to marine salinity gradient to study organic matter... | ecosystem: Environmental > Aquatic > Marine > Coastal ... | reverse complement strand
TGATTCTAATTTTGAGTCATTACACGAATTAATCAAAGATTGGAGCCATGTTGATGCCTTGATTCATAATGCTGGCGCTTTTTTGAATAAGCCGTTTAGCGCGACAAGTGTTGAAGATTTTGAATCAATTTATCAGGTAAATGTTTTCGGGGTAGCAAGACTTACGCAAGCTTTAGAGGCTAAATTAGTTCGAGGATCTCATGTGTTAGGCATCAGCTCTATGGGTGGTATCCAAGGAAGCGCTAAATTTCCTGGCCTTTCGGCATATAGTTCGAGTAAGGGCGCATTAATTACTCTATTTGAATTATTAGCTGAGGAGTATAAGGATGCAGGTGTGGCTTTTAACACCCTTGCTTTAGGGGCTGTAAATACAGAAATGCTTGCTAAGGCATTTCCTGACTTCGTAGCCAAAGTATCTGCACGGCAGATGGGTGAATACGTTGCAAAGTTTGCACTCACCGGTCATGAATTGTATAATGGAAAGGTGCTACAAGTCAGTAATAGTACCCCTTAAAGTTGTGGTTGATGATTGATATTCTTGCCCCCTATGTGCCTGAAAAGGCTTTGATGCCTTGTTTCGAACTCATTCAAACCCATGGGGTACATCTCAAGATCGTTAATCAAAGAAAAACAAGACACGGCGACTATCGTTTACTTCCTAGTGGAAGTCATCAAATTACTGTAAATGCTACTGAGAATAAATATCGTTTTCTAATTACACTTATTCATGAAATAGCTCATTTGGTTGCTTTTACCGAATTCGGAAGAAGAATAAAACCACACGGGATAGAATGGAAAAGTGTTTTTAAGCATCTGATGTTACCTTTCTTAAATCCTGAGATTTTCCCCTCTGAGTTACTCCCTGTACTCGCAAGACATTTTAAAAGTCCGAAGGCTTCAAGTAGTTCAGATGCATTTCTTGATCGTGCTTTATCCCGATATGACCGCTTTAATGATGCTCTTCTATTTGTTGTTGATTTAGCTGAAGGAAATCATTTTTATTTCGGCAACTCGCGTATATTTGAACGCGGATCTGTACGACGTAAACGTATTGAATGCGTGGAAGTTAAGACTGGCAAACGCTATTTATTTCAACCTAATGCTAGAGTACTAGCGACCGAAAAAAATGAACAACACTCCTGAACTTAAACAGTCTGCTAAGGGACTTTTTGAAATTCTAAGAAGTTTTTTAAGTGAGCTTCTCAACATCCGTACCAATACGGATATGCAAGCGACTAAAGATTCGATTATTGCAGATATCCCATTCAAAGGACATACCTCCTGGATCTTAATTTGTTCCATCTTTATTGCTTCTATTGGATTAAATGCAAATTCTACTGCGGTAGTTATTGGAGCCATGTTAATCTCTCCACTTATGGGTCCTATTTTGGGTTTAGGGTTTTCACTGGCAACGAACGACATTGATCTACTTAATCGCTCATTAAAGAATTTTATGGTGATGGTCGGTTTGTCTGTGGTTACAGCATTTCTATTCTTTTGGATTTTTCCTCTTCGAGATGAATCTTCTGAGCTGCTAGCTCGTGTTAAACCGGACATCAGAGATGTGCTAATTGCCTTTTTTGGAGGAACAGCATTGGTAGTAGCTAGGGCAAGAAGGGGAACGATGGCTAGTGTAATCTTTGGTGTGGCTATTGCCACAGCACTTATGCCTCCACTTTGTACAGTTGGTTTTGGACTGGCTATTGGTAATGCTAGTTATGCGTTAGGAGCTTTGTATCTCTTTTTGATTAATACCATTTTTATTGCCATTGCAACCTTTTTAGTGATTAAGTATTTGGGCTTTCCTATGGAACGCTATGCGAATTCTGCTAGGCGAAGAACCATTGCTAGAATCGCCTCTATTTCGGGAATTGTAGTAATGATCCCTGCTACCTATACTTTCTATGGGGTATTACAAGAGTCCTTATTTAAACGCGATGCTCAGGCTTTTCTAAGAGAAACCGTAGAGAGTTATCCTTTCGAGAATGGGGGAGTGTATCGAAAAGAATTTGCTACACTTGACTATAATAAAGGAGATAATTCTGAGATTAGTGTGATGCTTTTGGGAGCAGCAGCAGTTCCCGACGAAGTAATTACTACTTGGCGTATACGTCTTCAATCATTTGATCGATTAAAGGAAACTGCATTTGAGGTGATTCAATCATCAGATGCAGATGACCCGAATTCAATGCAATATGTGCTCGAACTTTATGAGAATAAGAAGAACGAATTATCTTCAAAGGAAGATCAGATTAAACTTCTAGAGAATGAAATTATTCGTTTAAAAGAGTCGATGAGTTTTGCAATTCCATTTACTGTAGTAAGTACTGAGTTAGTAGCTGCATTTCCTGAAGTGAATAAGATAGGCTATTCAGCAAGAGTTCAAACCGACTTTAGCACTCAGGATACTTTACCGGTTTTTGAAATAGATTATCATTCTGCACTTAAATTAACTAAGAAGGCAGAATTGAATCCTAGAATTGAGAATTGGTTAAAGGTGCGTTTACAATTAGATACCCTACTGATCAGATCTAACTAACGATTCTTCTTGTCTAAGTATACTGAGCGAACATTTTTAAAGAGCTCTGAGGCGTAGACAAAATCACCCACAGCCTGGTTGTCGGTAATGAAGATTTCTTCTTTGCTACCTTCCCAGGCTAATTCTCCCTCTTTTAAAAAGACAATCTTTTCTCCAATTTCCATTACCGAGTTCATGTCATGTGTATTGATGAGCGTTGTGATGTCGTATTCCTGAGTAATTTCTTGAATCAGATTATCGATAAGAATTGCGGTCTTGGGATCGAGGCCAGAGTTCGGTTCATCGCAAAACAAGTATTTGGGATTAAGTACGATAGCTCGAGCAATAGCAACTCTCTTCATCATTCCACCTGAAATTTCTGAAGGATATTTGTGATGTGCATCGATGAGGTTGACGCGCTGTAGCACAGAATCAATGCGATCTTTTTTCTCTCCTTTAGATAGTTTGGTGAACATTTCTAAAGGGAATCCTACATTCTCTTCAACAGTCATTGAATCGAAAAGTGCACTTCCTTGAAATACCATTCCCATGGCTTTTCTTAATTCTCGTTGTTCGTCTTTTTCAAGTTCTAGAAGACATACTCCATCGTAGACTATTTTGCCTTGCTCCGGAGTGATAAGTCCGATAAGGGATTTTAGAAATACGGTTTTTCCCGATCCACTCTGTCCAATAATTAGATTCGTTTTTCCTCGCTCAAAAGTGGTGGTAATGTTTTTTAATACCGCTTTTCCTTCAAACGATTTATGTAGACCTTGAACTTCAATCATTATCCGAGTAGTAATTGAGTGAGTATATAATTCAGTATGATCAGAACAACACTAGTCCAAATAAACGAGGTTGTCGCAGCTTTACCGACCTCTAAGGCACCACCTTTTAAATAGTATCCGTGATAGGCGGGAAGGGTAGCTATCACCACAGCAAAAACAAGACTTTTAATAAATGCATAAACGACATGAAAGACTACAAAGTCTTCTTGTATTCCAGCAATGAATTCAGAAGTAGGTGCATAGCCCCCAAAAACTGCTGCAGACCAGCCCCCGAATATCCCTACATACATCGAGACGGCAATAGCAAAAGGGTAAAATAACATGGCGATTAGCTTTGGGAAAATCAAATAGTTCAAAGAATTTACTCCCATAACCTCTAATGCATCAATCTGCTCAGTAACTCGCATAGATCCTATAGAAGAGGTAATGTAGGAGCCTACCTTTCCGACCATGATGATTGAAGTAAAGGTTGGAGCAAATTCTAGAATTACCGATTGTCTAGTAGCAAACCCGATCAAACTTTTAGGCAAAAAGGGACTAGTTAAATTCAGAGCAGTTTGAATAGTTACTACTCCGCCGATGAAAAAGGAAATGAATATGATAATACCTAGGGAGCTAAAAATCAGCTCATCAATTTCTTTTAGGATCAGTTTTTTCATCACCCCCCACTTGGTAGGTTTTTTAAACATCTCCAATAACATGAGGCCGTATCGACCAATGTTAGCTAGGTAAGTCATATTTCAAAATTACGCTTTTTGAAAGCATTTAACATTGATTTATCCTTCGAACTAATTGCATGTCTTAGATTTGTAGTATAAACGGATTACAATGAAAAGAGCGGCCCTAATTCTTTTAGTATTAACTACTGTTGTTAAACTACAAGCACAAGAAGAAAAGCCTTATACTCAGCCGAAACTTGTCGTAGGCGTAGTAGTTGATCAAATGAGATTTGATTATTTGACCCGGTTTTGGGACCGATTTGGGGAGGGGGGATTTAAGCGACTTGTCAATGACGGTTTTGAGGCAAAAAACCATCACTTTAATTATGTGCCTACGGCCACTGGCCCAGGTCATACCTCAGTTTATACTGGAACCACTCCGGCGGTACACGGAATCCTCGGAAATAACTGGTATGATAAATTTCTTAAAGAGTCAGTTTATTGTGCAGCTGATGAGAATTATACAGATTTAGGAACGGAGAATACCGGGGGAATGGCGCCAACACGTTTACTGACTACTACAATTACCGATCAGTTGAGATTACATTACCAATTTCGATCAAAAGTTGTTGGTATAGCGATTAAAGACAGAGGTGCTATTTTACCCGTAGGCCATACGGCTAATGCAGCATACTGGTTCGAAGGTCGATCGACGGGAAATTGGATTAGTTCAACTTACTACTTTGAGTCACTTCCAAATTGGGTAAAGAAATACAACAAGAAGCACTCTGTTGATCAGTATCGAAAAACTTGGGAAACACTTAAGCCCTTGAAGTCTTATGTTGAAAGCGGAAGCGATGTAAATAATTATGAAGGTTTGTCAAATGGAGAGAACAATTCGGGCTTTCCTCATCAGATTGACAAGTTGTGGGACCAGAACGGGCAGTATAGTAGTTTAGCTGCGACGCCATTCGGTAACAGCCTTACTACCGATTTTGCCTTCGAAGTAATCAAGCAGGAACAGATGGGAGCCGATGAGATTCCTGATTTCTTGGCGATTAGTTTTTCTTCACCTGACTATATAGGACACAAATACGGCGTTAACTCAGTAGAGGTTCAGGATAACTACATGCGATTAGACCTTGAATTAGAGCGCCTATTAGAATTCTTAGACGCTGAAGTAGGCGAAGGTGAATATACCTTGTTTTTAACTGCAGATCACGGGGCGATTCATGTACCTGCTTTTCTAAACGATCAAAAAATTCCTGCAGGTTACCTTGATAGTAAGTCGATGGCAGAACGTTTGTATCAAGAGGTTGAGGAGAGGTTTGGTGAACGTGCGCTCATTGAGTCTATTTCGTACAATGAAGTATATCTAAACAAGGGAATTTTAAAAGCGTTAGAAAAGGAAGGTTTTGCTTCAGCCTCGGTACGCAAAGCTATTGCTAATATGCTTTATGATTTTGATCATGTCGAACGGGTTTATACGTCAGATCAACTTAGAAATTTTGGCGCTACTTCAGGTTTTGATCGAATTATCTATAATGGGTACCATCCGAAGCGATCAGGGGATATTGTATTTGTACAAAGTCCTGGATACGTTTCGTACTCTCGTACAGGTTCAACACATGGTTCAGCCATGATTTACGATACTCATGTACCACTTTTGTTTTTCGGAAAGGGAATCCCCACGGGATCAACTGCAGAGCGAACAGAGATTCCTGATATTGCTCCTACTTTGGCGGTTCTGTTAGGAATTGGTATGCCGAACGGAACCACTGGTACGCCTATCGAAGACCTGCTAGAAGATTAAGCTTACGAGCCATTTTGCGATAGCGCACCATGCAAATCGCTTTAGCGTTTGTATCACTAACCAGTCTTTGATCGTTATCTCTAGATTTAAAATAGCCTTGTAGAAGTGCTATGAATATGCTCAGGCTTTTCTTTTTAAAAGTCAGTTTTAGGGCGCTTAAAAGGCTGATTGTAAGATCGTAACCTAAGAGGTGATAGCTTGCTCCTCTGCGTTTAAAATAATCGAGATTCGTATAGTCTTTATTGGTAGGCCTTAGATGTTTTACATTCAAATCAGCATCGGTCTGAAGCTCAAATCCATTGGCCTCGGCAAGTAAAGTATCTATACTGTCCCAACCTAAGGCAGGGATGAGGCCATCAATCGCTTTAAAGCACTCTTTACGGTATAATTTTATTGGTCCACGAATATGATTTTTGTCGGCTACGGCTTCATATACCCAATGATTCTGTTGTCTTATATAAAGGTGTCCTGAAAACATACCTAGGGTTGGATGATTACGAAAGGCTTGGATGGCTTTTTCGAAATAATTAGGTGGTAGAACAACATCGGCATCGAATTTTCCGATGATATCGAAATCTTCTACCTCTTCTAAACCATGATAAAATGCATGAATATGTTTTGCTCCTGGGATTCGACCTGGGTCACTTTGCTTTTTATAGTACCTAATAAATGGGTGAGAAGCGACGAATGTTTTTGCTATAGCGCCCCCCGTATCGATACTTGAATCATCGACTAAAATGAGTGTATCAGGAGTTCGTGTTTGATGAACAAAACTCTCTAAACACTCAGCGAGATACTTTTCTTCGTTATAAAAAGGGATTATAACGACAAGTTTTATGGCCTCACTAGTATCGATATACGATGCAGTTTAAGTTCATACCGGCCCCTACACTTGCAAATAGAATAATATCACCTTTATTCAGTTCGTGTTCAGCCATTTGATTTCTGCGAACCATATCGAAAAGAACGGGTACCGTAGCCACCGAGTTATTACCCACTTCTTTAATATTCATTGGCATCACCCCATCGGGAGCATCAGCTTTGAACTTGCGGTAAAGTCTTTTTACCATGGCCTCATCCATCTTTTCATTGGCTTGGTGTAAAAATACTTTCTTTACTTCTGAAATCGATACGCCGGCCTCTTCTATAGCTTCAGCCATAGCGTTAGGTACATGTACTACGGCTAGTTCGTAAACCTTTCGGCCAAGCATTTTAATATAACGTGTATTTTCTTCTTTTGAGGCTTTGTTTCCCTTTCCGAAATAAAGGTAATAGGCTTCATCGTTGGCTAGTGTGGTGGTTACATTAGCAAGAATATCTCCTCCATCATTAGTCGCACTTACGATGGTGGCTCCAGCACCATCGGCGAAGATCATGCTATCCCTGTCATTAATATCTACCACTCTAGAGAGTGCTTCGGCTCCAATAACTAAGCAATTATTGGCCATACCACTCTTGATAAATGCTTTGGCTTGAATGACTCCTTCTACCCATCCTGGACAACCAAAAATCATGTCGTACGCAACACATTTTGGATTTTGTATACCTAATTTATTTTTAACTCTCGAAGCTAAACTAGGTAATAAGTCGGTTTGAATTTCTCCATGACGAACATCACCGAAGTTGTGTGCGAAGATGATGTAATCTATTTCTTCCGCAGATATTTTTGCGTTTACGATAGCTTTTTGTGCCGCCAAAAAGCCCATGTCTGAAGTATTAAGGTGAGGCTCTAAGTAGCGTCTACTTTCAATGCCTGTGATGGCTTGAAATTTTTCAATGATTTCCTTGTTATCTGCCTCAAAGGTCTTTCCGTTTTCATCGATGAATTCACTTTTTTCGAATTGGCTATTCGGCTGGATGATCTCGGGAAGGTAATGCCCCGTACCTATAAAACTTATATTCATGAAGTCTGTTTATAGCGGTCTAAGTTAAAAAAAAAGGGACGTCTAGCGTGAAATCTAGTTCGTCCCTTTATTTGAGGGTTAAATTCTATTAACTCTGGTAGGCTTCTATTGGTGCACAACTACAAATAAGGTTGCGATCTCCAAAGGCTTCATCCGCTCGTCTAACTGAAGGCCAGAATTTATTTTCTTCTACAAAAGGTAGCGGATAGGCAGCTTGTCTTCTAGAATATGGGAATTCCCATTTGTCTGCGGTAAGCATAGCCATGGTATGTGGTGCATTTTTCAAAACGTTCACAGCATCGTCTACATCACAGTGATCGATTTCGTCCTTAATAGCAAGCATCGCCTCACAGAATCTATCGATTTCTTCTAGCCCCTCACTTTCTGTAGGCTCAATCATCATTGTACCGGCTACGGGGAATGAGACGGTAGGAGCGTGGAAGCCATAGTCCATTAATCGTTTTGCGATATCTGTTACTTCGATTCCTTTTTCTTTGAAAGGTCTACAATCGATAATTAATTCGTGAGCAGCTCTCCCTTTTTCTCCGGTATAAAGCACTGGATAACTAGCTTCTAAACGCGCCTTGATGTAATTCGCATTTAATATAGCGTATCGCGTAGAATCAGTAAGACCTTCACTTCCTAACATTCGGATATAGGCGTATGAAATAAGGCAGGCTAATGCGCTACCGAATGGGGCTGCAGAAATAGCGGTGATTGCTTCAGAGCCACCTGTTGGTATAATAGGGTTACCTGGCAGGTATGGAGCCAGTTGAGGCGCTACACAAATAGGACCTACGCCAGGACCTCCACCACCGTGTGGTATAGCAAAAGTTTTGTGCAAATTAAGGTGACAAACATCTGCACCAATGATAGCCGGGTTCGTTAACCCTACTTGAGCATTCATGTTTGCCCCATCCATATAGACTTGACCACCATGCTCATGAATGAGTGCCGTGATTTGTCGAATCGAAGACTCGAATACCCCGTGAGTTGAAGGATAAGTAACCATTAATGCGGCCAGTTCATTAGAGTGCTGAATGACTTTTTCTTCTAAGTCAGCCAGGTCTATATTTCCCTTTTCATCTGTTTTAGTGACGACTACCTTCATTCCGGCCATAACTGCAGAAGCTGGGTTTGTACCGTGAGCAGAAGCCGGGATAATACAGATATTTCTATGCTGATCTCCTCTGGCATGGTGATAAGCTCTGATTGTCATAAGACCTGCATATTCACCTTGGGCTCCTGAGTTTGGTTGGAGAGAAGTAGCAGCAAAACCGGTAACCTCATTTAAGTACTGAGTTAACGCTTCAAGGATGATGCGGTAACCTTCAGCCTGTCCTACTGGAACGAAAGGGTGCAGATTAGCAAATCGAGACCAGCTTAGGGGTAACATTTCAGTAGCTGCATTTAACTTCATGGTACAGCTACCTAAGGCAATCATCGAATGATTGAGTGCCAAATCTTTCTTTTCGAGTCTTTTAATGTAGCGCATGAGCTCGGTTTCGCTTCGGTAGCGATGAAAAACTTCGTGTTCTAGGTAACTGCTTGTTCTTGTATTTGCTTCTTTTAATGAAGGATGAGATGCCAGCTGAAGTCTAGTGTTTAATTCATCGATGGATACCGTTTTGCCCGTTAGAACTTCGATAAGTTTTTGTAAATCTTGGGTTGAAGAGGCTTCATTCAATGAAATACTAACCTCGTTGGCAGATGGATAATATAGATTGATTAAAGCTGCTTCTGCTCTCTGCTTAAGGACTGCAGCATCTATACCTGTGAAATATAAGGTATCAAAGTATTCCTCATTCATTGAGATTATGCCTGCTTTAGCCGCTTCTTCGGCTACTATTTGGGTTTTTCTGTGGATGTTTGAAGCGATTGATTTTAGTCCGTCAGGGCCATGGTATACTCCATACATACCAGCCATAACGGCTAGTAATACTTGTGCCGTGCAGATATTCGAGGTTGCTTTATCTCGCTTTATGTGCTGCTCTCTAGTTTGCAAAGCCATTCGGAGTGCAGGGTTCCCGTCGGTATCTACTGTTTTACCAATAATTCTTCCAGGAACATTTCTGCGATAGTCGTGCTTCGTAGCAAAATAGGCAGCGTGAGGACCTCCATATCCGAGAGGAATACCAAAGCGCTGTGTCGTTCCAACAACGGCATCAACCCCGTAGCTTCCTGGTTCTTTAAGTAAGGTTAGGCTAATCAGGTCTGCTGCTACTGCAACCTTAATATCAAGTTCTTTCGATTTAGCGACTAATTCACCTAGATCACAAATGTTGCCGTACTTGCCTGGGTACTGCGCTATTACCCCGAAATACGAATCATTTGGATTAAAATCTTCAATCGCTCCTTGAACCAATTCAATTTCAAGCGGAGTTGCTCTGGTTTGTAGTAGTGAATAGGTTTGAGGTAAAATCTCAGAATCAACATAGAATTTAAGAGCTCCTCTCTTTTTTTGATCCCTACTTCTAAGATCAAAAAGCATAGTCATAGCTTCTGCTGCAGCCGTACTCTCATCAAGTAACGAGGCATTAGCAATCTCCATTCCTGTTAATTCGATAACCATTGTTTGGTAGTTGAGAAGTGCCTCAAGCCTTCCTTGCGCAATTTCTGCTTGGTAAGGAGTATAGGCAGTATACCAGCCCGGATTTTCGAGGATATTTCTCTTGATCACTGATGGAGTGATTGAAGGGTGATACCCTAACCCTATATATTGACTGAAGAGTTGGTTCTTTTGAGAGAGTTCTTCAAGATGAGCCAGAAGTTCATTTTCAGACATTGCCTCAGGCAAGTTCATCTCTTTCTTCAGGCGAATATCTTCAGGAATGGTTTCATCGATTAAAGTGGCCATCGAAGAAATGCCAATTGTCTTGAGCATAGTAGGTAATTCACCGCTTTGAACACCGATGTGTCTTTTTGCAAAAGGAGTACTCATCAATCATCAATTTTAGATCTGTAAAATTACCGAATAAACTCCTTTTTGGAGTGTTGTGATACCCTATAATTGAGGCATTTATTAAAAAGTGTTGAGAAGTACTACTTTTGTTTAATGAAGAGAATAAAGCTATTGTTAAACATCTATGTAAAAGGTAGTATTCACGTGGCTTTTTCTGTTTTTTCATTGAGTGCTTTAAGTCTTTTGAGCTTAAACAAAATCATCCCTGAATCATCGTTGTTGATCATCTTTTTTGCGAGCTATGTTTATTACAATTTGATCAAATTTGCCCCGGTAAGTTTTAAGGGAACTAATCAGCCGACTCTATTTTGGATTTGGTTAAAGCTGTCTACCCTTTTATCCCTTTTGATCTTGCTGTATCTAGTGAAGGATTTATCGAAGGATTCGTGGTTTGTTCTCGCTTTATCTTCGTTTTTTGGAGTTCTTTATGTTCAAAAAGAGCTACTTCCAATTTCTAGAGAAAATGGATGGATTAAGGCCTTCTTGGTTAGCCTGGTTTGGGCGCTCATAACAGCGGTTTTGCCATTCACTTTATTAGACAAGGATTGGTTTAGTTTAGAGATAGTTTTGTTGTTTTTCTCCCATTTTTTTCTGGTACTTGCTTTGCTTGTTCCCTTTGAGATAAGAGATATGAGTGTCGATAACCTTATGTTGCCCAACTTAGCTCAGCAGTTGGGTGTTCGGAAAATAAAATGGGTCGGATATCTTTCATTAATTCTATCGATCATCCTTTGGATGTTGGCTACAGATCTTGGATTCTATTACCAATTGGCCTATTTCATCTTCTATTTTATTACTGCGGCTTTAATTGCCTGTGCTAAAATATATCGACCACAGAGTTATACCTCATTATGGGTTGAGGCGATACCTATATTTTTGTTAGTCAGTGTTTGGGCTTTAGGCTTTCTTTAGCTCTTCAGCACCTTTAATCACCTTGTCTTTTAAAGACTCTTTGAAGTCGATGATTTTTTCTAGTAAGTCGGGATTAGAACATGCAATGATTTGAGCAGCAAGAATTCCTGCGTTCTGAGCCCCGTCTAAGGCAACTGTGGCTACAGGAACTCCCCCTGGCATTTGGAGAATAGAAAGAACAGAGTCCCATCCGTCAATTGAATTTCTGCTTTTTACAGGAACACCGATCACAGGTAAGGGACTCAGTGAGGCGACCATTCCCGGTAAATGAGCGGCACCTCCAGCTCCAGCGATGATTACCTTAATACCTCTTAGATGAGCATTCTTTGAAAATTCAAATAGCTTTTCAGGAGTTCTGTGAGCAGAAACGATGTCTACTTCAGTTTCTACTCCAAGTTTTTCTAAAACGGCTACCGCCTCGTTCATAATAACGAGGTCACTTGAACTTCCCATGATAATGGCTACACTCATCGAGATATGACTTTAATTAACTCTTTCACTTTTCTTGCTCTAAGATACACTTCTTCGAGTTCTTCACCTACGATGGTTACAT
>Ga0208547_1001680_pt1 | contig 12140 bp, 13 predicted proteins | sample DEB08_DNA_5_FD_185501 | JGI IMG/M metagenome (GOLD analysis project Ga0208547, IMG submission 185501) | Aqueous microbial communities from the Delaware River and Bay under freshwater to marine salinity gradient to study organic matter... | ecosystem: Environmental > Aquatic > Marine > Coastal ... | reverse complement strand
ATCTGATCTCCACATCAATCTAGGAGAGAGAGCTACCTGATGGAAAACATTATTGAGAGGGTAATCATAACGTGGCTCAATGAGATAGGCATCCTCACCCCGTGCAGGACTAGAAACTGTTGTGATTCGGAGTCCCCCATCAATATAGGAGTATTCCCCAAACTCAGGATAAGGAGCTGGGTTGTAGGGGATGTCTGTGGTGTCCCCTGTAGGTGCTCCTGTGGAAACGTGGAATTCTCTCCAGTATGATTGCAGACTCCCTACTAGTAGGGTGATGTGACCCCATTCTAGTGTATTCCCTGCCCCTGTTGCATAGGTGGGGATAGTTGCTGAGTAGGTGGTCCAATCTTTAGCGTGAGAGGTTCCCACGTGACGATAACTGACCTTGGCTGTCCCTGCGAGCCATACGATGATGAATTCGGTGTCTATGGTGGTGTCCCAAGTTACTGTAGTGAGCACCCCTGCATTATCTCGTATATCAAAGGATGCTGCTGCAAATCTGATGTTGAGCATCCTCGAATTGGTGGTATCGTCTTGGGTTGCTTTGAATGCAATATAATCCTGGGTCTTGTTTGATCCCGTGACAACCTGAACTCTGAATCGGATCATCCATGCCTCAGTGAAATCAGCAGGAAATCCCCCTCCATAGGTGTTGTAATAACGAATGTTTGAGGAGGTGGAGATGTCTAACCCATTGCCGTTGATAGCCTGAGTCCCTGCCCCTGTTGTGGCCCAATCTGCTGAGGTGTCAGGGGTTGCTGTGGGGGTATAGGTTGTCTCCCATCTGGAGTATTGGTATTCATTTGGGTTTTCCACCAATGCAGGGTATCCAATTGTGGAGTATCCCCCAAAATAGAGAATGTGGAGGGAGTTATTTGCGTGGGCTAGGATTGCAGATCTCCCCTCAAATGGAGTCGCTACCATATGATCAAACTCCATTGCAGCAGCTCCTGAATCAAAGACCAATCCATCACCGATCAAAGGAAGATAACCCCCTGCAATGGCATTCCAAGTATCACCCTTGTCATCAGATAGGAAACCATAGATTTTCCCTGTGTTGTATTCCCTTGCAAAAATAAAGCATCTCCCATCCTGATACCAGATAGCAAGGTCACCATTTTGTAGCTCGGATGCTGTTGAGTTTGCCCATGTTGGGCCACCCGAATAGACTACTTTAGCCTGTGATGACCAATCTGTAGAGGAGAGCCTGATAGAGGCGTTGGGTATCCTTCTGAATTTGATTGAGGTTGTAGAGTCAATATACACACACCCTACGTCACCATCAGGAAAAACTACAGGTCTGATAGAATGGAATTGACCATCACCCGTTGCAGAGATTTGATCTACAAGTTGAAAAGCAAGAGCAGAATTTCCGCATCTATATTGCGCTACCCTGTTTTTATTTGTGCCCGAATTCAATACCAGCTCCACCCAAAGAGATAGAGTGTGATTTCTTGCAAACCTCATATCTTTGATCGTGTAGCCATTAGTAGGGTCAATGTCTAGGTTATCCACCAATCCCCTTGTTGTGATGGTCTGCCAATTCACCCCGTTGTCATAGGATCTATGGACTGTGATGTTGACCTCTGTAGCTGTGGTATAGTTAAAATATGCTACCACTAAAGACCCATCGCTCATAAGCTCAATAGCAGGATGAGCATCATTTGAGGGGGCTACCCCTGCTGAGTATGTTTTGAGGGTGGAGAGGGATGAAACAGTCCCTCCTCTTTCCTTCTTATAGACAATGATGCTCTTGGTTGTCCCTGTGGCATTGGTTCTCTCAGAAACAAAATAGAGCGTACCATTCACAGACTCCACTACATCAGAATGGACATGCTCTGTAGCTGCTGAGGCTGAATAGACTAGATAATCCCATTGAGAGAGGATGTTTTTCCAATCTCTCCCATATTCATTTGAGCTAGCATCTGTCCAAGAGTATCGAGCATTGACACCTGACACCCCTCCTAACTGAGTTGTGATGGTGATGTCTTGGGTTTGCTCTCCTATAGTCTTGAGCTGCATATTGGTTCCCACCTGTTGCGCCTCAGGGACTCCAGCACGTGGGTTTTTCTGCGTGAATGATGATTGAGCCGTCCAAATTGAATCTTTTGTGAATGCTTTGGAGGGGACTAGAAACCCTCTTAGGTTATCTGGTGTTACATTTGATCCCATCAGTACGCTCCTGCCCCTGTTTGTTTGGGTTTCTTATAGCCGATTTCCTTGGCAAATCTCCCAAAGTGTTTAAAGGGCTGGATGACTACTACAGTCTCTTTCTCAGCACCCTCACCTCTCTCTATCTTGTCTAACCCTTTTTCTCCACCAATTCTTCTCACAGCCTGAGCAGAGAGGATACCCTCACCCTGTTGCAACCTTGCCATAGTCTCATCAGGAGCCACACCCCCCATATGGAAGGATGGTTGTGTGGATTGAATCTTTGCCAATTGAGCAGCTCCTACTGCTGCAGCATTAATCGATGCAATTATATTGACTGGAGGGGGGAGGGATTGAGCCGCAATTATAGCCTCGGCTGTTTTCATCGTAACAGATGCGATAGACAGAGCCTTGTTAGCGTTGAATGCTCTAACTTGAGCCTCTCTATTCTTCCCTGCAAATTCTGTAACCATTGAGCCTGCTGTCTCCAGTGTATCACCCATTGCCCCTAGGGTTTGTCCTGTGAGTTCTGATATATCCTGAAGGGTTTTCTTAGCACCCTCATCCTGTAAATCGTTTATTTCTTGCTGTCTCTGTTTTCTTAATTCATCTGCTACCATTTGAGCATTTTCTATTTCCCCTGAAATGAGAGCTAATTCTTGAATTCTCTCTATCTCAGAATTGTATTTCTCATCAATCTTGAGTATCTGCTTTTCTAGTTCTGTAGCCTGCAATTCAAATAGTTGTTTTTCTAGTGCTGTCTTGGCTTCCTGTTGCTTGATTTGGTCATCCCCAAAACTTAGAGCTTCCTCTAGTTCCTTTTTTCGTTGTCTCTCCAAATCGAGTTGTATTTTCTTCCAATTGGTAGTTTTTTTCTCAGATTCTTCTGTCTTTTTGGCGATCTCTGCTGTCTCTGCTGCTGCATTTCTTGCCTTTTCGGATAGCTCTGCATATCTATCGACGGCTTCCCCTGCTCTATCTACTGAGTCTAGGAGATTCCCAAATGCTTCCTCTGAGTCCTCCCCTAGTGATTTGAGGAGCTCAAAGGCCTGAGCAGATTCTCCTGAGAGAATCATTGTAACGGCTTGGACCCATCCAAACACATTCTCAAACTGCTGAGAGACTGCTCCAATTACATCCTCTGCAATCGAGCCAAAATAGATCATTCCCCTTGTCATAGCGTCAAGACCCATTGTGATGGTTCCGTCCCCTGCTACTGCATTAATGAGGTCTTGTAGGGATCTCTGAGCCACAGTCTCAAATTCTGCCATTTGTCTCTGGAAATCGGCTGCTGCTTTGACGGCTTTCTCATCCATCGCCACACCGAATTCATTGGCTAGATCGGTCATTGCTTGGAGGTTGTCTAGTGCTCCTGATTGGATGAGTCCTGCCCCTGCTGTTCTCCCAAATAACTGCATAGCCGTTGCATTACGGTCTGTGAGATTCTCCATTGATCCTAGGGCTTTGATGGCATCATTAAAGACTGCATCTGACTCCCTGAGCTCTCCATTGGCATCCTTGACCTCTACCCCTAGAGAATCAAAAGCCTCAGCCATTGCCCCGGTTCCTTTTCCTGCATTTTGAATTGAGGATTGGAATTTGATCAATCCCCCCTCTAGCTGTGAGAATTCAATTCCTGACCCCTCAGCAGCCAATCTCAGTCCTGCAAGTGTCTCCACTGCTATTCCTGTTTTGGCTGAGGCATCTACCATCTCATTGGTTAGATCTGCTATCTCCTGTTGGAACCTGACTGCACCAATTCCTAACCCTGCAAATGCACCGGCTACAATCCCAGCAGAGGAAGCCATCTCCTTGAATGACTTGCTTGATTCTTTGGCTGCTTTGGCTGATGCCCTTGCTGCCCTTGCTGATGCTTTGGCTGATCTCTGAGCTGCTCTCTCTGCCTGTTTGAGCTGTCTGTCTAGGGCAGATACCATCTTCTTAGCCTCATCCGAGGTGATGTCTGGTAATTGCTCTAGTTTCTTTTTGAGGTCTGAGATGTTTGCTTTATAGCTAATTTCTACGCTTTTCTTTTCTTCTGCCATACTATCCCCCAAATAACTCTTTAGTGAGAGCCTTGACTATCTTTCGGGTGTGTTTTCTGAGAGGTTTTACAAGTAGCTCATTGGCTGCTCTTTTCCCTTGTGGTTGGAGGATGGGCTTTCCTTGTGCATTTTTGGAATCTACCCCAAACTTGATAGCCCACGCATAAGGAGCTGTGTTTTTCAGGAAAACCACCAAAGACCCATCAGGCTCTATCCTGACTCCCCTCTTAAACTTATTCCAAGAATTCTGAGATTCATCCTGGAAGAAAACCTTGTTTGTTTCTCTGTTAAATCGTCTTGTGGGTGGTCTTTTGGGCCAATCTTTCTTAGCATCCCTCTCTATCTGCTCAAATGCTTCTGTCATTATCTTTTCTGCTGAGGGAGCTACTTTCTTGAGCACATCAGTAAAGAATGCTGTCATGTCTTGATCTAGGGTTACACTAGCATTCCCCTGTTTGATCTCCTTAGCCATGTTTCCTCCTGATTGCCTTTCGTTTTCTTTCTTCTATCTGCTCAGAGGTCATTAGAGAGAGGTTGTGTTCTGCTATGATTGAGGATTTGGTGTCTGGATCAAGGGAGTAAAACCAATCAGGTGTTTGTCCCCATTTGAGACTCAATTTCAATGCGAGCAGGTCAATAAAGCCCCTCTCTGTCAGGAAAAATCCTCCTTTTCTTGGACCTCTGACTTAGTACCACCTGAGACATTGGAAACCATCCCTGCGAGGATTGGAGCACCTAGGTCAATGATTTGAGCTGGGTTGAGTCCTGCCTCAAGTAGTTTCTTGAAAATCCCATACCCATACCCGACCGGATCTCCTTTCAGGTAGGGGTATTTTGGGAGTAATCGGGATTGATTGGCTGCTCCGATTGCTGCAGCGTGGAGGTGGTAGGTTTGACCTGCTGAGAGGTCTCTCCCAAGCTCCCCCACAAAATCCCAGCACGTAGCAAGGGAAGATGGAATCTTTCCCTGTGCTGTGCCGAGTGTTCCTAGTTCTAATTTCATATCTTCCTCTCTATGAAATTGTTAAAATAGTCTATTATGCTGGCCCAGTGTAGGTATAGCCACCATAACAAGAGAAATTAATAGTAACCCGTGTAGGGTCTCCCTCAGCTACTGAATAGGAGTCAATGATGCATTTGGAGAGAGTTGCGCTATGATCAGCATCATCCCCGTGATCAGTTCCCTCTACATCATATTTGATGTCAATACAGTATTGCTCAATGTATGGAGTCCCTGAGGCTCCTGTGGAGATGTTCCCTGAGTAGTTTCCTGCCTTGTCAATGAAGTCAATCACAGAACCAGCTTCAGAAGCATCTGTAAATTGTCTCAGGTCAAAAGAGAATGTTCCTGTGATGATGTTTTGATCCTGTGTTCGTACTGCACAGATGTCACCACGGTCACGAATTACCAATGATGAATACTCATCTGGAATGTCAAAAGAGAGATTTCCTTCCTCATATGCAACCTCTAATTCTGTTGGTGTAGGGCTTGCCCCATCAATCAGGGTGATTTTCCCATCTCGTCTAGTCTTTGGTACTACTGAATAAGCCATTTTAGCTCCTTATAGTGTGAAAAATGAATTAATTGTGAAATTGATAATTGTAAGCTGCCATTCCCCTGTATCTGTGAGCTCTCCTGTTGTGGAGGACTCATAGCGAATTTGTGTTTTTTCGTAGAGGGGTGTGGTTCTGTTGATGATTGCTGCGATGATAGATTCCTCTCCATCAAGACAGTTTTCATAGGAGGTAATTGGATTGTGAGGCTGTACTACATTGAGAAACCTGACTTCACAGGGATATGTGATCTTGACTCCCTCTCCTGTCTTTTGTCTCCCTCCTGCTTCTGCTGTGGAAGGAAAGAATATGCTGAATTTCTTGTCTCCTCTACTCTTAGGGTTTCTACCCAATGATTGAGGATGAAAAGGAGATTCAGTATATCCCGAGACAGTGAGGATTTGATCCCTGATGCGTTGTCTGATGGTCTTTCTAGCTAGTCCTGCACTCATCGCCTATATCCTTTGCCTAGTCCTCTTTGGTATCCAAACCGATACCGAGGAGGCATATTGGTGAAAAGCACAGGAAAACCTGCCCGTTTCTTCTCATCTACCCCACCATCCTGAGCTATATCATACTTGAATGAGAGTAGAGAAAAGTCCTTTTCGTACATCTCTCTGTGCTCTCTAGCGTGCTCAAAATAGGTGTTGTCCTGACCCATTCCCACTGAGGAGGCGTCCTTGAAAATCAGATAGAGGGTTAGGTTCATATGACAGCTTCTCAAAGACTGAGGGGTCATAATTAGGTATTCAAGAGATCCCATATCTCTGACACGCTGAATCAGTCTAACCCAAGCCTCATCAATCTTTTTCTGAAAAGAAGTCTCCCCACTACCATAAAGGTTTGTGATGCTTGAGTATTCTGCCTCGAGGTCAATGTCAGAGACTACAGGATAGAGAGCAGATCTAGCTAGAGCGCATGGCCTCTTGAATGAGTAAGTCTCCCCATCTGGCATCACCAAATCCCAATACTGAGTATAAGAATCTGAGTAATTCAGGGTGGAGGGGAGCTGTCCTGCACTGATAGCATAGGTAGCAATAGAGGCACTAACCGTAACAGCACTAGCTGAGATAACATCATTGTCATTCTCATCTGCAAGCCTGAATGTTCCTGAGGCTGGAACCACTAGAGCATTATCCCGATAGATAGGAAGCTCGGCATTAAAAGCCTTGCCTCTCTCTAGGACATCGGGGATTCTAACCCTTGGAGCATAATAACGGTTAGTAGCCATCTATTAGATCCCATACCAAGAAGTACCATCACAAACAAAATCAAGCACGTCCCCAGGGGTCAATGTTGCAATGGTTCCCCCTGCATCATTCTTGACGACAAGATTATTTGTGCTGCCTGCATTGAGGATTTTGTATCGAATACCATCTAACTCAGCAGGTAAATTGACATCATAGTTTGACACACCACCATCAAGCATTTGATAGGTTGAGTCCTTATGTACTAAAGTTTTGTTTGCTGAGATCGATTCATTATTCACAAAACCTTTGCGTCGGATTGGTCTTGGAATTAAGAAAAAAGGTTTTCCTGAAAAAGCCATTTTGTCACCTTTGGTTTATGGTTATTTGTTTTTGCCTTGTATATCACGTCGGATCGCATGTCTCACAACCTGTTCTCTAACAACATGAGCAGGGATGTCTTTCCCTGCTTTGCGGTTGGTTTCTATTGCTTTCTTGGTGATAGCGTCAATTATTTTATTGTCTGTAGCCATTATTTCTTCCCTCCCTTCTTTGGTTTGAGTAGAGCTTGATATGCTGGTTCAATCCCGTCATACATTTTCTCATACATTGCTTTTTGTGCTGCAATTTCAGGGTTGTTTTGTGCTGTTACAATTCGCTTGTCAATTCGTCTTTGGTATCGCTCTTTCAATCCCTCTATAATGACCTCATCAGGGGGAGCAATATACCCCTCAGTAACTAGCCATTTTTTGAAAGCATTAAATCCCTGATCGTCTGTTTTCCACATCAGCTTGGATCCAATCTTTTTTGGGGATGTCCATCTGTCTTTGTAGATAGTAGAGCCGTTTTGATTGAGGTAGGTATCCATATACCCCTCAATCCCATCATACTCCAAATCCATTGGAAGGACTACACAATCCTGTTCTCTCTCTAGGTTGGTTATGGTTCTGCCATCATCTACACCACCACCGATTCTCATTCCCATCCCATTGGCTCCTGCTTGCTGTGGCATCCCTACCAATTTAGGCAGCAGCTCATAGCTGTCCTCTCCTGTTTTGATATAATCCCAAGACAGAGGAGAATGATAGAAATAAAATGGAGAATTGGTTTCAGATGTGGGGAGTCTTTCTCCCTTATCTTGTGATTTTCGGCCTGCAAATGACCGTTTTGCAAATTTTGTACTCATAACTCTAAACTTCCTCTTTTTTGTTATGTGTTTAAGTTATCCTCAGATGAGGAGGCAATAGAGGGTTAGAGGATTGAGGAAGTCCATAAGGAAACCCCTACCCTCTACACCTCCAAAAACCATTAAGCGTCAGTTTGGATCAAACAGCCGCGCTCTTGTTCTGTGATGTTCGCACCTACATAGAGGTTACCTACAATGCGAGTACGGTCAAATGATGGTTCACGTTCCATTTCAACTACTGCAGCAGTTCCAGCAGGTACTACAGTACCATCTGCAAGCTGAGTATTTTGAGGAGCTCCCAAAACATAGCCTACTGCATTCTCACCAAGCATAGCACCACGCTTATTACCGCCTGATTCAGTAACTCGGTTAGACTTGTAGAAGTTAACACCATTCCAAACACCTGCAAACCCTGGAGCCTTAGCAGCCATCGCCTCAGCAGTTGCCTCAACAAAAGCAAATGCATTGTTAGACTCAGAGCGCAATGATTGACGAAAATCAGCGTACTGTACAGAGTGAAGAATACAAGAGAATTGAGTGTTGTTTCCAGTCTCAAGCTCAAAGATAGCATCAAGGATGTCATCTACAGAGAGATCTACTCCAGAAGTACCCACCTGATTGGTAGTGAAAGAAGGGAATGTGGCAGCGATAACATCTGACATCGTAGCGATAGCTGATTGAGCCATAGCCTGAGCAATTGTGAAAGGATCCAAATCAGAACCATAACCCGTCATCTGAGCTAAAGAAGTCAGGTCATAACGCAGTGCATAGCGACCCACCTGAAAATCTTGGTTAGAGAAGGTTGGATCAGTAGAATCTACCTCGTCCCCATCATTTGTAGATGCGAAAGATGTAGAGAAACCCATATCAGAAAAACGCATGCGAGCTGTATCAGAACCTGTCCCCACTACAGAGCCAAGATTTACAATCCCATCATACATCATTAAATTGGTTGGATCAGCGAGGATAAGATTTACCTCATTCATGATCATTTGCGCTAAACGGATGTTAGCTGCTGCTGAATAATCAATATTAGCCATAATAGACCTCTTTTATAAAACGTTGGATTTAAGTTTTTTGTTGTGAAAATCGGTTATTTTCCGCTTATTTCGGGTGCGACCCTAAATCCGATGTAGAGAGTGACTCCATAAGGAACCAATCCCTAATGCACTCATTACCCCTAGTATACCCCTAGAAACTGATCATCGTCAAGAAAAAAGTAAAAAGCAGGGGGAAAGTTGGAGAAAACCACCTGCTTTAATGATGAAATACTTACTGTCTTTAGTGTAGAGATTCTATCTCATTGAGATTTATTTTGTCAAGCCCTATTTGACCATGCCTGTTTGATGGCATCCCGATTCTGACTGTAGAATGCTGGGTCTTTGGCTCGATTGAGAATCTCCTCTCTACCCATTGCTCCAATAGAGGTCTGAATTACCCCGTTGTTTGATGGAGGGGCTGTCTGTGTTTGCTTTGGAGGTTGCTGTGTGTTAGGGGGTGGGTTTTGTGCGTTATGAGCTTGGTTATTTTGCTGCTGCTGCTGTCCTTGTTGATTTCCTTGTGGCTTGATAAATGACTGAAGGATGAGGGGTGCTGTGGAGGGATCTTCTTTCATTCCATTGACCCAATCCGAGAATGGAGTCTCCCCCCCTAGAGTAGAATGGAGATGCTCAAATGTGGCCCGTACTGACTCATCATTGACCCCAATTCCAGATAGGACTGAGTGTCTATCATATCGGGTGTTCGCATTGGCAAGGTCACCCTCTAGCTGTGTGATGCGTTGTTGAAAAGTGTCAATCTGCCCTAGTTTTCCCTGCATGTCGTCTAGGCTACCTTGTAGGGCCTCTATTTGACTGAGTGCATCATTCTTCTGTGTGGAGATTTTAGAGATGCGCTCCTGCATTCCTTGTACTGTTGCATCATAAGAGGATTTCAGGACATACTCCTGACCCTCATGTGTGATTGTTTTTACTGCCATAATTTACTTCCTCGATTTTATGGTTTGTTAAACTTGGTTAAACATTGTTTGCATGTTGTCCATTTTGACTTGATTGAGATAGGTAATTGCATCCTCTCTGTCATAGTCAGGAAACATCCTCATCACAGCTTGGATCTGTGAGAGCATCCCTTTCTCCATCAGGTCATTACGCTCCTCTCTCTCTGCTTTGAGCTCCTGCTCTGATTTTGGTAATTCGTAATAGACAATCTGGTATCCTGACTCAGGATACGATGTCCCCTCAAAACGGTTCAGCATCTTTGCACTCACCTCTATGGTGTGGAGGTCGGCAATTCTGAATGATGGGGTATATTGCGCCTGTGCTTCCCTCATTGAGGATCTACTGATGGCGATAGCGTATCCACTTCTAGGGTCACCTGTGAGGCGTTGTGTATCGGCAGGATTGATACCTGCGAGGGATGCTAACCTCCTTTCATAGACCGTAATTGCCTCAATCATTGCAGTCACGTCACCCCCTGCATCATACTGTCCAAACTGGGGATTGATAGCCAAATCCTCCATAAGTGACTGGAATAGCATAATCGAAGCAGGATCAGTCTCTACTGTAGCGTGATTGGGGTTTTGTCCATCCTGTGAGACAATCCCTGCTGGGATAGCACCATAGGCATAGCGTTGTGGGTAACTCGCATCCCTCAAAACGTGATAAAAAAATGTGTAGGCAATTGCTGCATTCAAACTGCCTGAAATTAATTCTTGATTGTAGAAAGAATCGAAAATCTCTCCTGTTAATTCAGCGTGATAGAGTGAATAAGGGAGATAAGGTTCATCATTGGAATCTCTGTACGGGTAGTTTGCTCCTGACCTGTCTGTGATGACCTCTCCATCCTCTGTCTCTCCTGCGAGGTATATCCCTGAGACATCCTCTAGGTTTTCCATTGCATCATTACCCTCTACTCTCAGCACCTTGTATATCGGGTCGTTTGGATTGGAGATGTCAAGGTAGTCAATTGTCCATTCGTACTCATTGGACTCAGGGTTTTTTCTCAGCCTGAGCTCTTTGATCCATACTGGAATCTCAGGATCAGAGGGGTCAGCTCCTGCACTTACCATGTCAGAGGTGACTATCCTGTGTGAGAGCTTGCCCTTAGAGTAGTCTGTACGGATGAAACATTCCCTCATTCCAATGGTGAGATACTGGACTCGTTTCATTCTAGCCCATAGACCTGATTGAGTGAGGACTCCCTGTGTTCCTAGAAAACCCTCAGTAGCTCCCTCCTCTGCATTGGGGTTTGATACTACTGGAGGTTTGTAGTAGAGTGCGCTCAGGGTTTTGGTGGTTTCCTTGAATAGGTTTGAGGACATATCCGGGATACCCCAAGCCTGTTTTCTAGCTGAGGAGATGTGCTTTGCAAGTGCATCCTCTAGGTCTTGTTGCCATATTCCTTTCAACATTCTGTATCTGAGTGCTGAATGTTCGCATCTGAGTGCCTCGTTTGGATCTTTCCAGATTGGACATGTTGGATATAGTGAATCGTTCATTTTTTATTTGTCTCCTCAATCAATCGCTGAAACCAATTAATTAAATGTTTTGCCATCTCGATTGCATCATCGGTCTCGAACCAATCATCAAAATTATACCACCAAGTCCTAAATGTTTCATCCTCATACATCGTATGAATTCGGAATGTGGTTTCTTTTTTGTGGTTTGATAATTTGTACAAAACCCAATTGTCTTGTGGCTCATCGGTTGACTCAAAATCAAACGGCTCTGATTCTGTAATCAATTCCCAATCTGTTACATCTACAACATATCTCAATGTGAGGAGCCTTTTTTGTACCAATGATCTGACTGTATGAATGTTTGGGTAATCCATCACCACTTCCTATAAATCTTGTTTGGAACCTTGGCTCCGTATTTTGAATCTGTCACCACTAGTATAGCATAGCGCATAGCGTCTACACAGTGTTTGTGTTCTGATAGGGTGTCTAATAACCCGTTGCTCTTAATCGCCCAATTTTTAAGGGACTTAATGGTCATCTCACAGCTTGGGAAGATTTGG
>Ga0208547_1001672_pt1 | contig 12161 bp, 15 predicted proteins | sample DEB08_DNA_5_FD_185501 | JGI IMG/M metagenome (GOLD analysis project Ga0208547, IMG submission 185501) | Aqueous microbial communities from the Delaware River and Bay under freshwater to marine salinity gradient to study organic matter... | ecosystem: Environmental > Aquatic > Marine > Coastal ... | reverse complement strand
CCATCAGTTGTTGTTGCTCTTTTTTGTTTTGTTTTTTTGTTTTCATACTGTAATAATAGCACACAAAGGCGGATCGGTCTACTGATTTGGTAATCTGATTTGGGGGGTGTTGCCCGCGACCTTTTCTGTAGGTATGGCAACACAATAGACACGATCGCGGGCGATAAGGGTGTTGCGGTGCCCACTTATAAGTCACACGTGCAAGGCATGGCTAAAGCACAGCAACACGACTATTTAATCACATTTTGGTTGACACCGTGACAGAGTGGCATATATAATCATGATTATGGCAACGAGACTCAACACACGACAACGCGCGATCAATCAACTACAGGCATATCAGGCACGCCGACAAGAACAGGCAGTCCAACAATTCGGCAGACAATTTGGCAACGACATCATGGCACTGACTCCCAGGCAAGTGAGACGCATCAGGAGGCAAAGGCAGAGGCTACAGGCACAACGATCTAGGCTACAGAGAACAGACAAAGCCAAGTCTTAACCAGTGGCTGAACGCAGGGTTGCAATATGACGGCTAATGAGCCCTGCCGTATGCGAGACGGTTCGAGGGACTGACCGCTCGTGCGTTACGGGGCCGCGGTCGCTGTATATGAGTTTATAAGGAATACGTTCTCTCATTGGCGGCAGTCTTTTCTTGTGCGAGACCAAGCACGGGGGACGGGTATGGTGGATCTTTTTTTTTTGATCAAGATCTGCACATAGCCGTCTTGTGACTTCAATCCAAGTGTCTGTCTGAAAGTAAATGAGAAAACACAATCACGGAGTGGCAACGGAGTGATTGTTTTTCCATTTACAGGTCTCAGAGAGACCTCTAAACAGATCATTGACATTGGTGACTGGATCAGTTATAATCACACACATGACCCCGGAGGAATTACAATATCAATTCGAGACCCAAGAGCCACGTCGCCTGAACACGATAGCCACCGCCCACGTGATCGCGTTCGCTCGTCATGTGCTTGAACGCATACCACCTGCACGTTGGAATGCAAAACAGTGGGCCACTACCACTGGCATAGTTGATGTGTATCGGAGATCGCAAACCATATCAGTGCGACAGAAATGGTTCATCGTCAACACCTTGCGGGAAACTGTGCCTGAAAATGTGTTCTACCTCTAGATCACCCCTTTAAACGCACATAGACGCACGCACACAGTGATCCTGCCGGGATCAAGCACCTTTGGACTAGGGTCTCCTGGTGAGCTGGTGTATCTGCACCGCGGAGCGGTGTCGGTGTCGGATCTCGTATCGGCACTGGTGCCAGGGATCACCCGCGCAGTTGGTCTGTCGGCCACGTCCGGTGTGTGTGCGCCTGTCACACCTCCACTTGCCCAATCCACGTGCCAGCGCCAGGAATCGTGACTGCCTCATTAGGTCACCGTGTAGGTGGCCACCGTGGCGTAGTCGCTCCGCCTGTCCAACTCATTACGTGACGCGACCCGGACGTCCCATTGGTCACCGGAACTGACAGGTCCCCAAAGGAATTCGGTGTCATTGGTTATGCCTATGGTGTAGAATGTTGAATCCGCGGCCCTCTTGACCTGAACTATGTATTCGGTGGTGAATGGATCAGTGGATGCTGTCCACGTGATGTCCAGTTGCTCGTCGGCCGTGTATCCACTGCCGCTCAGGGCGGTGCTCTGTGTGACGGCCAAGTTGGTTGGTGCTGAGACCAACAATGGATTGGGTAGATTTATTGTTGGCCGGGCGGCCGCGGCCGCGTGTCCATCCAACACGTAGTCATTGGGGTTGTGTTCGGTGGCCACGAATCCAAGATCACCAGATGCATTAAGGTTCATGCTCTCGATCCTGAAGATGCCACTGAAATTCAAATTCTTGTTCTGTATGCTGACCAGATCACCCACGCTGACGTTGGTGACCGCGGAAGTGGTGCTGAACTGCACAACCATCTTGTTACGGCTGGTCTTGACCAAGGTCTCCGCTATGTTCAGTGCCCTCTCCCTGTTGGTGCAGTGTGGCATCGCCAACTGTTTGTCAAGCGGTATGCTGTTGTCCTCGGTCAGGTATGTGCTATACACACTGCTACCCGAGTCTGGCCAGAAAACGTCGTTGGGTTGGTAGTCCGCGTCTGGGTCCGTGTAGGTCACACGCAGTTGGTTGATCTTGCCTTTCTTGCTCTCGCCCTGTATCTTCAATCCGCCGATCAGATTGTCCTCGTTGATTATCTGCACAACCGGTGGTGGATTTGGTGCGGCATCAATGTCTGCGAGATTGCCTCCGTGGTGCAGTTTCAAGAAATACTTCCCAGCCTGGTATGGCATCATGCCATTGAAACTGGCCAAGATACTCCTCACGTTGTTGAGTAGGCTCTCAGAAGTCTCAAGCACTCCGTCAAACACACTGAACTTGCCTGTGGTTGATGTGGTGTATGGCACGATCTGATCACACTGCTGTGCCGCCAACTGGATGCTGTCCCAATCAAAGTAGTCATTGGACAGTCCTTTTCCGTAAGTGGGATTTCTAAGATAGTCGATCAACACGTTGACCGGGTTGTTGTTGTATACCTCTGTTTCATTGTCATAAGTGGTCGTGTGTGTCAAAGTGCTGGTGGTCGGTAATTCAACAGACCAAGACACAGATCCACAAGGGTTTGGTCCTTGTGCAACACTGTAATCTGAAGGTCCCACTGTTGAATTCAATTGTATCTGGTAAGTGCCAATAGATGGCAACACCACATCTTCATTAAGATAAACAGTGGCCGGCGTGCTATCAGTAGTGGTCGCCGAATTATAAGGCCTACCATCGGTATTAGAATTAATGATTTCTTGTGTTGGACTAACATCAGTCCTATATACAGCATAATTCGTCACCACCGTTAGCAAATCACCAGAACTATTATCCCTGGCACTGGCGGTGTTGACCAAATTTATTTTCAACACTGCATTGGCTTCCGTCGTGGTAACAAAAACATTACCCGAATATGCCTCTCCAGGCCCTTGCGGTGGTCTTGTCACATTGGTGCCGCTGGCATAATTGGAGGTGTTTCCAACTGTGCTAGTGGTTCCAAGCGGACCAGCGTTAGTGGCACTAGTGATCGTGCCATCAAAATTCTGTGAATAACCAGACAACACATTAAAAACTTTCTTACCTTGGATCCTTACCTGGATTTTAGGTATTCCTGATCTATAAGGATTATTATCAGCGTCCTCTTGGTTCTCGATCTTCTTCCATCTAAACCTACAAGCCAAATAAGCCACACCTCTCAACCTATGGTTCGAACCCCAACCCGGAGCGGCATCTAACAAGGTTGAAACCGTCTGGTCGTCCCTGCCATCAAAAAATTGTGTGATCAACCTATCCTGATACGGTCCAGAACTTGGTGATCCCTGGACCCCATGGGCGTAACTGCTGACCGCCACTTCCTCGTCGTCGATGTAAATCTTGTCTATGCCTTCTACCTGTCCCTCACAGATGGCCAGTGCCACATACAGGTATTCATTGTCCGTGCCATTGGTCGAAACGAACACACGATAACCGCCAACCCTACGTTGACCATAGATCACCGGTATGTTGCCAACACCCGAATCCTTGTTCAACAATGGACCTAGGATCTGTTGATTTACCTGTGCTCCTGTGCCATCACCGATGCCCATGTCAGGCATGGCGAAAGGTGATGCCACTATGTCAATGGCCGCCTTGACCGTGTCCGTGATAAAATCTATGGCATCATCAACGAAATCTTTTAGTTTATCAAGGAATTTCTTATGGAATGGCATTATGGCAGAATCCTATACATTGTGGTTGGCTCGCCCATTATCTTGATTGCCTGTTCAAAAATCTCACAGTCATTGCTCAAAGTCCAATTGTCCGTGGTTTTTATGTCCGTGATTTGTAATTGTGCCATCAAGTCAGTCATACATCGCAGTAATTTACAATAATTTTCCACGGTCCTGAATTCAGGCGACAAATACACACTTTCAACCACGGCCGAACCATTGTCATTGTGTGACCTCGAGGACACATCGCTGAAAACATAACCTATCAAGGTATTCATCTTGAACAGTCCATAATTGAAACTTTGGAAACGCTTGACCAAACCGTTTTTCAACTGAGTCATCAATATGTCATCACGGATGTTCTCAACACCCCTCTCCAACAAGGACATCTTACACAATGCAAACAACTGGGTGATGTCTTTTGCCCCTATTCTCCTTGCCCTGATGTCATCCACTATCATTACGTCCTACCCCATTTTATGTCTGTTTGTATCTGTGGTGAGAATTCGAAACCCACGTCTCCACTGAAAAATCTCTGTTGGCTGTCGCTGTTGGTTCTCCTACCAGAAATTTTGGCGAAATCAGCGAACTGACTGCCAACGTTGAAAGCAAGTGTGGCCGTTTCTTTAGATTCACTGATGTTGAAATCTTTTATCCTGCCATCGAAATATTGGAACACCTTGGTGCTGTCTATGTCATAATTGTCATCCAACACAGCCCTGTATACAACCACCCGCCGGTCAATGTATTCATTGTTCAACACATAGCCCAGTGTGGTGTAGTCCACTGCCGTGAACGCGATGTTCATTGTTCCAATCTTGAGGTCCTTGGTCTCCTGCACGTTGCCCAATCCTATGAATTGACCTTGTGCCAGATAGGTGTTCGCCCCGGCGTCGGGTGCTGAAACACTGTCATAGGTGAGATCTACGAAACTGGTGTTGAAATAGATTGGCGTGCTCAGGTGTATCTCGATCAAGTCGGCAACGCGAATTTGCCTGCCTGACAATGATGTTATCAATCCTGACGAAAGATTCCTAGGCATTAATGGTCCTCTGCTACTTGTATTTCAATAACACTCGTGCCATCCACGGCTGTCGTCGTAGTCAAACGGTCGGTCATCAGCATCACCTTGAACGGCACATTGTTGTAGATGATGGTGGTCGTGTTGTCAACTTGTTGTTCCAGTCGAGGGGTGAACTCGAAAGTGTCCTCCGAACTTAGATCTTGATTGACGTCCGCGGTCAGCATATAGACCTTGTCGTGGTTTGAAAATTTTATGAAATCACCCGCGTGTAGGGTGCCGCCACCTCCATTGGCTCGCACACTGCCCAAACCAGCGTCATAGGTCTGTGTCACGGTGGGTGTGCCAGTGGCATTGGTGCTTCTCGTGGATCCATATATGGGTGGCACTACTGTGAAATTGCCAAACATACCTTCTTGCTTGGCAAGGAAAGCAAATAGTTCTCCCTGTTCTGCCCTATCCAAAGGTTTCGTGCCAAGAGTCATTAGCCAGTGCTGTGCCCCGACCGCCTTCCTGAACGTTATACCACTGAGACTTTCACTTATCCTCGTGGTTGTCTCACTTGTAATTGTTGCATTTTGGAAATAATTTGTTGAAAGTGATCCACTCATTATACTAGACTCCTTTGACCGTTTTCATTTAGTGCTTGATTTATGACACCAACGATGGTGTCTCGTCTTTCTACCAATAGGTTATCGAAACTGCTAGAATCAACAGCGTTGATGTTGAAGTTGACATTGACCTCTGTTCTTCCGCCGGACTGGCTGTGTGGTGTAATCGTGCCAGTTGAACTTGGTGTGAGCAATTCCGGACCGGCTTCTCCAACCAAGTATGATTTGCCTGACATCACCTGTCCACCAAATTTCCTACCAGGATACTGCTGTGACCTTATCGCGGCCACCTGTGCCATACCTGCCGCTATCACCAATGCTCCTGTCACGAAGCCCAACACACCACCCTGTGCGAATGCCTTGGTGGCACCCAGGTAGGTGTTCTGTATCGCTTCAGCGATCTTGACCGCTTTCTGTAGTTCAAAGAATTTCTTGTTCTGTGATGCCAATAGGTCCAAGGTGTCCCTGCCGGTGCTGACCGCGATCTCTTTCATGTCCTCTTCCGTGGCCTTGGTTATGTCAGCCTTGGCATACTGTCCAGATTTGAAGAGATCCACGTTCTTTCGTCTCTCTTGATCTAATTTCTGTTGCTCTCTGGCATAGATCTGCATCCTCTCATTTGAGGCCTGTTCTTCCACCTTGTTGATCAGGTCAGTGTATTTCTGATAATTTTCCACATCCTGGGATCTGATCCGCTCTAATCTTTCTATCTTCTCTTGTTCTTCCCTCAAGCTCTTTTCTATGGCATCCTCACCCAGTATGCCCATGGCATCCAGGAATGACTTCTCTTTCTCCAACATTTCGGCGATGGCGTCGGTCTGTGCCTTGACTTCCTTGTCTGCGTTGGTCGGGGTGATGTTGATCAGTGATCCCTCACTCATCTCTTCCGACAACCTTAGTGTGTCTTTCAGAATGTCATTGAATTCTTCCTGTTCCTGTGTGGCGTCTGACGTCCTGTGCATGTAGTATGCTATCGCACCACCGGCCGCGAATATGACAGAGGCCAGTTTCACGAATGGATTCTTGCCCACCACCGTGTTCAGCAAGGCCATCGCGGTAGAGGCCTCTCTTATCTTGATTATGAGTTGTGAGAACAGCAGGATCGTCTTGCCCAGTGCCAGTCCAACGAATGCGGCTTTGACCAATTCTACGTTGTCCGCCAAGACCCTTATGGTCTTGCCAGTGGTGCTGACCGCTGTGGCCAGTGCTCCACCCAATGCCCTCGCTATTTCATCTATGGTGTCCGCGTTCTCTTTCAACGCCTCATCAAGTGCACCAAATTCGTCCTGTAGTGCGGCTATGAATTCCTCGCCCACTGTCTTCTGGAAGTTGAAGAACTTGTCACCCAGCATTGACACGACACCATCAAAGGTGTTGGCCAATGTGGCCGCCGCGTTACCAAATCTCCCACCTGGTCCAAATTCTCTGTTCAACGCTTCCGCTGTTTCCGCCACCGTGACCGTGGCTCCCGCCTTGAAGCCCAGTAGTGATGTGACACCACGTTCCCTCAATAGGTCCGCGGCACTTATACCACCGGATAACGCCCTCTGTAACTGTTCACCAACGGTCTGGAAATCCAGTCCCGTGACCGCGGCTATGTTACCTGCTAATTCTAAATTTTCTCCGAGACCCTTGGCCCCGTCTGACACAACGGCCAGGTTACCTGATGCCGCCGCTATCTGTTCAAGTGAGAACGGGACCTTGCCCGCGAATTCGGTCAGCGTGTCAAACGCCGCCGCACCCTCCTCGGCTGATCCAAACAGGAACTTGAATCTCAGTTGTAGATTCTGGACCGAACGTCCAACATCCACGAAACCCTTGAGCAGTTTACCTGTTCCCAGTGCCGCGAAAGCACCCGCCGCAAGTTTGGCCGCTTTACCTAGGTCGAGGGTGGATCGGTTGACCCTCCCCAGTTGTTTTTCCAGTGCGTCGAGTCGTTGGGTGTTCTTGGTTACGACATCAACGATCAACTTGTCTGTGGCCATTTACCTTCTCCTTTTGCTCTGTGCCTTTGCCTTCCGCATCTGTTCGTTGGCAACATCCTGTTGGATCTTGATCCATGCGGCCCAAAGGTCCATTTCCAATGTAGACAGTGCCATTATCTCCGCGACAGGCATTTTCAACCTGTCCGCCAACATCATGATAAAGCCTAGGTCAACATTGGTTTTTATTCCTTTACGAGATCCTCAATTTTTGCCCTCTGTTCGAGGTTGTTGATCTCACCAACCACCCTCACTATCACTGATGGATCCGCTTCGCTCATGAGGCTGACCCTGTCATAGGCAGTGAAGATTTTTTTTCCTTCCTTGTCTAGAGCCTTGACTATCAAACTCTCCACGAGGGCGTCTACCGTCTTGCCCTGTGATTGTAATTCAATTATCTTGGACTCTTCCTTGAAGGGATATGTCTTCCTACAATAGATCTCCATATCCCATTCAGGAATGTTTATTTTCGTCAACTCACCTGATATCGCTGACTGATAGTGTTGTGCTATCTTGGCGATGGGTGATTGCGTTTTTACTGCTTGATTCATTTGAATCTCCTTTGCTTGTTAGCAACTTCCCTGATGGCAGGTCGTTTGATACCACGAGGTGATTGTTTTGAGTAGCCTTGGTCCAAGCGGTTGATGTATGGAGCATCGTTTATAGCACGATACTTCATGTCTCTGCCCCTCAGCCTCCATCTCGATCTAGCACGACCAGATCTCTTGGGAGTGTATCTTTCCAATGTCTTGAAAAGATCCTCGGCCACCAGGCGAACCTGCTGAACAATATCTTTCTTTAGTTCAGTGATTACCCGTTTGCTGTTAAGTGACGTTATCGAAAACACTATTATAAGTCTGCTTTTGTCAACGCACCTGTTCCTTGGAATGAAACTGAAGCCTCAACCATTCCATCAAAGTTTGATGTGATTGAGTGTCCAGTTATGATTATCTCTCCAGATAACTTGATACCTGTAGTCTCTCCTGATGGATAAACTTCAAGTGTTGCCGCATCCGCACCAATTCCTGCGAAAAGGGCGTTTGCCGCTGAGTCGTCATCTCTGAAGAAAACATCCATTGTTCCTGAAAACTGCGCAAGGCTCGGCAGGTATGTCCTGTTGCTGTCGCCCATCACAGTGTTTTCAACTGTTGCTGTCTCCTGGTCTATTGTGAATGATCTAACCTCAGCAACCGCAGTCGCTGTTCCAGAAACATCATATTTCACAACACCAGATTGACCATTGTAAGTGGTAGTATTAGTTGCCATCTTATTGTTCCTCTTTGTTTAGATCCTCTGGACCAGTAGGATCGGTTTGTTTGTTTTCAACTTCCGCGCTCGCCTTGATCTTGTCTTTGCTGAACTTGAAAGTTGCTTTTGGTTGTGATGGTTTGAAGGTCCAACCATCTTCCAGACGTGACTTAACATCTCTGTTCGCCACGATCTCTGAAACTTTGCCTTTATACATTTGGATTGCCATTATAAGACTCCTTTCTTGTATTGATATTTGACGTCAACCACCACGTTGACTTCTCCCAGTGGCAGTTCTCTCTCGATCACATCCACTCCCGTGATCTGTGTCTTGACGTTGTGTATGTTGCTGGTGCTGAGATCTATGTCACGGTCACGTGACAGTTCCAACGATTCTTCTATTCGTTCAACCATCTCGTTCCTCAGGGTGTCGATCTCCGTTCCCCGCACATAGCATCTCAGTTGGTATTGCAGTGTGGATTCCCTGGCGCTCATCGATATGTCGCTCCTGACCTCGTTGCCGGTCACCACTAGGATTGCTGGAAATTGTGTTATGGCCAGTTTCTGAACATCAAAGAAGATCCTCGACACCTTGCCCGGCGCCGGATCAGTCATGTTCTCCAACTGTGCTACTATGTTCTTTGCTATCTCTTCTCTCGCTGACATTATCTGATCAACCTACCCTTGTAAAATGATTGTTTCTCACTGTCCGTGTATGAGCCCGAGCTATCCAGGTCATAGTGGACCCCGTCCTTGAGTATGAGGTCGAACTCCTCGTGGAACCTCTCCTTGTAGAATTTCATCCTCTCCTGGAATGAATCTGAATCTGGTTCGAACGTGGATAATTTTGGATAGATGTAGTAGGCCAGGACATGATAAACCGCGGCCCTGGTGAACTGATCTGAGTTGAGTCTGCTGGGTGACAGCTTCTCCGTGCCGCCTAGCACCGAGATGTCATATCTCGAGAATCCAGTTGTGGGCCACCATCTCACATTGAGTAGTCTGATGATGTCATCGTATGTGTTTTCGTGTTCTGTTGTGAATTCCTGTATACCGTATTTCTTGATGTCAGGAACGTAGTCCAATAGGTCTGTATCGGTTGCGAATTGCGCCATGTTTAAAAGTCCTTCTTTTAAGTCTACAAGGGCCTCCCTTGTGATAAACTTATTTATTGGATACGGTCGAGGAATTGCCGTGGTTTGATTACTGTGAAGGGAACGTCAGGTGTTCGATCATTGACCACGAACACATCACGGTGTTGAAATAATCTACGGATCTTGTTGCGGGCTTGGTTGGTGTATTTCCTCCTGGGCCCATGTCCGTATATGTGGTCGAAACTGCTGTGCTCATTCAGTCCCCAATCGCAACCTATGATGTAGATGTCACCTTCATAATTGAATTCATTCACGGCCACCCAGCAGGCCAGTATGCCGGAGTTGGCACCACTCACTATGTGATTATCAACCAATCGCCATCCATCTATCCTGGCGTCGGCCCTGGTGTAGTATCTGGTGTTGGGGTTGATCTTGAGTTGTTTGACCACTTCAATGTCGAACGCACAAACGGCGTCAACGGGCCTTATTGTTTCAATGTAGTTGCAACCTAGCTCAATAGGTTGTCGTGGCAGTGTGTCTGCTAGTTTGCTCTGTGATGGACCGTTGAACCAAATAAGCATATAAAAAGAAAGGGCCCGAAGGCCCTTTCCATAATCCTGGAGGTCAAATCAATTAGTTGATTTGGTTGTCTCCTAACACTTTGATACCGTAAGAGTTGTGTAATACAGATACACCGTATCTTGTAGAAGCAACAACTTCTTCAGCTCTTAGTGAAGCATCTCTTTGAGTCTCGATGTTGATGTTTTGAGCAACTGCTAAACCTAAAGCATCTCTTGAGAAGATACCGTTGGTCACGCCTGTCGCTGAATCTTCAACAACGTTTGAGCTTTCAAAGATGTCAATGCCGGCTATTCTGCCAACATAACCTTCAGTCATCGCTTGGTTAACAACACTAGAAGCATTTGGATTAACGAAAGTGTTAGTCAATGTTTTCTTGATGTTGTAGATAGACTTGGGATTGAACACGCCGAAGTATGGTCCTGGAACCGCATTCGCTTTCAATGTAGCGTATGCTTCGAAAAGGTCCTTAACTTCTAGCTCGTCACCCGCCGCACCGATTTGTGATGTGAAAGTTGAGAACAGGCCAGTTAAAGCTCTGTCGTGTCTTTTCGCGATCGCTTCACCAAATAACTTACCTAGGTCAGCAACAACGTTTGATACTGAATGGTTTCTAGCCATGTCAGTCAGTGTAGTCATGATACCTGCTTCAGTTAATGTGATGTTAGCAACACCTGTTGATACTTCAGTGTTTGCTAGATCTGAGTTCTCACCTGCGTCTGAGGCGATAGTTTGTGTGCTGTATAAAGGCACTTGTAATACCTTACCAGCGTTTGCAGGAACTGTGAATTGTTTCACAAGTCCTGGCATGATTGAAGTTTCGGATGCCACGAACATAGCCTCTTGGACTATCGGGGCGATCAGATCATTCAACGTTCCTGTAGTTGTTTCATTAGCCATTTTGCTAATCTCCTTTAAGTTGTTAATTTAGAAGACCTAGAAGCCTTGTTTCTTGCGATACTCGGCGTAGACCTTCCTGTGTTCTGGATTTGTCATGTCCAGTTTATTAACATCAACTTGGGAAACACCTTCAGTGCCAGTGTTGGACTTGGATCCACCGCCTGGTTGTCCCGCTGAGACGAAGTGTGGGTTTGATTGTAAGAATTCTCCTACCAACCCATCTACCGTCAAGGGATCACCATTGTCAGTGTATCTAGTCTGACCCGTCTTGGGATCAATGACCTCAACCTCACCTGTCTCTGACATCTTGATGTTGTCCCTCACGAGCCTCGCGACCTGTTCCGGGTTCACCGCTTTCTTGGTCGATGCGGCATTTATCAATGCACCATCCACCTTGATCTTTGTCAGTTCAGATGTCAGTGTTGAAATCTTTGAATTGAACTTCTCTGCGTTCTCCTTCAACAGTTTCTCAAACTCTGACTTCTCCTTTGCTTGGGAGATCTTTAGTTCTTCCTCCTTCTGCATTAGAGTCTGGTATTTCTCAACGTCTATGCCCTCGAATCTCTTGGCCAGTTTGGCTTCGGCTTTTCTTCTTACTTCAGCCGCCACTGCATCGAGTTCTGCCTGCGTATAGACTTTCGCGGGTTGATTGTCCGCTGTAGCCTGGATCGTGTTAGAGACTGTGTCAGCCGCCCCAGTGGCAGTCTGAACGTCTTGCGATGTTGTTTCTTGACTCATCGTAGTCCTCCTTTTGTTGTGCGTGGCAGGATATACCACAATGTGTTGATATTTATTAGTAAAACTGGTCAAACGAATCTATAGACCACTTCTCGTAGTATCCAGATTGTTTCAACTTTTTTTGTGCTTGTTTCAGTTTCGCCATATCCTGTATCATCACCAATGGCCGTCGGCCATAACTGAATGACACACCCTTATGTAGTCCATCGTTGTCGGGGTGGTCATACAT
>Ga0208547_1001667_pt1 | contig 12177 bp, 14 predicted proteins | sample DEB08_DNA_5_FD_185501 | JGI IMG/M metagenome (GOLD analysis project Ga0208547, IMG submission 185501) | Aqueous microbial communities from the Delaware River and Bay under freshwater to marine salinity gradient to study organic matter... | ecosystem: Environmental > Aquatic > Marine > Coastal ... | reverse complement strand
CACCGGTTTTAATGATGACAAACTAAATAAAATCCAAGAACTTTTAAAAACTTCAAAATCTTCAATCAGAATCGTTTCTAACTTTTCAATTGGTGCAATCCTCATGATGCGCTTTGCCGAAGAAGCTGCCAAATACTATGAATCAGCTGAAATTGTTGAAATTCATCACCCTTCTAAAAAAGATGCGCCAAGTGGAACATCTCAATCAACCGCAAAAATCATCGCTGAAGCGAGAAAAAAACACAACCTTCCAGCTCAACCAGATTCCACCTCAACTGAAATCCCCGGAGCGCGCGGTGCGAATGTTAACGACATCAAGATCCACGCTTTAAGAATTGAAGGCTCAATCGCTCACCAAGAAACAATCTTTGGCTCTAAGGGTGAACTTTTAACAATCAGACATGATTCTTTCGACAGAGAATCTTTTATGCCAGGTGTAATCCTTGCTGTTAAAAACGTCGCTAAAGCCCCAGGCTTGACCCTCGGCATCAACGATTTAATTAATTAATCCACAACCTCTACTTATCCACATTATTTCCAAATAAAAATCCATTACTTTTAGTTAACCTAATCAAGTTTGAAGAATTATCCAATATTGATGCAGAATCATCAGAGAAATCAATAATTATTGAAATATAATGCAAAATCACTTTTTTCTACAATAATTACATTAATGTAATGAAAAACACATTAATTAACAAAAATGTTTCATAATATGAAATATTTCACATTAATTTAAAAAGTTCCTATATATAGTAGTTTTTATTTTGACATATCTTTGATTTCTTGTATGGTGAAAATGAAAATTTGATTATTTTCTTAAAATCATTTAATTAAATGAAAATCAATAATAATAGGAGAACAATGAAACATTGGAAAAAAGTCATCTCACTCATGTCAGCTAGTGCGCTGATATTTTTAGCGGGATGCACTAGCGAATCAGACTCAAGTACAGCCTCTGGAAGTGTCGAAGCAGGAAGCTTAGATGGCATAACAATCAGCGTTGGCTCCAAAGATTTTGGTGAGCAGCTAATTTTGGGTGAAATGATGGTCCAGGCTTTTGAAGCAGCCGGTGCGACCGTAGAAAACAACGTCAATCTTGGCGGAACCGCTGTCGCTCGTGCGGCCTTGGAATCAGGCGAAATTGATGTTTACATGGAATACAACGGAACTGGTTGGACCAACCACCTTGGCCTAGAAGATCCAAGTTTTGACTCTGATGAACTCACTCAAGGAGTGAGAGAAAGAGACCTAGAGCAAAACGGAATTGTCTGGATTGGTCAATCTCCGTTTAACAATACTTATGGCTTTGCCTCAAGTCCTGAGGTAACCGAAGCTAACGGTGGACCTTTTGACCTTAAGTCAATGATGGAATACGTTCGCGATAATCCAGATGCAGTGGTTTGTATGGAATCTGAATTCCCTTCACGCCCTGACGGATTGATCTTGACCGAAAACCATTCCGGAATCAAGCTCCCAGAAGCGCAACAGCGAATCTTGGAAACTGGAATCATCTATACCGAGACCGCAGAAAATAACTGTACTTTCGGTGAAGTCTTCACAACTGATGGTCGCATTCCTGCACTAAACATGACCTTGGTTGAAGATCCAGGTGTAAATATTATTTACAACGTTTCTGCAACCATGCGTGAAGATCTCTATAACCAAGCACCTGAGGTGTTTGATTCAATCGTCGCGCAAATTTTGGCACCGCTCTCTAACGAAAAGATGGCAGAGCTAAATGCTCGAGAATCTGCAGAAGGTGAAGAGCCATCTGTTGTAGCGGCTGATTACTTAGCTGAAATCGGCCTCCTTTAAAGAAAAAGTTGTTGACCCATCGGATTACCGGTGGGTCAACTTCCCTAAAAAAATATGAACAACGAAAGCTTTTTCTCTTCTTGGTTTGATTACGCAGCTAGTCGAACTGATTTAATACAAGAAGGTGTCTTAACGCACCTGCTTTATGTAGTGTTGGTGGTTACCAGCGCGACCATATTTGCAGTGACTGTTGCAGTCTTAACTAGAAGAAATCGTTTTTTTAAAGAACTATCTCTCGCTATCACTTCTGTATTTTTAACTATTCCTTCACTCGCGCTATTTACAATCTTCATACCCATAGTTGGTTTAGGTTTCACACCATCATTTATCGCCTTATTTTTATACTCATTGCTTCCAATTTTGCGAAATACCATTACTGGCTTAGAGAGCATTGACCCAAATATTTTGGACTCTGCAAGAGGGATGGGCTACACAAGAAATCAAATACTTTTTAAAATTGAATTCCCTCTTGCTTGGCCCGTGATTTTGGCAGGCATCAGAGTGGCGGCGATGTTGACTGTGGGAATTGCCGCAATTGCCACCTTGGTTGCAGGTGGAGGTATCGGAGATTTCATAAAAAGTGGATTGGCGCGACTTCCGCTACCTAATTCATTAGAAGCGATTTGGACAGGTGTTTTGCTATCGATCATCTTGGCTTTTGCCATTGATTCATTTTTACGAATATTAAAGCGAATTTCAACCTCGAAGGGAATCTTATGAGCGATGTTTTAATCAAGCTAGAAAATATTGAAAAGTCTTACACCCCTGGTGAGCCTGCCGCAGTAAGAAACTTAAACCTCGAAGTGATGCGCGGGGAAGTTTTAGTACTAGTTGGCCCTTCAGGTTGCGGCAAAAGCACAACTTTGCGCCTAATCAATCGCTTAATTGAACCAACCAAAGGCAAAATCTACCTAAATGGTGAAGATGTCACAGACATAAATGGCTCACAGCTTCGCCGACGCATTGGCTATGTAATTCAACAAGTGGGTCTGTTTCCGCATAAAACTATTGCAGAAAACATCGCCACCGTGCCAAAACTACTCGGCTGGAAGAAAGAAGAAATCGACAAAAGAGTTGATGAGCTTCTAGAAGTAGTTTCAATGGACCCTGAAGTTTTTAAAGATCGCTATCCAAAAGAACTCTCTGGTGGTCAAGCACAAAGAGTAGGTGTAGCAAGAGCCTTGGCAGCAAATCCCGATGTGCTTTTGATGGATGAGCCTTTTGGTGCAATTGACCCAATTACTCGCGATCGCCTGCAAAACGAATTTCTTCGCTTGCAACAAGACCTTAAAAAAACCATTGTCTTTGTAACGCACGACATTGATGAAGCAATCAAAATGGGGGATCGAATTGCAATCTTGCGTGAAGGATCTGAAATTGCGCAATTAGACACCCCAGAAAATATTTTGACTGAACCAGCTGATGATTTTGTTGAAAGCTTTCTAGGCTCCGGTGCCATCTTGAAAGGATTGACCCTTAAAAAGGTAAGAGATATCCAACTTCAACCAATTACCACCTTGAAAGCCCCAGTGCTTAGAGATAAAGCAATTCAATCAATTAATGAAAATAATGATTCTTTTGCAATTCTTTTAGACCATAATGATCATCCACTTCGTTGGCTTGATGAAAGAGCGCTAAATCGCACCAACCAACCTATCGAAAAAAGCGGAAGACCAATTGCCGTATTCATTCAGCCAGAAGACACCCTCCAAGATGCGCTAAGCGCCATGTTGCAGTCTTCAGTTGGTATGTCAGTGGTAGTTGACCGAAGAGGCAAATACTTAGGCTGCTGCACCATCGAATCTCTAGCCAAGCTCTTAGTTCATGAAAGCCCTGTTAAATGACCAGCCAAGCAAAAACTGCAAAATCAAGGTTTAATTACATTGATAATTTAAATCTGATTGTCACACCAGTATTTGCGGCAATTTTGATAATTTTGGCAGCAACCGTTTGGAATTATTCAGAATTTGACCAAACAACTGAAAACATATTGCGCCCATCGCTCTTGATATCTCAATTGTGGGAGACCATCTTGATTGGCATCCTTTCTTCACTAATCGTTATTGCAGTGGCAGTCCCATTAGGTATCACCATCACAAGACGTGGCTACCCAGGCCTTAAAACTTTTTTAGTTGATTCACTCGGCCTTGCCCAAGCACTACCTGCTTATGGTTTGATTGTTGTTTTCTATACCTTTCTTGGCACCGGTATGCCAACAGCTATTTATGCCCTTGCTTTATTTTCACTCTTACCAGTTTTAAGAAACACCATTGTTGGCCTTGAGCAAGTAGATAGATCTGTTATTGATGCCGGGCGAGGCATGGGCTATACCAACTTGCAAATTCTTTTCAAAATTGAACTCCCATTAGCAATCCCAATCATCATCGCAGGCATCAGAACAGCAGTAGTTATTAACGTTGGTATGGCAGCTTTAGCATTTTTAGTTGGTGCTGGGGGATTAGGTGAAACTATTAACTCTGGTCTAAAACTAAACCGCCCAACAGCAATCTTCATCGGAGCAAGCTTGGTTGCAATCCTTGCTCTAGTTCTAGATTTTCTTGGAGCTTTAGCGGAAAAATATCTAAAACCAAAAGGAATTTAGCTAACCCCGATTATTTCCCGCTCTCCACAACTGCTACTTATCCAAAGATCTTCCAATTAAAAATCACATACGATCCAAAAATGTCACTATAGATGACCCTGACAAAAGGTTGTCTATAATGAAGAAAAATAAGAAGGTGAAATGTCAGAAGCAAAAACCCGGTTTCAATCCGAAAACGAAAAGATGAAGTTCGTGGAAGAGAGTGGCCTTTGGGATCGCATGCTCAGAGGAGCAGAAGGAGCTCTAAAAGAATACTTTGAATTAAGCGGTGCAAAGATTAAGTCAATCAAATTTAGCCAACCTATTCAAGACTGAATAACTATCCCTCCTTGGAGGGAGTTGTAAATATTAGAATTGCTCGCGTAAAAATGGCGCCCAAAACAAGTGGTATTGAGTGTGCTGAAATTGAGTTAGGTTATATAGACGGTACACATATTTTGGTAACTATGGACTTTCTCCCTGATGGCACCCACTACGAATCCCTTTTAGCCGACATTTACTCAATTAAGAGAAAACTTGGCATTCAGTAGTTATTTCTGAATTTTGATTCTTGGATCAATCAGTGGCGATACTAGATCAGCAATCAAGTTACCCAAAATAATAAAGATAGCGGCAACTAGCGTAACGCCCATAATGATCGGGATGTCAACTCTTTGAATAGCCTGCCAGGCTAATTGACCAATACCTGGCCAGCCAAAAACTGACTCAACAACAACCACACCGCTCATAAATATTCCAATATCGATGCCAATCATGGCAATAATCGGCAATACAGCATTTTTGAATGCGTGTATGAATATAACTTTGCGCTCAGGAGTTCCTTTTGCTTTTGCTGTTCTTATGTAATCCTGCTTTAAGACATCTAACATCGAAGAGCGAATCATTCGGCTATACCAACCAGCACCTAAAACACCGAGCGTTAATGCTGGCAAAATCAAGTGCATGATGGTGCCATAGCCACCAATTGGGAACCAACCAAGTCTTACCGCAAAAACATAAAGTAACAAAATACCCATAATAAATTGCGGAGTTGAAACTAAAACAAATGAAGAAACCATCACAGTGTTATCAATTGCTTTACCTGCCTTATATGCGGCAAAAATTCCGATTGACAATCCAATCAAGATTTCCAAAAATATGCCAGCAGCCATTAATTGTAGAGTTGGCCCCAAGCGACTCATAATAAGTTCGCTTACTTCAGCTTTTTGAATGTAAGAACGACCTAAGTTACCTTGCAATAGATCAGTTAAATAATTTAAGTATTGCTGCCAGAGAGGTAAATTTAATCCTAATTGTTCGCGAATATTTTCTACTGTTTCAGCAGTGGCACTACGGCCAGCAATTTGACGTGCTGGATCAGCCGGCAGTAAGTACAGAAGTATGTAGGTAATTACCGTAACACCAAAGAGGGTTGCAATGGCTTGCCAGATACGTTTTAAGAAGTAGTTCATTAGCGCTTACCTCTTTGTGTTGGATCAAGCACATCTCGTAAGCCATCACCGAGCAAGTTAAAAGACAAAGCTAAAAGCAAGATTGCCATACCCGGGAAGAACACCAACCAAGGAGCACTTTGAAAGTAGTTTTGATTTTCAAAGATGATGTTTCCCCAACTTGGAGTAGGTGGCCTAACGCCAATACCTAAATACGAAAGAGTCGCTTCAAGTAACACAGTAGTTGCGATGCCTAGCGTTGCCCAAACCAAAATAGTAGGCACTAATTGTGGCAAGATATGTTTTCTCAAGATTCGAACGGGAGTGGCACCTAAACTAATTGCCGCTTCAACAAATTCTCTTTCACTAATTGCAATTGTCTGTGTGTAGATAACTCGAGCGATTTGCACCCAGTTAACTAACGCAATAACTAGCGCCACAATCAACAAGCTCGGTGCAAAGATGGCAGCCAAAGTAATAGCTAGCAACAATGCAGGGAAAGCCATCATCAAATCAGTAAAGCGCATTAAAACGGTGCCAGTTTTGCCACGAGCAAAACCAGCAATTAAACCAACGGTAGTACCAATCAAAATTGCCACACCATTGGCAATAATTCCGATAATTAAAGAAGTTCTTGCCCCATAAATTATGCGTGAAAGTAGATCTCTACCCAATAAATCAGTGCCTAAAAGATACTTTTCACTTGGGCCTACTGGCGCTCCTTGCAAAGTTAGGCCATCAAAGAATTGCTCACTTGGATCATAAGGAGCAAAAAAATCTGCAAAAATTGCCACCAAAACTATGAGACTTACCATGACTAGACCAAACATGGCTAGTTTCTTTTTACGTAATTTCTTCCAAGTTTCTTTCATTTGCCACCCGCCTTTGGTGGATTGATTAAATGACAACTTACCTTGCTTTCTCCAGCTGAATTAGGCATTAAAGCTGGCTTCAAACTACTGCAAATTTCAATTGCCACGGGGCAACGCGGATGAAAGCTGCAACCGCTAGGAATATGAAAGGGGTTTGGTAGATCACCTTGCAAAATCTGCTTGGCACCCGCTGAACCATCAATTTGTGGCACGGCGGAGAGCAAAGCTTTGGTGTATGGATGTTGGGGATTTTTAAAGAGCACTTCCGAATCGGCCATTTCTACAATCTCACCTAAATACATAACTGCAACTTGGTCTGAGATGTGTCTAATTACTGACAAGTTATGCGAGATAAAGATATAAGTTAAATTTAGCTCTCGCTTTAATTCTGAGAGCAGATTTAAAATCTGAGATTGAATTGATACATCTAAAGCAGATACTGGCTCATCAGCAATGATTAATTTAGGCTTCAAAATAATTGCTCTAGCAATACAAATTCTTTGCCTTTGACCACCTGAAAATTCATGCGGATAGCGCTCTAATGCTTCTAGCGATAACCCGACTCGCAAAATAGTTTCTTCTACCAATTTTTTACGCGAGGCCATATTGCCAACTTTGTGAATATCAAGCGGCTCACGAATAATGTCAGCAATCTTTTGGCGGGGGTTTAAAGATGAGAAGGGGTCTTGGAAAACCATTTGCATCTTCATGCGCTGAGAGCGAAGTTCTTTCTCTGATAATTTTTCTAGTTCCACTCCATCAAAACTGATCGTGCCAGCACTCGCCTTTAAAAGCTTTAAAATTAGGCGGCCTAGAGTGGACTTACCACAGCCTGATTCACCTACGATTCCGAGCGTGGTTCCGGCCTTAACTTCAAGTGAAATATCACTTACCGCTTTTACCGTGACACCTTTATTTTTCGTTTGAAACTCTTTTGAGATATTTTCTACTTTTAATAATTTGCTCATGAGACCGGATTCCAACATTCAACACGATGGTCTTTGCCATCTAAAACTGGTTCGCTTTGGCGGCACTTTTCAATCACGCTCGCGCAACGATCTTGAAAGTTGCAACCGACCGGCCTTTTGCCAGGTGCTGGCACCATTCCGGCAATAGTTGGCAGTACTTCTTTTTTGTTATGAATGCCAGGGATTGATTCGAGCAAAGCTTTTGTATAAGGGTGACGAGGGGATTTCATAACCTGCGTTACCGATCCGGTTTCAACAATCCGCCCTGCGTACATAACAGCCACACGGTCACAATTTTCGGCAACTAAACCCATATCGTGAGTGATTAATAAAATTGCAGTTTTTAAATCTTTACGGATATTTCTTAACAAATCCATAATCTGTGCTTGGACGGTCACATCAAGAGCGGTAGTTGGCTCATCAGCAATAAGTAGTTTCGGCTCACAAATCAAAGCCATGGCAATCATCACCCGCTGGCGAATTCCGCCAGAGAGTTCAAAAGGGTATTGCTCTAAGCGACGCTCTGGCTCGTTTATCCCAACAAGATTTAGCATTTCAATGGCTTTAGCGCGAATCTCGCTTTTAGATAAGTTGGTATGTAGTTTGAGCGGCTCCATTAATTGGTAACCAATTTTGTACGTGGGGTTCAAGCTGTTCATTGGCTCTTGAAAGATGTAGCCCACATCGCGACCGCGATAATTAAGTAATTGTTTGCTATTCAAGGCGGTCAAATCAACATCGCCCAATAAAATTTGCCCTTTAAGTCTTTTAGCCGGAGGAGAAGGCAAGAGCGATAGCAAACTCATCGCTGCAACGGTTTTGCCCGAGCCACTTTCGCCAACTAGGCCAAGAACTTCGCCGGGCTTGATCGAAAAACTTACATCTTCAATAACTTCTACAAAGCCATCTTCGGTATTGAACCCAACGCTCAAGTCATCTACCAATAAAACATCCGAGGAACTCAAGATTTCTCTCCTTCCTCGGATGGTTTAAGTACGGACTTAGACTAGTTGAAGACGCTCTTTGGGAAATAAAAGGACACTACCCAATTTGGCATATCCACTATTTCACTGATGCGTAAATCACCTGCCACACTGCAAAGCATGTAGGCATCAACTGGGTCAAGATTTTTATTATCTTTGACCAATAGTTCAATCATTTGCCGTAGTGCGGACTGCGCACCGGCAAATAAATCTGGGCCAACACCAGTAGTTACCCAGTGTCCGCTTTGATCAGATTTGTTTTTAACAGGGCCAGTAGTCGCAAATTGTGGCGAAGCGATATTTGCACCCTTGATCAAATCGACTTTTACAATTACATCCATTTGACTTTCAATCGCAGTACCGCAAACTTCACCATCACCTTGAGCGGCATGGGTATCTCCAATTGAAAGCAAACCACCCTCAACTTCTACTGGTAATAAAAGTTCGGTACCAGCTCGCATGTCTTTGATGTCCAAATTGCCACCAACGTTGCGCGGCGGAACTACCGAGTGTGAGCCTGCTTCGGCTAAAGCCAAGCCAACTGTTCCTACAAACGGATTTAATGCGACGCTTCCACCTTTTGCAAAACTAGCACTAGTTGGATTTGCTGCATCGTACTTCCAAATGTGAAGCGCAGGATCTTTAAAGTCATCTGCTAACAAGCCAAATCCAGGAATGTTTCCTGTCCAGCCCCAGCCAGATGCAACAAAGCTTTCGAAAGTAATTTTGATGGCATCGCCTGGTTCTGCACCATTAATATAAATTGGACCAGTTACCGGATTAACCCGAGCAAAATCTAAGGCATTCAAGTCTTTAACGGTACTAGTTGCAGTTAACTGCCCGGCAGATGAATCTAAAGTTTTAATTTCTAAAACGCTACCCGAATCCACCGAAACTTCAGGTGGGATCGAATGATCCCACCCAAAGTGGTGTTGATTCGAGTGCAATGAATATTGCACTGTCATCTAATTTCCTATTCTTTACTTTACGAAAACGTAATCGTAATGAACTGGAATATGTACTGGATCAACAAATAGTGCATCTTCGCCACCAACACGTGATGAACGCATGGTGATGCGTTTTTCGTTGAATACCGGTACCCAAGGAGCATCTGCAACTACTGCGTCATAGATGGCGGTCCAAGCAGCTAAGCGATCTGAGGCCATGGCTGGATCGGTCATGGAGTCAGCTGCTGCAGCTTGTGCATCTAGTTCTTCGTTGCAATATTGTGCCCAGTTCCAACCACCAGGAACAGCACCACCACAACCCAAAATTGGGCCGTAGAAGTTACTTGGATCCGGGAAGTCTGCAATCCATGCCATACCGCCAGACCAAATCATAGAGGCTTCAGCGTTTCCGCCGGCTTCAATAACGGTCGCAGCAGCAACTGACTTCAATTCAGCATTTACGCCGATTTCAGCCAAGTCTTGTTGAATTGCTTGAGCGATGCGTGGGTTTGGATCTACGTTGGCTACCCAAAGTTCGGTGTCGAACCCATCAGCGTAACCAGCTTCAGCCAATAGGGCCTTAGCTTTTGCAGGATCATATTCATAACCAGTTAAGGAATTGTTGTAACCAGGCATTGAAGGAGGCAATGGTTGGTTAGCTGGAACTGCACGACCATTGATGATCTGAACAATTCTGTCCTTGTTAACTGCATGATTTAAGGCTTGACGAACTTTAACGTTTGAAAGAACGGAATCTTTTACGTTCAAGGTCAAGTAACCAGTATGCAACTGACCACCTTCGATGATCAAGCCTTCGTTAGCTGGATCTTCCATTTCTTTTAGGTAATCACTTGCTGGGATACCATCGCCAAGAATGTCAATTTCTCCAGCCTTTAACTTAGCTAGAGCAACGACAGGTTCAATACCAACTTGGAAGGTAATCTTGTCAACTTTTGGCAAGCCCTCTACGCGGTAATCAGTATTCTTCTCCAAGACAACTCTTTGACCAATGGCCCATTCAGTCATCTTGAAAGCACCGGTACCCACAGGGTTACGACCGAAGTCTGCACCAAATTCTTCAACTACTTCTTGTGGAACCACAAATGAGAAGTTGATAGCCATTACATGCAAGAAAGTTGCATCTGGACGGCTAAGGGTGAATTTAACTGTGTAATCATCTACAACTTCGATACCTGAAATTTCGCTAGCTGCACCTGATGAGAATTCATCGAATCCTGCGATCATTCCAAAAAAGCCCGCACCTGGGGATTGGGTTTCTGGATTTACAGTGCGCTCGATGGAGTACTTAACATCGTTAGCATTCATTTCTCGGCCATTGTGAAACTTAACTCCTTCAACCAATTTGAAAGTGTAAGTTAGGCCATCTTCAGAAATTTCTGGCAATTCAGCTGCAAGATCTGGAACCAAATTGGTGGTGCCTGGTTCGTAATCCATCAAACCATCAAAAATACTTTTAATGATGGACCAGTTTTGCCAGTCATAACCAATTGCTGGATCAAGAGTTGCAACATCGTCTTTGTAAGAGATATTGATCTCGCCACCGCTAGCTGCAGCAGTAGTACCTGAATCATTTGACTCGCCGGAAGTGCTTGATTCTGTTGAACTAGAGCAACCAGCCAAAATCAAGGCAACAGCTGCAAAGAATCCAATGAATCCCAAGCGCTTTTTGTTCATTCATTTCTCCTTTTGGGGGAATGGAGCCTGATCTAGGCTCAAGCCCCTAATCATATTCCTTGACTCTCCAAAGCCATTCAGGTCAAGACGATGCCACAGCAATTTTGCTGTTTTAGGAGGAATTGCTCTAAGGGAAGAAAACTCCCAACGGCCAGCATCGAAGCCTTCAGCAAAGTAATTCGCACTACATCAAGACACCGAGACATCTGCCAAAAAGCACTACTAGAAAGAGCCAAAACTTACCTCGCAGATAATCAAAAATCTAAAGCTAAAAAAGATTTAGAAAAAATCGTTGCCACTGATTTTGAAAACCCAGGGGTAAGAGAATTGCTAAAAAATATAGACTAACTACTCAGCAAAATCTCCGCCACGGCCAGAGATCTTTCTCAATCGCTTCAAGTCTCGTTTTTGCTTATTAAATACTCTTAAGAAAGCTAGTCCGACAATAACCAAAACAACAACTAAAGCGATAACTCCAAATTCCATAGCCATCTCCCTAGTAAAGCGCCCAGATCAACAAACCAAATACTGCAACACCAAACGCAGCCATCACAAACTGCGTTAAGCGCAAATACCCAAAAGAAACAGAAATTAAACTACCGGTATCACTCTTAGCCCCGCGCAAATCCTTGGCCATAGATTGCGCTTCTCTAATCGCAGCAAACTGACTCACTAAAGATAAAACCCCAGTAGTACCAACCACCGCCAAGGCAAATAACTTGACCTCATCTGCAGCACCAGCTAAATCTTGGGCCACCAACAAATACAACACCACAACTAAAACAATCACCGAGATTAACTGCGAAAAGACCAAAACCTTACGCAACTCATTCCAAGCGACAATCAGCTTGCTTTCTTTCAT
>Ga0208547_1001655_pt1 | contig 12211 bp, 28 predicted proteins | sample DEB08_DNA_5_FD_185501 | JGI IMG/M metagenome (GOLD analysis project Ga0208547, IMG submission 185501) | Aqueous microbial communities from the Delaware River and Bay under freshwater to marine salinity gradient to study organic matter... | ecosystem: Environmental > Aquatic > Marine > Coastal ... | reverse complement strand
TTCAATAACATATGAACCACCACCATTATCATTATTAGAAATAGTTCTACCATAAGCATCTACTCTACCCATACCCCTGTCTTCCATATATTTTTTAAATGATTCTGGTGAATTTGTGTAAGCAGATTTTTTTCCATTTATAAATTGATCTGCAACATTTTTTTGAAAATAAGATTTATTTACTTCAAATGTTTTTTTACCAATACCAGAATAATACATACCCATTTTAATAGGTGAAAATTTTGCTAACCCTGTAGGTTTTTCATATTGCATTTCATTTAATCTTTTTAAATTATCTGCTTTTCTATCTGCTTCTACTTTTGCTTTTGCTTTTTTTGTTTGTGTTGGAGTGTATTGAGTGTATTGAGTTTTAGTTCTATAAGTTTCTCTATTATTATCTCCACCACCAAATGATGTTGATGTTGATGTTGATGTTTTTTTTGCGCCACTATATCCAGAAGAAAAAGCATTAGATGTACTGTAGCTTTCTTTTTTATTTGAAGAGTATCCAGAGAAATCCCATGCTGGCATATTATTTTCCGAAAGTTAAAGATGATTTTGTTTCAGATTTGGTTTCAGATTTAGATTCTCTATTTACTGCTACACCATTTTGTAAATCATTCATGTTATTAAATTTAGGTTCTGCTTTTTTTGATGCAGGTTTCATTTTCTTAATAGCTTTTTTTATTTTATCTAACATATTAATCTCCTAATAAAGTTTTTAGTTTTTCTTCCTTATCTTCCTGTATACCTAATGGTCCAGTAAGTATTGTAGACTTTCTACCTTTTCTTCTTCTTTCAATTGCAGCTTGTTCTTTATCAATCTTTGCTTGTTCCTCTGGCGATAATTCTGGCTCTGGTGGTTCAACAGGAGCCGGTGGTGGTGGCAACGCTGGCATTTTTGGTTTGAATATTGATCCCATAATTAAATAATCCTATAACTATTATCTGCTACACTTTGTGGCGCAGTTTGTCTAGTATTTAATTCTTGTAAACCAACAGCTAAATACCTCATGCTATCACACGCATGACTACTCCAATCGTGTACAGGCTTTGATCTAAACATTCTTGATTTGTCTACATACTTCCTGTGGTAATGTCTTAACGCATCTATTAACTTTTTGCAATGGTCTGTGTCTATCCAACATCTATTCAACAACATTGTTACTGCATGAATACCTTCTTCTACTGGTAGCTTCGGTACTACTTTAAATCTAACTCCTAACTGATATGCTATCTCTCTTCTGGTTTTGCCATTGCCAAACTCTTGCACATCAATATCGTGTGGAGCAAAGTGATCTTTGTAGATGTATGGTTTTTCGTTTAGCAACTGAATATAGTGTGGTAAGCCATGACCTCTTTCTTCATGGTAATCTATTATCTGTACTGCCGTACCTTTTTGTTGAAAAAAAATTATACTACTGTGGTCTGCGACACCGAGATCCCAGGCAGTTGAGACAGGCAAAGTAGGATCGTAGGGAACTCTAGCTAGTTGTTTCTTGTCATCTAGTTTTGCTATCTCTTCTCCGTATATGGCTCCTTCAATGTTGGCTATCCAATCACACTCAAATTCTTGCAGGTACTTCTTCTCACCCATAACTTCTTTTGCTTTATCTAACTCTTCCTGGTCGACTATCTTTGTTTCACTTGCTTTAGCTTTGTAGTTAAACCAATCTTCTGCACCATTTGCGTGTTGGTAAAGATCATAGAAGTTGTTGTTCATTCCAGCAGGTGTACCAATAAAGACACAATAGCCTTTACGATCTGATAGAGCTGGTCTAATTATCTCTGCAAATAGTTTTCCATCGATGTTAGCATACTCATCAATAACGCAGCCATCCAGGTATATACCTCTAAGACCATCTGAGTTTTCTGCTCCAAGTAATGTTATTCTAGCACCATTAGGTAGATCTACTCTTAACTCTGTTTCATTGAACTTTGTTGATGGGATTTTATCAGTAAATTGTTTCATATAATCCCAGGCAATGCTTTTTGCCTGCTTGAATGTAGGAGCAATATATGCAAATCTTGGGTTCTTGTGTGGACACATTAAGGCAGATTTTATTAAGTGGTTGATCATGCATACTGTTTTACCGAACCTTCTGTGGCAAACTAGCACACTCCACCTGTGGTTGTTAATCTGTTTATGTAAATATGCTTGATGTTTTCTTGGTGTATATGGTATTTTGATATTCATTAATGTATCATCTTTGATCTTTCCACATCATTTAGTGGATGAAAGTCTACTCCTAGTGTTACCATTACATAGTTTATAAATAAATCTGCAGATTGTTTATTGGGTATACCAATGAATTTAACTGTTACTGCATTGGTTTTTTCATCAACATAAGCAATACAATCAAAATCGTCTGTGTCTAAATAAGCCATATACCATATGTAGTGGATTTGAAAAAAAATAAAACAAAAAAGTGTTTCTGTATAACTGGCTAGGTGTCTGTGTGTCTGTTGAAATTATCCATGTATATATATGTATAACATCGCAGGTAAAATCTGGGGTATAGGGGGTAGTTTAGAATGATAATAACTTGCAACAAAATAGTAAAAAAGGTGGATATAAGTATTATTACTATTGATAACAAAAATATATCGTTACCTATTTTATAAGGATTTTCTGATAACGATTAATTATAAGAAATTTTCAGATCCGATTGTCATAATGCGCAAATAGAAAATTGATCTCTTTGTTTTTGGATAGCATTATTATTCTATTTTCAATTCCAATTCCTGGACCAATAAAAATATAATTCCTGGACCAATAAACAATTGAGCTGTGCCACAATCTAGCCACAATTATTATGCGTCAATCTGTCATATTCTATTTTTAAATTAGATCTATAACTTGCCTTTATAAGTTAAATTAAACAATAAAGGAAAAAAAATGAATAAAGCAGAAACAATAATATTAAATCATTTACCGGCAACAACACCGGTTAACGATCAACAAAAAATAATTGATATAAATAAAATAGATGTTGCTTATAGAGAATTGCAAGATTTTGATAATCAATATGAAATTATGAAATTTATTTTATCTTGCTTAAGTGATCAACAAATTAAAGACACTAAAAAATTAATTAAAGTTTGGAAACAATTTGAAACAAAGCTAGAAAAAGCTAGAAAGCAGGATCAATAATGGAAACAATTAACACAAATACAATAATTGAAGATTTAAACAAAAAATTAAAAATCAAAGTATCAATTAAAACTGTTTACGGGGTTGAGAGAATTTATCCAAAATGCAAGATCTCAAACTCATTTTCAAGATTAATGCGTAAAAAAACATTTGATAGAGAAGAGATCCAGGAAATAAAAACAATGGGATATTCAGTTGAAGTTGTAACTGAACAACTGTGACAATATCGCACATGGAAAAAATAATACTATCAAAATAATAATAAGAAAACAAAAAAAGGAAAAAAAAATGATACATATATCAAAAATGACGGGAAAGCTTGAGGGTTTTCAAGCAATATCAACAAACACAACAACAAACGGATATTGCCAAAAACAATATAAAAAACAAGATCCAAAAAACATATGCACTTTTTGTTATTCTCACGAGATGTTAAACACATTTAGAAAAAATATGGCGCCTGCATTACAAAGAAATACGGATCTTTTAAATTCGAAAGTATTACACCCCGACGCTTTGCCGGTTATCAATAGCGCTTTTTTTAGATTTAATGCTCATGGGGAATTAGCATTAGATAAAAAAGAGGCTACAATTAATTTAGAAAACTATGTCAATATAGCTTTAAAAAATCCCCATTGTAATTTTAGCCTTTGGACAAAAAGATTTGATGTGATCAAACCATATTTTGACAAAAACGAAAAACCAAAAAATCTTATATTGATTTATTCATCACCATTGACCAATCATATTATGACTAAAATTCCGAAACATTTTGATAAGACTTTCAATACAGTAGTTGAAACTGATTTCCAGGATCAACAAAACTGTACCGGTCAAAAATGCAAGGATTGTTTGTTGTGTTATAAAAAAGATACAACATCAATAATAGTTGAGAAAGTTAAAACATACGGCAAAAAGAAATTAAAACAAAAACTAACTAAATAAAGAAAGGAAAAAAACAAATGACACTAAATGAAATAATAAAAATACAAAGCGTAATTGATAACAGATCAATTGCGTCAGATACACTTCAAATTTTAGAAAAAAAAAGATTTTCTAAAAGCAAGAATAAGGAAATTAAAATTGGTGAAATGCATATTGACCATTTTTTAAGATCTTTAAATTTAAATAATTTTTTAGATTTCAATAAAACTAAAAATGAAATTGAAACTGAAAAATTGATTAAAAAATTAAAATCAACAGTAGTAAAAATTAATAATAAAATAGAAAGAGGTTATTAATGCAAAAAAAATATAATAAACCTAAACTTTACAAACTTGAAAAGTTTAATGAAAAAAAAATACGAAAACTTTTAAACAAAGAAAGCAAAGAAACATTAATTGATTTAATTGTTGGTTTTGAGTTTAACAGAATAGGCATATTAAATGCCAATAGACAAACAATGAATAATTATATTTTAAGAAAAAATAATTTATTAGATTTTTAGAAAGGGGTTATTAATGGATTGGAAAGAAGAAAGAATAAAAGAAATTAATCAAGATATTTCAGAAACTAAAAAGAAATATAATTTTAATTTACATGGATATTATGTCGAGGAATATTGCGATATTTTAAGTTCCAAAGCAAAAAGTTTTGAAGAGTTTAAAAAAGAAAGGGGGAAAATCTGACAGATATAAATTTTTATTTTTCAGTAACAATATTATTTTTAATAATAGTTTTAATTATAACAATATAGAAAGGATATAAAAAAATGGGTAATGAATACGATACAAACGAAGTAATACAAGCGATAAGAAACGCAACAAAAATACAACCAAAAAAACAAAAACAATTTGCTTGTGTGCATTTTTTTCATCAAATACCAAACTCCAAAGAGGGTTGGGATTTTATAAGAGGTGCAAGAAAATTTATTAATAAAGATCGTTACAAAGTGAGAGTGTTGGGTCGTGGGTCCAGGAAAGAATACGGAACGCAATCTTTTATTCCATTAAAACACGCAACAAATTATTCAGTATATATTGATCATAAAATTATGGATAGAAATCATCCAGATTTTTTGAGTAGAAAATTTTATAAAGTTAGATCTCAAGTATCTGAATTAAATAATTTTTTAAACCAACCAATTGGAGAGTAAAAAAAATGAAAGTATTAATTGCTTGTGAGTATTCCGGGATAGTTAGAGAAGAGTTTAAAAAACTTGGTCATGACGCCTGGTCATGTGATATTTTGGATACAGAAATTCCAGGAAATCATTTTAAAGGGGATGTATTGGAACACTTAAATAAAGATTGGGATTTAATAATTGCGCACCCACCATGCACCTATTTATCTAATGCAGGAGCCTGTCGATTGTATCCAGAAAAAGGTAAATTGGATATGGAAAGATACGAAAAAGGGTTGGTAGCAAAGGATTTTTTCATGCAATTCTATAATCATAGTTGCACAAAAATTGCTATTGAAAATCCCGTATCTTCTCGGATATTTGAACTTCCAAAATATTCCCAGGAAATACAACCATACGAATTTGGTCATCCTTACACAAAAAAAACTAGATTGTGGTTAAAAGGATTGCCAAAGTTAAAACCTACTAACATCATAAATAAATCGGAAGTAAAAACTTTTATTGAAAGTGGTACTAGTAGATATAAAAATACAAATAAAAACAAAAACAGATATGTTGCAAGAGGTTCTAAAGACAGATCTAAATTCTGGACAGGGATTGCTCAAGCAATGGCTCAACAATGGGGTAATGAATAATGCCAGATCAAACATTAGATGAAATAAGAATAGTCCAGGAAATAAATAAAGCTAGAAACTATGAAAGAAAAAAAAAAGAAAAAGAAATAGAAAATGAAATACAAAAAGAAAACGAAGATTATCTAAAGGAGATACAAAATAAATTATGAAACAACAAAATTTAGAAGAGTTAAAAAAACAAACTCTAATAAATATTTTGAGTAGTAAAGGAATTATTTACACTCACTATAAAAACAAACAACTAACAAAGGAAAATAAAAATGTTAAGCAAATACGAGGGTTGGCTACAAATGGCTAAGAGTGGGGAAACAGTAACTTATCATGAGGGTTATCTAGCAAAAGACAGATTTTTTGATTATCCTACAAGGGATATAGCAAATTTGTTTATGCGTGCTTATGAAAGTAAAATTGTAGATCTATATCAAAAGAGATTGAAACATGGGAACATTAATCATGATCCTAAATTTCAATACATTGCTAAAAAACTTTAATCTTTATTATCTGGGGGTATATCAGTTATATCCCCAGATACATCAATCAAATCATCAGAGTTATCTTCCCAGGAAATAGTCATTTTAGTATCAATGTTTTGTTTTACAGGTTTATTATCACTATATAAATCGGATACCTTGCCGGCAACCCATTGAATAAATTTTGTTTTTTCTCGGATCCATAAAACTTCATTTGGAGATTCAATTTCTTGATAGCTAAATACTTGCATTAGTTTGTCTATTAGAGTTTGGATACCTAGTTTTCTAGCTTCAAGTATTCTTATTTCTAACTCTGGATTTTTTCTCAAGTATGCGTAGAACTTCATCAAACTGAACGGATACTGCTTGTCGTTTAGTATTTCTGTAAGGGTCATTCCGTTTACCAATTTTTCTTCTATGGTAGATAGATTTTTCTCTGTTATTAATTCTTGGTTTTGTTTTGGTGTAATAGTATTGTTTAATTTGTTCATCTGTATAATCCTTAAATTGTAATAGTTTGGATAATTGTCTTATTCTTGTTTCATCTGTGTAGTTAGCTTTATTAAATTTATCATAGTTTTGATAGCCATGAAATTTACATTTGAATAACCTACCACCAGATAATGGATAACCTTTCATTCTACAAGGTATTTTCTTACCTTCTCTCAATCCAGCTCTGGTAAATCCCTGGCAAAAAACTTTCTGCTGCGCTCTTCCAGGCATTACTTATTTTCCCATGGTTTGATCCCATTTCTTTTATTGTATTCAACTTTTTCTCTATATCTTGGATTAGCTTGTTTCTTTATCCTGGACAATGCGCTCAATATTTTTTCAGAATTAACATAAGTCGCTTTGCTTTCTCGTTCCTTGTCTTCTTTCAGTTGAATAGCTTGCTTACATAAATAAACATTAACAGTTTCTTGTTTTAGTTCATCCAGGGGTAGCTTAGATAATTCATCTAATATCTTCTGAGTATCCCCTGCAAAACTCTTAACTATTTTACCTATATTATTAATGGATATTGTTTCTTCTAATGTAGCCGTAAAACGGCTATCTTGTGTAGGTTTAACGGCTATCTGGGTTGGCTCGTAAAGTTTTTCGGCTCGCAAAAATGTTTCATTTACAAGATAAGTTTTACCGGATCTACCCCTCACAGACTTTACAATATTAAGTTTATTTAAAGTTTCTAGACAGGATTTGATAGTGGTCCGGCATAAACCTGTGTCTTTATGGATTGTTTCATGCCTTAAACCTGCCTTGTATCCATTTTTTTTCCAGGCATATTTCATTACAGATAAAAATACATTGAGACAATGTGATTTTCTTTCCCCATCCACCAAATCTAGGTGGTGGTATAGCTTATAAGTTATGTGTAAAAATCCTCTACTTACATTCATTATATATCCTTTCTTTTTTTAGATTTACATTTTGTTTTATGGTGGTCATGCAAGGATCTTAGTATTTTAACCCATTGGTCCTCACTCATCAGTTGGAATTGCGTCTTACGGCTCTTTATACGCTTGATACGGAAGGTTAGGCTACTTGGTGTCAGTTCCTTATAGAATACTAAAAAACAAGGTATGTTTAAGCGTTCTGCGATGATCTTTGAGAGCGTTGTAGCCTTCCATTCTTGACCTTTATCGTAACAAGTCTCAATTATAGCAAGTGGTTCATAACAGTACATACAACACTCAACACTATCAACATCAATATAAGCAATGCCGTCATATTTTCTGTGCCAATCAGAATATTTGCCATTACTAAAAGCATAAACATCACGCGCCATTTTTTAATACCTTTATTTCATTTTCTTTTTGTTCAATTTCTTTTTCAAGCGCGAAAATTATATTTTCTTGTTTTTTTATAAATTTTTTGGCTCTTTCTAATTCCTTTTTACAATCAGTTTCTTCAAATATTCCAGAATATGTCATTTTTCGTATATAATTTTTTTAACTACAGCTCTAGGATACGCAGTTATATTTCCAACAGATAGTTTATCCTCATCATAAAAAAATGAAGTAAATATTTTTACTACTTTAGAATCTTTATAATATAGGTATCCAATATCCTCGCACCAGGTATAACTAAACTTATCAACATCAGATAAATCATCATACCATTGACTTGAGCTGCATATGTCGACCCAGATTATGCGCACCTTTTTATAAGGTAGTTTTTTTTTAGTCATTTTCATTCCGTTATATAAATAAAATCTTCCGTTGACAACTACAATAAATGCCTGTAATACCTAACAAAAAATGGAAAATAAAAAAATCGAAAAAGCATTTTCAATATTTAATGGTGGTGAAGGATTGGATCATTGGTCTTATTCATCAACAAGTACACCCTTTGCAAAAAATTTATTAGGTTATACTTTTCCTCAAGAAGTTAGAAGGAAGTTTCCATTTAGATATAAAGCTAACTTTGGCAACTTAGTTAATAATGTGGTCCAGAAACAAATCGCAGATGTAATTTATAAATCTAAAACAATTAAAGAAACAAAATGGGATAAAGATTATAAAGTTTGTTTCGATCAAGAAAAAGAAAACATAAATGCAAATCCACCGGTTGACGCAAAAGATAAGTTTGGCAGAGAAGCTATGATTAAGTTTGCAGAAGATTGTATTCCAATCACAAAGAAAGTTGTGCAGCAGATTGTCGAAAAAGAAAAATTAGTTTGCGAAAGATATGTTGAACTAAAAGAATTTGATATGATTAAACCTGTGATCGGCAGAATAGATTATGAAACTAAAACAAAATTTATAGAATTAAAAACTAAACCACCTAATTTAAGGAAGGTTAAAGGTAAAGAAGAGTGGAATATGATTACTCAAGATCTACCTAGTGAACCTACAATTGAAAACCTTACACAAACTTCGTTCTACTACATGGCAACAAACAAGATACCTTACTTGGTATATGTTAATGACAAAGATTATATTATCTTTGATCAAAGCCATGAGTTAATGAAGGCAGATCACTTGCAGCATCTTTATAAAATCATGATAGAAAAAATTTTATTATGGGAAAAAATGATTATGTTTTGTGAAGGCAACATTGAAAAATTAGCAATGATGATGGAGCCACCAGATCTTAATCATTTCTTTTATTATAAAGATTTAGCAGATGAACAAAAACAACTAATAACCAAACTATGGGGAATAAAATATGAGTAGTGAAACTAATGTGTACACAATAAATAAAAAAAATATGAAAAATATATACGAAAAACTTTACAATGCTTGTAATCATGCGAGTGGTGTAAAAAAAGCAAGCAAGGTAAAAGGAATGCCATTTAATCCTTTATTACATGATGATGTGCAAAGAGTTGCAATGGCAGCTCTATTAGAAAATAGATTATATGCGACTTGTAACTATGTTACAGATGTTACACCTAAATGTGTAATTGTAACTTGTACTATGAAAATAACAGACATCGATGATCCAAAAAATTTTATTATAGTGGATGGATGTACTGCCATGGGTGGTCTTGATAAATACGGAACAGGTCAAGCAATGTCATACAGTAGAAAGTATGCGTTTTTAAATGCGTTAAACTTAAAAACAGGAATGGATTTAGAAGATGGTTATAACGCAGCACCCTTTGAAGAAAATTCTGTAGAGCAATCTAAAGAAGAACCTACCTACCTTGATGATGAGGTAAATGTAGAAGATATAATAAAAGATATTTCTGACACAACAACTTCAAGACAATTGTCTGCAGTTAAAGATTTAGTTAGAGATCAAGTTATGTATCTTAAAAAAAATAACCTTAAAGCATACGAGCAAATAATGAAACATACTCGTGATCATGAGGTCAAACTAAACAATAATCAACAATAGTTGATATAACCAAGGAGTAAACATGGATAATCAATCCGAAAAAATATACATTAACTTAACCAAGAACCCAGATTGGAAGTCACCAGAAGATAAACTTCCTATATATGTTGGTCCAAAAAATATGAAACATCCAGATAAGAACTGGACCATTGGAGTAAACATAAATGGTAAATGGTATAACCAGGCTGCTTTTCCGTCTAAAGATCAAGACGGCAAATTAAAAGCAGGAGAGTTGACTATAATTTTAACACCAAGTGGAGCAAGTAAAAACAACATTGCAAAATCTAATGATGGTGGTAATAACGAATATACCTTTTAACTTAGGCTAAAGGGTATCAAGCAGGGTGGGGTTTTTTTTCCCTTTCCGTTTTCCCCACCTTGCTAAAAAAACTTATGACAGATAAAATTAAACAACCTGTGCATTACATAATGAATAAGATAGAGCCTATTGATTTCATCATTGCAAACAAATTAAATTTCTGCGAAGGCAATGTAATTAAATATATTTCCAGGTGGAGATTAAAAAATGGAGTAGAAGATCTTAAAAAAGCTAAACAGTATATAGATTTTTTGATAGAAAAAGAAGTTGAAAAAAATTAAAAACTATGACAAAATTTAAAAGAATTATCAATGGAGAGTGTCATTTTCAAATGATCGAACTCTTTGATGATGTAAAGAAGGCTGCAAACAACTCGAATAGAGGAGAGTTTGTAGAAGTAAAAATCGATAACTTAAAGTACGATTTTACAACAGTAGCAAAGGAGCATGATGGAAGACATCAAAGTTCGTCTGCAAAAGCTAAAGGATCTTCAAGCGAAGAAACACGAGAAGTATCTGGAAGCAAAAGTAAAAGTAAATAAGTATCAACAAGATTCTTATAAATTACTTTGGCAAATAGAGCAGACAAAAGAAAAGTTATTAGCTAGCTAGTTACTAACTTAATAGTTGAAAAAAAAGAAAGGAAACTGTAGGGGATCTATGACCATAAATATAAGTCAACACTATCAAAAACACAAAAACAACATAAACAACAATCAATTTATATATAAAGTAAAGAAAGCATTTTACCTTCTTACGAACCAAGAAGAAAGATTATATGAGGTAGGGTTCTCGGAAGGATTTTTATATGCAGCAGATCTCCTACAAAAAAATCAACCAATTGTAGACAGTAATTTAAAAAGAAAAATTGGTATTAAATTTAAAAACGCAAACTTAGAAGTTGTAAATAAAATTGTCGATAAGGTTTGTGAAAAATATACTGTAAGCAAACATGATATTTTTAGTAAAGGTAGAACAAGAGATATAGTTAGAACTAGAAGTATACTTTATAATCTATTACATGAACAATATAATGTAAGCCTATCTTCAATGAGTAGAGTATTTAATCAAGATCATACAACTATCTTACATTCACTAAATAACAAGCAAGATAAAAAAAGATATTGGGGTCCAGAAAATTCTATCTGGGAAGAGTTTGAAGAATTAAAAAGAATTACTTTTTAAATCCAGACTTCATATTCTTGTAAGCCTTCGCAGAGATTGTAGACTTTTTTTTAGAATTTGATGTACCAGCTTTTTTTTTCTTATTGATGTTATAGTAAAGACCCTTCTTTGCGATCTTACCAGTAGCTGTTTTGTGATAACCTTTTTTCATGTTGCTCCTTATGTTGTTTAACTTTTAACTCACAGTAGTTGTCAAAGCAAGAACCTTCTTTACCATCATGACAAAAATATTCTCTCTTTGCAGTTACTATCCATCCACCCTCATCACTCATTAACTTTTTGTCACATTCTTTACAATGACCACAAACTAATGATTGAACCTTTTGTTTTTTCCAAGTCTTTTTCAAATTAACATTTCCATCTTCTTCTAGCTTGTCTTATTCTAGAGTTAGGATCGTTTCTTGTTTTAGCAGAAGATCTTTTAAGTTGACCAAGAGATCTTGCGCAATATGATTTTCTTCTTTTAGCTGCCTTCGATCCAGGTTTAACTTTACCTGTTACTGCAGTTTTTAATTTACTACCA
>Ga0208547_1001645_pt1 | contig 12239 bp, 10 predicted proteins | sample DEB08_DNA_5_FD_185501 | JGI IMG/M metagenome (GOLD analysis project Ga0208547, IMG submission 185501) | Aqueous microbial communities from the Delaware River and Bay under freshwater to marine salinity gradient to study organic matter... | ecosystem: Environmental > Aquatic > Marine > Coastal ... | reverse complement strand
TATCGACGAAGTAATAGCGATCATCCGTGGTTCCCAAAATGCGGATGCTGCTCGTGAGAATTTGATCAAGCGATTTGAACTATCAGAAATTCAAGCTAAGGCAATTGTTGAAATGCGATTGAGACAGCTGACTGGACTTGAGCAGGATAAGTTGAGATCTGAGTATGATGAACTTTTAAAGACCATTGCCGACCTAAAGGATATCTTAGATAAGAAAGATAGACGAATGGATATTATTAAGGAAGAACTACTCGAAATAAAAAATAAATACGGTGATGAGCGCCGTTCCAATATAGAATATGCTGGAGGAGAATTCAGCATGGAAGATATGATTCCAGATGAAAAGGTAGTCATTACCATTTCACATGCTGGATATATTAAAAGAACACCACTAGTTGAATACAAAACACAAAACAGAGGGGGTGTTGGGCAGAAAGCATCAACCACAAGGGATGAAGACTTTCTTCAAGACCTTTTTGTTGGTACTAATCACCAATACATGCTCTTTTTTACCCAAAAAGGGAAATGCTTTTGGATGCGTGTTTATGAAATTCCAGAAGGATCAAAAACAGCTAAGGGTAGAGCCATTCAGAATTTAATTAATATTGAGCAAGATGACAAAGTCAAAGCTTTTATCTGTACACAAGACTTAAAAGACCAAGACTATATCAACAGTCATTATGTGATCATGGCTACAAAAAAAGGGCAGGTGAAAAAAACCTCCTTAGAACAGTATTCCCGTCCCAGAACCAATGGTATCAATGCGATAAGTGTACGTGAAGGTGATGAGTTGTTGGAAGCAAAATTAACAACTGGTAATAGCCATGTCTTGCTGGCGGTTAAATCAGGTAAAGCCATTCGGTTTGAAGAAAGCAAAACGAGACCTATGGGTAGGGGAGCTTCTGGAGTTCGCGGTATTACACTCAATGATGAAAACGACGAAGTTGTTGGAATGATCTCTGTAAATGACATGGATGCAAATGTGCTTGTCGTTTCTGAAAATGGTTATGGAAAGCGATCAAGTTTAGAAGACTATCGAGTCACCAACAGAGGAGGTAAAGGGGTGAAAACCATTTCGATAACAGAAAAAACAGGAGAATTGGTTTCCATAAAAAATGTGACAGATCAAGATGACTTGATGATTATCAACAAATCTGGTATTGCAATTCGCATGGAAGTAAGTGGTCTGCGTGTTATGGGTAGAGCTACTCAAGGAGTTCGTCTAATAAACCTTAAAGGTGAGGACACTATTGCTGCTGTCGCTAAGGTGATGAAAGATGAAGATACCATAGAAGATGTTAATGACCTTGAAGTCAACGATGGCACCATTATTGAATAATTAAAAACAAATTACTTAAAATGAAAAAATACACTACACTTGTTTTACTATTGTCCATATCTCTTTCTTTTGGACAAAAAAAAGAGATCAAGAAAGCGGAAAAATTATTTGAATCTGGAGACGTAAAAGGGGCTGCCGATATTTTGACCGCTAATGCAACTCTTTTTGAATCAGCAGATGAAAAAGTTACACTTCAAAAGATCTATTTAGAAGCGAAAATCGATCAGAAGAATAAAGAATTTGAATCTTCTTATCAAAAATTTACGGCTTTTACTGCTGCTGGTGGTAAAGATTTAGAATACGACAATCAAATTACTTCCTTGACCTCTGATATTGTAAATAGTGCTATTGAGGACAATGCAGAAAAACGTTATTCTGATGCCGCTTCAAAATTATATTTGGCCTATACGATAAACCCAGAAGTAAATAAAGATTACCTATATTATGCAGCCTCAAGTGCTGTCAATGGTTCAGATTTCGAAAGTGCTTTGGAGTATTACAATGCATTAAAAGAAATTAAATACGAAGGAATTACAACCCGATACTATGCTAAAACTGTAGAAACAGGCGAAGAAGTCGAATTTTCAGAGTCAGAATACAACATCTACAAAAAGACAAAAGAGTATTCGGATTTTCGTGAAGAAACGTCAGAATCAAAATATCCTGAAATCATTAAAAACATCGCTTTGATTTACGCGCAGTTGGGTGATAATGAAAAAGCTATGGAAGCCGTCAAAATTGCTCGTGAAGCTGACCCTAAAGACCTAAACCTTATCTTGACAGAAGCGAATTTGTACATTCAGTTAAAAGAAAATGATCGTTTTGAAGTATTGATGAAAGAAGCGATTTCTCAAGACCCTAATAATGCTACACTGTATTTTAATCTCGGGGTAGTAAATGCACAAAGAGGAGAGCGTGATGAAGCAAAAAAATATTATTTAAAAACAATTGAATTGGACTCAAATTTTGAATCGGGTTATCTCAACCTTGTTTCTTTAATCTTAGAAGGGGAAAGTGCTATTGTTGATGAAATGAATGGTCTGGGAACTTCTAGAGCGGAAAATGCACGTTACGATGAATTAAAAACTGAACGAGAAAACCTATACAAAGAATGTGTTCCTATTCTTGAAAAGCTTGTAGAGCTAAACAACAATCAGGAAGCTGTAAAGACTTTGATGAATATCTATGGAACCCTTGGAAATAATGAAGGTTTTATGAAAATGAAAGGTCTTATCGTAGAATAAACAGAATGTTTTGAAATGTTAAAAACCCTCCTTGCAGAGGGTTTTTTCATATCATTTTTTTGATGATTCTGAGTTTATGCGAATGCTGCTTGGTTTCCTCGTTGTAAATACCTGTTTGATCTATTCGGTCTATACGAACTTTACCGTGGGCATGAAGAATATGATGGTTTTCTAAAAGTATTCCTACATGGATTATTTTTCCCTCCTCATTGTCAAAAAAAGCAAGATCTCCAGCCTCACTTTCTGCAATGAAGCTTAGTGTTTCTCCAAGTTGTGCTTGTTGATGGGCATCTCTAGGTAGAACATGACCATTTATTCGATAGACCATTTGGGTTAGTCCAGAACAATCTATACCGAGTGGACTTTTACCTCCCCATAAATAAGGGGTGTTAAGATAGAGGGATGCTGTTTTAATCAAATTTGATTTTTCTAAAACGCCAGAGTTGGAAGGACCTTCGTAACGATGCCTAAGCCAGTCACAGGCACCTACGTTACTTCCCAGCACCAAAGAGGTAAGTTGACCTTCCTTAGCTTCGATATAATGAATCAATTGAGAACTGAAACTACTTTTTTCATGAGTAATTGCTACTGCTTCCTTATCCGGAATAAGTTTTGCCTGTTTTTTGTCTATCCATCCACTGTAACTATCAGCTAAAGAAGTAATTTGAAACCAGTCCTTTTTTTGAGAAATTATTTTAAAACAATCACCGTAAAGAAGTTGAGAAACTAGTTCGCTTTGATGAGAATTTTCACTTCTCATGGGAACGATACTCAAATGACAAATGCCGTATTCCAAGATTTTTTTATCAAAAAAATTAGTAGTAAATAGTATAAACAAAAATAGCGATTTTAAGTCCAAAGTCCGTGAACTGATCAAAAAATAGTGTTTATCCGTAGAAGTTTATGTAGTTTTGATTTAAAAGTTTTTGTTGAAATCTATTTGGAATTACTTGGTGCGACAACAAAGGGTCTTGTATAAATCCCTTTTACTTCTTTCGAGTTCTTTATTCATCCTTTCTATTTTTCCCCTTGGTGTTCAGTTTAAGTATGAATTTCAAAAAGGGAAGGTTTGGCAGTATCCAGATTTTTACGCTCCCTTTGATTTTTCGATATTAAAATCTGAGGCAGAACTTAATAATGATGAAGCTGCTGTTCTAAAAGAATTAAAACCGTACTTCCGTGCAGATTTAAACATTAAAGAAAAGGTTTTTGAAGCCTATCCAGTCCAGTTTGAGCGACTTTTTGGTGCAGAAGAAAATAACATACGATTGGACAGTTTGTATGAATTTGGATCTCAGCTTTTACAGGAAATATATGTAAATGGAGTGCTTGCACCAAACGAAGTTTTAAATGTTGATCAGTCAATTTTTTTGATTCAGGGCCAGATAGAACTTTTGTTAAAAGCGAGCGAACTGTTTCGGTCGGAACAACTATTTTCCTTTATCAGTCAAGCAGTTGAAACGACTTCCTTTACTGAATATGAGAATTTGTACAAAGATCTTTTTTTTGATTTAATTGTGCCGAATGTCACTTTGGATCGTGCTTTTTATGAACTAGAAAAACAACAGGCACTTCAAAATATTTCTCGATCTAGAGGTTTTGTTGCTGCAGAAGAATTAATCATTACAAAAGGGGCAAGGGTTGACGATAAGGCATATGAAAAGTTGTATTCTATAAAGCAGGAGTTGACATTGCAACAAGACGGTCAAAATTCTTCATGGATTGTTTTTGGCTATTCGATCCTAATCGTTTTGACCTTTACATTGCTCTTAATTTTTTTACACACTTATCGTTTTGAAATTTACAGCAACAACAAAAAATTGACATTTATTTTTTTCAATATTGTCATTGTTTTGACTGCTGTAACATTTACATTAAATTACAATACAGATGCAATATTTGCTGTTCCTATCTGCATTTTACCTCTTATCATAAAGGCTTTTTTTGATGCAAGATTGGGGTTATTTACTCATTTGCTCACTGTTTTACTAATCGGTTTTATTGTTCCGAATAGTTTTGAGTTTGTTTTTCTACAGATCACTGCTGGTATTGTTACAATACAGTCTGTTGCTCAATTGTACCGTCGAGCTAATTTGTTTATTTCTGTAGGCCAGATTGTTCTGGTCTATTTTATCGGTTATATTTCTTTTACAAGCATACAGGAAGGAACCTTACTTCAGTTAAACCCGACTCCCTTGTTTTTATTTTTGCTCAATGGTTTGCTAATGCTGTTTGTCCAGCCAATGATTTATATTTATGAGCGCTTGTTTGGTTTGGTTTCAGATGTTTCGCTTTTGGAACTCACTGATACCAATACGTCTTTATTAAAAGAGTTGTCGGATAAAGCACCAGGCACCTTTCATCATTCTTTACAGGTGGCAAACCTTGCAGAAGCTGCAGCAAATGAAATCGGAGCCAATGCATTATTAGTTCGTGTAGGGGCTTTGTATCACGATATTGGAAAATTGAAAGCCCCTTCTTACTTCTCAGAAAATCAAACCGCTAATTATTCTCCACATGAAAAGTTAAAACCTATAGAAAGTGCAGCATTGATTATCAATCATGTGGATTATGGAGTGACGCTAGCTGAAAAGTACAAATTGCCTGATCGCATCATCGATTTCATCAAAACTCACCACGGGACTTCTACAGTTTATTTTTTCTATAAAATGCAAGAGGAACTGACCCCAGGTAACGTTCAAAAAGAAGCTTTTAGTTATAAGGGGCCTAAGCCCTTCTCAAAAGAAACGGCAATATTAATGATGGCTGACGCTGTTGAGGCAGCATCAAAAAGTTTAAAATCTCCCAGCGTTGAAGAACTAGAAGAATTTGTAGATAAAATTATTGAAGGTAAAAAAGAAGAACAGCAATTTGAATCTTCCGACATCACTTTTGCCGAAATTAGTGCTATTAAAAATGTATTGTTTAAGAAGTTAATCAATGTTTATCAACTTCGTATTGAATACCCAGAATAATATCATTAAAAAGATTGTATACTTAAAAGGGAACTGCTATTTTTGTCAACCTTTTATTGGAGAGGTGCCAGAGTGGTAATGGAGCAGATTGCTAATCTGTCGACGGGTAACCGTCGCCAGGGTTCGAATCCCTGTCTCTCCGCTCTACAGTCCTGAAAGCCTAGTGTTTTCGGGACTTCTTTTTTTCAGTTGCCTGCAGAGTTGCCTTTTCTATTTCTAACAACACCGATTTTCACTATTCAAATTTAGTCGTTTTTTTATTGAGTATCTTTGAGTATTCAAATAAAATTCATTCCAATTCACAGTATTTAATAACCAGCAAGGGCATGGACCACCTTAATCTATGCTATTGCATAAACTTAAGAGAATGAATTTATCAAAAGATTACGCAGACTTCATCCAGCAATTACAATGGAACTACTTCGCAACTTGTAGAACTCCTTACAAGATCTACCCCATGACAGTAAGAAACTGGCTTACAAAGCTTCTAACACGATCTAACAAAGTAGAACAGGCATTCTTTGTATCAGAGAGAGACAAGGGAGATTACAACAACCTACACGTTCATATGCTTATTGGCACCAATACAGACATGACTTACCAAGAAGTGAAGTATGGAATGGGCAATGTATCAGTAGGAGACTATCAACCAATCTATGATAGTGAAGCAGTGTGTAAGTATGTAACCAAGCATATAGGTAAAGATGTGGACTATGACATTGTATTTAAAAGCTAAAACTTCTTAAGCACTCCTATCCCAAACACAGGGGCATGGGTTTTAGAAAACGGTTTTTTTATTGAAAAAGGGGGTTTGGATTTGATATGTAATCGATTCTTTATATCTATCTTGGAAGTATTATTAACCATAAATCAATTAGAATGAAACAAGTAAAATGTGCAGATTTAGGAAACGATTGTGATTTTGTTGCAAAAGGATCAGTTGAGGAAGTGATGGCTCAAGTTGCAGACCATGCTACTGGTGTACACAAAATGACGATTACAGATGATGTAGTTGCAGCGGTAAAAGGTGTAATGACTGATGTGTAAGCATTGCATCTATCAATAATCTTAGCCCTCCCAAGTGGAGGGTTTTTCTTTTACACCAATGGATGTAATCCAAATCCCTCCTAATCTATTGATATCATTGCCTTAAGAGAAGATTCCTGTGTTGTGGTTTTAGGGGGGAGTTGTTTGGGGAAAGTTTGTAGTGTGATGGATCTTAGTTTTTATCCAAAAACGTCCAAAATTGACGAAAAATGATCAAAAAACGTCTAAAATGAGTCAAAATTGATCAAAAATGGCTAAAAATGATCAAAAATCAAGTTTTTTTATTCTGTCAACATCTTATTGTGGATTATTCTTGAAAGTTATTAATACTCATGTTGATTTTTAAACGGGATATCAACACAACTTTTCCAGAGGCTAATCATAAGTTTGAATATGATTGGACCATACACCTCCCCTTTATTTAACTCAATACTCCCTGAGAGAATTGGATATATTATACAGCAAAGAAGAAAACTCTTAGGATTAACTCAAGAACAACTTGCTGGAAGAACCCACTTTTCCAAATACATGATATCCAAGATAGAAAGAGGCAAGCATGATTTAAAGCTTACTCAGCTCGAAAGGATATCATTTGGACTTGAGACAACTATAAAAGTCTTGATTGCTGAAGTTTAATCAAATCTAGTTCTTGTGTAATCAATTAGATTTGTTCCTTCTAATTTTTCTGCTTTTGGATTCGCTCTTACATAAAAGTCTTGATTGCTGAAGTTTAATCAAATCTAGTTCTTGTGTAATCAATTAGATTTGTTCCTTCTAATTTTTCTGCTTTTGGATTCGCTCTTACATAAAAATCTTTTTTATCATAGAAGCAAGGTCTATCAGAAGGCTTGCATTCAACATTTAAAATTAATTTATTGTCAATTTTAATAATTTGAAAATCAACATAATTGTAAAACATATCTGACCCTATAGACTTCTGTACTTTATCACTAAAAAATAGTTTAAACTTATCTTTTGACTTGTGAAGCTCAATTTCGTTATTTAATCCAGAAATCTTACCGCTGTCGTGAATGCCTATTAGAAGATTTCCGCCAGCTGTATTTAAAAATGCAACAATATTTTTAATTGATGCCTTCACTAGGTTTTCATCTCTCAAGTTATTATTATGGAAGTTGAAACCAAATGTTTCTTTGAACTCAATTTTCATGTTCTCACATAGATTACTAAGATTTTCTGTGGAAGAAAACTCATTTTGTGTAATGGATAAATCGTCAGCTGACATTAAATCCTTAATGAACGGCTCCATAGCTATCTCAAATTTTTCATCATGATCAAATGGAATTAAAAGATTTCTATTATTTCCGTAAATTAGCCTATTCCCAAGTTTTTTTGCAATCCCTAGATCATTTATGTGTTCAAGTGAAAATTATTTCTAATGATTATGAGAAGCGTATACTATTTTATTTTTTTGATTAGCTGTTATTTACAAGCACAAAATGGGTTTAACTATCAAGCGATCATCAACGATGCTTCAGGAGCTGTAGTAGCTTCTCAAACCATTGGGGTACAATTGAGTATCCTCTACAATTCAAGCAGTGGAACCGTTGCCTATTCAGAACTTCACAACCCCACTACGGATGCCAATGGCTTAATCAACCTTAGGATAGGAACGGGAACACAACTGTCTTCAGCAGCCTTTAGCAGTGTTGATTGGAGCACTTCCTACATTTATCTCAAATCAGAAATTGACATTACAGGAAGTGGTACTTACGTCGATGTTGGAACAGATTTAATCGGTCAAGTTCCTGTCGCTCTTTTTGCAAAACAATTGGAGGGTATTACCATAACTTCGGGAACAATTTCTGCTACAGGAGCTAATCTTTCAGGAACGGTAACCGCCTCCGCTTTTGTGGGTGATGGTTCGGGGCTAACCAATGTAGTTGCTTCCTCTTCCCCTACACCTACTTTTTTGTATGGTACAGAAAATGTTCTGTTGGATGGTACAACATCTCCAAATGTAGGAACGATGGATAGAAGTGTTGGTTTAGGATATTTAACCTTAAATAGTGTAACCTCTGGAAATAAAAATGTTGCAATAGGCGCAAGGGTAATGGAAGAAAATACAACTGGTTTTATGAATGTTGGAATTGGATGGAATGCTCTAAATAAAAATACTGTAGGAAGGAGTAATGTAGCTATTGGAGGAAGTGAAGCACTTGATGCAAACACTACAGGCAATTACAATGTAGCAATAGGTGATAGAGCAATGACCTATAATACAACTGGAGATAGTAACATCGCAATTGGTTATCTCTCTCTTGGAAATAATGACGCAGGTAATTATAATACGATGATTGGGTACGGAACAGGATCCAATATTAGGACAGAAAGTGGAAATACAGGAAATGACAATGTTGGTGTGGGTTATAGAGCTTTAGAAAAAAATTATAGTGGCGATAAAAATGTTGGAATTGGTTTTGATGCACTACGAGAAACAAAGGGCTCAGGAAATTTAGGAATTGGAACTAATGCAGGAAAAACTATCACCACTGGAAGTAACAATACGCTCATTGGATACGATGCCGATGTAGCTTCCAATGCTATTACCAATGCTACCGCAATAGGGGCTAACGCAGTGGTTGATGCCTCTAATAAGATAAGGCTTGGTGATAATAGCATTACAGTTATAGAAGGAAAAGTAGGCTTTACCATTTCATCTGATAGAAGATTAAAAGCAAACATTGAAAACACCAAATATGGTTTGGAAACGATCTTAAAACTAGCACCTGTTGATTATACTTTAAAATCCAATGGACTCGCACAAATTGGATTTATTGCACAAGATGTTCAACCATTAGTACCAGAAGCGGTAAATGGTACAGAAGGAGCCCTAGAAAAAGGGGAAACTTTAGGAATCACTTATACTACACTAATACCTGTTTTAACAAAGGCTATTCAGCAACAACAGCAAATCATTGACCGCTTGTTAAAAAGAATCGAAGCTTTGGAATCCGAAAAATAAATGTAGAAAAACTATTGATGTTGCCAACAATATCGGCTACCGCCTGAAGCATTTCTTTTACATCTTGACCCTGCTTTTGTAGTTGCATTACACCTACCAACATAATTTGCTTTTGTAGGTTTTGCCAAAGGATTGAAATAATAGTTATTAGAAAATGATTAACAATTTCTTACTCCCATACTTGATCCATAAAACCAGACAGTGTATCATTTGTTGGTTTGTAGTATAGCTGAAAATTATTGATTGATTTATGACCTGTTATGCTCATTATTGCCTTTGCTGGAACCCCACTATTGAGCATAATAGTGATAAACGATCTTCTAGCTGTGTGGGTACTGATCAGCTCGTACATTGGCACCTCCTTTTCATAAACCTGTTTACCTATCTTTTTTGACTTGATTTTTAGATCAGTAAATCCAGCAAGTTTAAAAATCTCCTTGAGGTATTCTCTAAACTTTTGTTCAGATATCAATGGAAGCTGCCAACCGTACTTTTCTAGAATATCTCTCACTTTATCAGTGATTGGGATCTGAAGTGTTTTGGTCTTGTCCTTCACCTCTCTAATTGTAATCAAACCCTCTGATATATTAGAGCTCTTCACACGCTTAAAGTCACTGAATCTCATTCCAGTATAGCATCCAACAAGAAAAACGTCTCTAACACGCTCTAAACGCTTGTTACGAGATAAATTTAGCTGTGCAACTACTTCTATTTCTTCTTTGTTTAGTGCAATTTGATGAGTTACCTCTCTATTCACTGCTGCATCTTTAAAACTGGGGTTGTCTATATATTTATTCTTCAGGCAATAGTTCAAAAATGTTTTCAGAAGTCCTATGTTTCTTCCAAGTGTGTTTACTTGATGCTTCTTAACTGTTTGACAGTAGTATCTGAAGTTAGTAATCCAAGATTCATCGATCCCTCGAATGTCAATTTTCCTTGACTTATATTTTTGATACTCATTTAAGAGCCCTAGAAGCATTATATACCTTTGCTTAGTAGATTTACTCCAACTTCCCTCTCTGTTTTTAAACTCACAGAAGTCAGTAAAACAGCTTTCAAGGTCATTTGGAGTGTCCTTTTTTTGCTTTCCTTTAAAATGAATGTCAAACTCTTCCTTTAACTGCTCTTTAGTGAGTAGTTTCCCCTGTTTTTGGTACTGAAGATCGAGTCTTGAGTATTCAGCTTTGATTCTATCCAGACGAAGGTTAACTGAATTAATTATCACTTGATCCTTTTGTGATTTTGTTTTGATTGGAATTTGGTAGATTTTATCCCATAGTCTCACTGGGATCTTTTGACCTGAAGAGTACACAAAGCGACTACCATCAGGTAGGTTGACATAAAAAAGAATAAGAGAGCTTGACTCTGATTTTGGTGTTTTTAACTTGAAATTCATACTACATTGATTAAAATTAAACATTGACAACCCCAGTTGCCTGGATAGTTGCCTGAACTATGTCACAAGAGTACCCCAAAAAGGGTGACAATTATGGACAGTTTTCAATGAAAATCAATGGTTGTCCGCTATTTGCATATAAATACAGGACAATGATGGACAAAAGAAATGGAGCCTGTCTCTCCGCAACAATTATCCCTATTACATTAAAAATCAATGTTTTAGGGATTTTTTATTTTTAAATTGTACGATATTTGTACGGCTACCTTAATTTAAAAGCTAAAAGTTTCCATCTAGCATTAATCCAGACACAGGGGGATGGGATTTGATAAATAATCCATTATCTATATCTTAGGGGTATTATTAATCATAAATCAATTAAAATGAAGAAACTATTTGTAATTGCTTTAGTGTCACTTGTTGCATCCTCATGTAGCAATAATGCATACATAGCTGAATTTGAAAAAAATACTAAGACTGCAAAAGAATATTTTAAACTTCATGAAGAAGAAAATGCAGACGCAATGTTTGAATACCTGCATCCAGACATGGAATGGCATATGCCTGTCTATGGAATGGGTATGGCAGGAATAGAACAAGTTAAGTCTGCAATCCTTGGATATCAGGCAGAATTTGATAATATGAAATTTGAAGCTGATTATTGGCTACCTGGGGTCGATACTGAAACAGGGATTCCAGACGGAAGCACCAGAGTATATGGTACTTGGACTTCCGTAAACTCTAAGACTGGAAAAGAAACTACTTTAACATCATATCACTCATTTGAATTTAAAGATGGTAAAATTTTCAAAGGAGGTGATTGGTTTGATCTTGGAGGAATGATGAGTGCTGTTGGTCAAAAAAACCTTGTAATTGCTGAATTTAAGATAAGACCGGGTAAGCAAGATGAGGTTTTTGCTGCAATGGAAGACGAAAAAATGGGTCTTAATATTACAAGAAATTATAAAGGATGTAACTCTTTAGTTACAACCTACAATAAAGACTCAAACACATTTTGGGTAATATCAGACTGGGATTCTTATGATGACTATAATGCATACTTGGAATGGCGGACAAATGAATTTACGGATTTAGGGGAGGCTTTAGTTCCACTATTAAAAGGTGGTTTAAACGGTTTTAGACCTATCTTTCCAAACTCTGGGTATAAGGTATATTAAAATAATAAATTTCCTCCCAAGCGGAGGGTTTTTCTTTTACACCAACGGATACAATCCAAATCCATCCTAATCCATTG
>Ga0208547_1001644_pt1 | contig 12240 bp, 9 predicted proteins | sample DEB08_DNA_5_FD_185501 | JGI IMG/M metagenome (GOLD analysis project Ga0208547, IMG submission 185501) | Aqueous microbial communities from the Delaware River and Bay under freshwater to marine salinity gradient to study organic matter... | ecosystem: Environmental > Aquatic > Marine > Coastal ... | reverse complement strand
TGGCGGAAACTCCGTCTAACATGAGATTCAAAAACTCAAATCGCTTTTGCTCGGCTGTTTTATCAATTCGGAATCGTCCTTTACGGATGCTCCATTTAATGCCTTGCAGAGCCAGATATGTTTTGAGTGTTTTCGGAGTCGTGCGAGCCAGTTTAGTCGCTGCCGTCATAGATACATCCCGAGTTAGCAACAATTGGAGAGCCATCAATGCTCGTTGCGTCGTGGCGATGTCCATAATTTTCTTACCTCCTATCAACTACTTAAGACTGTGGTTCCTCATCGGGTTCTGAACTCACATCAGAATCAATATCGTGAATCTCAATCCAACTGCATTTACTGATGTTTTTAGCCGTCCAAGTCTCGGTTTCAGGTTGCGGGCGAATCAACTGTTTGTTAATCATTTCTTCCAATTGAGAATTGGAAATCGCAACTGCTTTTCTCAACTCCTTAATGTCTTGGAAAATGCCGTAATCGCTGGCGTCTTTCAACTGTCCGTGCAAGGTCGCTGTTGTGTTGTCCAGACCCGCCACCAAATACTTCCAACTGGGGTCGCCTTTTAGCGTGGACATAGACTCTAAGAACAACTGCTCTGCTGAGTAAATGCTGGTGATAGAAACTTCGGTTTCACCGTTGAGTCTGGCATAGCCTTTGCACAGATTCACAAACTCTTGAAACTTTCGGAAATCACGGGTGGCTCGCCCACCTTGCAGAAACGCCATTTTGAATGCTTCATCCTGTTTGATTTTATCCATGCTTTTTCGGATTTCTCCACGCAGGGCATCATAGTTCGGGTCCAAGGCCGAAACATATCGCAAGTATTCTCGGAAAAAGGTTCGCCACATCTCTAAGTTGCTGTTGAACTCTTTCTTCTTATACACTCCGTTCATGGAGTCCATAATTTTGTCTTCAATCTGATAGGTGTTGTCGCCGTCAGTTAATTGCATCCGAGCAAAAATTAGCGTCAAACGGCTCATAATCTGATAAGTGTATTCACCGAAAGCCGCCAACATACCCATCTGAGCATCGTCTTTGACATCGGCATTCACCGTGCCGTCAGGATTCTTTTTGGGTTTCCAATCTCTCGGCGGGTTGCCCAGAAACAGAAAGTTGGTGCGAGCAGAACGCTTGGTGTCCACTTGTCCTTTTTGCATAGTGAAACTGCCGTTAGCCATCACATTCATTAGTTCCCCGAACACTTCTTGTTGCCAAGTCTGAAACTCCGACACCGCAATACGCTCGTTGTCCATTTTAGGAATGAGACCTAATTCAATTGAGTTCAAGTCTTCACCGTTCATGGCTCCAAACAAACCCGGAATCGTGCAAAGTTTTCCGGTGCTGGCTACGCCACACGGAACCAATGGTTCAATCACCGTTTCAATGAGGTGGTCTTTACCTTCACCCATGCTACTCACAATGCCTATGTGCATCATGTCGGTCTTCGTCTGAGGACTGAGACAAAACAACATCACGGCATACTTGATAGCGGGGTCGGCGTATAACTTAGACCACAGGGTATCATCACGGCACATTAACTCTAACGGGCGGTAAGCCTCGCCTTCAGCCGCACACAAACTGATGAACTCTTGGAACTGCTCGTCCGTCATTTGACTTTCGGTGCGGGCTTCAGCCGGTCGCACAGATTTTACCACGAACACTTTGTCTCGTCCAAACATCTCGTAATAACCCGAGACTTCAATTTGTTTTCCATCACGGACGCTTTCCGTCAGCAACATCAGCGTGTTTCCGAGCCAATCACTTGCCGAACCACTCCAGCCGGTGCGATAATACGGCAACCGACCTTTTTCGGGACCGTTATGAGCCAAACACTCTACCGAGTAAGTTCCATCACTTAGCGTGAACCGGATTACTGATTCATCAGCCACCGGCTTCTTTGGGTTCAACGGACCCTCTTCCATTTTGAGACAAACACCCGAACCACTCAGCAACACCGGATTCGCAATTTTGGCTGCGTAAATCTTACCGATGTCGGCTGAGACATTCCGATAGTCCTTTGAGACTCGGGACACAAACTCCATGATAGAGTCAGGAATAGGCAACACTTGAGCCACCCTCCATGCTTTCGCTCCACATCATAACCCCATATAAACCAATCACTTTCATAAACCTTACCTCAACCCTTGTTCCTCAAGAGGAACATTGGAGTCAAGGAGAAAGTTCCGCCGATTTACCGCCGACTCAGCATCAGAGATGCACAAGCCTGACGACACACCATTACCCAAGCGTCCAGAGCGAACCAGACACCCAGTTTTCACCAGTTAGAGCCGAGGGCAAAGCCACCGTTCACCGAAGCAAACCATGACTCCAGACAGGAGGTTCGTTGTTAAACCCTCTCAATCACCGATTCTGAGCCTTTCGGCTACCGATACCTGCGATTGCTCACGCCGTAGTGGAACAAGCGAAAGCGATTAGCCCCGAAGGGCTGATGCTTAGTCTCACTCGTCCTGAACTGGGGCGGTGTATGGCTCGGTTGTGGTTTGGTCTTCAGGAACTTCCGGAAGGGATTCACGGAGAGCCGCCGAGTCAGCATCACGGATGATACCGTGGAAACTCTTGAAAGTGCGACCAGCGTTCTTCTGGCTGTCGTTCATCTTGCGGAGGAAGTCCAACTTCACAGGGAGGTTGTAATCGTTGCCGCCGTCATCGTTAGCAGTCACGATGTTGTTCTGCTTGATGAAGCGTTCAAAGTCTTGCTTCTCGTAGCCGTTCACATAGAACTTGACACGGCGTCCAGCCTCAGATTCACCATCGTTGCCGGGAGCAACCAGACGCACACAGATGCTCTCCGAACCAAGCGGAGAGGTGGTTTCGTTAAATGAAACCAGCGTGTAGCCTTGATACACCTTACCCATTTCGGGCTTGATGACATCATAGACGGTGCGAGGGCCACGGGAAGCGGCACGCTCGGCTTTTCGGTCGTTGTCAATGTTTTCCAGTTCGTTCAAAAATGCTTCTACATCACTCATATTTTTCACCTTTTGTTTTCTTGTTTTTTTGTCCCCAATGTTTGTTGTGGGCATTCTTACTATGGGTCATCACCGATATAAAGGTTCACTTGGTTCCTTCATGTTTCGGATTTTGACTCACCTCTGTTTGCTCCATTCCTTGTCGGGGATATTACAGCATAGGTGTATCACTCATATAAAGTTGCACGCAGTAGCCCGATTTTTCGGACATTTATCGGTCTAACCGACCTTTTGCGGGTTAATTTCTAACAGATAATTCGGTTTGTTGTCTCGGAGAGGAACCATCATCCACAAGTCTTCGGGAATCTCCGAACTGACCGAAACTACGCTGCCGATTTCATACTGTCGGTTTTTCAAACGAGGAATGATTCTTACATAGACCTTTTTTTGGGCATCATTGACATCAATGTAAATCCAGAGGGGCAACATTCCTTGCTTACTTTTCCGAGTATAACGATTGTTGGAGACCCATTCCGAGATTTCTTTTTCTGTGGGTTGATTCACGATACTCTGAATCACATTCTTTCGGCTCGGTGTGTTCTCCTTCGTTCCGGACGACCAACCTTCGGGAGCCAGATTAAACAAAGTTAGATTGACCTCATACTTACCTTCATAAGCCTCTGAATAGTCTCTCTTAACGATGTTAGCCAGCGTCGTGTTAATCACCGTCCAACCCTCGGTTTCTAAAGCATAGGGTTTGGTAATCATCGGTTCAAAATCGTTTATTTTTCCTCGTTTATTGAGGTAAGAGCGTTGAAGTCTCACCATCAGAACTTGCGACGGTGTGTCCGGCACCAACCAATTGAGAATCTCCAACGGTTTCGGTTCCGACATCAATAATTCACCTGCACCGATTCACCCGAGACTTGTGCCTTCAGCAAACCAGTTTTGTTCAGGGCTTTCGCCAGTTTCTCGGCTTGAGCCGAACTTTCGGCCGTAATAGTTACTTCAGTTGCTGTGGCTGACGCCACGCTAAAGCCTTTTTTCTCCATAGCCCAGCGAGCCACTTCGGGCAGGATGCTATCGAACTTATCTCCCATCACTTTGATGCGTTCCACTTTTCGCCAACCTCGTTCCGGACTTTCCATTTTCAGGAGTTCACCGTCGGCGGGTCGCACATACAGTTCGCCTCGTCCTTTGATTAACACATCCCGACTGATATACTTTCGGAGCGATTCAAAGTCCACCACATCAAGGTTCACTTCACTAATCTCGCCCATCATCTCATAATCCTCGGCCAATCCTAACATCGCTGCCGAAACTTCGGGTGGTTGGAACATTTCCAGATTCTCTTTGCGAAGAAACAGCGTCCAATGTCCCTGTGCCATTTGAATAGTTGGAGCCGCCAATTCTGGAGGCAAAGTCTCTGACGAACTGACCACGACATATTCTTCCGGATTCGGATTTTGAACCCAATCCACGATATTGACCTCATAACCGATTCCGAGACTGGGTGGTGCATAGCCATACATAATTTGACTAATCACATACTCCGTCATTTTACCGTTGAAGGCTTTGTTTTCAAACAGCGTCATTTGTCCATTAAAGTTCACAATCTTGGTGGCTTCACCCAGTTTGCGTTCAAAATCTTCTTTCGTCATACTGCTGAGTTGGTCTTCTTGGCTCATGCCTTCGTCCCAACCTTCATCATACGCATCTTTCTGAGCATCAGGTAGTCCACTTTTGTTGAAACTATCGTCTTTCGGGTCTTCATAAACTCGGATTTCAGCACGGGCCATCACACAACACCTCCACGGGCATTCAACCAATCACGGGCTTCTCGGTCGTCTTCAAACACCAACGGCGCACCGTTCATACCGTTCACCCAACTTCCAGATTCTATGTTCCACACACCCCACTTTTCCTCGGCTGCTTGGTCATTTTTCATTTGCTCTTGGCGAAGTCGTTCCATTCGGTCCAAAGCATCTTCTGTGTCGTCGTTTTGTGTGGGAATATCATTAAGAGCCTCAATTGCTTGTTCCACCGCTTCGTTCACGGCTTCACGGTGCAAATCATCAGCCGGATTTTGTTCACGGAAGGCTTGCTCGGCTTTATCAGCGGCTTCCACCGCTTGTTCCGCTGCTTTATCGCTGTCTTCCTCATACGCTTTGTCCAAAACTTCTTGGCTGGTTTGCTTGCTATCATTAGCAGTTTCAATACATTGGTCTCGTTGTTCAGCCCGTTCCGAAACTTCTTGACGCATTTCTTCCAAGGCTTCTCGGACATCATCACTCAATTGGTCTGACTCGGGACCATCCAACGCTGCATCCAAAGCGGATTCCGCTGCGTTATCTGCGGCCCGAGAGTTCTGAATGTCTTCGTTGTTGCGAGGATTAGTTTTGTCGTTGCATCGGTCAGCCGCTTCTTTAGAAGCCACCGCTTCGGCTGCGGCCTCATAAGGCTCACCCGATTCGGAAGCCTCATTCGCTGCATCAGCATGGGCTTCGGCTTCTTGAGCCGCCATTCCAGTTGGACTGGTCGGTTGTCCGGGTTCCATTGATTCCACGGCTTCTTGCAGAGCCTCGGCTTTGGTTTTCTGAGTCTCGGCTTCTGTTGGCGTCATGTGTCCGTTTTCTTGGTCTTTATCCGCCGCTTCTTTAGCGGCTTCCAACGCATCTATGGCATCCTGTTTGGCTTGCTCCGCCGTCGCCACATCTTGTTCCGAACTCGGGTCAGCATACTCACAGGCTTCACGGGCACCATTGACCGCTTCCATCGCTGCATCAGCACACTCACCGAAACATTCGCCGTCATCAGGGTTTTTATCCGAGGAACTTTCTCCTCCGCTTCCGTCGTCTCCGTCGCTATCACCCGTTCCAGAATCTCCGGCATCGCCACTTTCGCCACCATCACCATTTCCGTCTCCATCGGCTCCGCCGTCTCCAGTTCCCGAAGGTTCACCTCCGGTTCCTCCGGGCATAGAACCACCGGATTCACCACTTGGGCCTCCGGTTCCATCTGGGCTGGCTTGGTCTGAATCAGGACCTGTTCCGTCCGGACTGGGTTCACCGCCAGCGGCCGACTCAGCATCGGCTTTGCCTTGGGCGGCTCGGCGTGCGCCTTGTTCCATTTTGGACTTCTGTTCCGCTTTGTGTTTCATCGCATCCTCTTTACCTTTTTGCATGGCTTTAGAATCAGCATCCGACATCGTGTCCATCATATCAGAAATCGGTGTGGAATCAGAAATATCGTCGCCGGGTTCGCCGCCACCGGGCATCGGTGGTCCCGCCGGACCATCGGGAGCATCTGGACCCGTAAAAGGTTCGGGACCGGGGAATGGAGGCGGAGGTGTAGGGTCAGGACCCGGACCCGGAACCGGAGGACCTACTGGTGGGTCAAAAGGACTTGGCTTCGGAGGAAACGGACTTGGTGGGCCTCGGCGTGGGCGGGGGTCATTACCGCCACCACCACCAGTTAAATCTTCATCTAAGGTTTCGTTGTCTTCGTCTTGACGAGCAATCCACATATTTCGGGGCGGCCATTCTTCAATGTTACCGACATATTTCAAATCAATTTGCGGAAAACGAGTTGGAGCCAAATAAGCAATCCGACTGAGACTCTCTGAAACCACAGCGATGTCTTCCATTCTCGCCAAAAATCCAGTAAAACCAATCGGACCTCCGCTACCTTGGCTCAAAGCCGGTTTCACAATTTCGGTATAGTTCTGCATCCATAGCACCGCATCAGACAACGAAGAGTTAATGATTTCTCCGCCTATCATAGATACCCGATACATCGGAACCCATCCTTTGCCATCTCCGACACGGTAGGTATTTTCATCACTCCATTTTTGACTCCCATTTACGATGTTGAGCCACAGAACTTCCGCCATATCTACCCTGACCCCGTTAGACTACTTAAAGGTTCGCTCAGAGTTGTTTTCCAAGTCTTTAAGTATCAGAAACGCTTCATTCCAAACATGGAAGGTTGGCAAGACGAGTTTAACCGTTTTTCTCAAGGTGCGCTTGAGGACATGAAAACCTATTCTGATAACACCAATGAAGAACGAGAATGGATGTGTTATGTCTATCTCAAAGACGGTCAGTATCATCTTGGAGAACCCAGTTTCGGTGGTGAATCTCGCATTGAAGTATCTCCGACGGCTAAAGCCGCCCAAGACGCTGCTAAAAACGGACTCCATGACCGTAAATGGACTATCCACGGACACCCACTCAAAGACGGTCGCATCTATACTGGTCGCCAATACTTTTCTTCCACCGACATTTGTGGAGAGTTTATTCGCAGCCGAGACAACGATGAGCGAGTCGTGCAATTCCTTGTGTATCCTCATCAACAAATAGACAGCAATACTGGTCAAGCCGTGATGCACAACCGAGTGCGAACTCTGGTGTTCCCCAACCGTGCCGTGATTCTGGACGCTATGCAACGCAGTAATCCCGGTGTGGACGCTATGGCAATTACCCGAGAGTCGGGTCAAAACACCAATGCTTCCGACGGTAGCCTGCAAAATCAATCCGGTGTGGACTGGTTCGCTTTCCAAGATGCTCTCGGTGATATGGGCTACATGGGTATTGTGGACCTTGAAGGTCCGGCTGCGGGTTCCGTAGAGTTTCGCAGCGAGCGACTGTGGGCTAAGAATCTTGTTTCGGCTGGTCTGGTAACTGCCGGTTTGGTTTCTCTGGTCTGGCTCAACTCTCGCCGCCAAGAATCCTTTGGTTCAGAAGTCGAAGTAGTGGATGACCGCAACGACTTCTGGAAGTATTAACCATGAGATTCGGAAAAATGATTGGAGCCGGTCAAGCCGGTTATGTTTTTCAAAACATGGACAATCCGGAGCATTACCTCAAGTTAGTGCAATTGCCGAAACCCGACGAGCCTTTGTCGGCTAATGACGCTTTGTTAGCCGTTAATCAACAACAATCTGAACTCATCCAAGTTTTATTCCGAGGCAACGCTCCCCAAGTGTTTCCGGTTATCTATAACTACTCCGAAGGTAAAGTCACGCCGATGCTTCGTCGCCAACTCATTGAAAGTGCCGATGATTTCGGTTGGGACGAACTGCGAGACGAAGTTCTCCGAGACTTTCGCACCGGTCGTCAATATGCGGTCTGGGAAATGGAAGCCATTCCTTGCACCGATGCCAACGATTTTTGCGACCGCTTTTCTGAACTTCCAACTCCAATGGACAACCGAGACTATCAAGAACTACTGCAATACTTGTTGAGTATTGGTTTCGTAGTCCGAGACATTCGCAATCCCGACAACTATGGTTTCCGAACCGACGGCACTCAAGTTTTCTATGACCCCGTAGTGGCTCCGTGGCCCGTTTCTGAATCAGACCGCACCGAAAATCCTAATCGGTATGCTGCTTTTGTCGCCAGTTTCGGACGAGACGGTTTAGAAACTGTGGCCCGTGCTATTGAATCCGGAGATTATTTCAACTGGTATCATGGACAAGCCGTTATGCAAAGCGAAACTGATGAATCAGACTCTCGGATTCCGGTTGAAGACAGCACCAACCAACAATGGCGAGCCTTGTTTGATGAATGGGTTTTTCAAGAAGACTTCAACGAAGACGGCGACACTTGGCTGTTTGAAGAAAACGACGGCGATATAGAATACTTACTGAATCTGTGGCACCGTTATGTCCCTTCTTTAGTTCGCCATCCCGCTTTTACTCGCAGTATTAACTGGTGGTCGCCTCTTACTGACGCTCAGATAAAAGCCACCAAAACCTTTCTGAACAACATTTGGCGAAACTTTGTGAACTTCTGGGAAGAAATAGATTACTTCAGCGAATGGTATTATCCTTCGGCTTTCAAATACGGCGACCCAGAGTCAGTTATCTGGGAATATCTTGAAAATTGGAAATTGCGACCTTCCGAAATCGTCATGCCGATGAAAACTTTCGTCTGGAATCTGCAATACGCTCCCGAACAAATAGAGGAACTTAAAGACGGAGCCAATGAAGGTTTATTCAACGCTTTAGTCGTGGAACAAAACTTAATAGAAAACTGGATTATGGAAACCTTCAACGGCAATCTGTATCAAGCAAGTGAGGCTCTCCAAAAAGTGTTGCCCAATTACCTTATTGAAAAGAAAAATGGTAGTTTTGAGTTCCATCCCAACCCTTCTTTAGCAACATGGCCTTGGTTTTATGAAGAATACTCTAACCAAGACTCATTGGAATATGCTCGGGATGCCGGCATAGACCCCGAACCGTTGAGTTTTACTTTGGTTTCAGAGTGAAACTTTAAGTAGTCTAACGAGTTACACAGACTATGGACAACATCGCTAACTTTCCATTTCCGGAACCAGACCTTGCGAAGAAAATTGATTTAGACAAACAAAAGCCACCGGTTATTTGGCGTCGTCCCGAGGATTTCGTGATTCAACTCAAGTATGATGGTGTCCGTGCGCTTTCCGGTCTTAACAACCGTGGACAACCCGTGTTGGTCAGTCGCAACGATAAAACCTTTGACGGTGCCTCACTTAACGACATCCGAGACCAACGATTCACCGATTCGGGTTCTAAGTTTCCCGACAGCATGATTTTGGACGGTGAGGTTTATGCCGATGTCGGAAGTAAAGCCCCTATTGAAGATTTCAACGAACTCTCGGGTATTGTGCGTCGTGGTGCGGGAGACCCTCGCTCTGGCGAACTCTATTATCTGATTTTTGATGCTTACTTCCCCGATAAACCTCATCTTAGTTATGCCGAGCGCATGGCTCTCGTTCTCAAGTATCATCGTCGCAGTAGTCCCGCTATCCAGCGTCGGTATCGGGTAGTCACTCCGATTCCGGCTTCCAAGTTAGCCATTCCTCGGGGCAGCGGTATCTCCGACCAAATGGTTGCGGCTTTGGATTATGCCGTGGATGCCGGCTATGAAGGCATCATGCTTCGCAACATCACTTTGCCGTATATGGCGGGTCGCAGCGGTGAATCCTTGTATAAACTCAAGAGATTCTTTGATGAAGAGTTTGAAATCGTCGGTTATGAAGAAGCCACCGGTAAAGACAGCAACACTCCAGTTTGGATTTGCACCACCAAAGGCGGTAAAACTTTCAAGGCTCGTCCAATGGGAACAATGGCGGCCCGTGAACAAATGTGGCGAGACCGTGATAAAATCGTCGGCAAAGACTTGACGGTTCGGTTCCAAGAAAAAAGCCGAGACGGTGTGCCTCGGTTCCCAACTGGCGTTACTATTCGTGATTACGAGTGATAGACTCGGATAGCATCTAACAGATTATCAATGAGTCGGTCCGAGTTTTCGGCTTGAATCTCAAAGTCCACCAGTTCGGTTGGAATCTGAGGCACTTCCGTTTCTGACGCATCAGCCCGATTGTTCCAATGAACCTCCCAATCTTCCGGATAAGTGTCCATTAAACGAGACTTTTGCAGTTCTTCGTCAATACTGAGCCGTATCAAAATCCAATCGTGGCGTTTGAACCATTCGGCTTCATTGATAAAACGGCAATCATCCACTAACACTACTTCAGAATCTGAACTCTCGGCGGCTCGGTCCAAATACTCAATCCAAACATCCGGACGAATCTCTCGCATTTTCATTCCAATTTGTTGCAGAAGCGGTCGGTCTTTGACTTGCATACCGAACAAGTCTCGTCCCACATCCTTGACTTTGCCTCCCAAACTCATTATTGTTCCATCTAATGCTTCGGCTAAAGCCTTCGCCAGCGTGGTTTTTCCTGACGCCATTTGTCCCGCAATTGCTACCTTCATGTTCTTCAACTCCGTTATACTGCTCAGGCTATTTCAAACTTCTGTTGCATTCCCAACGGTGTTTTACCCTCGTTGATTTCAATGCTTTCACATACATGAGTCGGCAGGTAATCCTTCAACGGTCGCCCGACTCCTTTTTGATACTGGAACCAGAAACTCGGGTCCAAAATGTAAGTATCGCCTTTATCGGTGCGACTTCGCACCGACCGACCACACATTTGCGCTAACTCAATTCCGGTTTGTTGCACATACCACTCTGGATTCGCTTTCATTTTCTTAGCGGTTCGGATGTCTCCTAAACTCAGATACGGCAGTTTCACCACGATACAGAATGCCGCTTCTTTACCGTCAAATCCTTGATTGAGATAAGTGGACATAATCACACCACCTCGGCTGGCTCGCCATTCATCAATGGCTGCATCTCGCCCGTGAGCCGATTTATCGTGTTGAATGATTCTTCGCATCTGGGTTCCCGACAATTCTCGCAACCGTTCCGAAAGTTCTCTTTCGATGCGGTCCGTATAAGGAAGGATAATGCCTCGTTGGTTCGGGTATCGCTCCATAATCTCCAGAATAGTTTCGGCGGTTCGGGTCCAATCCGCTTCGCTTTGTCCTCGCTTGGTCAGTAGTCCACCGGTTTCCCGAGTATAAATCGGACGATGTTCCAATGGGAAACTACTGTATCCTACTCGCACGAAAGCCGTTTTCTCGGGGCGAAGTCCCAATTCTTCAGCGAACATTTTGGGATTACCGATAGTTGCACTCATAAACACTCGGCGGCGACCAATATGCAACAACAGTTCTTCGGCAAAATCCTTAATCTCCACACACTTGAAAGTCACGAAAGTTCTTTCGTCGGAGACCTGCCAAATCCAGTTTGAAACATCGTGAGTCAATCCTTCCATAATGGTCTCAATCCGATGCACCACTCGCATAGCCAATTTCAAATCCTTGGTTTCTTCATACTCGTTGCGCTTGATGCGAGTTTCCACTCGGTCTTTGAGAGCCTTGAGATAAGCGACCCAGACCGCTGCGGCTTTGCCCACAATGTCTTCCGACATATCCATCGTCATACTCGGAACTTTCGGAAATCCCAGACCCTTTGTCTTGGGCCTCCATGCCGCCAAAGCCGTATTACGGCGTTCCATTTCCCGAGTTTGTTCCACACCCGAGAGTTCCAGAATCTGAGGCATACTCAACACACCCAACAACCGTTCCAACATTCGCTCGCTCAAGTCTAATGAAAACGCACCTACCAGCACATCCGGCAAATTATGGGCTTCATCCACGACCAAAAACTCTCGTTGAGGCATCATTGGTGTCCACCCCAGAGCCGCTGCATACGCCATGTTCGCCACGAAATAATCCGAAGTCTGAGCCTCAGTTAGAGCCGCATAATAACCGCACAAATCAATAGGATTCACGCTCCAATCCATTTTGCCTTCGGGACTCATTGGATTCTTATACGGACATTTGAAGTCTTTGATAGTTACACACGGAGCCACATCTGCTGTGCAATTACCGGCTTTGCCGATGCCCGCACGGGCTTGTTGC
>Ga0208547_1001633_pt1 | contig 12303 bp, 9 predicted proteins | sample DEB08_DNA_5_FD_185501 | JGI IMG/M metagenome (GOLD analysis project Ga0208547, IMG submission 185501) | Aqueous microbial communities from the Delaware River and Bay under freshwater to marine salinity gradient to study organic matter... | ecosystem: Environmental > Aquatic > Marine > Coastal ... | reverse complement strand
TGTGGGAGGCCGGTCAGGATCTGCGCATCTCGCCTGGGTGTCCCAACCTGATCGAGCGTATAGAGGGCGGATTGCTGTCATACGGTAACGAAATGACGCGGGAGAATAACCCGCTCGAGATTAACCTCGATCGGTTTTGTCATTTGGGTGGTGAGTTTGACTACATCGGACGGGAAGCGCTTGAATCGATTGCACAAGCAGGTCCCTCGCAGCGTATGCGGGGCGTTCTGATCGACGGCGGGCCTTGTCCGCCGTGCGGTAAACCGTGGCCTGTTTTTGCCGACGGCCGCAAGGTTGGGCAAATCACGAGCGCGATCTGGTCACCTTTTTTTGAGAAAAATGTGGGTCTCTCCTTAATCAAGCAAGAGGCTTGGAATCCGGGCGCGGCCATAGCGGTCGAAATGCCTAACGGCGATGTTCAGTCTGGGGTGGTTGTCGAACTTCCATTTATGCGATCAAGCTAGAGGGAAATTGATGCGTTATCAACTTTTTTATGCACTCGGCAGCGCCTCGATGGGGGTTCGCGCGATGCTTGAGGAAATCGGGGCGGATTACGAGTTGATCCCTACAACGATTGATCGAGAGAAGCCCCGTCCGGCCGAACAGCTTGCATTAAATCCAAACGGCTGGGTGCCGGTCCTGAAATGGGGCGATCAGGCTATGTACGAATGCGCGGCCATTACGATTTTCCTTTGTGATCGACATCCCGAGGCTGAGCTCGGGCCGTCTCCAGGTGAATCGGGGCGACATGTCTTTTTGCAGACTCTGGTCTACTTCTCGAGCTCAATCCAGAACGCGTTTCAGCTGACGTACTACCCGGACCGTTTCGTTGATCAAGCGTCGGATGAATCAAGTGCGGTTGCTCGCGGCAATCGGCGTCTGGTAGAGACATGGAACGTCATCGACGGTCAGATCGGGAGTAATCCGTGGCTTTTGGGTTCCTCATTTAGTGCTGCGGATATCTATCTTTTCATGCTCACGACCTGGCTGACGCCGGAGAAGGGCCATCCGGTGGTTGATAATTTTCCGAATGTCAAACGAATTGCCGAGGCTGTGGCGCAACGCCCAAGTATTCGACGGGTGTATGGCGAATCGTTTCCTGCGGCAGGTGGGTGATCCCACGGTTTAAGAATTAGGCGTGAGCGTGATGCAAATTGAGCCCATACCCAATGCCCCGTTTGGTGTCCGCGTCAACGGTCTCCGTTGCGCTAGCGTGAGCCCCGAGGAGATCGGCCAACTTCAGACAGCTTTGCATGAACATCAATTACTGGTGATTCCCCGGCAAAATGAGCTAACGCCAGCTGAGGAAGTAATGTTTTACCGATTGATATACCCGCAAGCCAAAAATGTTTGGCGGGATCAGACTGAGAATGCCTGGGAGCGCTTCAAGGTTGACCAAGGCAACCTTGCAGGCACGTATCAAATTCCCGACGAGCCCGGTGTACTGGTCCTTGGTAAGGGTCAGATCAATCATCATGGTTTGCAGGTGACTCTGGGCGGCGATCGGACCGCATACGGTAAATCCAAAGGCTCTCAGGTGCTCGGAGGCGGTGGATTGCAATGGCATATTGATGGACCTTTTTACGAGCACGCTCCCGGTCTTTACACCCAAATGCGCTGTCTGGAGGCGCCACAGAGCGAAGGGAGATGGATAGACCTGTCCAATGGAGGCGATCCCGTTTGGTGTGCTGCGGGCGCGACAGCCTTTGCCAGCGGGCGAATCGCCTTTGACCTTTTGTCGGCTATGGATCAAAGCCAGTGCCTAGGTACCCGCGTGCACTACTTTCCGAGACCTTTTGAGACTACGTATCGACTCGGCAATACGGCCGATGGACTTCGCGTGGCGGACTCTGAATCCGAGGCATGTTTTGAGCGGGGCGCCGAGAGCCCTGGACAAGCCTTTAATGATCCCCTGGCTCAGGTTTATCCCCTGGTATGGCGTTGCCCTTACACCGGTAAGGCGGCACTTATGCCCCAGCCTAGGTGTCTTGCCTTTCTTGAAGACGCTCATAAAGAGCCGTCCGTCTTTCTGGGCACCGTCGAATCGCGCCTTTGCGTGCAAAAGTGGATGACGCCGGCCGTTGCGTCCGACCATGTCTATGTTCACCCCTGGCAGCCCGGGGATCTCGTGATCTGGTACAACCACGCGGTCTGGCATTCCGCTACGGGCAGTCTTGCCCCCGATGATCGGCGAGTAATGCACCTGACGGCATTTAATGACCGCCTCCCTCCAAAAGGAGCGGTGACTTAGCACTTCGTGAAAGCGTAAGTTTATGGACGTATCTGAAGAAGCTTTACTGTCGTTTGATCTGGGTCCGCATTCGTTTTCGATTACGACACTATCCCCAAGGGCACAGCGGCTGTTTGATCAAGGTCTGAACTGGTGTTACGCCTTCAACCAAGATGAAGGCCTGCAGTGCTTCAAGCAAGGTCTGGCGCATGACCCGGACTGCGCCATGCTCCATTGGGGTGTGGCTTATGCAGGCGGCCCGTTTTACAACATAGCGTGGAGCGATCTCAGCGAGATTGAAGTAGAGCGCTGTACCGCACTTTGCTACGAGCACGTGATGAAGGCGCTTGCCGGCGTTGATCGCGTCAGTCCCATTGAGAAAGCCCTTGTGCTCGCGATATCTGAAAAGTTTCAAGAAAATCATCCGGTTCAACAAACCGAGTTCGATCGCTGGAACGATGATTACGCGCAGGCAATGCGGCGGGTGCACGAGAAGTTTCCGGAAAGTCCCGACGTTGCGGCACTTTTTGTTGAAGCAATGATGAATCGAACGCCTTGGCAGCTATGGGATGTTGAGCAGGGCCAGCCGATGGCAGGTGCGGATACCCTCGAGGCAATTGCGGTATGCGAAGAAGCGATTAGCCGCCTGGACGCCGCCAATCATCCTTTGCATCCGGCACTATTGCATCTACATATCCACCTGCTGGAAATGTCGCCTACGCCGGAGCGCGCGATGCGTTCTGCGGAACGCTTGGGCAATCTTTGTCCTGATGCCGGGCATGTCCACCATATGCCTGGACACATTTACGTTCTTTGCGGTGACTATCAGCGGGCTGTTGAGATCAGTCGAGACGCAATTTCGGCAGATCGAAAATACCTCGCTTATGCCGGCCCTTTCAATTACTACACGACCTCGCGCTGCCACGACCTGCATCTGATGATGTATGCAAGCATGATGACCGGTCAGAACCAGTCGGCGCTTCTGGCGGCGGATGAAATGTGTGAGAACCTTTCTGAGGCGGTTATCAGTCAGGAAAAGCGTCCGTTCATCGCCAGCACGATGGAGGGGTATTTTTCAATGCGCATGCATGTGTTGGTCCGCTTTGGAAAGTGGCAGGACATTATTGATGCCCCGCTACCGCAGCCTGCTGATCTTTATTGTGTCTCTACAGCTATGCATCATTATGCGAAGGGAGTCGCGTCGGCTGCCCTTAAGAAATTTGACGCTGCCGAAGAACACAAGGCATTGTTTTATGCCGCACTTGACGGCGTCCCTGAGGATCGACGATTTTTCAATAACCCCGCCCGGCAGACGTTGGGCGTCGGTGAAGCGATGCTTCTTGGTGAGCTTGCGTACCATCGCGGTAATCATCAGGAGGGATTTAGCCACCTGCGCGAAGCAGTGCAGCGTTGCGATGCCCTTCATTACTCGGAGCCCTGGCCCTGGATGCATCCGCCGCGTCATGCGCTCGGAGCACTTCTCATGGAGCAGGGTGAATATGACGAGGCGGAGCAGGTGTATCGTGATGATCTTGGACTGACTGCTACGGTACATCGATGCGCGCAACATCCAAAAAATATGTGGGCGCTTCATGGGCTGGTGGAGTGCCTCGAGCGCCGTAAAGACGCTGATGAGGCTGCGCATTTCAAAAAGCTGCTGCAGGAAGCCTCCGCAGCGACGGAAACACCTATTCATTCCTCCTGTTGCTGTCGAGGGCTAGAGACTTAAGCGTTCTAAAAAGTAGAATGCGCAAGAGCGCTCACGCTTACTCTTGTCCCAAAAGTCAGTTATGACATCTGTCACCGTTGATCCTTCCGGAACATTTCTGACCTGGCAGTCAGACGCAGGACCGCTTCGCTTTCACGCGATATGGCTCAGAGATAACGCACAGGATGCGCAGACTCGAGCACCCGGCAACGGTCAGCGACTGATTACGCTTGGCGATATTCCGCGGAACACAACAATTGATACTGCTGTCCTAACGGACGATGGGCACGTGGACGTGCGGTTTTTGCCTGAGGCTAAGTCTGTGCGTTTTCAGCTCGATTGGCTGGGTGAGCGGGCTTATGATCGCGACATTTCACGCGAACGAGCAAGACTGGAATCCGGCGTCACGCTTTGGAATTGTGATCTCGAGGAAAATCTGCCGATCGGTGATTTTGAGCATCTTCAAAGCGATGGGGAGGCGCTCGGCGACTGGCTTGGCAACATCCTGCGCTACGGGTTCGCGCTGGTTCGGAACACGCCCGCTGAGCCGGAGGCGCTCTTCAAGATAGTAGAGCTTTTCGGATATGTGCGAGAGACAAACTACGGGCGGCTGTTTGAGGTGCGCACTGAGGTGAACCCAACTAATTTAGCGTTTACGGGCCTTGCGCTTCAAGCGCATACCGATAACCCGTATCGCGACCCCGTTCCCACGGTACAAGTTCTGCATTGCCTTGAGAGTTCAGCGGCCGGAGGGGAGAACATGGTGGTGGATGGATTTGCCGCAGCGCTCAAACTGCGTTCGGAAAATCCCAAGGGATTTGATCTTTTGGCCGACTACTGTGCCCGCTTCGAGTACTCCGGAGAGCCTGGCGTCTGCTTGACCGCTCGCCAGCCGATGATTGAGTTATCTCCCGATGGCGCGCTTGTGGGTATCCGGTTTAACAATCGCTCCCTTTCAGCCATCACGGACGTGCCATTCCATCTGATGGAGGAGTACTACGCCGCGTACCGCCGGCTGGCTCAACTTATCGATGAGCCAAGCTCAGCGGTGAGTTTCAGGCTTAATCCTGGCGACGCTTTTTTGGTGGATAACACGAGAGTGCTGCATGCCCGCAAGGGTTATGCCGGAGTGGGCACCCGCTGGCTGCAGGGATGTTACGCCGATAAGGATGGTATTCGATCGACCTACGACGCTATGAAGCGCGCGGGCCGGTAGGCTTGAAGATCAGACGATTCCTGACCTGAAAGTTCCTGAGCGACACGCTCGCCAATGAGTGCCGCTAGCGTAACGCCGGAATGCATCACCGCAAAATATGCGCCCTCGACGCCTCCTGGACCAATGACCGGCAAATGGTCCTCAGGGACGGGGCGCCAGCCGACAACCGCGTGTTCGAGTTCAAGCTGATCAAGTCCGGTCAGTCGACGCAATGTCCTTAAGCCCATCGCAGTGGATTCAGCGAGGTCGTCAAGTGTCTCGCTTTCATCGCTTTGGTGGCCTGCTGCCGTCGGAGCAAGAAAGCGCCCGTCGGGTAACTGCTGAAACTCCATTTCTGAAGAGACCATAATCGGATCAACAACGTGTGCCACCGGTTGTGTCCGAAGAAGCACTCCCGGACGTGACAGCATCGGCAGGCGCACGCCAATGCCCTTCGCGAGCACCTCAGAGCCGACGCCTGCGGCAATAACAACGCTCTCAGCTTCCTCCGAGCCTAACGTTGTCTGGACGCCGCAAACCCGACCGTTGCGTTCAAGCAAGCGCTCAACCGGGTGTGGCGTATTCAGGGATGCGCCGGCACGGGTAGCCGCATGCAGAAGCTCTGAGGACAGGCGATCCGATTGCGCGACGCCTTCCTGAGGGAGCCATAGCGCTGTTGTGGGGAGTGTCGGCAGGTTCGGACAAAGTGCGCGAATCTCGGACGTGGTCATGATTTCGCATTCATAGTCGAGCGTCTGTAAGGCGTTGTATTGCGCTTCGAGCTGATCACCGGAGTGTTCAAAACAAAGACACCCAGGCCAACGAATCGACTCCGATTGAATATCGTGCTGCAGTTGCCGCCATGACTCGAGCGATGCAGCACGCAGTCGATGATGATTGGCATCGATGTAAAAGCTTGCATTAATCCAGCCGAAGGAAGAGTGCGTCGCACGTGTCTCTGGTGTTCCGGAATCGTATACCGATACCGTATGACCGGACCGTGCCAGGTGGTAGGCGATGGTGGCACCGACAATTCCAGCGCCCACCACAATGAATTTATGAGCCAACTTGCGCTCGCTCAGGTCTGCCAGGGTGGGTTGGAGTGAGCGCCATTATTTGGTTACAACCCATCGTTGATGGTTTCGTCACTCATCAGCCGATCGGCCGTCAGCCAAGTGAGGACACTGGCTGGAGGGTCAACCGTCTTCCCTTGGTAATCCATTGCATCCAGCAGTTCATGGGTAGGAATGGAGCGGCCACGCGTACGGAAAAGACCCCGAGCAAAAGCGCGGGCGGCGCGTTTTTCGCCAGTGTAAATATCATGACTGAAGTAAAGCCACTTCTCATCCCAGCCGATGATGGCGCTTTTTAGCTGTATCTTTTCGAAAATGTGCAGGGGTCTTTCAAAGCGGACCATGACACCACCGGCCACGGGAAACCATTTATTTTTGAATACGGTTCTCACAAGGCCACATTCGGTCATGAGATCGAAGCGGCCGAGATCCATCAGCGTCAGATACCGCCCATTATTCACGTGCGCGTTGGTATCCAGGTCATTGGGCCAGATGCGCATCTGAAGTACCGATGTGCGTAGCGCCGGTTTTCGCCTGCCACTGATCGCCCGGCCGAGTACGCGACTCGCACGCAAAAAGGGATACATAGCCCTCTAACCCGATACCGTGATTGCAGCGATTAAGCTAAAAAGCGTCTTCGGGGAAATTCATCATGGTTGCGCTGCCGGCCATAATCGAAGCGAACAGGGCGCCGGTCTGCGGAAGCACACGCTCGAAGAAGAAAGTCGCCGTCGCGAGTTTTGCCTTGTAGAAGCCGGAGTCGTCCTGCGCCTCTTTAGTGAGCGCGACGCTGGCCATCTGTGCCCACAAATAAGCAAGCGCAACCAAGGCAAAAAGTTTCAGGTATTCAGCGGAAGCGGCTCCCGCCTCGTTGGGGTTCTTCAGTCCCGCTTGAGCGATCTGTCCGGTCGCCAGCTGCAGACGCCCAAAGGCTTTGGATAGAGGCAGGACAAATCCCTGGAGTTTGGTATCGGCCGCATGGCTATCGATCCAACTCTGGACCGGATGAAAGAACCGTCGGAGATAGCGTCCCATGTGGGCGGGTAACTTTCGGCCTACGAGGTCAAGGGCCTGAATACCATTTGCCCCTTCATAAATCATCGCTATCCGTGCGTCGCGAGCATATTGCTCCACGCCGTTTTCCCGGATGTAGCCATGACCACCATAGACCTGTACGGCCATCTGAGCCGTATCGTGGCCGACCTCCGAAAGGTATGACTTCACCAATGGTGTGAGGAGTTGCACCAAATCATCCGCTTCCTTCCGAGCGTGGGGATCGGCACTTCGATCCCGAATGTCGATGTTTCTGCCTATCCACACCGCCAGAGCCCGACCCCCCTCTGTGAAGGCGCGCATGGTTAACAGCATGCGCCGGATATCGGGATGCACCATGAGCGGGTCAGCGGCTTGCTCGGGATTTTGGACGCCGGTCAGTGACCGACCCTGAGTTCGATCTCGGGCGTAGGTCACCGCGGCCTGATAGGCGCTTTCACCAAGACCCAGGCCTTGAATGCCAACACCAAGTCGCGCGTCGTTCATCATGGTAAACATCGCCCGCATGCCTTTATGCGGGCTGCCGACGAGCCAGCCCTTGGCATTCTCGAGACTCATCTCACACGTGGCCGAGGCTTTGATACCCATTTTGTTCTCAATGCGGGCACACCGCATCCCGTTTCTTTCGCCCGGATTGTTGTGGGTATCAGGAATAAACTTGGGGACCAGGAAAAGGCTTATGCCTTTGATCCCGGCAGGCGCCCCTGGAAGTCGCGCCAAGACCAGATGGATGATGTTCTCGGTGAGGTTATGCTCGCCCGCAGTGATGAATATTTTTGTTCCGGTGAGGGCATAGGATCCATCAGTATTCGGAGTCGCCTTGGTGCGGATCAATCCCAGATCAGTGCCGCATTGCGGCTCCGTGAGACACATGGTGCCTGACCAGGTGCCGCTTACCATTTTGGGGAGATATTGATTTTTGAGCTCGTCACTCGCGAAAGCATTTATGGCGCGGTAAGCGCCTCGGGTGAGTCCGACGTAGGTGGCGAACGAGACGTTGGCAGAGCAAGCCATCTCCTCAAGAAGCACGTTCAGAGCCCCCGGCATCCCCTGGCCGCCGTGCGCGGGATCGCAAGGCAGTCCGATCCAGCCCCCTTCGGCATATTCACGGTAGGCCTTGTCAAAGCCTTTAGGGGTCGTGACGATACCGTCTGCGTATTGGCATCCCTCAAGATCGCCGCTGTGGTTTAACGGAAAAAGTTCCTGTTCCGCAAGCCGCGCGGCTTCTTCAAGTACCGGTTCAATCAGATCGGGTGTGGCATCCTGACAGCCTGGCAATGCGGTGATTTCTGATGGATCAAAGAGTTCGTTGTATACAAATTGCATGTCGCGCAGGGGCGCTGAATAACTGGGCATGGTCGTTCTCTAAAAAAAGGGTCTAGTTCCGTAAGGGCTTGCCGGTTTCGAGCATATGCTCGATGCGGTCTAGCGTCGGTGAGGTTCGTAACAGGCTGACAATCGCGTTGCGTTCAAGATTCAGAATCTTGTCCTCAGCGAGCGTCTCCGTGGGATCCGTTTTTCCACCAGCGAGCACGTGTGCGAGCTTTTTCCCCACGGTGACATCATGCGCGGTCGCTTTGCCCGCTCGATGAAAGTCATTCAAGACTAGTGTCATCGCAGCCTCGCCCGATGGACCAGGAAGATGCATTTCCCTGGGCTCAGGTGGCACATAGTTTTCCGCCATGGCCAAGGCCCGTGCTTTGGCGCTGGCCAGCAATCGATCGCGATTCATGACGATACCGTCTGCATCACGAAGAAAGCGCAGCGCACGGGCTTCGTCGGCGGATTTGGCAACCGTGGCTGTGGCGACAGTCTCAAAGACCTTGGTTACTGCAGGCATTGGACCCTTGGGATGTTTCTTGTCCTCACTCCATCGAATCAGCATCTCCTTGCATCCACCCCACGCAGGTACGAGGCCAACACCGACCTCCACAAGGCCCATGTAGGTCTCGGCGTGGGCTTCGAGGGCATCGCAGTGCAAAAGAATTTCGCAACCGCCACCCAGCGCCATACCGGAAGGCGCGCCAACCACAGGGAAGGGCGCGAACTTCAGCTTCTTATAGACCTCCTGGCCCTGTTTCACGGATTCCGTAATTTTTGGCCACGCGGCAATATTGGCTGCAAAAAGCGCCATCCCTACGTTGGCGCCCACAGAGAAGTTCGCCGCCTCGTTATGGATAACGAGGGCGCGATAGCCTTGCTCAGGAATAATCTTCAGGGCCTTGGCCGCCATTGCCATGATGCCCTCATCGATCGCGTTCATCTTGGCATGAAACTCAAGACAAAGGACCTGGTCTCCGATGTCCCACAGGCTGGCTGATCCGTTTGAAGCGATAGGGGTCGACGCGCGCTTGATGTCAGCGAGCAGAAGAACCCCTTCCGGGCGGACGATGTCGCGATAGTCCCCGTCGGTTGAGAACTGTTGCAACCGTCCTTCGTGGGTCCGATAAAAACTGCCCTCGCCGACTGCCTCAAGGATAGCCGGCACGGCTAACCCCTCTGCGGCCAGCTTATCTGCAAACCACTTGGCGCCCAGCTTATCGATCAGTTCAAATGGGCCCCATTTCCACGCATAGCCATTTTTCATTGCATCGTCGACCGCACTGATGTTGTCCGCGATTTCAGGAATGAGCGATGCGGCATAGCTCAGCGTATGAGCGAGCACGCGCCATGCATAGCGCCCGCCTTTATCGGGGTGCTCTACAAGTGCGCGAAGACCTGCTCGAGCAGCAGCGACACTTTCGAGCGTTGCTTTCTCGACTGCACGATACTCACCCGTTTTAAGATCGAGCGATTCTTTCGTTTTTTGTCCTCCAGAACGGTTCAGCCGATAAAAGCCGCCTTTGCCTTTTCGTCCGGTGAGTCCATCGGCAATCATTTTTTCGATGAAGGGGCTCGGCCGGTGAACCTCGCGGTACATATCGTTCGCTGGCAGAAGCGAAAGCATGGATTGCTCAACGTGCGGTTGTAGATCAATGCCCACGAGGTCAAGCAGGCCAAAAATTCCCGTCTTTGGAATGCCTACCGGTTTACCCATCACGGCATCGGCCTCTTCCACCGTGATGCCGTCGTCAAAAGCGAAGCGAACCGCGACGCCCATCCACAGGATGCCGATTCGGTTGGCAATAAATCCGGGCGTATCTTTGCAATCAACGACGGCTTTACCCAGAGCGCGGTCGCCGAAGTCGCGAAGGGTTGCGATCGTTCCCTGATCTGTGTCCGGTCCACCGACGAGCTCCAGCAGGCGCATGTAGCGGGGCGGATTGAAAAAGTGGGTTACGGCAAAATGCTTTTGGAAGTCCTCGGACCGCCCCTGAATTAAGTGCTGCAGGGGGATTGTTGACGTGTTTGAGGTGACAATGCTTCCGGGTTTGCGGTGGGCCTCAAGTTTTTCATAGAGCGCTTGCTTGATATCGAGATTTTCAAGGACTACCTCAATAATGAGGTCGCAGTCGCTAACCCATTCCAGATGATCATCGATGTTTCCGGGCTGAATTCTCTTTGCGTTGCGCGGATGCATCAGCGGTGCAGGACTGGTTTTTAGCATCCGCTGGACCGCAGCCTTTGCGACAGCGCTTCGATCACTATCACTCCCGACGATATCCAGCAGGATCACTGGAATACCCGCGTTTGCAACCTGCGCCGCAATGCCTGAGCCCATAACGCCCGAGCCAATCACTGCTACTTTTTTTATGGACGACATCTAGGCGGCCTCGAGCACAGTGGCAATACCTTGGCCGCCACCAATGCATTGTGTGGATAGGGCGTAACGACCGCCGACTCGGCTGAGAAGTTGAGCGGCCTTGCCCGTGATGCGGGCGCCTGTCGCCCCTAACGGATGGCCAATGGCGATAGCCCCACCATCAATATTGACCTTGCCCGGATCCAGCTCGAGGTCTCGAATGCTGGCGATCGACTGGGTCGCAAAAGCCTCATTGATCTCAATCACATCCAAATCGGACGCGCTGATGCCGGCACGAGCGAGCGCTTTGCGCGACGAAAATATGGGACCGAGGCCCATCGTCTCTGGTTTGCACCCTGAGACCGCAATGCTGGCTACGCGAGCAAGCGGAGTGAGCCCGTTTTGTGCAGCGAATTCTGCTGAGCAGACGAGTGTTGCTGCTGCGCCGTCGGTAAGAGGGGATGAAGTACCGGCGGTTACGGTTCCATTTTGATCAAAGGCGAGCTTCAGTCCGGCGAGACCTTCAAGGTCAGTCGTAGGGCGAAGACATCCATCCTGATCAATGACTTGGCCGCTGACCTCGATCGGGATGATCTCCTCAGCAAGGCGACCCTCAGACTGGGCGGCCCCGGCTTTTTGCTGGCTATTGACTGCAAATACTTCTTGCTCCTCCCGGCTGATACCGTATTCGCGGCCAACATTTTCGGCCGTTTCCCCCATCGACATGTACGCGGCCGGCATGCTTTCACAAAGAGCAGGGTTGGGCATCGGATTGAAACCCGACATAGGTACTCGGCTCATCGATTCCACACCCGCGCAGATATAGGCATCGCCCGCTCCCATCTGGATCGAGCCTGCCGCCATGTGGATGGCCTGCATAGAGGACCCGCAGAATCGGTTGATCGTCGCACCGGCCACGGATATCGGTAGTCCGGCCATCAGCCCGACGAGCCGAGCCACATTGAATCCCTGCTCCCCCTCGGGAAAAGCACATCCCACGATAAGGTCTTCGATTTGCTCAGGATCGATCCCCGTTCGCTGGACGAGCCCGCGCACGACATGCGCGGCCAGGTCATCGGGCCGGACTTTGGTAAGGGCGCCCTTGTGCGCGAAGTGAAACGGCGAGCGGGCGTAGCCGGCGATGACGATGTCTTTCATAAGTGTTGCTCCGTAAGAAATAAATGTAATGCGAGATCGCGAGGTAGCCGTATCAGCCGACCGCGCGTTTGGGTTTGGTGGCAAGAGCCATTCGAGCTTGATCCCGAACATTGCTGAGCTCTTTGAGCGAGACCTCAAGGTCGGTTTTTTGGGCTTCAAGTTCTTGAATCCGCACATTCACCTTCTCGAGAAGCAGTGCGATCT
>Ga0208547_1001618_pt1 | contig 12358 bp, 12 predicted proteins | sample DEB08_DNA_5_FD_185501 | JGI IMG/M metagenome (GOLD analysis project Ga0208547, IMG submission 185501) | Aqueous microbial communities from the Delaware River and Bay under freshwater to marine salinity gradient to study organic matter... | ecosystem: Environmental > Aquatic > Marine > Coastal ... | reverse complement strand
GTTTCAATTCTTGAACTCTTTCATGGACCCACTGCAGCATTTAAAGATTTTGGGTTACAGCTAGCTGCTGCATTCTTTAATAAGGTCTTAGAGTCTGAAAATAAAACTGCAATTGTGCTTGGGGCAACCTCTGGCGATACTGGCTCAGCTGCAATTGACGCATGCAAGAATTATGGTCGAATTAAGAGCTTTATTTTGCTTCCAAATGGAAATATGTCTGAAGTTCAGCGCAGGCAAATGAGCACTATCAAGGCTTCAAATGTTTTTGCTCTAAGAATAGATGGAACATTTGATGATTGCCAAGACTTGGTAAAACTTGCTTTCAAAAAACGTGATTTCTTAAATAATGATCAATATTTACTAGCGGTTAATTCAATCAATTGGACTCGAATTATTGGTCAAATTTGTTATTACTTTTATGCTTTCAATCAATTACACCAAAAAAGCAATTTAAATTTCTCAATCCCTACAGGAAATTTTGGTAATGTATTTGCTTGTTACTCTGCCCACAAAATGGGACTTCCAATTAACAACATTTCTGTTGCTGTCAATGAAAATGATATCTTGCATCGATTCTTTAGTGATAACAATTACTCAAAGCAATTTGTTCATGAAACTATTTCTCCAAGCATGGATATAAGTGTTGCCAGCAATTTTGAAAGATTGGTATACGATCTCTTTTTGGATAGGGATTCTGCTAGATGTTCCAAAATGTTTGATAATTTTCCAACCAACCCTATTGAGCTTGATTCTATAACTTGGCAAAAGAAAGATCATCTTTTCTCTTCTAGCAAAGTCAATGATTTGGATACAAAAAAAATAATTCAGGAAACTTATAAATTATTTAACTATATTCTAGATCCTCACACAGCTGTTGCTGCTATTGAAGCATTTAATAAAAGCGATGAAAATAATCATTATGTTGTTCTATCTACCGCACATCCAGCCAAATTTCCTCAAGTCTATGAAGAATTAGACATAGAAATAAACTCTTTGCCTTTTGCGTTAAGAGATTTATTTAAAAAAGAGGAGTATCTTCATTCATTTGATGCAGATTACAATCAAATTGTTAACTTTATTAATCGTAATAACTAATTTTTTAATTTATGAGTATTCCAAAGATAGTTAAAGCTTCAACAACAGATCTGGAGCGTGTGAAAGGTGTTCTTAAGCTAGGCTTTGCTTCAGATGCTTTGATGAGATGGGTTTTTCCAGACGCCTCATCTTATTTAAATAGCTTTGATAAATGGATGGAGGAGTTCTCAAGAATTGCCTTTGAAAATAATATCGTATATTCAGAAGAAAATTTTTATGGCTCTTCTTTGTGGCACCCTCCAGGCATTTTCTTTGATAGCACAGTCTTGGAGCCAACTTTTGCAGCTATCCCTGAAGATCGAATTGAGACTGTGGCTAGGTTTTTTGAAGAATTTGAAAAATATCATCCCGAAGATGCTTGGTATCTCCCATTTATTGCCGTTGACCCAGCCCAGCAAAGAAAAGGAATTGGATCTTTTTTGCTCAAAGAAGCTTTGCAAATGATAGATCAGAAAGGTGAGAGAGCCTATCTAGAAGCCTCTAATGAGCAAAATAAGGCTTTATATGAAAGACATGGCTTTGTAGAAATCGGAAGAGTTCAATTCGCAGATTCTCCGCCTGCATTTCCAATGATTCGAGAGGCGAAATAAAAGTGTTTCAGATACTTTCCAGATCTTTATTCTGTTAACTGTTTCATAGATTAGCTAAAGATATTAAAATGGATACTATGGAAACAGGTGAAATTAAATCAACCCTTGCTGATCTCAGAGATCGTATGAATGATCTCCGGGGGCATCTTTGACGTTGCTAATAAACAGGGCTCTCTAGAAGATATTAATAATAGATTATCAGATGAGTCCACCTGGTCTAATTTAGAGCTATCCCAATCTTTGAATAAAGAAAAAGCAGATTTAGAAAAATTTCTAAATTCTTTTTTATCTGTTGATGAGGCTATCAATGACAATCTTGATCTTATAGACATTGCAATTGAGGAATCTGACGATGACTCAATCAATGAAATTAATGAAGAAACCCAAACTCTAATTTCTAAAGTAGAAAATTTAGAATTTAATAGAATGTTCTCCAATAAAATGGATCCTAATTCTGCATTTATTGATATTCAATCTGGCTCTGGAGGCACTGAAGCTCAAGACTGGGCTGATATGCTTCTTAGAATGTATACACGATGGGCAGAAAAACATGAATTTTCAGTATCCGTTATTGAGCATTCACCCGGAGAGGTGGCAGGCATCAAATCAGCATCATTACTTATTAAGGGGAGTTATGCCTATGGATGGCTTAGAACAGAAACCGGGGTTCATCGGCTAGTTAGGAAGTCTCCTTTTGATTCTGGTAGTAGACGACACACATCTTTTGCATCTGTATTTATTTCTCCAGAAATTGATGAATCTATTGAGGTTGAATTGAATCCTGCAGATGTAAGAATTGATACCTATAGAGCATCAGGGGCGGGCGGTCAGCATGTTAACAAAACAGATTCCGCAGTTCGTTTAACACACACTCCAACGGGGACAGTGGTTCAGTGTCAAAGTGATCGTTCCCAACATAAAAATAAAGACAATGCTTTCAAACAACTTAAATCAAAATTATATGAATTGGAGCTTCAAAAACAGAAAGATGAGCAGCAGTTATTAGAAGATAGCAAGTCTGATATTGGCTGGGGAAGCCAAATCCGATCATATGTTTTAGATCAATCTCGTATTAAAGACTTAAGAACAAACGTTGAAAGTGGTAATATCTCTTCAATCCTCGACGGAGATATAGATATATTTATTAAAGCTAGTCTAACCCAAGGAGTGTAAATGAGCGATTCAAATATTGGTGGTGAGGCCTCTATCTTAGAGGAAAGACGAAGAAAGCTTGAAGAGCTTAGAGAAGCTAATATCGCTTATGTAAATAATTTTATTCCTTCTAAAAAAGCCAAAGATTTACATGATTCTTATGGCCATCATAGTAAAGAGGAGCTTGAAGAAAAAAAGATTACAAACCTATCCATAGCCGGGAGAATAGTTTTAAAAAGAGTGATGGGTAATGCCAGCTTCGTAACTATTAGAGATGGCTCAGGAGATATACAGGCTTATATCAGCAAAAATAATGTAGACCCAGATTTATACAAGAATTTTAAATCCTGGGATCTTGGAGACATTATTGGAATTAGCGGTAATTTATTTAAGACCAAAACAGAAGAACTAACGGTTGAAGCTCATGCAATTACACTAATCACAAAATCACTAAGACCTATGCCAGAAAAACATAAAGGTTTGGCTGATATCGAAATTAAATATCGTCAAAGGTACTTGGATTTAATGAGCAACCCTGAATCCCAAGAGGTCTTCAGAAAACGCTCTCAAATTGTTTCATCTATTAGATCCTCAATGCTTGAGGATGGTTTTCTTGAAGTAGAAACGCCCATGATGCATTCAATACCAGGAGGAGCTGTTGCAAAACCTTTTATTACACAGCACAACGCACTAGATAGAGAGCTTTTCTTAAGAATTGCACCTGAGCTTCATCTAAAAAGGCTATTGGTTGGAGGTTTTGAAAAGGTTTTTGAGATTAATAGAAGTTTTAGAAATGAGGGACTGTCTACTAGACACAATCCAGAGTTTACGATGTTGGAGTTTTACGCAGCTTTTGCTACTTTTGAAGGAACAATAGAGTTCACCAAGAATATTATTCAGTCAGCATCAGCGGCAATTGGTAATAATGATGAAATTGAATGGGATGGCGATAAAATAGATCTTTCTAATTTCTCCACTGAAACTCTTAATAATTTAGTACTAGAGTATAACTCTAAGCTAAGTAATGATGATTTAACCAATTTAGCCAAGCTCAGAAGTTATTCTCAATCACTCAAAGTGCCATACAAGGACTCTTGGGGAGTCGGAAAAGTATTATTAGAAATTTTCGAAAAATCAGTTGAGGCCAATCTCATTCAACCTACCTTTGTTACAGAGTATCCGGTAGAGGTTTCACCTTTATCCAGAAGAAATAATGATGATCCATCAATTGCAGACAGATTTGAGTTATTTATTGGCGGCAAAGAAATTGCCAATGGTTTCTGCGAATTAAATGATCCAGATGATCAGGCAGCACGATTCCAAGAACAGGTTAAGGCAAAAGCAGATGGAGATGACGAGGCTATGGGGTTTGACGAAGATTATATTACTGCTTTGGAGCATGGCATGCCTCCTGCAGTAGGGGTTGGTGTTGGGATAGATAGATTAGTTATGATGTTAACTAATCAAAGCTCAATCAGAGATGTAATTCTATTTCCTCAATTAAAATCTTAACTTTTTAAGTATGTATCTTACTTTACTCATTACTGTTGGGGTGCCTATATTTATTGTCTTTGCAATAATCTATTCAGATAAATTTAGAGAGCCTACTGACGTAGTTATAAAAACTTTCTTTGCAGGAGTTATCATATGTTTTCCAGCCGCAGAGTTAAATCATCTCCTAATCCCATCTTATGAATATTCATATCGCGCTGGATTTACAGAAGAAACGTTAAAGTTTTTAGTGCTATATTTTTATATTAGGCCGAAAAGTGAATTTAATGAGCCCATGGATGCAATTGTTTATGGCGTCATAGTTTCGCTGGGTTTTGCAACTTTTGAAAATATGTCATATGTATACTCAGGAAATCTTGAGGTTGATTCATTTTCTCTTGCAATAATGAGAGGGATAAGCGCAATCCCATTGCATGCTTCATGTGGCATTATCATGGGTTATTTTTTTGGTTTATATGCTTTTACTCAATCTAAGCAATTTTTAATCAAAAGTTTAGTATTCCCAATTGGAATTCATGCAACCTATAACTTTCTGACTGGCTATGATTTTTTCTTTTTGTATTTTTTGGTACCCGTTATGATTTACGCTAGAAGTCTACATACAGAGTTTGCTGATTTGCAGTTAAAAAAAGCAAGAGAAGATGAAGCTAAAATTATATGAAGAGATTACCATCTATATTTTTCAAAATTTTCTGGATTAGCCCAACCCTCAGAGTTATTCCAGCCTCTCTTATTATTATAAGTTTTTAGGTTGTATGAATAGATCCGTGCTTGCGTAATTTCAATGTCGTGAGTAAATCCTAGCTCCAAGAATTTTTGATGATCATTATCGTCTTTATTCTTTTTAAGAATTAATATTTTTTGAGCTAGCATATTCTTTACTAAACCAATTTGAGTTTTTGAGATAGATATATCATCAAAGATGATGCATAAATCATTAGGCTCAGCGATATTAGAGTCCAGATGATCAAGGTTCATAATTGATAATTTCTTAAGATAATCTTCACTAAGCTCAGCAAAGGCGCTTAAGTCTTTTTTGGTGATTGCCAGAACTGATGAAACTTCTTCATTGTGGATGACTTCAAATAAGAAATCATTTAATCCACTTTTAGCCATTTATTTTAATAAATCCTCAACTGCAGATCTTTCATCAATCAACTCATCTGTTGAAATTTTTATTTTTTCTTTTGCGAAATCAGATAATACAATGTCTCTTACAATTTCAACTTTACCTTCTGGAGTGGTCATCATAGGCATACCACAAATAATACCTTCTGGAAGATCATAGCTACCATCACTCATTACCGCTGCACTAAAACAATCTCCAGACATTGTAGGGTTCTCGCAAGCAACAACCGTATCTAGAGCTGCTTTTGCTGCAGAGGTTGCAGAGGATGCTCCCCTTGAATCAATAACGGCTTTACCTCGTTGCTGCACCACTGGCAGAAAATCATTTTCAACCCACTCCATATCATTAATTAGATCTTTTCCTTGGACGCCATTCAAGACTACATTTTCAAAATCTGGATACATGGTTGGGCTATGATTTCCCCAAATAATCATTTTGCTTATTTCTCCAATTCCCGTATTAAGTTTTTTAGATAAGACTGATCTTGCTCTACTTGAATCCAGCATTGTCATGGCCATCCATAGCTGAGAATCATTATTTGCAGAATGTCTTCCAATTAAAGCATTGGTATTGGCGGGATTGCCCACGACTAAAATTTTTGCATCTGGTTTTCCAAATTTACCAATTGCTTGGCCCTGCCCAACAAAAATACCACCATTAATTTGGAGGAGGTCAGCACGCTCTTCAATCTTTTTACCATTAAACACAATGCCCCTTGGAATACTGCCAACTAATAGGAACCAGTCAGCGTCTTGAGCAGCTTCTTCGAAGTTTGATGTGTAATTCACATTTCCCATATTTGGAAAATTAGAATCTTCTAATTCCATTACCAGACCTTCTAATTTATCAACTACTTGAGGGATTTCTACCAACTCTAAATCTACAATCCTATCTCCAAAGGTATGACCATCTACCAATCTTGGTATTAAAGAGTAACTTATCTGACCGGCTGCACCAGTAACAACAACCTTGACTCTATCTTTCATAAAAAATCCTTATAAATTATTTTTATTTATTATATTCCTAAACGTTAAATTAATTCGCGGCCCAATGATTTTTTGTGTCTTTTTTATGGAATGTTGCCAATTTTTTTGTGTTTTACCATCGATCAATATTAAACAGCCATTGGTCTGAGATACTGAGATAGTCTCTTTATTAATTTTATTTCTAAATACCAAATCTCTCTCACTGCCAAGTGAGATTGAGGCTATGGTAGGAACAGGACCAAGCTCTTTTTCATCATCAGAATGCCATCCCATTGAGTCTTTTCCATCTCTGTAATAATTTACAAGAACAGAGTTAAAATCAATTTTTAATTCTCTAGAAATCTTCTCTCGGATCATGGCTAAATCTTTTGTCCAATTCTGTCGATTTAATTTTTTGCCTGAATATTTGTAGTCACATCCTTCATCACCTATCCAGCATTGTAATCTGGGAATTTTGGTATTTTTGCCAAACATTTTGATCATCATTGATTCCCAGGGAAGGCTTGCTATTAGTTTTTTGAGCAATATATTAGATTCGTTTGAATCAAAAAACTCCTTATCGATTCGAACTTTTAGATCGTTGTGAGCTACAATTTCATTCTTCATTAGAGAGTTAGTATAAATATGTTTTCATTAAATCCAATTGGTCAATGCAATGAGTAAAGTATTAATTGCCGGTGGAGGGCATGCTGGAGCCAACACAGCCTTTGCATTACGAAAAGATGGTTTTGATGGAGATATAACTATCATAAGTTATGAGGACTATCTGCCTTATCATAGACCACCATTATCTAAAGATTTTTTAAAACAAAGTATTGGAATTGAAAAGCTAAGCTTTAAGCCAGCTAACTTCTATGAAGAGCAGAATATCTCAATTAATCTAAATACTCGAATTGATGCCATCAACCTTGAATCTAATCATGTCAAGGCAACTGATGTCACTTTTGATTTCGATTATTTAGTTTTTGCAACTGGGGCATCTCCTAGGTTACTGCAGATGGAAAGTGCTGATGCTGCAAATTTGTTTTACCTAAGGCAGATAACAGATGCGCTATCTATTCAAAAAGCAATTGGCTCAGCTAAAGACATAGTTTTAATAGGCGGAGGTTATATTGGGCTTGAAGTAGCTTCGGTTATGACAGAGCTTGGCTTAAATGTAGTTATTTTAGAGGCAGAAGATCGCATTCTGCAGAGAGTTACAAGTCCGGAGGTTTCAAATTTTTATAATGATTTTCATAGCAAAAAGGGCGTTGAGATTATTTGTAACGCTAGAGTCACCAGCCTTGAAGCTAAAAATAAAATAATTAATACAGTTAATCTAGAATCTGGCAAGAGCATTTCTGCTGATATAGTTTTGGTGGGTATCGGAGCAATTCCGAATACACAGCTTGCAGATTCAATCGGCTTAGAATGCGATAATGGAATCAAGACGGATCAATATTGTAGAACCTCTATCCCAAATATTCTTGCTGTGGGTGATTGCACATCTTCTTTTAATACTCTTTACAATAAAGAATTTAGACTTGAAAGTGTGCCAAATGCTCTAGCGCAAGCGAAAGTAGCTTCTTCATCAATCCTTGGTAATGAGCTTTTTAATAAGGAGATGCCCTGGTTCTGGTCTGATCAATATGATCTAAAATTACAAATGGCTGGTTTATCAAGTGGCTATGATGAGTGTCATATTATCGGAGATACTGATTCAGCAGAATTTATAGCTTGTTATGGTAAAGATGGATACTTAATTGCGGTTGATAGTGTTAATCAACCCAGACAGTTTATGCTTTTTAAAAAAGCTCTAGGTAATGGCTTTAAGTTAGAGATGAACCTTATAAAAGATAAAAATTTTCAGCCTGAGTCCATTTTTTCAGGTTCAAATTAGTTAGAATATATATACCAACACGGAGATAACCATGGCCATAAGATTTGATGACAAAGTAGTAATCGTAACGGGTGCAGGCGGAGGCCTAGGAAAGCAACATGCGCTTGAATTTGCAAGAAGAGGAGCAAAAGTTGTAGTTAATGATCTGGGAGGAGCTGTTGATGGCTCTGGTGGCGCAAGTGATGCGGCAAATGCGGTTGTTGAGGAAATTAAGGCAGAGGGTGGAGAAGCCATCGCAAATGGCTCTAGCGTTGCAGACAAAGAGGGTGTTTCAAAAATGATTGCTGAAACTATGGAAAAATGGGGCCGCATAGATATTTTAGTAAATAATGCAGGCATCTTGCGTGACAAAAGTTTTCATAAAATTACAACAGAAGAGTTTGACCAAGTAATGGATGTGCATTTTCAAGGAAGTTTCTATGCATCTCATGCTGTATATCCAATTATGAGAGAGCAAAATTTTGGTAGAATCATTTTTACTACTTCATCAGGTGGTCTGTGTGGAAATTTTGGGCAGGCAAACTATGGCGCTGCAAAAATGGGAATGATAGGGTTAATGAACTGTTTAAAGATTGAAGGCCAAAAGTATAATGTATTCTCAAGCGCCGTTGCTCCAGTTGCTTTGTCTAGAATGACAGATTCTTTATTTCCTGAGGGTATTGGAGAGAGATTTATGCCTGAGTATGTAACCCCAGCTGTTATTTATCTAGCCAGTGAAGAAAGTCAAAATGGTGCAATCATCGGTGCTGGAGCTGGGGTATTTACTAGATTTAGGATTTTAGAAACAATGGGTCTTGCTCTTGGAACTGGAGATGAGATGACGCCTGAAAATATTGCTGCTGGGTGGGATTCGGTTTCTGATATGGAAGATGCAAGGGAGCTTTTTAGCGGACCAGAGCAAACTATTAAAATTCTTGAGCAAGCAGATAAATCTTAAGCAGAAAAACTTTCTCGTTGAGACATTAGTTTAGTGTGTCTTTCAATCTCAGGATAATCCGCAAGATTTAACTGGTTTAGACCAATAAAAAAATCTGTGGTTGTTATCATTTGAATATCAGCAAAAGTATATCTTTCACCAGCAACAAATTCGGACTCTGAAAGAACGCTATTAAAATACTTCAGTGATTTTATCCCTATGCTTTTTTGTGTCTCTCCATAATCCTTGTTTTGTATTTCTAAACTAGACATCGCAGGATGAAGGTGCCTAAAACCCATTGCCAAAGGTAACATAAGTTCGTTATATATTCTGGCTTGCCACATTTCAATTGAAGCAATTTCTAAGGGGTTCTCTCCAAACAAGTTTGGCTCTGGGTACAAAGATTCAATATACCTACATATCGCAGTTGATTCCATAATGACAGTACCATCATCAAGCTCAAGAGCAGGAATTCGAGAATTAGGAGCGAGCGCTCGATATTCAGGAGTTTTGTGTTCACCTTTCATCAGGTCAATATCAATCATTTCAATATCAGTAATATTTTTTTCAGCTAAAAACATTCTTACTTTTCTTGGGCTATTTGCCATTTTATTGTTGTAGAGCTTCATATTTATAATTCCTTTTTGATCACTATATTTTAGAGTTGGCGTTAAATTTAATGTTATTGTTAGCCTGGTTAATTGTATCGATATACATTACAGGAAAATCATGGACAAAAGAACCGAAAACATGCTCAAGGAGCCTATATTTCCTTTGTTGGTATATATGTCAGCACCAAATACAATTGCATTTTTAGTTCAAGCTGTTGTTGTATTGACTGAGGTTTGGCTTATAGGAAGACTTGGAACAAGTGCATTGGCCGCAGTGGCATTAGCATTCCCAGTAATTATGCTTACTCAGCAGATGGCATTTGGAGCGCTTGGAGGAGCGGTAAGCTCTTCTCTGGCTAGAAGCTTGGGCGCTGGAGACAAACAACGAGCAGAGGAACTTTTATGGCATGCATTATTCCTTGCTGCTTGTGGAGCCTTATTTTTTTTGTCAGTATTTTATATATCAGGCGAGCTTCTATTGCAGATTCTGGGAGGAAAGGGTGAACTTCTGGAGCAAGCAATTGCTTATTGCAGAGTCTTTCTTCTTGGAGCAATAGTTATCTGGCTCTCAGGCACTTTAAGTGCAGCGCTAAGAGGTATTGGCAATATGCGATTTCCTGCTTTGTTAATTATTTTTGGATCAGGTTTGCAGGTGACATTAGCAGGCGGCTTAATTTTGGGGTGGTTTGGCTTGCCTCGTTTAGGAATTATTGGCGCTCCATTAGCTGCAATACTCTCAGGTATTTTTATGTCTTCAGCAATGTTGATAAAGCTATCATATTTTTCCCAAGAAGTTGAATTAACCCTTAAACGCCTTTCGCTTAAAAAAGATTTATTCGAAGATATTTTTAGCGTTGCATTACCAGCATCATTATCCCCAATCTTTACAGTAGCAACAATTCTTGTACTAACAGCTTTTGTTGGTCAGTTTGGAGCCTCTGCTCTGGCTGGATATGGCATTGGTTCAAGAATTGAGTTTTTGATGATTCCATTAGTTTTTGGCATAGGCACAGCCATGACTACCATGGTTGGGACAAATATGGGGGCAAAAAATATTCATCGAGCCGAAAGAATAGGTTGGCTAGGCGGATCACTTGCTGGCTTTTTCTCAGGAATCATAGGTCTGCTTTTAGCTATCTCGGCAGATTATTGGATTAATTTTTTTACCACAGATGAGGATGCCTATGAGGCTACAAAAGCTTACATTCAAATTGTAGGGCTTTGTTTTACTTTTCAGGGTTTAGGTCTCTCTCTATATTTTGCTTCCCAGGGTGCCAATGCAATGAAATGGCCAATGATTGCAACAGGTTCAAGATTTATTCTTGCTTCATTAGGGGGTTGGCTTGCTATTAACTATTTTTCCATTGGCTTGAATGGAGTGTTTTATTCCGCTGCTTTAGCTATGACTCTTTATGGCTTGATCTTAGTCATTTCTTTAAAGTTAGGTGCCTGGAGAAAGAATTAATTAAATTTTATTCTTTGCCAGCTTTTTTATTATTGTAATAGCCTTTAAATGCAATGTAAGTTTGTATTAGATTAGCTATAACAAATGCAGGCAGATCAACAAATAGGAAAACAACTGCACCAGCAAACCTGCTGATTCCTGTCAAAATATATCCATTCAGTCGAGTCTCATGCTTTACTGAACTTACCAATGCTAAACTGAGGATACTCAGAACCAAGATTATCCATTGCCCATATTGTAAAAAACTTTCAATCATGAGGACTCACTTTTTGCTAATTCAAGATTATTTTTTTCAGCTGTTGCCCAATCTTCAGGAAGTTTGTGCGCAACAACCAAAAAGCTAATAATTGATGGGATAAATACAAGTGAAGTTACCGTCATAGCATATCTAATGGATTCAACTTCACCATTATTCGCTTTAAACATATCAATCATCCAGCCTGAAATGCTTGGCCCAAGACCTAAACCAATCATATTTAAAATAAAGAAGAAAAGGGCAGTTGACATAGCACGCATATGGATAGGAGCTAGTGTTTGTGCAATTGCAAAACTTGGACCTAGGTATATTCCCATAAAGATTAAAAATAACGATGTGAATACTAGATTCATCTCAACAGAAGTTGACCACCAAGCTGCAATACCCAAAGGCAGACAAATCGCTATTGAGATGGCTGGCAACCACCCATAGGCTCTTATATCTTTTTTACCCCAGCTATCAGCTAGCCTTGCTCCAAAGAATGCACCACCTGCATATGTAAGCCCGTTAACAAAACCTAGAATAATAACTAGGGTTTGGAAATCAAAGCTTGGATCCAAAGTAACTAGATATTTGGTATGGAAAGCAGACTTAGAATATGAAACAAAGGATCCAAAAGCGATACCAAGGCACATTGCCCACCATGCTGGAATTTTAAGAAGGGTTTTTAGAGATTCTATAAAGGGAGGTTTTGCAATTTCTCTTTGATCATCAAATTCCATTGCCCCGCGAATAGGCTCTCGAATTGTTAATTTAACAACCACTGC
>Ga0208547_1001612_pt1 | contig 12393 bp, 10 predicted proteins | sample DEB08_DNA_5_FD_185501 | JGI IMG/M metagenome (GOLD analysis project Ga0208547, IMG submission 185501) | Aqueous microbial communities from the Delaware River and Bay under freshwater to marine salinity gradient to study organic matter... | ecosystem: Environmental > Aquatic > Marine > Coastal ... | reverse complement strand
TATTGCATATGATTCATCAAATAGAAATGTAACATTTTATAAAAATGGAAATTCTGAAGGGACAGTAACAGCACCTTCTTTACCAAGCACAAGTGATGATTACTTTTTTGGAGCTTCTTCATTAAGTGGTGGAAATACATTTATTACAGAATGGAACTTTGGCAACGCACCTTTCACAATATCAAGCGGTAATTCAGACGCTAACGGATATGGGAACTTTGAGTACGCAGTACCTAGTGGTTACTATTCACTATGCACGAAGAACCTAGCGGAGTACGGATAATATGGCTTATACAACAATAGACGACCCATCAGCATATTTTCAGACAGCTTTATATACAGGTAATGGAACAAGTACAAATGCTATAACAAATGATGGTAATTCTGATTTACAACCAGATTGGTTGTGGCTTAAAGCAAGAAGTATTCTTGCAGACCATATTATTTTTGATTCTACTAGAGGAACAAATAAAAGAATAAGCACCAATACAACTAGTGTAGAAGAAACACAGGCATTTTATTCTTCTTTTGATACTGATGGTTTCACGCTTGGGGATAGTAATGCCAATGTTAATCAAAACGGTACAACATATGTAAACTGGCAATGGAAAGCTAATGGTGGCACTACAGCAAGTAATACAGATGGTTCAATTACTTCTACAGTACAAGCTAATACAACTGCGGGATTTAGTATAGTTACTTATGATGGTACTGGTTCTAGTGGTGCTACATTTGGGCATGGATTAGGTACTGTACCTAATTTTATTATAATTAAAAACAGAAGTGAAGTTAAAGATTGGGCTGTTTATCATAGTGCAAATACTTCAGCACCAGAAACAGATGCTCTATTTTTAAATTTAACTGATGCTACAATAGATAATACTGGATACTGGAATGACACAGCACCTACAAGCAGTATTATAACTGTAGGAGATAATACAAAAGTTAATTCAAGTGGTGAACAGCATATTGCCTATTGCTTTAAAGAAATACAAGGCTACAGTAAATTTGGTAGCTACACAGGTAATGGTAATGCAGATGGGTCATTTGTTTATACAGGATTTAAACCCGCTTGGATTATGATTAAAAAAACAAATAATACTTCACAGTGGGTACTACATGACACAACAAGACAAGAGTTTAATATGCAAACAAGATTTTTACAAGCAAATCAAACTGCCGCTGAAAGTACATCAAGTGCCGCAGATTTAGATATTCTTTCAAATGGTTTTAAGTTGCGTTCAACTGATGATGCTCAAAACGGAAATGGAGATACCTTTATTTACATGGCATTTGCAGAACACCCATTTGTATCATCAAAAGGTGTACCAACAACAGCTAGATAATGGCTATAAAACAGGCAAACATTTATTTTACACCAGTAAAGAAAAGAACTTCAATAGGTCATTCATCAAGGACTAGACCAAAGAATAAATCAAAGAAATTAAACTTTAAAAAATATAATAGACAGGGTAAATAATGAAAAATACAATTACATTAGCTACAATAATTTTAGTAATGCAAATTGTATTAACATTTTCAGCTGTTCGTGCAACAGATACAAATACACAATCAAACCAAAGTGGTTCTAACACAAATATAACAGGTGGCTATACATCAACAACATCAAATACGTACAGTGGTGGACAAACAAACACAACAACCAACACCACTACATCAACTTCAAATGGGTCAGATATACCCGTTAACTCGGCTAACTCCCCTTCATATTCAGCGATGTCGCAAGATGTATGTAGCATGGGTGTTAGTGGTTCTGTGTCTACCCTTGGCTTTGGGGTATCTGGTGGCAAGCATGTAAGGGATTTGAACTGTGAGCGTATTAAGCTGAGTAAAGTTTTGTATGATTATGGCATGAAAATTGCGGCGGTAAGCTTGTTGTGTCAAGATGAACGTGTGTTCGAAGCAATGCTTATGGCAGGCACACCTTGTCCATTTGAAGGTAAGATTGGCCCGGAAGCAATAGCACAGTGGAATAAGTACGATGTAGAAAGACCAGACTATGAAACGTACATACAAAAGCTAGAGCAAAGGTCTCGTATTGATGAAGAATTAGCGGAAATAGAAAGACAAGAAGAAGCTAAAAGACAACAGGAAAAAATTCAAAAAGCTATTATAGAAAGTAAAATACTAGAAACAGATTTAGAAACAAAAGAAAAGAAAATAATTAATGTTCATAATTAGAGTGTATGAAATATTATATAAAAAATACAACTCTATGGATGCTTAGAATTTATATTGTATGGTCAATTTGTTTAGATATAAGCGTAATTACTGGACTTTTATATTATTTCTTTGTTTATTAGCAAGGCCTGTTTTTTCTGTTGGTGAAATAAATACAGGTAATTTATTAAACAATAGCACATTTGATAATGGCTCATTAAGTGGATGGACAACAAATAATAGCGGTCAATATCATGATGGTTTTGGTAATGAATGTGTAGGTTTAGCTGTTGATAATGATAATTCTGGATGTGGTATATCCGGTAGTGCCGCTTTAAACGGCGGTGGCTATATTGAGCAAACTTTGTCTCTTGTTGATGATGGAGGTTTACACAAAGCAGAAATAAATGAAGGCTTTGAAAGTAAATTATCTGTAGACGCTTGGTTTTGGAGCGGTTCTAATGACCAAGTTATTATTCGTCAAACATTAACTGATGATAATGGTAATGTTACAACGCAGACAAGAATAGTAACGGGAAAAACAGACACTGTATACACGAATGGATATGAAACATATTCAGATACTATAATCATAGGAAGTAATACACAAGCTGACTACGATATAACAGCACGAATAGAAGGGGTTGATGGTGGAGGCTATAACGATGGGACAAGCCACAATGCACCAGACATTGATAACGTTACACTAGATGTAACATATTCTAAACCAACTATTTTGCAAGAAACACAGTTAGAAGAATTAGAAATAGAAGAATTTATAATTGGTGATATAAAAAATACACTAAATCAAGATAGTAGTTTTTTTGAAGAATATAAAATTGTATCACTAGAAGAGTTTATGATGCCCATGGAAGAATCATCATCTATGGACACAGTGGTGGCGGAGGAATTTTCAGAGCCCGTAACAGAGGAGGTAACAAATGATACCTATGATGATACCGATTTGAAAGAACCTACTCCAACTATGGAAGAAGGCCCGAAGGACGAAGAAGGCCCACCAGAGGTTATTGAGAATGAAGAAACGCCAATGGAACAGCCCGGTAGTAGTCCTACAGAAGAGGAAACAGTAGAGGAGGAAAAACCAACCGAAGAAGCGCCACAAGAAGAAGCTAATAATGAAAGTAATGACGAAGACGAAAAAACAACAGAGGAGGAAACCGAATCCGATAGCGAAGAATCTAGCGAGTCCGAAGTACAGACAGCAGAAGGAGGAGAGCAAAAGGATATACAATCGGACACCGTGGCAGAAACAGGGCCTATTACTAATGTTGGAGAGGTCAAAATAAATATAAACAACGTAGCAAAACAACTATCTAAATTAGATAAGTTTTTGTTACAACCAAGTCTAGAAAATTATAGCAACGCTATTTTTTACACAGCAAAAGATATGTATGAAGGTTCAGAGTTAACAGCTTATATATCATTAAGTTTATCTTCATACACAGGTGACATTTATGGTGGGGTTACTCTTGATAATTATATCTTGAATGACCCCATCGAAGTACAAAAAAAGAAATTATTTAATATACGTAATATAAAAAGAAAATTACTAGCTGAACTGGGGGCACTTAAACAATGAAAATAATAGATAAATTATCTACATACGCGGCACTTATAGGAACTATATCGGTTATTGGTGGAGGGTTCTATGCATGGGGTGAGTTTAATACACGACTATCCGCATTAGAAGGTGAGCCACCAGTAAATTTACAGCCATTACAAAGTAAAGATAAAGAATTATCAAAAGAAATTAATGATAATAAAATTGATTTAATTGATAGAATTAAAAAGGTAGATGATAAAATACAACCAGTAGATTTAACTCTTGTATTTAAAGAAATTGGTAAGTTGCGTGAACAAATTGCAATGCTACCAAAACCTGCTAATTTAAATCCCATCTACACTTCTTTAAAAGAATTAGAAGAATACGCTTGGGAATTAGAAGAAGATATTGAAGAATTAAGTAAGCAAGTAGCTATTGTATCAAAAGAAAATGAAATACAAGACGCTATGCTTGAAGAGATTAAATTAGAATCGGGCAATCCGTTATCTAATTAATACGTCAAGCCTCGGGAGTGGTCGCCCAACACTGGAGGATATATGGCAGAAAAACAAGAACAACCAACTGCACAAGTTAATTCAGACTTAATGCAAGAGGTTATTAATAAAATAGCTTCACAACGAAATGAAGCCTATAATAAAATAGCGACTTTAGAAATTCAATTAGGCAATTTACGAAAAGAAAATATGCGATTGAAAGCGACTATAGAAGCTGAAAAGGAGTTTAAGAAGAAGGATAAATAATGGCACAAGATATACAAAATCCACAAGCAAATCCGGGATTAGTGTTTGGCACGGAGTCATCTCCCGGCGTTGAATTAGGTTACGGCCCTCGTGATGATATGGCATACACTGCGGTAATGCCACCAACAGGTTTTGAGTATGCTTATGATAGAGGGGGCACAAGATATACAATACCACAGGGTGCAACATCTGGTACAATAGATTCGCCCGGTGCCGATAAATCAACAATTGATTTTTATTTTCGAGGTGCTCAAACTGTTCCAAAAAATTTACCAGAAAGAGTAGAAAGCAAAGTTATAGCACAAGCAGGTGTTGGAGATATAAAAGCTAGTTTACCATCAGGCACATCAGTTGAACCAGTTTTACTAGAAGAAAACGCTAGTGAATTGTTACAACAACAGGCATTAGGAGAAGCACCTGCTGTAACAACAGCACAAACTCCAACAACAGGTATTGAAGTTGCTGTACCCCAATCCCCTAACGTAGCAACATATACTGCATACACAACTCCTAATACTCCAGAAGCACAGGCGGCACAAGGCACACTAAACTCTCAAGCTATTATTGGTAATATACAGGGTGCTGTATCAGACGCGGCACAAGCAGAGGCGGCACAAGGTACTGTTAGCCCAGAGGCAACTGTCCAATATCAATTATCAAAATTATTTGATTCAATTGGAACAGGAAAAGATTTACCGGCATGGGCCGCACCGGCTGTTCGTAAAGTATCTGCTATTATGGCACAGCGTGGTTTAGGGTCATCAAGTATGGCGGCGGCGGCAATGACACAAGCTGTTATGGAATCTGCCGTACCTATTGCGGCGGCTGACGCACAGACATACGCAAAATTAGATTTACAAAATTTAACAAATCAACAGCAAGCTACATTGCAAAACGCGGCAACGGTAGCGGCAATGGATAGAGCCAATCTAAGCGCTCAATTACAGTCGGCAATTAACAATGCAAGAAACTTTTTATCCATTGACCTAGCAAATCTCACTAATCAACAAAAAACAAATGAACTAGAATATCAAGGAATATTACAAACATTATTCCGTGACCAAGCCGCTGAAAACGCGGCAAGGCAGTTTAATGCCAAAACACAAAATGAAGTTGATATGTTTTTTACTGAATTAGGCACACAAGTTGAAAACGCAAATAAAAACAGAGTAGCGGCTCAACAACAATTTAATGCTGACCAATCAAATGCACAATCACGTTTTGTTGCACAACTACAAGATTCAAGAGAAAAGTTTAATCAAAACATGCAATTGCAAATAAATCAAAATAACACACAGTGGCGTAGAAATATTAACACAGCAAATACAACACTACAAAATGAAGTTAATAGATTAAATGCACAAAACTTATTGCAAATGAATCAAAACCAACTAAATAACTTATGGCAACGATACCGTGACGAAGCATCATGGTTAATGCAAAGTGCAGAAAATGCAAAAGCAAGAGCCCATCAAGTTGCTATGTTTGCTCAAGAGTCAAGTTTTGACCAATCAATGTACGAACAAAAAACAAAAGATATCACAATGGCAGAGCTAGGGCGTGGCGTTATCAAAGGTATATTTAATTTATTTTAGGAGATAATAATGGGACTTAGAGATTTTTTAGATGATATAATTCCAAACGAATTAAAAGGTTCGTTAGGTAAAGTGGCCGCTTTAGGGGCATCTGCTTACTTTGGATATAAGTATGCCCCTACTGTATACAAGGCGGCTAAAGAGGTTATTGGACAACCCGGTGTTGGAGCCGCAGTTGATTCCGGGCAACAGGCTACTGGTATGTTTGCATTAGCAGAAAAATTTAAAAAGTATTCTGATAATCCATTGGTAAAGTTTGGTAAAGGTGTAGTAGGTCAAACCTATTTAGGTAAAGGAAAAGGTTATGAAGAAGACACACAAGGAGCTCAATATTTAGCAAATCTACAAGCACTTAATGCTAGATACACAGGAAATAAATTTAGTAGTGTAACGCCCGGTGTTGGCGTATTTCAAACAACACAAGTTAGAAACCCCGGCTTTGAAAATGCGCGTGTACAACAGGGTTTATTAAACATGAATAATTTTATGGCCGACCTAATGGATAACGGCCGTATTGATAGTAGTTCACTATATGCTGAAGGCCCAAGAGGAACAACTGTAAAAGTTGGCTCGGCAGGTTTAAAAAGCATGAAAACTATAGGATAAAAAAATGAAAAACGATATTAATAAAATTGACAATAACGTATTAAGAGGGGCAGAAACAGCGGCACAAGACCCTTTTAATTTTCCTGTTCCGGGCCATTCTTTAACTGACTCACCAGATAAATGGTCTTGGGATAAACCTCCAAGAATGACAGACCCAAGTAACGTTGTTGATTTTGTTATTGATAAAGTTGAATCACAAGGTGAAGTAAAAGAGCATTTTTTACGATTAATGGGTTCTGGTATAACAGTAGAAGAGATAGTAAACACTATTGGACTTGGCGGATTTACTGCAGGAGAGTTTACACCTGATGTTGCAGAAGTAATTAAACCACCACTTGCTGTTTATTTTATTGGCTTAGCTATTGAAAATAAAGTTCCTGTTGTTGCTTTTAGTAAAAAAGAATTAGAAGAAGACGGTAAAATGATTTCACGAAGACAAACTTTAGATATTATGGAAGAACGTAATCCACAAGAATACTATCGTTTAATGAATGCATTAGATAATAAAAAAGAAGATTTAAATATGCAAAAACCAGAAGACGAACAGCCTGCGGGTTTTATTAATATGGAGAATAAGTAATGGGCTTTATAACAGGATTATATTCATTTTTAGGAGGAGCATCCGAACAATTTAGAACAGAAATTGATACGGCAAATAGAAATAAAATACTAGAGGCACAAGCTGAAGCAGAAAGACAAGCTCAGTTAGCAAAAGATATACAAGACCAAGCTAATTTTGATACCGAGATGGCTTTTAAAATTGATGAACTTGCTTTTGATAAACATAAATTTCAAGTAGAACAAGGTTTTGCAAAAGATAAATGGATGTCTGAGTTAGCACAATGGGAAAGAAATTATTTATTAAACTTAGATGAGTTTAAACTTAAACAAAAGGACATAGAAAATAAAATTAAGTTAGCACAAAGCGAGGATGAGCGCGCCGAATTATATCGTCAATTAGAAAATGAAAAATTTGGGTGGCAACAAAAACAAGATAAAATAAAAAATGAATTAGATATTGATGAAAATCAATGGAAAAAAGATATTGCTTACTTAGAATACTCAAATGATACTATGAAAGAGCTAGAAAAATCAAAAAAAGGAACGCGTTCTTATAGTGATGATTTAAGCTTTAATCCAAAAGATTACACAGAAAAAGAAAGACCAAATGCATTTTTAGCATGGGCTGATTTAAATTTAACAAAAGAAAAAATTGATAGTCTTGATGAGGAAGGTAAACTAAAATTAAAACAAGATTTTGATTCTTATCACCGATTACTTTTAAAAGATTTAGCTTTTACAACACCGGGAGCAGAAGGTCAGTACCTTGACACATTAGGCCCTAATGGTTTAGGAAATGCTATGGCAATGGGTGACTATCTTGGGGTATCATTAAAAGAAGGAATAAAACAAAAAGCAATACAAGACGCACAGGCAAACGGCGTAAAAGCAGATGATGTAATTGTTAATTCTGATATTGTTGAACAATCAGACGGGTCTACTGTACCAATTATAACAACAAATGTTGTTAACTACGAAGAACTAGCAAAAAATAATGGTTTTGAATCAAAAGACCAATTAGTTTCTTCTATTGATAATTTAGTTGCAATTGGTAAAAAACAATCGAGTGCTGTATTTTCTACACTAGAACCAAATCTATCACCATTTCGTGATAGGGCGGCATTAGTTGCAGAGTTGAATAACAGAGAAATCCCACTATCAATTTTAAAATTAGGAAAATTTTATAATGATATTCAAGAATCAACTTTTGATAAAGTCAAGGTATCAACAAATTATGATGCAATGATTACAGCCGCGTTTTCTGAAGGTATACTAACTGTTGATGCGACAGGCAGAATACATGGTGAAGAACAACTAATTGATTTCTTACACTTAGTTCAACCAGAATTTGAATATAGCAGACGTAAAAGTGGTAAATTCCAAGTTGCGTCATCGAGTGTTGATGCTTATAATCAACAAGATAAAATTAAACCAAATGATATGCGAGCACAAAACGAAGCCGCTAACCAAGCGCTAGGAACAACACGACAATTAAAAGAAGTTGTTAATAGAGATGATAGTGGCGACTTATTAGGTGCTTCACTAAATATAGCAACTAGCTTGTATGGTGGTATACAACAAGCAGGCTCATTGAGTAATCTTTTCAGTGGAACGACAAATAAGTTTGGTCAACGATTACGTACAGGTGATGGTACAAGTAATGCAGAGACGGGCGGTTTATCATCAGAAAAACTTAATGAAATTACAAAACAAATAGACGATGCTAATAGCATTTTAAGTGATGATACGCTAAGCGCGGCGGCAAAGAAAAAAGCTCAATTAACATTATTAAAGTTTACTCTTGCATATCAAGTATCCATGGCGCTACAGGGTGGTTCTGGCGGACGTACAATATCTGACCAAGACGTTGATAACATTCTTAATTCACTAGCTTTGACAGAAAACTATTTTAGTTTTGATACAAAAGAAAAGACAACAGCGGCTTTAGATACATTAGAAGAGTTTTTGGAAACTATTGCATTGCGAACAAAATATGCTGACCAAAATACAATGAAAGCATTACGCACATACGATGCAACAGTTGAAATTTTAAATTCTATATCTAAAAATGGTGGTATTTCTTCGTCCCCAGAAGGACTTAAAGAAGGTATGATGGAACGTGCAGATGTTGGTTTAGCAATTGACCAAGATGTTGATAAGGCTTACAATCCTAGCACCTATCAAAAACAATGGGCAATAGTTGCCGGTAATAATAATACACCGGTATATGTTGAACGAAAAAAAGACGGGTATGGGTTTGACCCACTTACTGCAAGATACATCCCCGCAGATGTTTATAATGAAATGGTTAAGGAACTTAATATTCCAGACACTAGCCAACTACAAGTACAGCCATTTAGTGATGGTTTAGAATACAAAGGTATGGCAGTTAAAAATATTTTAGGACAATAATTATGGTAGAACAAGTAAATCTTGACGAAATGCAGAATACTATGAATACGGAGCCAGTGGCTGACCCACTTGCTGAAATCCAAGCAACAGGTGTAGGGCAATATGTTACACCTTTTTATCAAAAAAATATTTCCCCCAATCTTATAAATTTACCACCAGACTATGCATTATTTTTTACTCCGGGTAAAACCGAGTATGAAAATATGCTTAAAGATAATGGTGCACCAATTGGTTATGAAAATGGAGTAAAACCAGTTTACGTGGATAAAAATCTATCTATGGAAGATAGACTAAATCAGGTATATTCTATTCAAAATAACTTGGTAGAAAACATAAGCCCGTCAAAAAATTATGACGCTGTTACAAATTTACGTGATACAGAGGGTGTTGTTTATATAGAAGAAAAAGGTGGATTTCGAACTGTTAATATAAAAGAAGAAAAAGAAGGATTAAACTTTTTTGAAAATACGTTTGGTGATTTTTTACCATTTGTCACAGGGCCAGACGATTTGGTGCGAAGAAAAAGGTATGAGCAAGAATTAGCTGAAATGGAATTGACTCCAGAAAAAGCAAAACAACTACAAAAACAATTAAAACAATCATACTACTATACTGATTTTAAAACTGGTAAAATTAGAAAGCATGAAGAAGCAAAAGATTTATCTTATCTAATACCAAGAGAAGGTGATGCTTCATTCCAAGCACAGGCAATGCAAATCTTTGGAAGAATAACAAATGATTTCCCAAGTCTTCTTACTGGATTAGGCGTATCTGCGCAAAAACAGTATACAAGAACACAAACACAGCCCAATGAAAAATTACTCGATATATACACAGCTGTTAGTAAAGCAGGGGTAGTTCGATTAAAAACAGATGAAGAATTACGGTCTGACGTAAACACATATATTGAACAAGAACAAAAACAATTAGAAGTATTAGGTGCATTAACAGAAAGATTTGACCAAATACAAAATACAAATTCTTTATTTATGCCATACAAAGAATTGTATCGAAATATTGTTTATAATAATACAGGGTTTAACATAGATGGCCCACTATTAGATAAAATGTCTATACAAAATCCAGATGAATCAATACTATTTCATATTGCTGACACCAGTATGGAGGCATTGCCATATGTAGCAACACTTAATGGTATAATGGCAGGATTTGGATTACGCGGAACAAAACTTGCAGATGAAACACTTGATTACGCATTAAAAAATTCAGGGCCCGGTATGAAACATGCCAACCCTATTGAAGCGGCTAATTCATTTTTCCAAATAAAAAAAGCGCAGGGAACACTGCGAAGTAATTCACCTAATAAATTTATACAAAGAATGCAGACTAGATTTGAAAAACTTTCTTTAACTCAAACAGGTGTAAAAAAATTACAAGCAGATTTAACAGATGAAATTAAAAATGTTCAAGGTAAAATAAAAAATGCTGTTCTAAAAAATGACAAAGATTTAGTTGAAAAATTAATGGTTCAACAAGAAACTCTTGTTGCAAAGCAAACAGGATTGACAGTAAAGCATTATACAACTCAAGAACAAACTTTATTTAGAAATGAAATATTTGCTTCAACATTTGGTGGTGTGGGTGATTACTTATTTGGTGTTAATAGTGGTGCATCTATTGCTATGGAAGTTACAGGAGCATTGATTGAGCCATATACTTTACAAAAAAATGGATTTATTGGTTTAGGAAGTAGTGTAATATTTACTGCAGGTCGATTAACTAATTGGTTAAATAGTAAACCAAATATGGAAATTTTAAATAAAGTGACGGATTTAACAAATGCTCAATACGCAAAACTTAATCTTAATGATTTACAAATAGTTGATAGTAATGGTATTCCAAGAAGAGCAACCCCACAAGAAATACTGGGACTAAAAGGTTTAACTGATTTAATAATGGACTTGCCACCACAAAGAAGAGCAGAAATTATTGGCCGAATGAATGCAATGGAAGAATCATTAGCGTTAATAACTAAAAATTTAAGCGGGCAAGAAAAAAATGATATCAATATTATGTTTGGTCAATTTACCGGCTTATCTGCATTACAAGCACTTGATGAGATATATGCTGTAAAAGTAAGAGCAGGGAATTTAACATCAGATGTACTAAAAAATAGTAATGATTATATTGTAAGTCAACAAACTTTGCTAACTGAAATGGATAAAACTATTGCTAGATATTTAGGGCGAAGTGACCAAACGCCAGAATTTAATGAATTTATAAATAAAATTGATACGGTAGTAAAAGAAACAAAAGATACAATTACAACAAGACAAGAAGAGATGTTGGCAACCTTTGATTTACTAACAAATTATATGAGAACTGGAAACATGTTTGATAATACTGATTTGTATCAACAAAACATGGAAAATTTTATTACTACTTTAAAAGATTTAAAGTTGAATGGGGCATCGGAAGCCATACAACAAAAATCAATTGAACTTATTGCAAATTTAGATGAACAGATTTTTAAAAGTTTTGATGATGTTTCAAAAGGTTTATTAGCTGATGGTAGCAACTACAAAGCAAGTTACTTTCCGGGATTTATTGATGGCATGTATACATTGTCTAAAGTTCGTGCACAGCAAAATTATATTGATTTATATAATAAACATCAAAATGTAAGAGTTGATGTTTCAGAATTTTTTGATAGTATAATTGATGAAACAGTAACAGGTGAAAAATTTGGTAA
>Ga0208547_1001603_pt1 | contig 12424 bp, 8 predicted proteins | sample DEB08_DNA_5_FD_185501 | JGI IMG/M metagenome (GOLD analysis project Ga0208547, IMG submission 185501) | Aqueous microbial communities from the Delaware River and Bay under freshwater to marine salinity gradient to study organic matter... | ecosystem: Environmental > Aquatic > Marine > Coastal ... | reverse complement strand
ATCAACACCTTGGTAATACGTCTGTTAAATCGCGCTAAAGAGCAAAATCGCGCAGATGACACCGAAGAAGTTATCACCAAGCGATTAGAAGTTTATCTCGCAGAGACTGCACCAATAATCGATAACTACAAAAATAAAAATTTAGTTATCCAAGTTGACGGACTTGGCGAAGTCGACGCCGTTACTCGCAGGATTCTTACCGCTCTTGAAGGTTGAGGATTGGAAGGCGGCCTTAGCAAGCTGGGCGATTCCTGAAGAGATTCTTAAGCAAGCCCCAACCTCACCTTGGATTCATCCAGTGGAGTTGTTTCAACTCGATCCAAATCAAAAACTAGAAGTTACTCCATCTACCAAAGCTGCGTTAGCTGGACTAAAAGAAGAAAAAAGTGTTTTAGATATAGGTTGCGGGGGAGGAAAAGCAACTTTTGAATTACTCCCAGAAGTTAAAAAAGCTATTGGCGTAGATCATCAAGCGGTAATGCTTGAGCGTTATGAGGAATTTGCCAAATTGCATAATCTTGAAGCTCAAACATTTTTTGGCGATTGGCCTGAGATTGAGAATCAAGTTCCTGTCGCAGAGGTTGCCGTAGCTCACCATGTGCTTTACAACGTCTCTAAAATTGAAGATTTTATTAAAGCGATTAGCTCACACGCCACTAGCCGAGTGGTATTAGAGTTGCCGCTTTACCACCCGCTAACTTCAATGAATCCCTATTGGAAGCACTTTTGGAACTTAGATCGACCAAGTGCCCCAACTGCTAATGATGCACACCAAATAATTAAAGCCATGGGATTTGATGCGAATATTGAATTCTTTGATGCCCCACCCTTCAAAGAAATCACCATTGACAAGATGGTGGAATTTAATCGAATTAGACTTTGCCTACCTGAAAGTAAAGATGCAGAAATTTTAGAATTCACTAAGGCGCAACCAACTGAGGTTAGAAAATTAGCCACCATTTGGTGGGATATCTAAAACGAGGCTAGGATTAAACAATGTCCAAACAACATTTAACTATGTACACCACCGAATGGTGTGGTTATTGTCAAAGGTTAAAAAAGCAGTTAGCTTCATTAGAGGTTGAATTTGTAGAAATAAACATTGAAGAGCACCCAGAGGCAGCACAGATCGTAGAAAAAGTAAATGAAGGTAATCAAACAGTGCCCACATTAGTTTTTTCAGACGGTACTGCTATGACAAATCCATCAGCGCAAAGCGTAATTTCTAAACTAGATGAATTGATGAGTAAATAAAGCCAAGCCTTGGGTAGTTAATTTCAAGCATTTTAAGTTGTGGTCTTCCAATCTCCGCTGGCAATGTAGCGAATGAAAACATTTACTAAAGCAAGCAAGGGAACGGCAAACAAAGCGCCAGGAATTCCAGCTAAGTAGGCTCCAATCGTTACAGCTAGCACCACAGCGAGCGGATGTATTTTTACTGATTTTCCAATAATGAACGGTTGAAGAATTTGGCCTTCAACCTGTTGGACAACAATAACGATCGCAAACATGATTAAGGCCGCGGTAAAGCCCTGATAAACCAGAGCAACAAATATCGCTAGCGCCCCAGTAACAAAAGCGCCAACGATCGGAATAAAACTACCCAAGAAAACGATCAGCGCAATTGGCAAAGCAAGCGGTAATCCTAAAATCCATGCACCCAAGCCAATTCCAATTGCATCGATTAAGGCGACTATCACTTGTGCCTTGACAAATGAGGTAAAGGTGCCCCAGCCTGCGTTACCTGCACCAGCTATTGCGGCCTTTGAATTTCTTGGAACTAGTCTTAGTAAGAAGTTCCAGATCCTCTCTCCGTCATTGATAAAAAATATTAGGGCAAATAGTGCGAGAATTAACCCCACAACTAATGAACCTAATGAGCTACCTATAGAAAGTGCACCACTTAGCAAACTTGAGGTATCCAAATTGTCGGCAAATTGTTCAAACCACTCTTGAATTTGTTCTTCTGACACGGCAAGTGGTGACCGTAATAGAAAATCGACAAAGTCTTGATAAACAGCAAAGCTGCGCTCTTGCAAAGAAGACCAATTGCTAGAGATTGCTGAAATTACTGTCCAAAATATTGCGACTACCACTCCAATTAAAGAAATAATTGAAAGCAATGTAGCGATGGGGCGGGGTAGCCTCCAGCGAAGGAGCAAATTATGCAACGGCGAAACTATCGCGGCAAGCAATAGCGCAACCAAAAGTGGAATTACCACAAAGCTCAATTGAGAAACAATAAAAGAAAATAGGGCAAGCGCTGCAGCAATTACTATTAAGCGCCACGACCACTCAGTTGCTATCGCCAAGCCGGTTGGCACTGAAACTTGCGAGAGTTTGCTACGGGTATTTTTTATTAACCTTGACATCAATTCAGTTTACTATTCTTTTGTAGTTATTTCAGGGCCCGATTTGGTTATCACTACTGTGTTTTCCCAGTGACTGGCAATCGATCCCTCCGATGAGACAACCGTCCATTCATCCTCTAAAACATGAACTTGTGACGAACCCAAGATAAACATTGGCTCAATAGCTATCGCCATACCTTCAATAAGTTTTATGCCCTGACCAGGTGGTCCGTAATTTGGAACACTAGGTGCCATGTGCATTTGAGATCCGATCCCATGCCCTACGTATTCTTGAACTATCCCGATATTTAAATTTGACGCTTTAGCAACGTTTTCAATCGCGTGACCAATGTCAGAGATTTGATTGCCAACTTGCGCAGCCTCGATTCCCGCCATCATTGCTTGGTGGGTGATTTCGCTCAAGGATTTTAATTCTTCACTCACTTCACCAATTTCGATAGTAATAGCAGCATCTCCATGCCAACCGTCGAAAATAGCTCCACAATCTACGCTTACAAGATCGCCGGCTTGCAGTTTTCTTGTGCTGCTGGGAATTCCGTGAACTACTTCATCATTTATTGAGACACAAATATGCCCCGGAAATCCGTGGTAACCCAAAAAAGAAGGAGAAGCATTACTTGAAAGGATTACCTCTCTCGCGATCTCATTAAGTTCAGCACTGGTAACGCCAGGCTGGGCAGCTTTTTTGATTTGAGCTAATGCTTTTGCCACCACACCGCCGGCTGTGTGCATTTTCTTGATTTGCTCGGGGGTCTTGATTTCAACTTTTGGGCGTCTAAACATTGTCCCCCTAATTTACCAATAATTGCGATAGCCTGTATTTATGAGGCGCCATTGGGATTTGATTTCAGTTTCTTATCTACTACTTGCAATCGTCGGCTTGGTAGGCACTTGGTATTTCAATGTCCAAGCTGTTTTGGCTGGAAGTGACTTTTTTTCGGATTGGTCTAGCACTCCTGCAGTTTCTTCAGCTACCACTGATTTATTAATCGTTGCTACCGTGGCCAGTATCTTCATCTTTATTGAAGGGAGAAGGCTGAATATGAAGTATTGGTGGCTGTACATTTTGGGATCTTTTATTACAGCAATCGCCTTTACCTTTCCCTTGTTTTTAGCAAATCGACAAAGAAAGCTAAAGGCGCTTAGCGAATTTTAAATTGCTTTTTGTTTTTGCAAATAGGCAAAGGCGAACCACCCAGGCAAAACTGGAAGCCAAAAAGTGACAACTCGATAAAGCAATACTCCTGATAAAGCAATTCCTGAAGGCAATCCCGTCGCAGTAAGCGCAGCGATTAAGGTAGCTTCCACCGCACCAATTCCACCTGGAACAGGTGCCAATTGACCGATCGTGGCGCCCGCTAAGTAAACAAAAGCTGCAGTAGCAAATGAAATTTCACCACCAAAAGCTTTGATTGATCCATAAAACGCAACTATGTAAATCAAATTCAGCAGCAATGCGCTGATCGCTCCAAGCATCAACCGAATTGGCTCTTGAATTAATACATTAAAAGTGGGAGTAATTTGTTCTAAAAATGGTTTTAATTTGGCAAATAGCCAATTCCTAACTTTGCCAAGAGAAAGCAAGATAACTAGAAATAAAATAAATAGAACTAAGAAAACTAATAAAGTTTCATTAGGTCTAAACGAGAGATCAGATTGCGATCCTGCAATCACTGCCATCACAAACAGTAGAGCAATGTGAACTAGAAAAGTTACCACTTGCACAATGCCGACAGTTGCTCCCGCTTGTCCAGCTTTTACCCCTGATTTTTGTAAAAATCTGACATTGATTGCCACCGTCCCTAAGGTTGGGGGAGTTACCAAGGTTGCGAAAGAAGCCGAAACTTGCGCGATAGTTGTTCGAAAAATCGAAATTTTTTGTTTGACAAACACTAAGAGATTTCCTGCAGCGACTAGATAGCTAAGTATTTTTGCTAAAACGGCGATCAGCATCCAAGTCCAGCTTGCTTGAGAAATTATGCGTAAGAAATCGATTTGGCCAAACTGTGGAATTAATACATAAAGTGCCACAATACTTATGGCTGCCAAAATGATATTTCGATAATTAATTCTGCCAAATTGAATGTCTTCGTATTTCATATTTGGCTCAACTAAGCCAAGCTCCTTGCGCAGATTAGTCAAGGTATTTTTATGGGCGCGAAGCGCTTTGCGCGTATTTGCGCTCATAGCTACCGTTTGCAAGGCTGGCAGACTACTTGCTATCTTCTCTGCACCGAATACCTTTTTAGCAAGAGCAATAATTCTTTTTGGTGAAGTTAAAATGGTTAAAGTGATTAGGATTTCAGCTAAATCAATTCGTTTTTCCAGTTGATTTGCGGCTATATTGCCCCGATACGGGTTTAGTAAAAATATTTGACCTGAGTCTGCCAATAAAATATTGCTGGCCGTTAAATTCCTATGAACAATATCATTTTTGTGCATCAAATTAACGGTTTTTAAAATATTTTCTAAAGTCGAATCTTTAACCTCACCATAGGTACTAATGAATTGAGCTAGATCGATTCCCGAAATCCGCTCATAGGCAGACAGTATTGAGTTAAATTCAATTTCTCTAACTAATAGTAATTTGGGAGTGTCGATTTTTGCACTTTCAAAAGCAAAAGACATTAAAGAAGCTTGTTCAACCCTTCTTCTAATGCCAAAACCATTAAATTCTTTACCAGAATTAATAAAAATCGATCTAACCCAAGAAAAAATTACACCCGCGCCATCACGGTCTCTGTCACGTACCAAAATATTTAAATCTCGACCATCTTTGGTATAGGCGGCGAATTTTCGTCCCTCTAGCCCTTCTGAAATTTGGGCAATTTTAGTTACTTCAAGTTTGCCTTCTTTTAACTCGGCTTTAATCTGCTCAAGTGAAGGTCTAATGGTGGGTGTACCAAGTGCATAGCGAATTAATAGTCCAACAGTCCAGCCAATTAAAAGTGCGGTTGCTTGGGCGATGATGGTTGTTCCACCGGCAATTAATTCAGTGGTGATAAGCGCAAGTACTGAAAAAATTGCAAAGTTTCCAAAGTAAGGTCTTTCGATGATTCTGCTAACTGTTATAAAAGCTACTAAACTAGCTAGCAGAGCGTTTAGAAAAATTCCTTGATTTAAAATTAAAGAACCGGTAAAAGTAACGATTACTCGAGAACTTTCAAATTCATTTAAGATTCTGGCTCCGGTAACAGCAGCCAACACCGCTAGACCGGCAGCTAATAAGCTTTCTAAAAATAGTCGACTTTGCCCAGTAATTAAAAGACGAGTTCCTGCCACTAAAGGCAGAATTAAAATCGCGCTTGCCCCAATTAGGTTTAGTAAAAAGATCACCAGGCCAGGCAGCTGACGAGTAGCCGTGGTTAAGTCAGCTTCTAGACCAACCGAGGTGCGGACGGCCAAGACTCCCACCAGCACCAAGATCCAAATTGCATTGGAAGAGATGGCGAGGCGAATCAAGTCAGTAGGACGTCTGACCCTTTCGCTTAAGACATTTGGCATAAGCCAATCGTTCCATGACTGTATTTATATAAGCCAATTGCTCTGTCAGAGATCCATGATTAAGTAGAGGGCATGCGTGAGGTCAAGGTTGAGCTGGATTTTTCTCTTCAGGCGCCTCCGACTCCTAAATTCGATCCCATCGCACTTGAGATTCTTGAAGAAAAAGCCGCTGCATTATTGATTACTGGCAGTGCAGGAAGTGGTAAAACATTTTTACTTGAGCAATTAGCACTTAAGGCAATTCAAGAAGAAAAAATAGCACCAGAAAAAATTATCTTTATCGCATTTTCGCGCCACCAAGCCAGGTCTGTAAGAAAGCACCTCACATCATATTCAGATTCTCCAGCATTGATGAGAATTACAACTTTTCATAGTTTTGCTTATGGTGTCGTGCAGCAGGTAGTAAATCAAAATCCGGAACTTGAAATATTTGAAAACTTAAAATTACTTTCAGGTCCAGAGCAAGAAGTTCGATTACATGAATTATTGATTAATTCAATAAAAGATAAATCAATAAATTGGCCCGAGGAGTTTAGAGCAGCAGTTGGCACCTATGGTTTAACACAACAGGTTAGAAATCTCTTTGCCAGGGTTAGATCTTTAGGTATGGATCCTGCGGACCTTACCAACCTAGGAATCTTGCATGAGAATCCTTTTTGGGTAGAGTTGGGTAAATTTGCCGAAATTTACCTCGATGTACTGGATGCACAAAATGTTATTGACTATTCAGAAGTGCAGCACCGTGCAGGGTTGTATCTAGCGCAAGAAGCGACTCGTCATTTAATTGAGCCAAAGCCAAATTTGATTTTGGTAGATGAATATCAAGATATCGACTACTCCCAAGTTAGAATTTTGCGCGCACTACAGCATCTGGGCACAAGAGTGATTGCAGCCGGTGACAAAAATGCCAGTATTTTCCAATTTAGAGGGACTGATTCAAAAGCAATTGATCGGTTTGAAAAAGACTTTTTTAATACCAAAGTTAAAGACCTAGAAACTAATTACCGTAGGAATAAATTATTTAGTCAACAGATTAAGACTTTTGAGACAGCAGCCCATAAAAATACTCATTTAATTTCAGAGATTAGATCCTTAAGAACTGAGAATTATCAGTGGTCAGAAATCGCAATTATAGGAAGAAACCTAACTTCACTTACAGGTTTGCATCGCGACTTAATTAGAGCTCAAATTCCGGCTACTTTGGATGAGATTGAGAATCCAATTTATCAAGATGCTGCAGTAAAGAATATTTTTGAATTACTCGAATTAGCGATTTTTGCCAGCGAGAAAACCTTTGAGATTGATGAGCAAATCTTGTCTCGGGTATTGCACGGGCCCTTGATTGAATATTCAAAATCAGAATTACGAAAAACCATAAAGCAAATACGAGAGCTAACTCGCGTCAGTGGCGAAGAAGTGCCCAGCTCAGCCCAGGCATTAAAACAAGCATTTTTAAACCCTGCCTTGCTTTTAGAGTTAGATTCCTCTGCTTGGGGTATCAGAAAGCTCAGCGCTTTGGTGGCCAATGTTCATCGACTTATCGCTAGTGGTGCGGCTATTTACCAAATAATTTGGGAGGTATTTTCAGAGGTTGTTAACGATGAGTTAACAGCTGAGTATCAATTGGAATTTGGTAAAACTTGCTGGCGAGATCGGCTGTATCAGGCTTCACTGCGCGGAGATAGCGAAGCTTTTGTAGCTAATCGTGCTTTAGATTCAATCCTTTCTCTCTTTGATATGGCTAGCCGTGAAGATGAAACTAAAGGAAATTCAAGAGACTTAAAGAGTTTCTTACAGGAAGTAAAAATGCAAGCATTTGCTCAAGAAACTATCGCCCAAAAAGCACAACGTGATCAAGTGCAACTTTTAACCGCACACTCTGCAAAAGCCCGCCAGTGGCGAGCTGTATTTGTAATAGATCTACAAGAGGGAGTTTGGCCCTCTGATCGAATTCGGAACAACTTATTAGAAGTTGAAAGAATTACTGACGAGGGTTACTCTCGAAAGTTTTCGAGGCAAGATCTATTAGAGGAAGAGCGTAAGCTTTTCTACGTAGCAGCAAGCCGTGCCGAGGACTACCTTTTTATCAGTGCAATTAATAATGAATATGAAGATAGATCAATACCATCACAATTTCTTTATGAACTAAGTGATTCGTCAGAAATACCACATGTAATGAATTTTCCCCAAATGAGCAGTTCTTTGAATGATTTAATAATTAAATTGCGCAGAGTTTTGATATCTGATTCAAGCAGCCCCAATTTAAAAAAGGCCGCGGCACTAAGAATTAATCAACTGCTAAGTGCAAAAGATGGCTTTGCTAATTCAATAGCACCAAATCTAGCTCCTGAAAAATGGTGGGGTTTAAAAAAGCCAGCAGTAAGCAAAATACCAATTCGTGAGGTAGATAAGCCGGTCAAACTATCGGCTAGTCAAATTAAGTCTTTAGAAGATTGTTCCTTGAAATGGTTCTTTGATAATGATGCTGGGGCGAAATTAATCAAGGCCCATTCGATGAGCGTCGGTTCTGTAGTGCATGCATTAGCAAATGCCATTGTAAAAAATGAAGTCCAGCCAGAATTCAACTCGTTGGTTAGTTATGTTGAAAAGATCTGGCCAAAAATAGAATTCGAAGCAGATTGGATTGCTAGCAAAGAAAAGTCAAATACTGAAAATATGTTGCAAGCATTGATTCGCTGGCATGCGGCCGATCGAGATCGTCAAGCAATAGCGGTCGAGCAAAAAATTGATTACGTGCACACCTTTCCAGAATTAGCCGATTCGGTGGCTATATCTGGGCGGATTGATCGAATTGAAGCTGACCGCGATGATCCAAATGCTGTTTATTTAGTGGATTTTAAGACTAGTAAGAAGTCACCGAGCCAGCCAGAAGTGGCAAAAGATCCGCAGCTAGGCGCATATCGGCTTGCGGTCGACTCTGGTGCTTTAGATGAAAAACTCAATGGGCAAATAGTAGGCAAGGGGGCCGAATTAGTTGAGCTTCGCGACACTAAAAAAGGCGAAGCTCGAGTATTGCCAACAGACACGGTTGAGGAAAACGGAATTTTAGATGTTTTAAAAAGAGCCCTAGTAACGATTAGAGATGAAAATATCAGCGCCACAAAATGTTCCGCTTGCAGGTTTTGTAAATACAAAAATATCTGCCCAGCGCAAACAGAAGGCAGTCCGGTGATTTAGGTGAAACTTTCAAAAGAGCAAAAAATAGCTATTAAGGCGCCCTTAGCACCAGGCTTAATTGTGGCAGGTGCCGGAACCGGAAAAACCTCGGTAATGGTCGAGCGAGTAGTTCATTTAGTGAAGAATCATCAAATAAATCCTGAAGAAATTTTGGGATTAACTTTCACTAATAAAGCAGCAGGAGAGTTTAAAGAACGAACTATTAAGCGACTAAAGCAAGACAAGTTAAAAAACGTCAATATTGAAATTTCAACTTATCACTCTTTTTCTCATAATTTAGTGATGAACCATGGATTAAGAATCGGCCTTGATACTAATAACAATATTTTGACCGATAGCTCTCGGGCTCAATTTGTTTATCGTGTAGTCAAAAATACCAAACTACCTTTACCCTATACCGAAGATTCATTGGCAACAGTAGTTAAAAAAATAATTAAATTAGACAATGAATTAGCCGAGCATGATATTTCAATCGAGATGCTGATAGCGCAATCTGAAAATTTTATTTCACAAGTTGAATCTCAAGGCGGAAAGCAAGCGATCATGAGTATGGCCAAAGTTGCGCGCTATCGACTTGATCTTGCTTTGCTTGTTAAAGAATTTAGAGAAGCAAAAGTAAATGAGAATGCCCTGGATTTTGCTGATCAATTGCGCTTTGCTTTGCAGATTGTTAGAGAGCATGAAGCGGTTGGAGAAGAGTTGCGCGAGACTTATAAAACTGTTTTGCTTGATGAATACCAAGATACTTCTGTTACGCAACGAATCTTATTGCAGAAAATTTTCGGCAAGGGCCATCCGGTGACGGCAGTAGGGGATCAGTTCCAAGCCATTTATGGATGGAGAGGAGCAGCGGTTTCAAATATCGAACAATTTCAAGAGCATTTTAAGAAAGTAGATGGCTCACCTGCCGATCTCTATTATTTGAAGGCAAATTATAGAAGTGGTCAAAATATTCTTGACGTAGCAAATGAAATTAGCGACCCACTACGAAGTGAATCGAACCTAGCGCAAGTCTTAATTGCCGACCCAGATCGCAAAGACCAGGCAAAAGTTGAAATAGCACTAAGTGAGACAAATCATCATGAGATAGCGCTGATTGTTGAGCAGATCAAGCAAATTAGTAAAACTAGATCTTTATCTGATGTCGCAATTTTGGCTAGAAAAGCGTCAGTGCTTGACGAAATTTATACCGAGCTCTTAAAAAACAAAATACCGGCAAATTACGTGGGTTCTCGCGAACTTTTAAATGCTCCAGAAGTAAGAGAATTGCTTAGTTATTTACAAATTATCGAAGACCCAACGCATAATCCTTCTTTAATCAGAATTCTTACTAGCCCTAGATTTGAAGTTTCCTTGCGCGATATCAAATTGTTGGCTGATCGAGCTAGAACTTTATTGGACCAAAAGCGGATTGATTATGACAACGCAAATTTAGATGAACTGTTGGCTGACGCAGTTTCTGGATTTGATGTAGCAGAGCTTGCTATTTTAAGCGACGCTCTAGCAGACCCAGGCGATGGTGCTTATGGCGAAGGCGTTCTTCAAATTTTTGAGGAATTAAATGAAGAGCTCGATCTGCTAAGGCGCTTTCAATCAGAGCCTTTAATTGATTTTATATATCGAGTATTAATGCAGACGAATTTATTTATCGAATTGCAAATTCATAATGCTGATTCCAGTAGTAATGCTAATCGAGCGATTCAAGAATTCTTAAAAATTGCCCATCAATTTGCCAGCGCTGAAAGTGATATTTCTTTAAGCAATTTTTTAAATTGGATACAAGTAAGCGAAGATCTAGATGAAGAAATCAAATACCAAGCATTACCCGAAAAAGACTCGGTTACCTTAATTACTGTTCATTCTGCTAAAGGATTGCAATGGCCTATAGTGTTCTTACCCCAAATAGTTTCAGGAGTTTTTCCGGATCCCAAGACAGATAGTTGGATTAAAAAGGCCGAACTCCTTCCTTATTGGATCCGTCAGGACGCTGCTAGCTTGCAGCAACTTTCTAACTTCACTAGCAAAACCTTTGATGCTTATCTAGATGAGCTCAGTCAGAGTCATTTAAATGAAGAACGACGTCTCTTTTATGTTGCGATCACACGAGCTAAAGATCAGCTAATAGTTACAGGACATAATTGGGGGCCAACTCAAAAAACTGTGCGGGGTCCAAGCCTATTCTTAAGTGAAATAAAAAAGGTAGTCGATGACGGCCGGGGAGGAGTCGTTGAATGGCAAGAAGTTGATTCAGAAGATTCGAACCCTAATTTAGAAAGTGTCGCCTCGTACCCTTGGCCGCAAAATTTCAATGAAGAAAAGCGCGAGCAATTGCTGCAAGCAAAAGAAATTTTGGAGCGAGCAGCCCAATCCAGCCCGGCTCAGCCAGAATTAACTGCGGAAGAAACAACACTGGTCAATGGCTGGGACGCCGCTATTGAATATCTAGTGAAAGAAATTGAGGCGAATACCAACCCGATTAAAAAAGTTCAGGTGCCGACAAATTTAAACGTAACAAAGACTATTGATTTAATGAAGGATCCGGAGCGATTTGCCAAAGAACTCTTGCGCCCAATGCCCGCAAAGCCATTTGTTCAGACGAAAAGAGGGACCCAGTTTCATCTTTGGGTAGAAAATTTCTACAAGCAATCTGGATTGTGGGATCCATACGATCTACCGGGAGCAGATGCGCAAGATTCACTTGACGAGACTGAGTTAAAGCTGATGCAAGAGAATTTTAAGAACTCATCTTGGGCGCAACTAAAACCGCTTGAAGTTGAGTGGGATTTTGATATTAAAATTGCGAATCGATTTATCAAAGGTCGAGTAGACGCTGTTTTTAAAATTGAAAACAAAATTTTAATAGTCGATTGGAAGACAGGCCAAAAAGAGAACTCTAATCCACTTCAACTCGCTATCTATCGCTTAGCTTGGTTTAATCGTTTTGCCACGGATTTAGCGGACATTTCAGCAGCATTTGTCTACTTGCCCTCGCTAGAGAAAGTTGAGCCAGATTATTTACCTAATTTGGCCGAAATTGAAGAGCTCTTTATTAACGCCTAGGCTTAGCCCCATGCCAGAAAGAAAATTACTACAAGATTTAGCGCTCTCACGAAATGTTATTACCCATGATGAGCGAGCAATGAGTATTGAAGTAACTGACTCATTAACTTTGCCCGTTTGGTCAGGAAATCTTCCTGTTGAGGTAAGCGAAAAGGGCGTAAGCCTAAAATTCTTTCAGTCTCTAGAAACCACTCAAGGTATTGATGTTTTTGTTGGCGAGTTTCGCGGTAAAAAATATTCAATAAAAATTTTAGAAAGTGAATTATCAGAGATTAATGCTTGGAAAAATT
>Ga0208547_1001594_pt1 | contig 12440 bp, 10 predicted proteins | sample DEB08_DNA_5_FD_185501 | JGI IMG/M metagenome (GOLD analysis project Ga0208547, IMG submission 185501) | Aqueous microbial communities from the Delaware River and Bay under freshwater to marine salinity gradient to study organic matter... | ecosystem: Environmental > Aquatic > Marine > Coastal ... | reverse complement strand
CACGTTGATGCGAACCTTGGCTCATACGTTGCGCCACATCCAGATGCGCCCTGTTTTGGCTGCTCCGACGGGCCGAGCGGCCAAGGTGCTTCAAGGCCAGATGAAACGCAGGGCCTACACCCTTCACCGATTGCTCTACCTCACAGTTCGTGATCCCTCCGGTGGTTTTTCGCGCATTCGGCGGCCCAATAAAGGCACATTCCAAGTCTTCATCGTCGACGAAGCCTCCATGCTGGGGGACCTCGGAGAGGCCCGAGAACTCTTTCAAGACTTGTTGCGCTTTGTCGCCCAAGGGGAGGAATGCCGCCTGATACTCGTTGGAGACGAAGCCCAGTTGCCCCCGGTGGGCCAATCCTTTTCGCCGGCTCTCATCCCACGGCATGTTCGCGACCACTATGCATGGCGAATAGGCGGGGCCGCCCTGTTTGAAGTGATGCGTCAAGCTGCGGACTCCCAAATCTTAGCGAACGCCACAGCCATGCGTCAAGGCCTTTTGGCATCCGAAGTGCGGTTTCCTGCCTTGCACGTCGGGGCCGAGGTTCGACGGCTTCGTGATGCCCACGAAGTGTTGGAGGCCCTCGAAACGGCGTACACCTGCGCGGAGCCGGACGCGGTGGTATTGACCCGATCGAACAAGCGGGCCGTCGCCTACAACCGCCAAATTCGATCGCGCCTGCTTTGGCGGGAGGATGTACTCAATGCGGGGGATGTGGTCATGGTAGTCCAGAATAATGAACGGTGGATGGATCCGGAGGACTCGGCGGGTTTTATTGCGAACGGGGATATGTTCGAGGTCCTGAGTTGGCGCAACGAGGAAGAACGCTTTGGCTTGCGCTTTGCGGATGCGAGCCTCCGATGGCTAGACCGGGAGGATGCGCCCAATATCGAGGCCAAAATCGTACTCGATGCGCTCGATTCCGAATCCGCTCGGTTGCCGGAAGCGAGCATGAAAGCGCTCATGCAGGGAGCTCGAGAGGAGGCCCAACATGTCCCCAAGGCGCAGCGTCCCGCTTTTTTGCGCGAGCACCCGTATTTGCAAGCGCTGCAGCTCAAATTTGGATATGCCTTGACGGCCCATAAAGCCCAAGGGGGGCAGTGGCGCGATGTGTTCATCGAATGGCCCTATGTGCCGGACGTCGATGAGGCTGAATTTATCCGTTGGATGTACACAGCCTTTACGCGTGGCCAGGACCGGGTGTATTTGATCGGATTCCCTGACTCTACCTTTGCCGACCCATGAGTTGGCAGCTATTTTTTGACCTGGATCGGACCCTCTGGCACCACGAGGCGAATTGTGCCGATGTGCTCGCTGAATTCTGTTCCGAATTCCCGGAGCTGAAGCACCTCGATCCTGCGCATGTGGCGCAGCGTTACCAAGTCATCAACGACGGGTTGTGGGAGATTATTCAGGAGGCAGGCTATGGGGTGGACTACGTGCGGAACCGCCGTTTTCCGTTCCTGTTGCAAGAACTGGTCCCCGAGCTCCCCACCAAGGAGCGCCGCGAACTCGCAGAGGTTCTAGAGCGGGCCTTCACCCAACGCACTCCCACCCGTGGGGCCACCTATCCAGCTGTGGCGGAAACCCTCCGATTGCTCAAGGAGGCAGGCTATGGCGTGCATGTGCTGACCAACGGCGTAACGAGTTCTCAAGAGCGCAAAATCGCGGCCATGGGCCTAACGGAAGTCGTAGATAGCCTCACCACCTCCGACGCCTCCGCTTCTTACAAACCCGACCGAGGAATTTTCACGTACGCGATGCGCCTGGCGGGTTGTGGGCCGGAAGAGGCTGTGATGATTGGCGATTCACGCCTCCGAGATGTAGGCGGAGGCAAGGCGGCGGGTATGCGGACGCTTTGGTTTGACGCTCCGGATGCGCTGCCTCCCGATGGCGATTCCGAGCCCGACGGCACCTTCCACCACTTCGCAGAACTTCCCGACGCCCTGCGCCGCATTGGGGCTTGAATTGCGCCTTGGTCGCGCCAAGGGCAGGCCTCGGCCTGTATCTTTGCGGGAAAGGCTCAATTTTATGGTGAACGCGACCCCTTACGTTCCTAAAAACAGCATTCGTATCGTCACCGCAGCTTCGCTGTTTGACGGCCACGATGCTAGCATCAACATCATGCGCCGCATCCTGCAATCGAGTGGGGCGGAAGTCATCCACCTCGGACACGACCGCAGTGTGGAGGAAGTGGTGAATACGGCCATTCAAGAGGATGCCAACGCCATTGCCATGACCTCCTACCAGGGCGGGCACATGGAATACTTCCGATACATGTACGACCTGCTCCAGGAAAAAGGAGCGGGCCACATCCGCATATTCGGCGGCGGCGGCGGAACCATCCTGCCCTCCGAAATCGCCGAACTCCAAGACTACGGCATCGCCCGAATCTACCACCCGGACGACGGCCGATCCATGGGCCTCCAAGGCATGATCAATGACTTGCTGGAAAAATGCGACTTCCCCGTGGGCGACCAGACGGAAGGCGCCGTGGAGGGAGCCTTGAAGGGCGAAGCGAGGCATTTGGCCCGTTTGATTTCCTGTGCGGAAAATTTCCCCGATCACTACGAAAACCTCCTTCCCAAGTTGGAAAAGGGTATGCCCAAGGGGGGCAAGACCCCGGTGCTCGGCATCACAGGCACAGGTGGCGCAGGCAAGAGCTCCTTGGTGGACGAATTGGTACGCCGATTCCTTTTGGCGCACCCCGGCAAGCGCCTGGGTATCATTTCGGTCGATCCATCCAAGCGTAAAACGGGCGGCGCGCTGCTCGGCGACCGCATTCGAATGAACGCCATCCAGCACGGAGACATCTACATGCGCTCCTTGGCGACCCGTCAAAGCAATTTGGCCCTCAGCAAGCATGTCGCAGAAGCCCTTCGCATTCTGCAAGCAGCCGCCTTTGACCTCATTATTTTGGAGACGTCAGGCATCGGGCAATCCGATACCGAAATTCTCGACCACAGCGACGTTTCGCTTTACGTGATGACGCCGGAATACGGTGCAGCGACTCAGCTCGAAAAGATTGACATGTTGGACTTTGCGGACCTAATCGCCTTGAACAAGTTTGACAAGCGCGGGGCTTTGGATGCTCTCCGGGATGTGAAGAAGCAGGTGCAGCGCAACCACAACCGTTGGGACGATGCCGTGGAGGACATGCCGGTGTTTGGCACCATGGCCTCTCAATTCAATGATCCGGGTACCAACCGCCTCTTTGCCGCGGTGATGCAGGCTTTGGTGGAAAAAGCGGGTGCAAGCGAATTGGCGACCAACACTTCGGATGAAGGGGCGCAGAGTGAGAAGATTTACATCATTCCTCCGGCCCGAACGCGCTACCTCAGCGAAATCTCGGAAGGAATTCGGGGCTACAACGACTGGGTGCTTCAGCAATCCAACGTGGCCGAGGCACTCTACCAACTGCAAGGGTCCATGCACGCGCTTTCCGCCACCGATTTGGACGACAAAGACCGCCTGATCAAAGGCCTGCAGGAGGCCTTCGAGAAGAAGAAACGCGATTTGGACCCTTACAACTGGGATTTGATCCAAGGCTGGGATGCCCTGCGCGATCGCTACAAGGCGGACGAATACATCTACCAAGTGCGCGGCAAGGACATCAAAGTCCCCACGCATTCCCTGTCCCTAAGCGGCAAAAAGATTCCAAAGGTGTCCACGCCGCGCTACCGCAGCTGGGGCGACCAACTTCGTTGGCTCTTGCAGGAAAATGTTCCCGGAGACTTTCCCTACACGGCGGGGATTTATCCGTTCAAACGCACGGCAGAGGATCCCACCCGCATGTTTGCCGGAGAGGGAGGTCCCGAGCGCACCAACAAGCGCTTCCACTATGTTTCGTTAGGCATGCCAGCCAAGCGTTTGAGCACAGCCTTTGATTCGGTCACGCTGTACGGGCACGACCCCGGTCGTCGTCCGGACATCTACGGCAAGATTGGCAATGCGGGCGTCAGCATCTGCTGCTTGGACGATGCCAAAAAGCTCTACAGCGGGTTTGACCTCTGCGATCCCACGACTTCGGTTTCCATGACCATCAACGGTCCGGCGCCCATGCTGCTCGGCTTCTTTTTGAATGCCGCCGTGGATCAGCAATGTGAGAAATACATCACCGCAAACGGCCTAGAAGCGAAGGTGGAGGCCGTCAAAAAGGCCAAGTACGACAACCAAGGTTTGCCCCGCCCGGCCTACCAAGGCGGGCTTCCGGAAGGCAACAATGGCCTCGGTTTGATGCTTTTGGGCGTCACGGGCGATGAAGTCCTGCCTGCGGAGGTCTACGCGAAGATCAAGGCGGAGGCATTGAGTACGACGCGCGGAACGGTCCAAGCGGACATTCTCAAGGAAGACCAGGCGCAAAATACCTGCATTTTCTCGACGGAGTACGCCCTGCGCTTGATGGGTGACGTGCAGGCCTACTTCATCGATCAGAAGGTTCGAAACTTCTATTCTGTGTCCATTTCCGGTTACCACATTGCTGAGGCAGGTGCCAACCCCATCACGCAATTGGCCTTCACCTTAGCCAATGGCTTCACCTATGTGGAGTACTATTTGAGCCGAGGCATGGACATTAATGCATTCGGTCCCAACCTGAGCTTCTTCTTCTCAAATGGCATCGATCCGGAATATGCCGTGATCGGCCGTGTGGCCCGCCGCGTTTGGGCCAAGGCCCTGAAGACCAAGTACGGTGCGGATCCTCGTGCCCAAATGTTGAAGTACCACATCCAGACTTCGGGCCGATCCTTGCATGCCCAGGAGATTGACTTCAATGACATTCGGACCACCTTGCAGGCGCTGTATGCTATCTACGACAACTGCAACTCGCTGCATACCAATGCCTATGACGAAGCCATCACGACACCCACCGAGGAGTCGGTTCGCCGAGCTATGGCCATCCAGTTGATCATCAACAAGGAATTGGGTCTCGCGAAGAATGAAAACCCGCTCCAAGGCTCCTTCATTATTGAGGAGCTCACCGAGCTCGTCGAAGACGCGGTGATGGTGGAATTTGACCGCATCACGGAGCGCGGCGGCGTCCTCGGCGCCATGGAAACGATGTACCAGCGCGGCAAGATTCAAGAGGAGTCCATGCATTATGAGATGCTCAAACACACGGGGGAATACCCCATTATCGGTGTGAATACCTTCTTGAGCTCCAAAGGATCGCCCACCCTGATTCCGGGCGAGGTCATTCGTGCGACAGAAGCGGAAAAAGAGGACCAAATCGCCACGGTAAATGCTTTGCAGCAGGCGTCGGGGGACAAGTCCTCGGCGGCCTTGGCGGCCATTCAGATTGCGGCCCTTTCCGGCGGCAACGTCTTCGAGGCGATTATGGACGGGGCCAAGGTTTGCTCTTTGGGTCAAATGACCGAAGCGATGTTTGCGGTGGGCGGTCAGTACCGCCGAAACATGTAAACGCTAAGGCTGCTCCATTCGCTCCCAGATATAGGGCACATCTTGGTTGAGAAGGTCCGCCTTTAGGAGGACCCAGCGACCCTGTTTTTTTTGATAGGTGAGGGTGCCTACGTTGCTATCATTCCGGTATAAATAGATGCGCTCTTTGGCCGTTTTTTGGGCCAAATAGTAGCTCGCAATACTGATATTGCCCTTAGGCGGCTGCACCATGGTGAGCAAGTGCTCTTGGCCCACTTTGAGCTTCCAAATGGCGTCCACCACCAAAGGGTACTGGGGGGCCATCACGGGGTGGTAGAGCGGGCCAGCAGGGAGCGAAAGGCGTTCATTGGGGTACAAACCCAACTCCCCTTCATAGACTTCCATGAGGCCGTCTGTAAAGTTGGCTGCATACGACGGGCTGGACGTGCTCACGAGCTGATAGCGTTGAATATGGCCTTCTTTTGGGGAGAAAAACACGATGTGTGTTAAAAGCGTCCCTCGATCTCCCAGGGTCAAGTTTTGTTGAAATTGCCCCGTGGAAATAGCCCCTGGATAAGAAAGGATTTGCAACGATTCGCGTTGCACCAATTGGGCATTGTTGGCAAACTGATAACTGCCCGAATTCACCCAGCGCGGTTGGCAACTGATGGCCAACACTGCGGCGGCTCCCAAAAGGCATTTGTGGATAACTCCCATGGTGGAAAGTTCGGCAATTCTGTGCGGGCTAGGTACCTTTAAGGCATGAAAATTATTTCCTGGAATGTGAATGGAATTCGGGCGGCTGCGACCAAGGGCCTCCTGGATCAATTGGCCGCATGGGATGCGGATGTCGTGTGTTTTCAAGAGACGAAGGCCACCGAAGAACAAGTGGCAGAAGTCCTTTTTGGCGCGGGCTACCACGTGTATGCGCACTCGGCTGAAAAGAAGGGCTACAGCGGTACCGCATTAATTTCGAAAGAAGCTCCACTGAGCGTTAAAGTGGGGGTAGGCCTGCCCGAACATGACGGAGAAGGTCGCCTTATTGTGGCCGAATTTCCCCATTTCTACGTGGCTACGGCGTATGTCCCCAATTCCAAGGGCGACTTGAGCCGAATTCCCAACCGCCAAGCGTGGGACCGCGATATCGCCAACTTGCTTGCCAACTACGATGAAAAGAAACCCATTGTCTATTGTGGCGATCTGAATGTGGCCCATCAGGAAATAGACCTTTCTAATCCCAAGTCCAACTACAACAAGACCCCCGGTTATACTCAAGCGGAAATTGACGGTATGGATTACCTGTTGAGCAAGGGATTTGTGGATTCATGGCGCGCCCAACACCCCGAGGAGGTGAAGTTTTCATGGTGGAGCATGCGCTCGGGAGCGCGGGCGAAGAACATCGGATGGCGATTGGACTACCATGTGGTATCGGAGCGCCTGATGCCTCGTGTGACCCGCACGGACATCTTGACGGAAGAGTATGGCAGCGACCACTGTCCGGTGCTGATTGAGCTAGAGGGCTAGAGGGCTAGCGAAAACAGGTTAAAAGGTGAAGCGTTGAGTCGTAAACGGCCGATCACGCTGCGCTCATATTGGGGTGATTAAGAGGTTTACCCCAGAACGAGGAAACCAACGAACGAGCACGGCGTGAAGTGTCCCTTGATTCTTTCACCCTAAAACACGAAAACCCTTTTCCTTTTTTCGGTATAACCAAAGGTGCTTTTTCCTATCTTTGCACCCCTAATTTCATAAACTATGAATCAGTACGAAACCGTTTTCATTCTAAATCCCGTCTTGTCTGAAGAGCAGACAAGGGAAGCGGTTGATAAGTACACCGGCTACCTACAATCGAATGGTGCCGAGCTTATCAACGTCGAAAAGTGGGGCCTCCGCAAGTTGGCATACCCCATCGACAAAAAGAAGAGTGGGTTCTATAACCTCCTCGAGTTCAAAGCTCCAGCTCCCGTCATTGCTACCCTCGAGGTAGAAATGAAGCGTGACGAGCGCATCTTGCGCTTCCTCACCGTGACCCTGGACAAACACGGCGTTGAGTATGCTGCCAAGCGTCGCGCCAAAGTCAAAAACGCTTAATCCTACACAGAAATGAGCACTTTGGAATCCAACGCTGGCAATCAATCAGAGATCCGCTATCTCCAGCCGATCGCTATTGACGCTACCAACACCAAGAAGTATTGCCGCTTCAAGAAATACGGCATTAAGCACATCGACCACAAGGATCCTGATTTCTTGTTGCGTTTTGTGAATGAGCAAGGCAAAATTTTGCCCCGCCGCCTCACGGGTACCTCTTTGAAGTACCAGCGCAAATTGGCGCAAGCCATCAAGCGCGCACGTCACTTGGGACTCATGCCTTACGTAGCCGACAACCTTAAATAATCAGCGCCATGGAAGTTATCTTGAAATCTGACGTTGAAAACCTTGGCTACAAGGACGATATGGTCACCGTTAAGAACGGTTATGGCCTCAACTACTTGATCCCAAAGGGGTTTGCTATTTTGGCGACGCCTTCGGCAAAGAAAATGTTGGCGGAAGACCTCCGTCAGCGTGCCCACAAAGAGGCGAAGATGGTCGAAGCTGCCAACAAGACAGCGGAGGCCTTGCATCGCGTCGAGTTGAAGCTCACAGCCAAAGCTGGCAAGGGTGGAAAACTATTCGGAGCCGTGACCAATGCCAACGTGGCAGAGGAATTGGCGACGATGGGTCACGTGGTAGATAAGAAGTTCATCCAAATTGCGGGTGGAACCATCAAAGCTGCTGGCAAGTACACAGCGAAGGTTCGTTTGCACCGCGAGGTCGTGGTTGACTTCCACTTTGAAGTGATCGGCGACGAGAATTAATTTCTCCCTGCAACAATAAAGAAAACCCCGTCCTTCCGACGGGGTTTTTTACTTTTAGGAAATGAAGGAACGTGGTCCCAGAACAGCGATCAACTATTTGGCCTTAGGGCTTGGTGCCCTGGTAGCGGTTTTGCCGGCCGTAAGTCTTTTTTCAAAGCTCGGGGACCCCGGTCATTGGCCGGTGCATCTGGGCTTTGCGGGCCTGGGAATTGCCTTGCTGCTCAAGGCGTGGTCCAGCCCTTCGTCGGCATCCTACCCGCTTGCCTGGCCCGTCCTGTTGTGGCTAGGCTTGGCGCTTTGGGCCTGGCTCGCCCCGTGGATGACGGACCTCTACTCGATGGCCGAATGGAAGTACAGCGCAGGCCGCCTCGCCGGTTATGGGGGATTTCTACTCTTAGGGGGGCTGTGGGCCCAAGGTCGTTCTTCGGATCAAAGTGCGTTCACCACCTTCATTCTTGGATTTGGCGCCATGCTGAGCCTGCATTATGTCTTCACCTTTTTAGCCCAAGGCGCGGAAGCGCTGGAGGATCCTTATCTCGTGCCCGGTTTGATGGGCCACAAGAATTTTACGGTGAGTGCGATTGCGCTGACCTTGCCCATCGTGGTGCTCGGTCGCGCCCGTCAGCAATGGCCTTCGTGGTTGGCGGATGCAGCCCTTTGGCTGGGCGTTCTGGCGGTCCTTTTGGCGCAGACGCGTAGCATCTGGCTCGGGGGCGCCCTGGCCCTTGGGGTGGGGATTGCGCTAGGATGGCGGCCCGCTAAGAATGTCCGCTATGCCCTCCTGGGCGCCCTGGCCCTGGCCGGTTTACTGGCGATGTCGGGCCCCGTTCAAAAGCGATTGATGGATCCAGCCAATTTGCAGATTCGTCAGATTTTCTGGGACCATTCCTTCCAAATGACCGACGAACATCCCCTTGCGGGCGTGGGTCCGGGTCAATGGCGCATCCACTTCCCAAAATATGGCTTGGAGGGCATGAATCCGAGTGTTGCCGAAGGAGTCACCTCGGAAGTACGCCCACATAACGACTTTATTTGGGTGCTCTCCGAGCTGGGCTATGTAGGCCTTGCCCTCTTTCTCGCGTTCTTCCTCACCGTGGCCGCATATGCTGTCCGGGCCTACCGCCAAGACAAGACCGATCTCGCTCATGCTGCCTGGATGGCCATCTTGGTGCTCACGGTGGTGTATGCCCTGTTTGAATTCCCTTTGGAGCGCGCAGCCTTCTGGGTGCCTTTTATGGGTCTGGTAGGGTGGCACAGCCGCGGGGGCATTTCGATTCCGAAAAGGATCTACCTCGGCATAGCGGTGGTCCTGCTTGGGCTATCGGGCCGCATTTCGTGGCAAGCCATTCAAGCAGATAAAGCCAATCAAATTGTTTTGGAGCAAAATAGTCGAAAGGATGCGCGCGGCATCGTGCAATCGGCCACGGAAGCGGTGTCGAGCTGGAATGAATTGGATCGATTTAGCAATCCATTGATCTACTTTGCGGGAATGGGAAGTCTATTTGGAGAGGCGCAGGCCATGGGCCCAAATCCCACGTTTACTGCCACCAATTTCAGACAAGCGGAGGCCTACTTCAATGAAGCCTTGACCGTGCATCCCTACCACGTAGTTACCCTCTACCAGAAGGCCAATCTGCACCGCTACCGGCGGGAATTTGCGCAGGCTCAATCGACTTATGAGCAGTTGCTGGCCATTTCGCCCCGCCATCCGGGGGGGCAGATGCACTATGCCGCCACCCTCAACGCTACCGGGCAGTACGAAGCGGCAGCGCGCGTGCTGATTGCGGCATTCTTGACCCCCGAATACTACAGCAACCCGGACTATCAACGCGCGGTGGTCGAAGCCCTTCGGGGGATGCCGCCTACCACCAAACACCAGGGGCTTCAGCGCTTTATTTCGATGCGCGACACCTTCCATGATCCGGCCTTGTTTGATGCATTTCAAGCGTTTAAACTCGAGCGCTGGAAGCAAGTGCAAGCAGACTAGGGGCTACCTTTGACTTATGGCACACATTGATCACCCTTTGAAGCATCATCCGCATGACGAGTCTCGTTTTCATGCGAGTCCATCGGGGTGGTTCGGGCGATTTCAGATTTACATTACAGAATTTGTTTACGGCGGGATTGATGGGGCGGTGACGACGTTTGCAGTTGTGGCTGGTGCCGCGGGTGCTGGCTTGGAAACCACCACAACCCTGATCCTAGGATTTGCCAACCTGATTGCCGACGGCTTCTCGATGGCGGTGGGCGCCTACCTGTCTTCCAAGACCGATGAGGAAACCTACGACCGCGCACTGGCCCAAGAGTATTGGGAAGTCGATCACCTCCCGGATGTTGAGCGCGAAGAAATCCGCGAGATCTACGCCGCCAAAGGATTCGAAGGAGAACTCCTTGAACAAGTGGTCGAAGTCATTTGTGCCGACAAGGACCGTTGGGTCGATGAAATGATGAAGTCGGAGCTCGAGCTCTTTCCGGAGGAGAAGAAGCCGTTGACCACTGCCTGGATGACCTTCCTTAGTTTTAATCTCGTTGGTTTCGTCCCCTTGGCGGTATACGTCTTCCATTATATGCCGTGGATGAATTCGTTCAGCAACGAAAAGCTCTTCACGTGGTCTGCCATTCTGACGGGCTTAGCCTTTGTGGGCATCGGAGTATTGAAAGCCCGCGTCAATAACCGTTCACTGTGGCGGAGCGTCGCCGAAACCGTCCTTTTGGGTGCCTTGGCCGCCGTCTTGGCTTATGCGGCTGGAGACCTCCTTGAAAAATGGTTAAGCTAAACGGTCATGTGGACTGAAAAACAAAAAACATGGGGCGCCATGGGGTTGCTCATTCTCCTGCATGCGGTGGGCTTCATCAGCTGGCACACGAGCTGGGCGAGCTGGGTATCCTTGCTCACGCCCATTCACTTGCTCATTTCATTTTGGCTGCTCGTGTGGTTTGCGGGTGGGGGCCAAACCTTGAAGTTCCGCCTCCTGATGGTGTACCTCTTGGGCTTGGGTGTCGAAATTCTTGGAGTCCACACAGGGTATCCCTTCGGAACCTACGTCTACTTGGAGGGCCTCGGACCGGCCATCTGGGATACACCATGGATGATTGGCGTCAATTGGGCCATGTTGAGTCTCGCGGCGGGCCAATGGGTCTATGGGTATGTGGCCGAATTACCGCGTTGGCAACGCCATCTCATCGCAGCAAGCCTTCTTGTGCTCCTCGACTTCCTCTTTGAACCTGTCGCTCCGAGCCTTCGACTGTGGCTTTTCGCGGGCACCGCAGGATGGATGAATTACCTCGGCTGGTTTGTGACGGCATGGGGTATGCAGGCCGTGCTCGGCGACACCGTCGAGCGTCCTAACGCCCTTGCGGGCGTGCTGCTCCTATGCCAGGCGATTTTCTTCGCGGGATTCCACCTTTGGCCTGTGGCCTAATTCCTTGTGGCGTAGATTTGACCTATGGATGCGACTCCCTACATCGTTTCGGCTAGAAAGTACCGCCCCAAAGACTTTGAGGCGGTGGTTGGCCAAAGCCATGTCACGGAGACTTTAGAGCATGAGGTCGCGAGTGGACACCTCGCCCAAGCTCTTTTGTTTACGGGGCCTCGGGGGGTTGGAAAAACGACGTGCGCGCGGATTTTGGCCCGGCGCATTAACGAAGTGCATACGGGTCCTGATCAGGACTACAGCCTGAATATTTTTGAGTTGGATGCCGCCTCCAACAACTCGGTCGATGACATCCGTCAGCTCATAGATCAGGTGCGCTTTGCCCCGCAAGTAGGTCGGTTCAAAGTCTACATCATCGATGAGGTACATATGCTTTCGCAAGCGGCGTTCAATGCCTTCTTGAAGACCTTGGAAGAGCCGCCCGCGCATGCGATTTTTATCTTGGCGACGACCGAGAAGCACAAGGTGCTCCCAACGATTCTTTCGCGCTGCCAAATTTTTGACTTCAAGCGCATTGGACTCCAGGATATTGCCCACCATTTGCGTTTTGTCGCAGATAAGGAGGGCATTCAAGCCGAAGAAGAGGCCTTGCATGCCATCGCGGAGAAAGCGGATGGGGCCTTGCGTGATTCCTTGTCTATTTTCGACCGGGTCACTGCCTTTGCCCAAGGGGGAGTGATGACCTATGAGATGGTCCGAGAGAATCTCCAACTCCTGGACCATTCTGTCTATTTCCTCAGCGTTCAACATATGTTGGCCGGGGACTCAACGGCCCTAATG
>Ga0208547_1001591_pt1 | contig 12449 bp, 10 predicted proteins | sample DEB08_DNA_5_FD_185501 | JGI IMG/M metagenome (GOLD analysis project Ga0208547, IMG submission 185501) | Aqueous microbial communities from the Delaware River and Bay under freshwater to marine salinity gradient to study organic matter... | ecosystem: Environmental > Aquatic > Marine > Coastal ... | reverse complement strand
TCGCGGCATTCCGGTAGGGAAGCATAAAAAAACTGGTGTTTCAGCCCTTGAAACCATTATGACCACACTTCACGCCGGTGGTAAGTTTGGTGGAGGAGGATATAAGGTTTCTGGAGGACTTCACGGTGTAGGTGCTTCTGTGGTGAATGCCCTGTCTACAGAAACTAAGGTGTTCGTGCATCAGGATGGAAATATTCATTCACAAGAATATGCCCGAGGAAAGAAGAAGTTTAATGTGAAAAAGGTAGGTAAGACAAAGCATCGTGGAACCGTTGTGATGTTCCAGCCAGACCCTGAGATTTTCAGTGAAATTAAATTCAACTGGAAGCGGATTTTGAACCACTATCGAAACCAAGCCTTCTTGGTGAAGGGGATGCGCGTAACATTGATTGATGCTCGCGAGTACGCTGACAAAATTGATTTAGAAAATGTCTACTACCTAAAAGATGAACAGCTACAAACCATAAACACCACCTTCTATTTCGAAGGAGGTCTACAGTCTATGGTGAAGTATTTGAATGATACACAGCGGATCATTCAGGAAAAGATGTTCTACGTAGAGAAAGAAATTGATGATATTCAGGTGGAGATTGCACTGCAATATGTTGATGATATTTCTCCTCGGATTGTTTCTTTTGCAAACAATATTAGTACCCCGGAGGGAGGTATGCACGTTACCGGATTTAAATCTGCCCTTACTCGTCTTCTCAATAGTTACAACAAGAAGAATAAGATTCTGAGTGAGAAAGACGGAAACTTCACCGGAGATGATGCGCTTGAAGGAATCACGGTGATTATCTCTGCGAAGATGCCAGAAATTCAATTTGAAGGTCAGACCAAGACAAAACTTGGTACTCCTGAGGCGCGTGGTGCGGTGGAAACTATTTTTAGTGAAGCCTTCTCAGATTTCTTGGAAGAAAATCCAAAAGAAGCGAAAGCAATTCTTAACAAGATTGTGCTTGCGCTTCGTGCTCGAAAGGCTGCAAAAGCAGCTAAAGATTCCATCTTGCGAAAGGGGGCTCTTGAAGGATTCACGCTTCCTGGAAAGCTGGCTGATTGTCAGAGTAAGAAAGCAGAGAACTCAGAAATTTTCATTGTAGAGGGAGACTCTGCTGGTGGTTCTGCTAAGCAGGGACGTGATCGTAAGACCCAGGCTATTTTGCCGCTGCGAGGTAAGATTTTGAACGTAGAACGTGCACGTCTTGATCGTATGATTGCTAACAATGAAATCAAGAGTATGGTTATTGCCTTCGGAACCTCTATTGGTGAAACCTTTGATATTGAAAAGCTGCGTTACAGTAAGATTATTATTGCAACCGATGCCGACGTCGATGGTTCACACATTCGTGTACTCCTTCTAACTTTGTTCTACCGATACTTTAAACCATTGATTGAAGCTGGAAATATTTATATTGCACAGCCACCGCTCTATAAGGTGCAGCATGGTAAGAAGGCGGCATATGCTTTCACAGACGATGAAAAGGTCGCTATTCTTAAAGACTTTGGTGTGGTTGAAACAGAGGTGGAAGAAGTTGAAGACGGAGAAGAGGAGGAAGAAACCAAGAAAAAGACCAAGAAGGTTAAGGTTCAGCGATACAAGGGTCTTGGTGAAATGAATCCTGAGGAGCTATGGGAAACAACCATGGATCCTGCTAATCGTATTCTGAAGCAGGTTACCGTTGACGACGCTCAAGAAGCAGATCGTGCTTTCGATGTCTTAATGGGAACTGATGTAGCAGCTCGAAAGAACTTCATCCAAACTCACGCCAAGATGGCACAGTTGGATATCTAAAGTCGCTGCTGAATTAAATCAGTAAGCTCTTCTACGTGAGTCAGTTTGTCTGCTGCAATTCGTTGCCAGACAGCTAATTCATCCTGATCTTCTACTTGAGGTAGGTAAAAATTTTCAATACGCCACAAGCTTTTTTGTTCTTGGACGAGTTGGTTCATGAGGTTGTAGAGACTGTCTTCGTACATGCAGTTATTCTAGCATGAGAGAAGCTTAGTTTTTGATTGTGCTGATGATAGCTTCGACAGAGATAGCATCTTGGGTTGTGTTTTCGTCGCGACCCTCCATGGTGAACTTTTCTGATTCTTGTTCTTTGTCGCCAATGACAATCCAGAACGGAGTCTTGGCTTTTTTAACATTTCTCATACGTTTTCCGAGACTGTCGCTGGCTGAAAGTAATTCAGTGCGTACGCCATGTTTCTTAAGTTCATCTCGTACGCTTTGTGCATATTCATCATGCGCGTCACTAACAGGTAGGATTGCAATTTGAATTGGTGATAGCCATACAGGAAAGGCTCCGGCAAAGTGTTCAATGATTACAGACATGAATCGTTCTAATGATCCTGCGATTGCACGGTGAATCATGACGGGAACCTCTTTACCACCTTCACTGGTGGTGTATTCAAGTTCAAAGCGTCTTGGCATGTTGAAGTCTAGCTGTGCGGTGGCAAGCTGCCATTCACGTCCAATGGCGTCCTTGAACATGAAGTCTAGCTTCGGACCATAGAAAGCCGCTTCACCTTCAACCTTCTTCCAGTTAAGACCCGCTTCATCTGCAACTTCTGCCAGTACAGTTTCCGCTTCATCCCAAAGCTTTGGATCTCCCAGATATTTCGCTGGTTCTTGTGGGTCCCGGCTAGAAAGTGATACCCAACATGTTTCTTCATTCCACATGTCTAGCGATGAATAGAATTCACGAATCACGTGAATGATATTGTTAATTTCTTGTTTCATCTGGTCTGGGCGGCAGAATACGTGACCATCGTCTTGAGTGATACTGCGAACGCGTGAGAGTCCCAGGAGTTCTCCAGCTTGTTCATCTCGATACACCATGGTGGATTCCATGTAGCGAACAGGGAGGTCACGATAGCTGCGTGGCTGAGACGCATAGATCTGGGTGTGGTGCGGACAGTTCATGGGTTTCATCACAAACTCAGTGCCTGATTTTCCTTTGACCTTAAAGAGTTCATCGCCGAACTTTTCCCAGTGTCCAGAGGTTTCGTACAGATCTTTCTTAGTGATGTGTGGGATGGTTACTCGTTCATATCCTAGATCCTTTTGAATGTTTTGGATTTTCTCAATGATGAGATCTCGCATGAGAGATCCTTTTGGAGTGAAGAGAGGAAGACCGGGTCCAACAAGATCTGAGAAAGTGAAGAGATCAAGTTCTTTGCCAAGTTTGCGGTGATCGCGCTTCTTGGCTTCTTCTCGCTGCTCAAGATATGCATCAAGGTCTTCTTTGGATGCGAACGCAAGTCCATAGATGCGAGTAAGCATTGGTCGAGTTTCATCACCGCGCCAATACGCACCAGCAAGTTTATCAAGCTTGAACATGTCTCCTGAAACTTCTTTGGCCATGTCGGTCACATGTCCGCCGCGACACAGATCGGTGAAGTCCCCAGAGGTGTAGAAGGTGATGGTCTCACCACTCTCGATAATGTCTTCAATGATTTCCAGCTTATATGGATTTCCAGCATAGAATTCTTTGGCTTCTTCCGCAGTTTTTTCTTCAGGAGAAAACTCATGCCATGAAGATAATTTTTTCCTCATAGCCTTTTGAATTTTTTTCAGATCTTCGTCGGTTACTTTTTCGTCACCAAAATCAAAGTCGTAATAGAATCCGTTGTCGACAGGGGGGCCGAGCGTGGGTTTTGCGTTGGGATACAGCTCTAGCACGGCTGATGCCAGAAGGTGAGCAAGGGAATGCCGAACGGCATACAGATGGTCTACTTTTTCTTCCATACGCAAAATAATTAACTAACTATAGAAATGTATCAAAAAACCTTTATTTTTCCTAGTTTTTATGGCACGTTTTAAAAAATAAAACATCATGATCGAAGAAAAAATTAATGCAATTATGAATGCTTTTCGAATTGCAAAGTATTCATTTGGAGTGCGGGCGGTTTGGGACAGTTTTGTCTTGGATGGTAAGCGTCAGGAGTGTGTCTTGGTTTACATCGTGTATGAAAGACATGTGTTTGGCATGATTAAGGCGGTAAGTGGAGAAAAGAGAATGTTGCTGCAGATCAGCCATGTCAGCACGGCTGTGCACGAAGATTATCGGTACATCGATCCGCAAAGTGTCGTAGATCAATTTGTACGAAAGATCTTGATAGGTCAGAGGGTCTTAACTATAGATATGATTCAAGACGGTTGGCGACTGTCGCATAATTACACGTTAAAAACAGAAATCACCTTGATGGCAGAGCGTCTGCGGAGGGCAGGATTTCCTTTTGCTGTTAGAGCCACCAGTGAAACTGAGGTTATTCTGCAAGATAGAGACAATCCGTTGTTTGGTGGAATGTGGTGTTTCAATAAACATGTTGGGGTTATCTTCGGTGAAGTGAATGGAGTACGATCATTTGCACCGATTTCTGGCACTCAAAAGCTTTTATATGACTATCATGCGGGCGGCAAGCAATGCATGCCACCGAAGCAAGCATTTAAAATGGGGGAATACCTCGTCTTATCATCGATTGGCGGAGGCAAGCTTGAGTTTTGCGCTCGAGGTGTACTCGAGAAATATGACTTGTTTGCTTCAGAGGACGTGCTAATTGAACAAATAGTACCTCCGGGAGAAGGGGGTCTCTATGCTTCAGCTGTTCAGTATCTAATGGGTGACATATCACTTGAACAAGTGATTGCAAACCTATAGTAACAAGCGCCTCTTAGAGGCGCTTTTTTATTGCAGCAATTTTACCTTGTCACAAATGTATCCTTTTTCTCCGTTGCGACTAGAGACTTTTGCTTTGACCACTACGCACGTATCAGGCTCTAGGAGCTCATGAAATTCTTTGTAGGTTTTAGGGAATACCACCATTTCTAGCGAACCGGTGTGATCACTTAAAGTGAGAAAAGCCATCCGTTCTTGTTTTTTAGTGAGGATGGTTTTTGACTCACTAATGATGGCGCCAAAGATAATATTCTGATCAGTTTTTGATTGTTCGGTAATTTTTTTAATCGTGACACCGCTCTGGGCAAGTTTGTCTTTGTATTTATTCAGTGGATGACCAGAAACATACAAGCCAAGAAGTTCTTTTTCGCTGGCAAGTTTTTTGTCTCCATCCATAGGGTCTGCTGGTTCCAGGGTGAGTTTTGCCTGAGGTGCATTGTCGAGACCTCCAAACAAAGAAATTTGATCTTCATTCTGCATGCGGAATGAGCGGTTGAACGATAGAAGGTTTTCAATATTCGTCAGAAGCTCGTTTCGGTGTGGGTGTAGGGAATCAAGGGCGCCACAAAGGATGAGTGCTTCAAGTGATTTACGATTAAGGTTTCGGTGCTGGACGCGCTCAAGGAGGTTTTCAATGGATTTAAATTTGCCGTTATTTTTCCGTTCTTTGATAATCACTTTTCCAATCTCTTCTCCAAAGTTTTTGATATTGCGAAGACCGAAGCGGATACGGTGGGTGACAATTTTTTCATCAGGTGTTTTGTAATACAGACCTTTTGATTGTTCTGGCACAGTGTCTTTGTCGATATCGTCTGGATCTGCAACTACTACAGTGAAGTCTGAAAAAGATTCATTAACATCTGGCGGCATGATCTCCATTCCCATGCGACGACATTCGTTAATCACTTCGGCTACTTTTTCAATATCACCAGATTCAGCGGTCATGATGGCACTCATGTATTCCTGAGGGTAGTTAGCCTTCATGTATGCTGTTCGATAAGCAAGCTGCCCATAACTGGCGGCGTGGGCTTTGTTGAATCCATAGGCGGCGAAAGGTTCGATAAGTGCCCAGAGTTCTTTAATTTTATGGTCACTCATGCCGTGCTCACGGAGTCCAGCGACAAGTTTCTTCTTTTGCTCTTCCATGAGCTCTGGAATTTTTTTACCCATCGCTTTTCGGAGCTTGTCGGCTTCAAGCCAAGAGTACCCAGCTAGATTAATGGCGATAAGCATGACGTCGTCCTGGTAGGTGATCACACCATATGACTGATCCAGAATATCTTTCATGCGTGGGTCAAGATATTTTACGAGTTGCGGATTGTGCTTACGTCGAATATACTCGGGGATCATTTCAAGTGGCCCTGGGCGATAGAGCGCCACCATGGCGTTGATGTCCGTGATGGTACTTGGCTTCAGGTCCATAAGATACTTGGTCATTCCGCCACCAGAGAGTTGGAATACTCCCATTGTTTCACCGCGAGCGAGCATGGCGAACGTTCTTTGGTCGGTTTGCGGAATGGCTTCAACATCAATTGAGACGCCGCGAATTTTTCGTACGCGCCTAATGGCATCGGCTAAGATGGCCAGATTTCGAATTCCTAGGAAATCAAACTTAATGAGTCCCGCGTCTTCGACGGCATGCATGTCGTACTGGGTAATAATCTTACCTCCTTTGGGATCAAGTTGGATTGGGGTGTAATCATCACAAGTGGTGGGGGAGATCACGACTCCAGCGGCGTGTACGGAAATGTGGCGGGCACACCCTTCGATCTTTTTTGCCATATCGATAATTTCTCGCGTTGGTCGATCTTCATCATAGAGCTCTTTGAGTTCGGGAGATTCATTAAGTGCTCGTTCGAGGGTCATGGGGAACCCTTGAGCGCCGGGAGGAATGAGTTTGGAAATTTTGTCGCCGGTGTCATAGGGGTATCCTAACGCTCGCGCCACATCACGAACTGCTCCACGGGCTAGCATCTTACCGAAGGTTCCAATTTGTGCCACGGCATCGTGTCCGTATTTTTCTCGAGCATAGTCAATTACTTCGTCACGACGATCATCGGCGAAGTCCATATCAATATCTGGCGCGGTTGGTCGTTCTTTGTTTAGGAAACGAGTGAAGGGGAGTTTCAGTGCAAGAGGATCAACGTTGGTGATACCAAGGAGGTACGTAACAATTGAACCCGCCACTGATCCACGAATATTTGTGAGAATCTCATTTTCGCGTGCGAAATCAAGGAGGTCGGCAACAATAAGCATGTATACCGGGAACCCTTTGTATTCAATCACATCAAGTTCAAAATCGATACGATCTTTGATGGTGTCGTTCATTTCACTATAGCGCCACGGCACTCCTTCATATACACGCTTCCTAAGGACCGAAGCATGGGTTTCTCCTTCTTCAACTTCAAACTTAGGGAAATTCCAGTTTCCAAGATCAAGCTCAATATCAACCATGTCTGCAACCAACTGCGTATTAGCAGCAACTCCTTCATAATCTTTGAATACCTGGTGAGCCTCGTCTGGTGATAGGAGATGGTAGTCTCCGTCTAATTTAAAGTTTTTGTTATTGGTATTGATGGCAAGGAGGGTGTCGTGAGCTTCACTATCGTCAGAATGAAGATAGTGCGAATCCCAGGTTCCGACGACTGGGCGATCAAATTCTTTTGCGATGGCAAAGATTTCGGGCACCAGGGGTCCGTACCATTCCACTTCATCGTGTTTCATGAATTCAATGAACACATGTTCTTTTCCGTATGTATCGATATAGAATTGAATGAGTTCACGAGCTTCTTTATTTTTTCCTTCTTTGAGAAGTTGGATAAATTCACTTCCAGGACAGCCTGAAAGACAGATGACACCTTCACTGAACTCCCGAAGGAGTTCTTTGTCCATGCGTGGTTTGTAATAGTAGCCTTCAAGGTTGGCGCGCGATACGGCCTTCATAAGGTTCCGGTATCCAGTGTTGTTTTTTGCTAGTAGGGTGAGGTGGTACCGTTTATTGTCGATACCATGTTCTTTATCAAAACGAGTCCGGTTTGCAATGTAGGCTTCAACACCAATGATGGGCTTGATGTCGTTTTTCTTACAGGTTTTATAAAATTCAACAGCTCCATACATGGCGCCATGGTCGGTAAGTGCCAGGGAATTCATGCCAAGCTCCTTAGTTCGCTTTACTAAATCTTTAATCTTGGAAAGGCCGTCCAAGAGGGAGTAGTGCGAGTGGGTATGCAGGTGTACAAACGGTTTCGACATGGTTAAAAACTTGGTATGAGGAGTATAGCATTGGTGCTATACTTTCGGTGTGAATACATCTCCTGGTGAGATTCCCTGGATAGTTGGAGTAGACGAGGTTGGTCGTGGCCCAATAGCTGGTCCCGTGACCATCGGGGTTTGCATGTGTCATCAGGATGATTTAGCTAATGTAATCACGAGACATAGTGATGTCTCTGATTCAAAGAAAATTTCTCCCAAGAAAAGAGTGGTAATTGCTGATGCGTTGCGCAGTGATTACGCTATTCGGCACGCGGTGGCGAGCGTGCACGCTCGGGTTATTGATGAGATCGGCATCTCAAAAGCTCTTAAGCAGGCCGTGATGAAAGCGTTGCAGCAACTTGAAATTGATCCCGCACAAACCAGAGTGCTTCTGGATGGAAGATTGTACGCCCCTAAAAAATATGTGCATCAAAAAACAATTGTTCGCGGTGATCAGTCTGAATGGGTGATTGGTGCAGCTTCAATTCTTGCGAAGGTGCATCGTGATCAGAAGATGGTTCAGTATGCTAAAAAATACCCCCAGTATGGTTTTGATTCTCATAAAGGGTATGGAACCAAGCAGCACTACGAAAAATTGACTGAGCATGGTCTTTCGCCGTTGCATCGTAGGAGTTTTTTAAAGAAAAAAAGAGCCCAGTAAGGGCTCAAGATCATTTGTAGAAGTGCACCATATATTCTTGGTACACCCCCGACCCTCTGTCGGATGTGTTTATAAGTTCTCCAATAGAGAATCTTTTGTATCCGCGGGTTTCGCAGTATATTTCTGCTTTAACTTCCACGTTGTGGTAGGCGCTACGTGCAGCGCAGCTTTGTTGCCCAATCGGTCGTGACTCTGCTGGTTTTTTGCGAAGCAGTCGCTCTATGGCTATAGCGCCTAATACAATGATTACTGCCGCCAGTAAAAGAATGATGAGTTGAGGCAGCATATACATGAGTTTTTCCATGATTGTGTGATTTTTTGCATAAAAACATACATAAGGTTGTCCGTCAATCAATGTAAACGATTGCTTTTTTCTTCAACTTACGTATAATCCGCTGCTGTATGGTTATTCGAATGCGAGCTACCAAATCACATACTCGAAATCGTCGTTCACACCACAAGGCTGTGCCGGCGACTCTTACTCGTGACAACGAAACCGGAACCACTCACATGCGACATCGCGTGTGTACTGAAACCGGTATGTACCGTGGTAAGAAGATTCTTGACGTCACTAAGGCGGTTGAGAAGAAACACGAGAAAGTTGCCAAGAAAACTGAGGATAAGTAAATTCTATCCACAGTTGTCTTTCTAGGGGGTGTGCTACAATCCTTCTAGTTAATTGTTATTTGTATGGCAAACAGGCACCTTGCGAGATCAATAGTTATGCAATCCCTCTTTGAATGGGATTTTAAGCAGTACCCCAATGAAGAGGCGTTGCCAATTCTAAGGCGTAATATTGATGAGTTTGGTCCCGGTCTTGAACAAGTTGAATTTCTAGAGTCACTTGTTTCTGGTGTGGTAAAAAAACAAAAAATTGTTGATGAGATTATAGAAAAGGCGGCCCCAGATTGGCCGCTTGAGAAAATTGCGGTTGTTGATCGCAATGTGCTTCGACTTGGTTTGTATGAACTTTTGTTCGGGGATCGCGATCAAGTGCCACCAAAGGTTGCTATCAATGAAGCAATTGAGCTTGCAAAATCATTTGGTGGGGAGAATAGTGGTCGTTTCGTAAATGGTGTTTTGGGCGCCGTGTATCGAGAGATTGGTGAGCCTGGAAAGGATCAGAAGGGTCGTCGTGGTGAACTAACTGAAGAAGACATTGCGGCGCTTCCAGTAGACCAAAAGGCGGGAACAGTTGTATACGCTGTTGACGACACCGGAGATATTAAGCTTGCCATGGTGCACGATGTCTTTGGGTATTGGACGCTTTCGAAGAGCACTGTGCGTGATGGTGAAACACCAGAGGAAGCAGCAGCTCGAGCAATTAAGGAAGAGATTTCTATTGAAACTGAGATTGCCACGCAGCTTGGAGAGAATGAGTATATTGCGAATCATCCAAAGCGTGGACCGGTTCGAAAACAAGTAAAATACTTCTTGGGTAAGTCTCGTTACCAGCCTCTGAAGCTCATTAAAGATTCTGGCGGACTTGACGATACTAAGTGGTTTAAGTTAGAAGAAGTACCAGAGCTTACGATGTATAACGACATCACTGAAATGATCACGAAGGCGATCGATATCATTGTGAACTCAGATAATAGCTAATTGGCTTATTTGTACTTGTGCTGATCATCGGCACCAGTCTAAATAAGCTTCCGAATATAACGATATGGAAAATCCAATACACATGGTGCAACACTTTGCCCATACACACGACATAACCTTCCAGAGCTGGGAGCTTTTGGCGCAGGCTTTTACTCATCGATCATACGTGAATGAAAATCCAGGAGCACCCTGGAATCATAATGAGCGTTTAGAGTTTTTGGGAGATGCAGTGCTGGAATTAATTATCACCAGATACTTATTTGAAAAGTATCCAAATCAACCGGAAGGGGAACTGACCGCATACCGGGCTGCACTCGTGAATACAAAAAGTTTAGCGGAAGCAGCGCTCGAGACAAAAATGAATGAATACTTGCTTCTTTCTAAAGGGGAGGCAAAAGATGACAATAGTCGAGCTCGTGAGCATATTCTGGCGAATACATTTGAGGCGGTACTCGGAGCTATCTATCTTGATCCCGGATATGATGCGGCAAAGCTTTTTGTTTCAAAGATTCTGTATAAACGAATTGACGCTATTGTGGAGCAGGGACTTCATAAAGACCCAAAGAGTCGTATTCAGGAGTGGGCACAGGAGCACCACGGGGTAACACCAACCTATACAGTGATTGAGGACGATGGTCCTGATCATGACAAGACGTTTGTGGTGGGTATTTACTTTGAAGATAAGCAAATTGCTACTGGTGAAGGGCGCAGCAAACAAGAGGCGCAGCAGAGTGCCGCTGAGGCAGCGTACATCAAGGTGAGTCAGGAATAGTTGACAAGACTGCTGTTTTAATGTTTTCTGAGGAAAATATTAAAATATGTCGATATTAAAATTTAAAAAAATTACCTGGGATGACGTGGTGCATTACATCATGTTGCTCATTATTAACCAGCTGTTTATTGCAGTTGGTATCCTGCTTGTGGTCCTTTTAATTAATGTGATTGTTGGTGATTGGTTCTTCGAAGAGGTTTATGCGTACTGCGATGCTCATAAAAGCAGGGTTGGTATTGCGTTACTGGTTCTTAACATCGGAACAATTATTCTGGGAATAGACCCGGCAACAAGACTGCCCTCAGCTAGATAGATATTTAGGCCGCTCATCAGAGCGGCTTTTGCTTTGCTATAATTAGTTTGTGAGATTAAAGCGCCTCAGTTTGGCTGGTTTTAAGTCGTTCGCTAAGCGAACGGAGTTTATTTTTGATGAACCAATTTCTGCGATTGTTGGCCCGAATGGTTCTGGGAAATCTAACGTGGTGGAAGCCATTCGTTTTGTGTTGGGTGAACAGTCGAATAAGTCGATGCGAAGTAAACAGGCTTCAGACTTAATTTTTAAAGGATCAGATCAAGTGAAGCAGGCAAACCGAGCTGAGGTCTCGGTTACTTTTGATAATAAAGATGGTGCCTTCGTATTGCACCAGGAAGATAATTCATCGGTATCGTTAAGCTTTGATGAAATCACTTTACGACGAGTGGTGCACCAAGATGGTGCCGGAGAATATTTTATTAATGATTCACCAGTTCGTTTGCGCGATATTCATGAACTGATTGCGAGTGTAAATATTGGTTCATCTGGACATCATATTATTTCCCAGGGTGAAGCAGATCGAGTGTTGTCTGCAAGCGCCAGAGAGCGTCGTGAGATGATTGAAGATGCGCTTGGGCTCAAGGTGTATCAATTTCGATTACGAGAGGCAGAACGTAAGCTGGAAAAGTCTTCTCAGAATATTCGAGAAGTCGAATTGCAAAGAAAAGAACTTGCACCACATCTAAGATATTTAAAGCGTGAAGTTGAAAGAATTGAGCGTGCAAAGCAGCTGCGTGTCGAGATTGAAGCAGATTACAGGGTGTATTTGGCGGCTGAAAATGCAGCCATTGAGGCGGTAAAAGCAACCTTAAGGGATGAGCGCATCCAGCTGGTTGAAAAGGGTGAGGTGGTGCAGCAGCGCAAGAAAGAGTTAAAAGCTGTTGTTGATAGCCACACTTCACCAGAACTTCGGGGTAAGGTAGAGAAATTAAAGCAGCAGCTGCAGGTCGTCGATGCAGGATTACACGATGCTAATCGTAAGGTAGGACTTCTGGAGGGGAAGTTGTCCGGTGTTCGTGATACCTTAGCGTCGCTTGCGGATGATGGAGAAGTCCAGGTTGTTGAGCAGCCTGTGGCTCTCCGAGAAGTTCTGCAAATCACTGATGAGTTAATTGCTCAATTGAACACACTTGAAAATGAATCTTCTCTGGCAGCATTGCACGCCGG
>Ga0208547_1001587_pt1 | contig 12460 bp, 16 predicted proteins | sample DEB08_DNA_5_FD_185501 | JGI IMG/M metagenome (GOLD analysis project Ga0208547, IMG submission 185501) | Aqueous microbial communities from the Delaware River and Bay under freshwater to marine salinity gradient to study organic matter... | ecosystem: Environmental > Aquatic > Marine > Coastal ... | reverse complement strand
AACCTGGCTCATGGCTTCTACGATGTCATACTGAATAGCAGAAAGTGGGGGCTGTCCCAAGAATGCTTCGTCTTCCACAAACGTCTTAGCATCCACTGGAATTTCTTCAAATGGATTATCTTTAAGTATTTCAATAAACTCATCAAACATTGTGGACAATAGTTACCGTTTCATTTAACTTTTCTGAAGCTTCCGAAAGTCTCTTCATAATTTTATCCCTGATCTCTGGGTGCTCAGCAGCTACGTCTTTAAGAATGCCCATCAGGATGTCCTGTCTACGCTCAATCTCTAGCATCTCTTCTGCTAGCTCTTTATTCTCTAGCAAGCCAGCCTTCTGTAGCATTTCAATACGCTTAGATTCTAAGTCCATAACCAGCTTAATTCCATTTGTCTTTGCACTTAGATTTGCTGTAGTTGTTGCCTCTTCAATTACCTCGTAGGCCTGACTAATAAGTCTGCTGTAGTGCTCATCTGCAGATGCAAGAGCCTCTTTGGCCCTGGCACGAATAGCTGTGTTGTCAGAAACCATCGATTGCCATTCTTTAATTAAAGATACAACCTTGGTTCTTGGAATGTCTAGCTGCTTAGAAATTTTTGTGGGATCGTTGCCCTTAAGATATTCCCCAACTACCCTGTTTACTGTGTCAAGGTGTTGTACTAGCTGGTTTTCTTCTTGCACGCTTCCCCCTCTTCGGGATTCTCTTTACTCGCTCTAACCGAAACGCTCGCAATGTTCCGGCACGTCCACGATACATCTCATAGCAATCTACCCACTGTGCTCCAGTATTCTGGTTAGTAACAAGGGCGTCAAACTTAAACTTCATTCCCCACTCATCTTTAATTTTGATAAGATCTCCACGCTCGATGGTGAAACCATCTACAGTGATTTCTGGAAAACGAAAAAAATTTGTTGGCTTTGCTTCTGTAAGAACTCTACGACTTACCATATTATTCCTTTGCGTGTGGTTTGGTCTCATTTAGTGTACTGCTTGTTACTCTATTGTACAGTACCTCACGGTGAAAGTCAATGAGTTTGTCCACACCAGAATAAGATAGGGCACTCTTTAAACCTGCGCCAAAGTCATTAATAATATTATTAACACTTCCAACAAAAGGAATGGTAGTTGTGATACCCTCGACACCAGATACAACGCCTCTACCCTCCTCCTGTGCCTCCCTAGAGGCCATCCCTCGGAACACTTTCTTTCCGTCTACAATTTCTCCGGGAGACTCTTTTGTGCCAGCCAATAGGCGACCAAGCATTAGTGCGTGTGCCCCTGCGGCTAACGCCTTAGCAGCATCTCCGGAATTGCGAATGCCGCCATCTGCGATAAGGCTGGGCCCGTCTTCATATGCCACACGCTCCCTGATATCCATGATAGATGCAAGAGTCGGGACGCCGTGACCGCTTACTACTCTGGTGGTGCAAGCAGATCCTCCGCCTATACCCACCCTAATAGAGTCTGCTCCAGCATCGGCTAATCTCGCAAAGCCCTCCCAAGTAGCAACATTACCAGCCATAATATGAACCTGATTGCCAAAAACCTGCCTAAGCTCTTTAACCGCATTGATAGCATATTCGCTATGACCATTGGCCACATCAACAAGGATAGCTAAAGCTCCAGCGTTAATTAGCTTTACGGCATCATGTGCAAACTCTCCCCTTGCGCCAACAGACCCACAAGCTGATCCACCCAATGCTTTTGCTAATTTAATTTCTTCTATTTGACTTTCGATTGGCATATACCTATGAATAATTCCAAGGCCACCAGCCTTGCGAATTGTTGATGCCATCTTGTGTTCACAAACGGTATCCATTGGTGCGGCAATAATAGGAATAGACATCGCTATTCCGTTGAGCCCGTTTCCAAGCGTGGTTGCTAAGCTAACATCTTGACGACTTGAAATCTCAGAATGTTGAGGAATCAAAAGGATGTCGTCAAAACCGATTTGATCTTTGTTGCTATATTCTCTCATACCCGTCTCCTGTTTTACCGCCCAGATTTTCTTAATCCAAACTTGTCTAAGTAAACATAAATTGTTGCCACACTTACCCCACATTCTTTTGCAATGTCTTGCGGAGTTTTGCGATCTAGCTGGTACCTTTTCTTTAGCCAGACCTGATTCGTATAAAGTTTAGCAGCCATAATATATCCTTGTCAACTCAGCTTGGACCAATTGTGAATAGCATAATGGCCAATACCTACGGCATCGGCAATGTCGTTGTCTGATATTTTCTTATCATAGTATGTATTTACAAACTTAATTGTTTTTTCTTTTCTGATTTCTCTCTCTTTAGACTTATACCAAGAATCACTTTTTCCTGGACTAGAAGTTCTTAGCACAGCCTTCTCTGCGTGAGTTAGTCTGCCGTTGCCAATAAATGTTTGCCAAGCAATTGGATTAATAGATTTAATTTTTCTTGCCCCAGCCAAAGACATGCCACCTAAAAGTCCTCCTTGAACAAGCGCAAGATCCGCTGCAGTTTTCGGACTGTTAATGAATACCGTATGCTCAATAACAATAGCCTGAACCTTATATATATTAAAAACGGACTCTGCCTTAGCGCAAGCATCAGCAACCTTGTCGTAGGTATTCTGTCCTTCAAAATTAATCTTTCCAACCAACTCTAACTCTTTGTTTTCAAAAATGGCAAACGCCAAGCTATTTGTGCTTGCATCTATAGCACAAATTTTTTCAGGGGGGCTATTTAGAACGCTTAGATCTACCACCAGCATTCCCCTTAATTTCTTTTAATGCTTTGGAAACCTCTGCAGGGTTTACAAGACATGCTTGACATATAGGCTCATCATTATAGACGGATAGCGGAGATCCACAAGACTTACAGTTGCGCTTTTTGCCCATCATTCTATTGCGCCTAGCAATTATATATCTTTGCGCAATCTTTTCTTTTGTTGCTTCTTCTCTGCACTCAGAGGAGCAATAAATCTGATAGCCTACTTTTGGCTCAAAAGAATTATCACACCATTGACAGGTTTTCATCTAAGGGCTCCATTGATTTGATCTTGATGTCTCCCTCACCAGCTTCTGCACAGACCTTGGCCAATGGACAAGACTTGCAGATTTTAGAGTTTGAACGGTAGTTCTTTGTAGGCAAGAGCTTATCTTCCCATGCCTTACGAACTTCTCTCATCCATTCAAATGTCTGATCTACCCACTTGATATAGTAATCATTTACGACAACCGGAATTGCCAACAGCTCGTGGTTGTTCTTGTTTTCATAAATGAGAACGCCTTTTGCTTTTTTAAGGATCTTCATGTAAATAAGAATCTGGATCAGATGGCCCGTCTTTGCCTTGCCAGTTCTTTTTCGATACTCGAAGCCCTCTTGCATTGCAGTCTTGATTTCACCAAGAAGCTCTTCGCCCTCCCAGTCAAGGATTACGTCTCCATATCCAAAGATGGGTGGATCATCATACAGAATCTTAAACTCTGAGTCAATGAGCATTCCAGCATCTTCCATTGCTTGCTGGATACGCTCGTGTGACTTTGTGCCATTTGTCATATTGGCTCCAGCAAATGCGTCTGCGTTGTCTTCAAACGTACCGCCCTCAAATGCCAGGTACCAGTATCTTGCACACTCTCCGTGACCGTAGGCAATGGTCGATGGTGCAAATGTTTTCTTTTGCTGATGCCTTGGCCCACGCTTAGCAATGTATCCAGAATTAATCTTTTCGATTAAAGCCTGCATACTTTCAGAAGCCTTTGCTGGCTTTGGCGTGTCAATCATTATTTGGTTAAGTAAGTTTTTAGTCATAATATTATCGAGTGATGTATTTTAAAGCAGCCACAAGCTCATTAATTGCATTAGCTGCCGTAAAGTAAATATTCTTTTTTGCTCGATCTCCCTTTTCTACGTTTGCCATCCATGTAGCTTTAAAAGACATTTTGGCAGCAATAGCTTGCAGCCTAACAATCTCTATTGTGGCCACATTAATGGGAATATCTGGCTTAAGAATAAGTTTAGCTACCATTGTTAAGGCGGTATCTAATTCATCATCCTTCATATATTCAGATATCTCGGCAAGGCCATTGACCATGTCAAGGGTTGTCTTGCTCTCATTATTATTCACCATATTATTATAGCATCCCCTCGGGACCAGCGATTTCTCGGCGCTCTTTTACAGTTACGCTGCTTGAGCCTGGCAACCAAGGAAGGAGTACCTGGTAAAGCTCTTCAAGAAGTACAACATCCTGGATCTGGTATTTCTTCATTTCACGCCAGGCCTTGTCGTCACCATTCATGCAATCAATCCATAGTTCAAATCCTGAGTGCTTAAACTTAGCACCCACACCCAAAGCTTGTGCGACGTAGTCGAGCTTGTTAGACGGGAACTTGAAGTTAGCCTTAACAATGCTCATAAGGTCTAGGTCTTTGACTACAGAAGGTGGGGCCATCCCGTTCTCAAGGAATTCACGCTTGATATGCTTGTGGTCAAACGCTGCTGAGTTCCAGCCAACTAGTGCATCTGCCTCTTCCATCATGGAGTGTAGCTCTTCTAGCATAGCCTTCTTGCCATCATGGTGGACAGACTTGAAGGTAACCTTTTTCTTGCCCTGCCACTTGGCACCGAAGCACATCATCTCGGTGGGCTTAATAATTTGGTTAATACCAATGTTCTGGTCCCACAGGCCCCAGGTATACACCTGCATAGGCGTAGTTTCAATATCCAGCATTAAGATTTTCATTGCTCTCTCTCTTCCAGCAGTTGTTCTAGCAACGATAGCTCGATCACTGCCAGTCTTGTTTTCTGTGTTTCACCCAGAACTACTACTATAGCAGGGTCTTTGTTAGATTTCAAGGCGTCTGTTGTAGCTTTTGCCCATACATCTTTATTTAAAGTAAAGCTCTTACCGACCTCTTTGAAGTCGATTACGAAGTTATACCAGGACGCATCACCCTTTTTAGTATTACGACCAGAGTTTTTGTGTTGCTTTGCCCCTATGCGTTTGCTCTCAGATCTCTCTGTCATAATCCCGTTTCTTTCTTCGTGTTTGCAAGGATACTTTATTCATATGTTTTTTACTGCATACCCAAGTTATATCCTTTGATTCGGGATAGAATCTAATGGAGTGGGATGGCTCTTTGCATTCGTGACAAGGAAAAATGCCATGATGTACAGAATATTTAGGCATTGAGTTGCTCCACCAGCTTTTTCTGTAGCTCTTCATCTTCCCTTACCTTTTCGATAAAGGCTTCTCTACCCTGCACCTTTGTGCCATCATCTAGCTGATACCAGGCACCAGTCCTGTTGACTAGACCGTTCATTTCTGCTGTGTCTACAAGATCTCCGATACCATCGATGCCGACCTTGTCTCCTCTGAAATAGAAGTCATACTCTCCAGACTGGAAGCTAGGAGAGGTCTTAGAGAACTGAAGCTCCCACCTAATCTTGCGTCCAACCTTTTCCTCAATGAGCTTGTCTCCTACGGCAATCTTACCCTTGATAGCTTGATTGTCTGACTCAGACGAGAATAGCTTAATCACTGTAGAAGAGTAAAACTTTGTAGACTGTCCACCAGACGGCTGCTGGCTAGTGTACATTGCACTAATATTATTCCTAGACTGTGAGATCAAAACGAAGAGGGTTGGCTTGACTTTATTGTTTGCATAGTTAATCATCTTCCAAGCGTTGCTAAAGTCTCTGGACTCTGCACCAATCTGTTTTGTGTTCTCTAGTGCTTTAAGATCTTCTGTGCCTTTCTCAAAGTAAATTGCTGGTAGCAGGGATGTGATACTATCCACCACAATAATGTCTACCCCCGCCTCCATAAAGGCTACGCTAACATCTACCATTTCATTAATAGTACGAGCCTGAGAGTAAAGCAGCTTCTCTGGGTCTACACCAAGCCTAACAGCCCACTCTTCAGAATAGGACATCTCTGCATCAATCCATGCGCACAGCTTGCCCTCCCTCTGTGCCATTGCAATAGTTTGCAGACACAGGGAAGACTTAGCGCTTGACTTGCTACCCCAAATAAGAATTTGGCGACCATAGGGCAAGCCACCGTTAAGCGCCCTGTTCAAGCCGAAGCTTGGGGTGGGCTGCTGATCGGTCTTGATTCCTTCGCCATTTGTAATTGTTTTACGAATCTTTGGGTCTAGTAAGGCCATAGCCTCTTCAATAGTTGTCATTAAAAACGTACCCCGTGCCTCTCTGGTCTCTCTTTATTAAAACTAACCTTGTTATCTAAAGCCTTGTCTAATGAAATATCTGTATAACCATTCTCCACTAGTCCAGCATATAAGTCAAGCGTGCGGATAATAATATCTGCCATTTCGTCTGCGATCTCTTGCTTACCCTTATCTTTACGGATTGCTTCCATAACCTCTACGGCTTCTGAAACAACCATCATTAATTGTTTTGTAATGAAAATATCGTCAACCCCATCTGGCCAAAAGCCTTTCTCAGTTGCCACTTGGTGCAGATGATCTGCCATTTCATCCAAGTATGTCATCTAATATCACTGTCCCATCTTTTGTTTTTCCGAAAGAGAATGTGTAAGCATTACCCTCCTGAATCTTCATGTATGCCTTGGCAAATGTGGTAGGAAAAACCACAACGGAATGTAGGTCTCTACCAGAATCTGCTAAGGTTAGTGTTGCCATTTTCTTACCAGCTTTTGTAATGCGTGGTTTAAAAGAAACTACAAACATTTCGTCATCTTTGTATGGCAACATCTTGTAGTTTAAGAACTTAATCAGAGCCGCGTCTGACTGCCTTATTTCATCGCCAGGAATTGCAGAAACAATTCTGTTATCGCTAGCTAAGATTATGTACGTTTTACCTGTTTCGATAGCTGTCTGTTCTTCATCAAATATACCGACAGAGCCAGTCTTATCAAGGATCTCAACACGAGACCACCCCTTTCCTCTCTTAATACTCTTAACCATTCCCATCAAAACGAAGGAGCCCTTTTCCTCAAAGTCTTCTACTGGATTAATAAAAGCGTGATAGTGGGACGGAACCGTTATGTTAAACTCTGGAAGATTAAGATACTCGTATAGATTGCTACGAATCTCTTCTTCGTTCCGAGGGTTGTCTTCAAAGTTAGCAGCACCAATAATTCTAAGTGCCTGCAAAGATCTACTGTTTACGCCAGTACCCTTTTTCATACTAAACTCTTCTAGCTCTTTGTAAGAGCTGAATGGCCTAGCCTCTACGTATTTACTAGCAATGTTGTCAGAGATATATTTAATACCAGACAAACCAAACCTGATTCCCTTACCCTCGATTTTAAAGTCGATGTCAGAGTCGTTGACGTGGGGCAGTCGGATAGGAATGTTCATACGCTTGGCCTCGATAAGATACTCTGTGCGAGCATCCTTGTCCTTCTCGCTCTTGAGAATAGCAAACATAAATTCTAGCGGGTAGTAATACTTGAGCCATGCTGTCCAATATGAAAGTGTGGAGTACGCTACGGCGTGAGACTTGTTAAAGGAGTATCCTGCGTGGGCTTCAAAGTCGTGCCAAAGCTCTTTGGCAGCATTTGGGGTCATATATCTAGAAGCGCCCTCTACGAATCTATCCTTAAAGATGTCAAACTCTTTGGCATCTTTCTTCTTACCAATGATCTTACGCACCTTGTCGGCCTCGACCATACTCATTCCGCCAAGCTCGGTACAGGCCTGCATAACCTGCTCCTGATAAAGAATGCAGCCATAAGTTTCTGCGGTAAATTGTTTCATAACATCGTGGTGGTACGTGATGCCCTGTCGCCCCTTTTTGCGTTCGATATAGTCCTTGCCAATGGTGTTCATTGCACCAGGTCGCACCAAAGCGTTGGAAGCTGCTAGCTCGTCAAAGTTACGAACACCCATTTTAATTAGTAGGTTTGTATATGGCGTAGCTTCACACTGGAACACCCCCTTGGTGTGACCGTTGGAAAGCATCTCATAAATCTTCTCGTCTTCTAGGTCAATCTTTAATAGATTAATCTCTTTACGGTGACGCTCTTTGATGATGTCTAAGGCATTACGAAGTACGCTAAGGGTTTTTAGACCCAGGGCATCAATCTTAATTAGTCCAATACGCTCGGCCTCTTCCATGTCCACTGCAACCACGGGGATACGCTCTCCAGATCCTGGTGCCTGTCTTGTTTCCATAGGTGCGTGCCTGAAGATGGGCTCCTTGGCTGTTACAACACCAGCCGCGTGGATACCTGTGCCACGAATACGGCCTCGTAGCTGCTCACCATACTTCTCAATTTCTGGATACTTTTCTCTAAACTCTTTGGTCTGCTTTGATGTACAGTACTCGTCCCAAGTGTCAAACATTTTGCTAACCTTGTTTACGTCTGTGAGTGGGATATGCAAAACCCTGGCGATGTCACGAATGACGCCCTTGTCCTTAAACTCTAGGAAAGTAGCAATAGAGGCAACGTGGCGATACTGCCTAACTAGATAATCTTTTACCTCTTCTCGACGAGAGTCCTGAATATCTGTATCAATATCTGGAAAGTCATTACGTTCTGGATTAATAAATCGGAAGAACAGTAGGCCATACTTAATTGGATCAATGTCAGTAATGCCTAGGGCGTAACAGAGTAGCGAGCCAGCAGAAGAACCACGACCAGGACCAACCTGGATGCCCTCTTTCTTTGCCCAGTTAATCATATTACGGACTACCAAGAAGTATGGACCAAAATTTTTATCTTCGATAATGCCCAGCTCTTCTTCGAGGCGTTCCATATAACCTTCTGCCTTATATACCCCACGCTCTTTTAGACCCTCTATGGCTAGCTCAGCCAGCTCCTGATAAGGGTTTTGATACTGAGCTGGCAAAAGGTCTAGACCATCTTTAATATCATATTCTTCAATCTTGTTAGAGATCTCGATAGTTGCCTCATAGATGTCTTCCCTATCAATGCCCTGGGACTTCATGGCGTCTCGCATTTCTTCATCAGAAAGCAAGTGAATATCAAAGTTATCAAACGAGATGTCCCGCTCTCCGTAGAGGTAGTTCAGCCTATCCTTTAGGTTGTCGTACTTCTTGGATTTTTCAAAGGTTGCGTCCTTTTGAATCTTGTTGCTGTATGTGTTAAGAATTAGTTTAAGTTCTTGAATATCTTTCTGCCCCGTGTGTGCGTGGTGACAGTCTGGTGTGACAACTGGCTTGATACCAAACTCATCTGCCAGAGCAAGTAACTGATGATTCATTTCTGCTGGGTTGTGTGGCATTACTTCTATGTAGTAATCGTCCCCAAAGACTTTGTGGTGCCACTCAATTTGACGCTTAGCTTCTGCTAGCTCTCCAGCCTCAATGGCTTTAGCAATTGTGCCAGATAGGCAACCAGAGGTAACGATAATACCCTCTTTATACTTTGCTAAAACTTCGTAGTCAATACGTGGCTTCTTGTAGAAACCCTCTGTCCAAGCAATCTCGTTAAGCTTGTTAAGATTTTCCAGCCCCTGCTGGTTCTTGGCGAGGAGGACTATATGGTTGTAGACAAGGTCTAAAGGCCCTTCTCTACTGTCACGATCGCGTTGATCGAACCTATCTTCGGTTATATAGCCCTCCACACCAAGGATTGGCTTAATGTTCTTTTCTTTTGCAGCCCTAAACATCTCCCTGTGACCAGAGAGAGAACCGTGGTCGGTGATCGCCAAAGCGGTCATGCCTAGTTCCTGGGCACGATCTACATACTCTTGTGGGGTAGCGATACCGTCAAAGAGCGAGTAGTGCGTGTGAACGTGTAAGCCAGCATATACCATACTTAATTACCACTCCACATTAGATGCGGTGGTAGCAGATGGTCCATCGAAGCCAAGGTAGTAGGCTTCCTGATCTGCGTATGGAATGTGGTTCAAAGCTACGTTAAGGTCATATGGCTTAACGTCTTCCCACTTGTGGGGCTCGCTGTCTGGAGCACCAGGAATAAGGGTGTAGCTTGTCTCTACCCCCTGGCCATTACGCTTGAGCTTCCAGACAAGATTAGAAATGCTGCCTGTCTCAAGTGCGTAGTCACGGATAACGTTGAAAGGCGACTGCTTTCCAACACCGATAGACCAAATTGCTACGTATGGCTCTTCGATTCCATCGTCTACTAGCACGTTGCAGTAGAAGCGGAGTCGTCCACCCCAGCCAGCCTTGGGATCCTTGCGGTGCATTTCATCTGCCCAGTCACGGCCCTCGGTCTCCATAGTATCTACTGCCTTGCGACGGTAGTCCTTGGGGTTAGTGTGCTCCTTCACAACAAGTGAAAGACCACGCTCTGCATCGTAATGCGCAGAGTCTTCGTCCAGCTCCTCAAGGAAGCGGATCTTGACGGACTGGCCATCAGCGAGCTTGAGCCACTTTACGCGGGGCTTGTCGCTGTCATACTTTGGCCTGTCGAGTAGTGCGTTGATGTTTTTCAATCCTTTTACTACACTCATATATTTCTCCTTATACTTGATTGATACTTGATTGATATTTGTTATATATATTTAGTTTAGAATTGACGAGATAGAGTCTGCAAAGTCAAAGCTTAGGGCCTTGATATCTTGGTCATCCATATCGCCAATATCTTTGTATTTTGTTTCTAAATGAATCACAGAAACCTTTGCCCCAAGCTTCTCCTGAAGCCTCTTAGACATGCTGTTTCCTGCATCATCATTATCAGCAATGACAATTATATCATTGAAGTATTTCTTTAGCAACTCTGTTTGAATATTAGATACGTTAGATCCCAGGGTTGCTACCGCTGGCATACCACACTGGTCAAGCCGGATAGCGTCAAAAGAGGACTCTACCACATAGACCTTTCTAGATGTCTTTACTCTGCTTAGATTAAATAATGTTTTACCTTTGGGCAGCCCTGGGGTGTTCTTAAACTCTTTACCCTCGACAGAGCGACCCACAAAGCCAACCAGCATACCATCTGGTGAGTGTACGGGTATTGTGACCATGTCCTGTGACTCGGAGTATCCCAGGTCAAACTTCTTCATAGAGTCCTCTGTGATTTTCCTGCCAAAGTAGTAGGTCTTGGCCCTGTGCGACTCCAGGGCTGTGGAAGCAAGCCTCTTTACGAGAAGCTCATCGAATGGCACGTAGTCTGGCTTCTTGTTTAACCTTTGAGCAACCTCTGTCTGCAGATCGCTTTCAATCTCCATGCTTTTTACAAACCTAATAGACTCAAAATAAGTCTTGCGAGTTTGGTGCATTACAACTTCTACAAGGCTTGCTACATGGTGACAAGAGAAGCAGAAGAACGTTCCCTTTACCTTGTCAACTTCTCCAGCTGGGGTTCTGTAGTTAGCGTGAAATGGGCAGAAGATCAGAAAGTCGGTGTCTACTTCGGACTCTACGTTTATGCCGCTTCCCGCAAGTACTCTTCTAACTTGTTCTGCTGTATAGGTATGACCGTTGTTTCGTCTACCCCGAATATCCATTCGCTCTTTCTCTTTCCCACATAAATCCCGTATAGAGATAATTCAAAATTAAAGCTTTCTGATTTCTCATTATAGCTCATAGTAAAGTCTGGCGCAATATCAATTCTAGGCACATAACCAGACAAACGCATCTCTGCAATAATTAGTCGCATGTATTCTATTTTTAATCTCCAAATGGCGGAGTCATCATAGATCTGCCCCTCTAGCCCAAACCTTTTTAGTGGCTTATGGTGTACGTTTGTCATACCACCATTATATAAGCTAGTTTAAACTAAATCCTCAATATCCTTATATTTATACCATCCCTTGTCGAAATCGACCTGAACCATGAACTCTCCCATGAATCCGTGTCGATTCTTTCTAAAGACACACTCCATAACATCGCTGTTGCTTGCCCTACCCAGAGCCATTACCCAGTCGGCATCGTAAGCGATCTGGCGAGACCAGGCGGTCTGGCCAAGGGTTGGAACAGTCTCTAGCTTTGTAACATCGTCTGGCGTTGCAGAAGAAATGGCAATGATAGGGACTTCCTCTGAAATTGCCATGAGCTTTAGCTCACGAGACAGATTCTTCATACGAACAGTTTCGTTATCGGACTTTTGGTTGGGGCTCATAAGTTGCAGGTAGTCAACGATTACGAAGTCTGGCTTGTACTGGTCCATCTTGCCCCGTAGCACTGATGGAGTAATGTCTCCACCCGTGTCGTTAGAAACAATTCTAAATGGTGGCTTATCTTTGATGTGACCTTGGTGCCAGCGCTTTAGATCTTCAATGTCTATCTCGCCATTGCTTATTTTACGATGTGACCAAAGCCCCTCGCCCATAATTGTAAACACACGGTTACGAACCTCTGTCTCCGACATCTCAAGACTAATGACTAGTGGAGACTTGCCCTGCTTCCATGCCTGAACTGCAAAGTATAGGCTAAGCCACGACTTGCCGATACCTGGGTAAGCAAGGAACACACCGAGCTGTCCTGGCATAATACCAGATGGAAGATAGTTGTCAAAGCCTGGGAGCCCTGTCTTAATACCCAGAACGCCAAGCTCTTTTTGCTTCTGCACA
>Ga0208547_1001578_pt1 | contig 12483 bp, 16 predicted proteins | sample DEB08_DNA_5_FD_185501 | JGI IMG/M metagenome (GOLD analysis project Ga0208547, IMG submission 185501) | Aqueous microbial communities from the Delaware River and Bay under freshwater to marine salinity gradient to study organic matter... | ecosystem: Environmental > Aquatic > Marine > Coastal ... | reverse complement strand
AGGCGTTCAAGCTCTGCGTCTTCATCTCGGAGGGCTTTCGCCCATTCTCCGTAAGTGGGTGCGGGGTTCACGTTTACGCTACTTCGAACGCATATCGGTCTTACCCATTGCTTTTCGTTTGAATTCATTGTTTATGTATCGGTTTAGGTTATTGATTGCAAACTCTACTTCTGTTTTAAGGCGGTGGACTTCTTCGGGATCAAACTCACCTTCTGCCCAATCCCACATCTTAAGGACGTCTTCTTTTATCTCTTTCATAATATGCTGTTTTCGAGGTCGTATCGGATTTTCTTCATATCAATATCGAGATAACCTGAAGCGTGAATCTCGCTGATGTCGATTTTACTCGCTCCCGGTTTACAGAGAAAGACCCGTTCAATAGCGATAGGGACAGAATCCCTCAACTCGCAGCCCTTCAAAAACCCTTCGAGCCTTTCTTGGTCGTTGGGCATTCGGCGGAAGTAAACCTCAAGCGTAAGCGAATCGATGAGGTCAAGGTGTATTGATTCTAATTGTTCCATTTGTTCGTTGTTCATGGAGCAATATTACGCAATTAATTTCATTCTCCAAAATATTTTGAGGAAAAAGCATAAAAAAAAGAGGGAACCCCTTTGGATCCCCTCCTTTGCTTAAACAACAAACGAAAATCTGATGCAATAACCTGCCGACGAATATACCCCTATTTCTGGGAACTCCCAAAATAATAGTTCACCACTTGCCCCACGAGCGTACCTTCTGCGAATCCGAGGATATGGAAGAAGATTTCTTTATCCTCCACGCCGTTCTTCGCCCAAATAACGAGAGCTATGCCGATAATCATCGCAGAGACCCCCACGAACATTTGCATATAGTCTCGTTTCCCGAGTGCCTTCGTAACTTCTACCTCTCTATTTCGTGCGCTTGCGCGATCGGCGTTCTCCAACTCTTGAAGCATGAACCGCGCTTCTTCTTTCTCCGCTTCTGATTCGGTGGTCTGGTCAATCAAAACCCCTAGGGCTTTTAAGAGTTCTCCTCCGGGGACGAGTTCCCCAATCGCTTCGAGTACGTCGGGGCTTTTGTCCCTGAACCATTTCCCGAGTTTCGTTTCTTTTAGTTTCATAGTTCCATTAATACGTTAAAGGCGGTATGTCCACCGATTACCACGCCGCACCCGATAGCTTGCTTTTTGAAGTACTTCGCATATGCGGCGGCGTAGCTGTTGCGATCCACGCCCGCGCCCACTTGCATCCCGAAGAGCTTGAAGTTGTTTCCGACCATCCACTCAACATAGGCTTGGGTATGCGTATGCCCTTGAACGGTTGACTGGAAGTCGTATTTTGCTTTCGTTCGTGCCGTGCATCCTTCGCCGTGGACGTATTGAACCCCGTCGTATTCAATCCTTTCGACCCAATTCCACGAAGTACCCAACACCTCGTTATAATCCTTTATCCATTCCCGAGGGACGGAAGAAGAGAACGCCTTTCGCATGATGAGTCGATCGTGATTCCCGATAATCACATCGGCCACCGGGAAGGCTTCCGCCCAATCCGCTACGTGTTGAATGGCTTGTTTGAGTTCGTACCCGCCGCTCATGCCGTTCGGGTCGGTTTCGTGATAACTGGAGTAATGGTTGTCGATTATGTCCCCGATAAAAATTACTTGGTTACAGTAGTGAGCTTCATAGGTTTCCAAACAGAAATCGAGATACCCGTCGAGTTCAAAGGGGCAATGTAAATCCCCTACGACAAGTATTCTCCGCTCTTTCTTCTGAAGGTGTTTAACCGCCTTAAATTGGCGCGGAGTGAGTCGAGGGCGAGGCATTTAGTAAACCCAGATTCGGTGTTGAGGCTTGTTTAAATCGAGATCCACATGAAGGAAAGCCGGGCCAACCCCCACGCGGTTGAAACCCACTTCGGCGAGGGCTTCCATAATGATATAACGAGAACGGGAGTCGGTGCAGTAGATGTCGGCGGCAAGCCCTAAGAGGTGCGAAGAATTCCGCGAAGCCGGGTAACCTTGCTCAATCAAATGTTGATTGTATTCCACCGTACGAAACCCTCCGCCTTTAGAGATAACGAACGGAATGCCCGCGCAGTCTCTCGCTTCGTCTAACATCGAAAGAAAGTCGGGATCCATCATCTTACCGCTTCGCGGCTTGTCGGGAGAATCGAATTCGTCGAAAGTGAAGTACCTCATCGCTTCGCGAGCATCAATTCGATTTTATGCACGGCCTCGATTACTTCCTTCATCATTTGCTTCAATTCGTCCTTGTCGGATTCTACACGGATAATACGCCCCTTCAATTTCTCGAGTTCACGGTTCATGTTTACCCATACCCCGAGAATCCCGAGGAGGCTTGGAAGGATTACGAGTACGATTTCGGTCGAGTTCATCGAGGAATTTTTTCAATAGGGTGATATTCTCTTTTCTGTTTTTCCTCATCCAAAGAAGGCTCTTAAATCGACGAGGCGTGGGTATCGGCTATTTCCGGAGATGCTCATCCCGCTCTGGTAATAGTCCGCCGGTTGTGGCAACATATCCGCCCCCGTATTCGAAGTGTATTCAGGGAACAAAGACGAGTTGTTACAGAGGTAATCGTACAGCCGGAAGGTATAGAACTGCGCGTTTTGCCGGGCGCGTTCTACCTCTCGATGAAGGTCGGCTTGAGATATTGAAGTAGTATCTTCTGAGGTTCGAATTACGAGCGACCCATTATCCATCTTCACATATAAAGAAGGGATGAGTTCGACCATAGTCCACCAAAGGCAAGCCTTCCGGACGTATGAATCCATAAGCGTAGCGTAGTCGCCGGCGAGCGTACCCCCGGAAACGTCGCTCTTCAACTTGTTGAGGAGGTCAGTCCCCAAATAGAGTTGAAGGTACTTGTCTTGTGCGAGGATAATCGAAGGGACGAGGTAAGCGTCTTCTATACTTCCGTTTATGTTGGTGATCCGCTTGATATAGTCCGGATTCACAAAGAGTACTTCTGCAGTAAGTGCCATTTATCGGGGGTTTAAAAAGCCTTGGTTCGGCATATCTACGGGACGGGTAGCTACGCGGCGATCGTTTTCCTCGAGTCGCTTTGCGCCCACCCCTGCCTCTTGGATGAGTTTCTTAGCTTGATTGACGGAAATCTTCTTGTTGTTCTTCCGAAGGTACGTTTGCCGCTTCCAGAAATGGTGGCATCGAGGCCCGCCTTTGAACAAAAAGAGGTCGTATGTATCCGAACCATTCGGACCGAACCCGGGGTTCACAGCGCGTCCCGAAGCCGCTTCGATGTCCTCTTTACGGTATACACGCTTCGAAGAAACCATCTTCTTACAGAACTCGCGAGAGTCGTTTGAAGTTGTTTCGGGAGCGTAGGCATAACGTACTTTGATAATCTCGGTATCTTGTTCCGAAGCCGCTTGAGGTTTCGAACTTGGAACACGAGCAAATGCCCACATCGCGTCACGTGCCGTCTCGAGGTCGTAGTCGACTTCTACCTCGTCGATGAGTTCCCATTCTTCCCCCATCTCTTCGCCTACCTCCTCGAGGTAATTCATACAGCCGTCAAGGTTGATTTCTTCGCTTGAGAGCGTAATCAACTGAGAACCCAATCCCGAGGCGTTTAAGAGCGTCTTCACGGCTTCGGTAACTACTTGCCGCGCCGGGGCGATAACGTTTCGTTCAAAGAGTTCAGAAGCCTCCGCCAATTCTCCCCCGCCGCCCAACTTACCCGGTACAGCTACCCCGAACATCTGCGGAGACGTAACGCGGTGGCCGACCATAATCTTCGCCGTTACCTCTTCGCTCAAAAATTGGTATTGATTATGCGCGTCGGAAAGTTGAAACGGCTCGAAGTCGGGCTTTCGGTCGGGATCATCGGAATAAGTAACGATGAACTTCCCCGCGTTGCTTGCCCCGCTTAACTGCCTCTCGATATCCATTCGAATACGATTCCGCTCTTCTTCCGGTGGGATACCGTTTTTGAAGTGAATCGAGAACGAAGGGCTCATCCCGTTCTTGATATTGTTGATATGATAAACGGAGATTTCTTTATCGAGTTCTATATAGTTGATTGAACCCACGTAATCCGGTTTCGGGTAATAAAACGAACCCGGAGAGAACGGCTTCACGTACATGATCTGCGTCGGGTGGTCAATCTTCTTTTCTACGTCAAACGCGCATATTTCGACCGGCTCTTCTCGCTTGTCTTCCCAATCCTTCGAGTAGTAATAATACTCGACTTTCTCCTCTTCGTTTACGAATCCCGAACGCACGTTCTCAAAGGGCAAATGCGAGACGTTGGCGATAGTCGTCCGGTCAATACTCCAGTTAATTTCAAGGGCAAAGCCGCCTTGTATCTTGAAATCGAGACACGCCTTCCGGAGTTCGTCGTTCAAATTCCACTGGTCGAAAGCGAGCCGCCCATCGAGGTCGGAAGCATCGAAACCCTCCCCGAAAATCATCATGGCGATAGTCGTCGAGAGGGCGTTATGCGTAGCGGAAGAATGAAAGAGATCCACGAGATATTGCGGGAAGAGGTTGTCATCCCCGTAATTCACGAAGCCCCCTCGGTTTGGGGTTTCGCGGTAACTCCTCTCTTCGTATTTATTGAGCTGAATGAATTCCATTACTGATAGTAGATGATGTTATCGGGGATTGTAATCTCCGGAATGTTGTAACCCGTCTCCCCGGATACAGAAAGCGTCCCTTCTTCGATGAGTGCCACCACGTCGCCCGAAGTGGGGTCAAGGTTCGTACTTGAGTTCTGCCCCCATACCTTGTAAGTATATTGTCCGGACTCGGTTAGAAGTACCTTTCCCGTAGTCGGTGCGTCTTCGTTGGTGTAAACGATAAGAGCCGTATATCGCTTATTGTCCGCGTCTACGTTTCCGATAAGGTAATATTTCTCTTTCGAAGCCATTGACTCGAAAAGTACGAGATAATGCGTAAACGCTTCGAAGTCTTTTTTCATCTCCTGAAGCGTCAGATAGATGAGTTGTTCGGCTGAAGAATTGGGGTTGAGATGTATCATGTGAAAAGAAAAAGGGGAGGACTTCCGCCCTCCCCCGTCCTGTTAACCAAAAACCAAACAAAGAGAAATCAAGAGCCGGCGGTGAACGTAACGTTACCTCCAGAAACAGTCGTCAAGAATGGAGCGGGGATAGCTTCTTCGGCTGTCAACTGGATTTGATACCCGTTGAGGTCGCCTTTCGCCGTACCCGTACCGAACGTACCTCCCGTAGCTTCCGCGCCGGTGGTATGTCCCATAATCATATAGTTATCGTTATTGTCTTGGACGATAACGCACAAGCGAGATTTCAAGAGGTCGTACAATTCGGCGTTATCCGCTGCTACGAGATTCGGCATTGTCAACTCCAAAACCTGCGAGAAGAATACCGTTCCGTTTTCTACGGAAGCCGTTACGGTTTGCTGAAAAGAACCCGTATTCTTGGTGAGTTCAAAACCGAAAACCGTGATTGCCGACGCTGCGTCAGAAATCGCACCGTTTGAAACCGCGCCCCAATCCGCCGCGTCAAAGGCTTTCACCCATACGCGCTTGATTCCTCCGATTTTATCTTTACAGGGGAAGGAACGCCCTGAAACTGTAATACTACAAGCCATGAGTTAGAGGAATTAAGGGGAGGGATTTTAAGCCCCTCCCCGGTTCAATTAGGATGCTGTTTCAGTGCGCCAGATAGACAAGCCGTTTAAATCTACGACTTGCGTACCGCCTGAGAACTTCATGATCACGCGAGTAACGTCGTCTCCTGTTACGCCGCTCAAGTCCAAAACGGAGGCTTGAATGTGATCCGTCAACAAGTCCGTTCCGAAGTAGAGGTTATCAATCTTAGAACACAACAAAACGTTATCAGGGAAACCGCCCGGAGTGATGATATCGTATCCAGCGTAGCGAGCTACGAGGCCATCATTCAAGAAAGGCAGGTTGTAAGTCGCTGCGAGAGCGCGATAATACAAATTTGCCGATCCGCGGCTCATAAAAATCTTGGTGTTTGGGTCGCCTGCGATAGACGCCGGTGCGCCTTCTCCGCCTGCGGTGATAAGAGCCAAAGCGTCAAGGATTCCAACGGAAGTATTGGCGGCGGTTGCGATGGCTAAAGGCAACGTAGAAACGGTCTCCCGGTCGGGAGATCCGGCTACGATATTTTGAATGATGCCCGTGAAACTTGAGTAAGGAGCGGCCTCGTCGAGTACTTGCTTCCAATTACCAGCCCAAATATTATGCTCAACTCCTTCTGCAACCTTTGCGGCTACGTATTGAGCCACGTAAGATGTGAAATCGGCGGGAGCGTTTGAAGACTGCCCGCGCATCTGCATACCTTCCCACGTTGCGCGGAGGTCTTTATTGCATACTTGCTCGTTTACTTGGAGTGCCGATGCCGCCAAAACCGCCTCGCCCAAAACCAACTGACCGGATGTGGGGGTAGTGAATGTGCAGCTTGCCGCGGTGATAGCAGCACCTGAGAACTTGCGGAGAACCGCTTTTGAATGAACGTTCTCCAATACGGAGATGTAACCATTTGCGATCGTGTCAGCAGACAAAACCGCTGCGGCTACGTAGGGACGTGCCGCTTCGCCGGCGTAAGTGCCGACTCCAACTGTAGCGTTAGCCATTATTTAGAGAATTGATTGTGGATCGCGGCAACGCGCTCCGTGAGTGATAACTTAGAAAGGTCGACGGGGGCTTGAACCTCCATCTTTGGAGCGCGAGAAATAGACTTCGTAGCCTGCTTGCTCAGCTCCGTAATTTTTGCGTCTCGGTCTTCGATTTGTGAAGCGAATTCCGCTTTCGTTGCTTCGATAGCTTCTGCGATCATGCCAGCTACCTCTTCGCGTGTCAATACCTCGGAAGATGCTTCTACCTCTTCAACTTCGCTCATCTCCTCCTCTTTGTCTTCTTCCGCTTCTACCGCTGGCTCTTCGCTCGCTTCGTTTACTTCAGCGACTACGCCTTCAGCAACTACCAACATAGAACCGTCGGCGAGAGTGTAATCGCCGTCCGGGAGAGGGATTTGTTCGCCTTCGTCGTTTACTACGAAAACAGAAACGCCGACCGCGAAGGCTTCCGCGTCGGTTTGGATTTCTTGCCCGCTGTCAAGCGTAGCAACTGCAAATTTTACCTCCGCTTTTTCTTCTACCTCCAGTTGAACGGAGTACTTTTCGAACAAGTCGGAGATGCGTTCTTTTAGAGTCATCTTCGAGGGATTTAGATAATAACGATTTTAAAGGGTCATTCCTTACTTGTAAGGCGTTCGGTGAGGTATTCCATAGCGAGTTCGATTTCGACGGCTGAGAGAAGCTCTAATTCGTTGAGCTTGCTTTTTGCCCATCGTAAACCAGCCTTCCCTCCCCACAAGAGATAAGAAATGGTTCCGCATTCAGTCGAGGAATTTGGATCGTAATATTCTTCCGCACGAGAGAGGTAAGAATACATTCGTTTTATGGTCTCCTCGGAAATCGGTTCGCCTTGTGCGAGTTGTTGTGCTCGTACCTTGCCCGTTTGCGTAGCGCATTTATTACCCTCTTTCTCGTTTAATTCGATGCCTCTCTTTGCGTTATTCCGGACGGCTTCGGGGTAATCGTTATAAGACTCCATAACTACGCGCTTCCCCTCTTTATATCGCCCGTCTTGTTTGATCGTAGCGCGTGCCATCTCGTACCGGTTTGTAAAGTACCCTTCGATGCTGAAGCCTTTGACGCTTCCTTCTTTTACGAACTTCTCCCAAATAGCGTCGTTCTCTACTTTCATGGATACCATCCACGTACCGACCGGGACTTCAAGCCCGTACATACGGCTTTTGTCTTGCTCGCCTTCGACGATCCAACTCTCAACAACATGAAGCCCGTTTATCTTGTGTTCGTGTTCGAGGGTGGCGTTCGCTTGATTGCCGTTTTTGAAGTAGAGTTCCATCGCACGTCGGACGGTCTTCTTTGAGAAGTAGACGTAATATTCTTCTTCTCCGTTCTTCCGGTAAATCGGCTTATCTGGAATGAGAGCCGCGCCCATGATGAGACGTTTTTCTTCGTTCTGAGTTTTGAATTCTACCACTTGGGAATTCATCGCGATCCAATCCGACTCGATCGCGGGATGTTCTACGAGTGAGATAGCGTCGATTCCGTAGAGTTCCGCTTCTTCGTCAATTATGAGTTCTAAAATATTCATCCTACAAGGGAGGCTTGGTCGTTAATACGTTGGTTTGCTTGTTGGGCGTTCGATACTTCCGAAGAGACGACGTATGTACGGAAGCCCGTTTGCCCTGCTCCCGCCCCCAAGAATCCGAGGTCGAGTTGTGGGGTAGTTGGTGTAGCTGGCGCGGTGAGCGTTTGCCTTTGTGGAGGCGTTATGTCGGCTGTTCCCGCGTTGAATTCTTGCCTTTTTATAGTAGCTATTTGCGCCGCTCCCGCTGCTCCGGCTGCCGCCGCTGCTATAAACCGAGAGCCGGGGAAAGTACCGTCTTTTGCAAGGGCCGAACCAATGGCTTCCGCCGTGTTCATGATCGTTTGAACTATAGCGAGTTTTTTCCCTATTTCGAAACTCCGCTTCGCTCGCTTCTCTTCGTCCCTTGTAAAGAGCGTATTCAGGTTGTCAACTACATTTAAAGTCAACTGAGCAAATTCAATCGCTTGATACGCTACCATTTCCGCCCCGTTGACGAAGTCTTCAAAGGTCTCTCGTTGTAGCCTTCTCTTTGCTTCTTCTGCGGTCTCCGTTGCGAGGACTTGGGTAGCGAGATTTGTTTGATTGGTTTGGAGGGTCTTCTCTTGGTTCTCCGTCGTTACTTGAAGCGTTTTTTGTTCCGATTCGATTCGTTTTTCATTCGCTTCGACGGTCGCCTTCATAAGGTCGATTTCCGCTTGAGCGGCTTCTTTCGCTTTGGCGATGCCTTCAGAACGTAAAGAATTGAGTTCCGTTTGTAGTCGCTTCTGTGTACGAAGGGAAGCCGATTGTAAATCGAGTACCGCCGCTTCCGCTTCGGCCACCCGGTTGAGGTCTTCTTCCAAACTCTCACCAAGGTCTACTTGTTCACGTGCTATCCTTGCCCGTTCTTCAGCGAGGCGGAGTTGTTCGTCTACGGTTTGTTGTTCGAGTTCTACGGCACGTTGTAAAGCGTCGATCCGTTCTTCTACGGTCAACGTGTCATCTTCGGCCAAAAGCCGCGCTTTACTTATCTCTAAATTCGTCGCCGCTCTCGCTTTGGTGAATTCCCGCTCTTCGTCCTTGAGGCGGTTCATAGCCCGCTCCAAGTCGGAGGCCGCTTTCGTCTCTCGAATTATCTCGTCGGTGATTCCAGTAAACGCGCCTTTAACGTCTTCTAATGCCCCGGAAAAATCTCCGGTAAAGAACTTCACCAACGCTCCTCCAATCTTGGAAACGCGATCGCGCAAAACATCGAACGCAGCACCGAGGGCAGCGGTTGCTACCTTGAGTTGTTCCGCCCCTCGTTTCGTGGAAGTGAAGTAAGAAATAAGAGTCCCTATTGCAACGAGGATAAGCCCGATTCCCGTAGCTGCGAGAGCCACTTTGAACGACTTTAAACCGGTTACCCCGTTCTTAATACCCCCCGTAAGGTTGCGAAAGCCGGAGATAGCTCCCCCGGTCATCTTGTCGAGTTGATTCGTAAGTCCAGATACCGCCCCGGACGTTCCTTCTACGCCGGTTTGAACGTCCTGAATCGCGCTGTTTACGTCTCCCGTATCCGCTCTAAACTTTAAAATGTAATCTTGTTGAGTAGCCATTTACCGAGGGTGTATAAAACGAATGCGAACGAACAGAGATAAACAGAAGCGAGGCCCCAATCCAAGACCTTGAACCAAAGAGGGACGGTTACCTTCTCGCCCTTGCTCTGGAGGAGTTGAATCGCTTCTCCTATATAACGATGGTTGTCGAGATTCCTCATTGCTGTGATTGTTGCCAACATTCCGAAACCTGAACTCCGCCGTTTTGAGACACGAAACGATAGCCGTACCGCTCGCAGCAACTTTGAGGGACGGATGTTGAAGTCGTGCCGGCTGCGTTTTGAAAAGTCAATTGTCCGAACTTATCGACCGAATACGGAAGCCACGCACAATCCCGAATATCTCCCAACACCTTCACGAGTTCGATTTGGGTAAGACCTTCGGAAGTTGCATCGAGTTTAATTGAGATGATTCTCCAATAGGTATCCTTGATATAGATCTTGTCGGCGAATTCGAAGTTCGCTATATCGGTTCTCGCGAGCCGGAAGTATGCGGTCATTTTACGAGCGTCCGAAGAATAGAGTTCATTTACCCACGGCCTCCAGTATTGATAATAAAGCGTATTCAAGGGGCTTACGAGCAAGTAACGAAACGGGCGTTCCGTACCGTAAAGAAGAGACTCGTCGCTGACGTCGATACTCAACCGGTTTTCGCTGTATTCACTCCATTCGGGGAACTTCGTTAATTGATTCGCAGAGAAGTACCAATTCCCGGAGTTGTTGTATCCGTTCCAATATGCGAGGCGAGGTTTCGGGTCTTTAATTGATTTGTCCTCGTTCGTGGTGTCGGCTACCATCCGGTGAATGATGAAGTCGGTTTGAGGAACGTATGAAGTAACGAACGGGGCGAAAGGTGAAGTAATGGTCTTCTCTCCCGAAGCGAAATCGTTCTCGGGATCGTCTACGCGGTATCTGCCATATACCCGCCCTGCGTTCTTTTGAACGAGTTCATTAACGAAGTCTTTCCCTTCGCTCATAGTCCACTCGTATCGCCGCGCTTGGAGGTCGGTCGTTGGCTCGATTTTTATGTCTTTCGAGAGGTCTATTTTATTCGTCCAATCCTTTGCCGTTCCCGAAGCGAGGTAATCAGTAAATGGTTCAATATCGAGATGCTTGGGGTTGTTCTTGTCCGGGATGAATACGAGGTTGAACATCTTTTGAAGTCCCGATATAAAGTCGATTTGCTTCATTTCGGGCATATTTGCCGAAGCCGTCCACGCCGTACCCGCCAGAGCGGTATCTATCAACTCGAAAGAAGTCGTCGGGACGGTCAAAGAGTTATAACCCCCTAAAACGGCGGTATCTGAACTCGTATGGAAGTGGTATCGAACGTCTACGGTATCGCCTGAATCCAAGCCGATATAAGGCGTTACGATATTGTACGTGAAGACGGTGGTAAGGTCTGCGGGTTCTCCCTGCAAAACGTCCATATATTCCGTTCCGTTTACAAATACTGCGACGTGAAATTCGTGATTCGTAGGTAAGGTATCGATTTTAATATTTACCCTAAAGCGGTAGAGACCGTCGAAAGGCGCTGTAAATACCCCGCTCGCTACGTTGCCGCCCGTATCAAAGAAGGGCGTTGTTTCAGCGAAGCTCAAAGTCTGCCACGCCGTACCCGAGACGGTTACATCCGAAACAAGTCCCACATGAAAGAGGGCTTGCTCTTCCCCCGTAACGGTGTCGTTGATTTCGCCGCCCGAGTTGCACATGAAATAGAGTTCCGTCTGCCTATCGAGAAAATTCGAATCAAACGTATATCCCGCGTCCGAAAGGATAGCCGTAAGCATCTCTTTTATGCGAAGAAAACCCGTTACTTCGTAAGCGTTTACGCCCGTAGACGAGGTGCTCCAAACATCCGAACCGCTCCAATTTTGCCCGCGATCCACTACCCCGAAACGAACGGGTAAATTTGAACCCGTCCACGTAGCGAGAACGTTCGTGTAATTGAGCGTTTCAGTATATGAAGAGAAATCCGCGTCCGTAAGCATAGCGTCCCCAATATCCCGAGAGAGGTTCGCCGTCTCTCCGAAGAAGACGAGTTCCACGTCTGCATATTTCCCTTTTTGGACGTATATCGCTTTCACCTGAACAAAGCCCCGCATGAGTGGGATGGTGTTATAGGTGAGTTCCGCTTCGGCTTTCGTCTTGGGATTCCAAGTCGGAATAAGTCCGAACTCATTCACCGCCCCGAAATAGTCTTGATTCTGTTTCGTAAGAGGTACGCGGAAGGTCTGCGAGAAATTCGAAGAAGCGGCGTTTATCTCCTGGAGGTTCGAAAACTGATAGGAGAGGTTAACCGGCTCGTTCTGGTAAAGCTCGATTTCATTCCCTTCGATCGTGAGTCTTAGCATCGGATGATTTGAGCGAGTTCAACATTAAACGAGGTAACGAATACCTTCGAGACGGTTTCTTCTTCGATTTGCATCGAGTTGGTTTGAATCGTTACCGGCAACCAAGTCCCCCCAATTTTTGCCATTACGTTTTTACTTCTCATGCAGTATTGAAAGAGCGTGAGTTCCTCAATCGTGAGAAGGCCGTTGAGTTGGTACTGTTCTTTCGCTTCGAGTTGATACGGCTTGATTTCGCGATCGTTGCTCGCGAAGGTATATTCGTCCGTATTGTATGTACCCAAAATCTTTCGATACGTCTTCTCTTCGCGCGTGAGCGTCTTTTGCTTCTTGCCGTTAAATTTGAGGTAATCCCATCCCCCTACGGTATTCGCCCACGCGATTCGGACGACTTCATTTTTATACCCCGT
>Ga0208547_1001577_pt1 | contig 12487 bp, 12 predicted proteins | sample DEB08_DNA_5_FD_185501 | JGI IMG/M metagenome (GOLD analysis project Ga0208547, IMG submission 185501) | Aqueous microbial communities from the Delaware River and Bay under freshwater to marine salinity gradient to study organic matter... | ecosystem: Environmental > Aquatic > Marine > Coastal ... | reverse complement strand
AATGATATGGCTAGTGTAATTCGAGGTGATGATAACTTTGATAGTGCAGTAGGTGGCAATACAGGGCTTGGAGAAGTTGGTACTTATGTTTGTGCTATGTATAGACTTGGAAACAGTGTGAACTTTAAGGGTTCTACTACGTCAGGGAGCAACCTTGTATACCATGAAACGTTTTATGGTGCGTCAACTGGTTATCTTGCTTACCCTCTTGATCCTTTCGAGATTTCTAACACCGTAAGTTCTGGTTTAAGTGGAACTTGGCGTTGTATGGGTAACATGCGCTCCCCTACTACCTCAGGGATGAACGCCAACACGGCAATAGGATCAATTTGGTTGAGGATTTCTTAATATGTCACAAAGTCAAATAATCACAGAGGCACGAAACGCTTCTTACATTGACCCAGAGGGGAATATTGATTGTGAGATAAAACATCCAAAACACGGATGGATACCTTACACACTGCGTGATGATGACACCGACACGACAGTTGACAACGAAGCGATTAAAGCAATGCTTGGCTCTCATATCTCAGCATACGTCCCGCCTACACAGGAAGAATTAGATGCTGAAGCGGGATTAAAAGTACGCAGTCGCCGTGACATGCATCTTACTACCGAAGTAGACCCAATCGTATCTAACCCACTGCGCTGGGCAGACCTAACAACAGCAGAGCAAAACGCTTGGTCACAGTATCGCACAGACTTGCTGAACATCACAGATCAAGAAGGGTTCCCACACAACGTAACGTGGCCCACTAAACCATAGGTGACACATGCTAGGCTTTTCTAGTTTCTCACAAGCTACGTTTTCATCTACAGGTGCTGCTGCGCTTGCTGCTCTTGGCTATCTAGCTACGACATCAGCGCAGCTTGCAGCAGGTACTATAATATCTAACGGTCAAGCTGGACCAATATTACCTGCTGCTACTGCTACCTTTACAGCTAATGCTTTTGGTGATGTAGATGCACAAGCTACAACAGAACTAGTAAACGCACTAGCTTCGTTTAACATAGCTACCCTAGCTGATATAGATGCTCAAGCTAATACAACTATACCAGCAGCTACAGCTAGTTTTACTGCAGCAGCATTTGATGATGTAGATGCACAGGCTAGTACAACTTTATCTGGTGCAACATCTACTTTTGCTGCTTCAGCACTTGACTTTGATGCACAGGCAAGTATAACTACTTCTAATGTAGTATCTTCTTTTAGTATCAGTGACTTTACTTCTGTAACAGGTAAAGCTAATATTACACCAAGTGGTGCTACAGCTACCTTTGCATTAGACATAGACTTTGACGCTAAAGCAAACACAAGCATAGGTGGCTCTGTTACAGCTACACTTACTGCTGAAGACTTTGCAGATGTAGATGCTCAAGCAAGTGGATTCTTATCTACTACTGCAGCATTCCTCTCTATCTACATCACAGACTTTGCAGACGAGGATGCACAAGCTAGAGCATTCATGCCAGTGGCAGCGTCTAGCATTACAGCAAGTGACTTCGGTGACGTAGACGCTAAAGCTAATACAGACATTGGTGGCTCTGTAACAGCAGCACTAGCAGTATCAGCATTCGATGATGTAGATGCTAAAGCTAACACAACACCCAGCGCAGTAACGGCTACAATAGCTAACGCAGCCTTTGACGATGTAGACGCACAGGCAACAATAGTACCACCTTCTGTCGTATTAACCCCAGCTATAGACTTAGATGACCCTATTGCTGTAAGGTTTGACTTCGGTCAGTTTGCTGACAGTTACGATAGATCAAGAGTGCTTTATATAGTTTCTTACGGTGGTAGTGATACTGTACATGTTATTGAAGAAAACAGAACAGTTTATATAGATAAAGATACGCAGAACTACACTGTGTATATTACAGGATAAGGACATACTATGTCTTATAAGTGGCCCGATAAAGACCCAGACGAAATGTTAGACTACAGTGTAGACTGGTCACGCTTTCTAGGTGATGATACTATATCGTCTGTAACTTGGTACATCTATGACGGAGACGGAGTTAAACAACAAGTGTCTGATTCTTCTGTAGTTAATGGGCTGCAGTTTGTTCAGGGTACTATTTCAGGGCGTGTAGCTACAGCAAGGTTTTCATTAGGGACTAATAATATACGTTATAACGTTGTCTGTCGTATAAACACAGGGGAAAATCTACAGTATGAACGTTCTATTTTCCTACGTGTTAAGGAGAAATAAAATATGGCGTATGATTATTTAGGACTAGTCAACGATGTGAATCGCAGATTAAACGAAGTAGAGTTAACTGCAGCAAACTTTGCAACTACTACAGGTTATTATAGTTTTGCTAAAGATGCAGTTAATGCAGCTATTCGCCATATCCAACAGGAAGAATATGGTTGGCCTTGGAATCACGTAGAAGAAACTGAAGTATTAGTTCCTGGTACAGTTCGATATGGTTTTCCGTACGACTCTAAAATTGTAGATATGAATACGTTTAGAATTAAACGTGATGATGCTTTAAATGTAACGACTAAAAAACTTAGGGTTATATCTTACGAAGAGTACTTGACTAAGTATGCTGATCAAGAATATAATTCTAATACTAATATTAGAACCGTACCGACACATGTTGCAAGAACTCCAAGCAGAGAGTTTATGATTTATCCAAGTCCAGATAAAGCATATGAACTTGTTTACGAATATTATAGAACAGGTTTTGATTTAGAAAACGCTACGGATGTTTGTAACTTACCAGAGCAATATCGTTATGTTATTGTAGACGGTGCAATGCACTATGTCTATCAGTTCCGTGGTGACACACAAGCATCTCAATTAGCAATGCAAAAATTTGAGCAAGGTATTAAGTATCTGCGGAGTCTACACATTAACCGTACAGATTACTTAGGTGATACAAGAGTTGGATTCTAATGGCTACCCAGTGGCAAACATTTCCGATTGAGTTTAGGGGCGGTTTGATCTCTAACCTATCAGCCTTGCAGCACGGTACTAATGCTGTGGGTTCTGCTACTATTTTACAAAACTTTGAACCTAACAAAGAAGGTGGTTACTCGAAGATCAAAGGCTACAATAAGTTTAGCACTACCACTGTTCCAGGTAGTGGACCTATACTAGCCCTTAAAGTTATATCTTCGGGTCGTGTTATCGTAGCACGTAAGAATGCTACTAACTACACTGAGTACTACTATGGTACAGGAACTACGTGGACTAGTATGGCAGCAAGTGCAAGTACTAATGGTGGTAAAGCACGTCATGCAGAGTTTAATCTTGATGGTGATGACAAAGTAGTTTTTGTAGATGGTACTAACTACCCTGCAATCTATAATACATCTGGAAACACTATGACTTTTCTGACATCTGCAAACAGTACAGATGTTAGTGGTGCAGAAAATGTAGCTATCTTCAAGAATACAGCTTTTTACTCTAATGGTAATAATATATTTTTTACTGCACCCCTTACAGTAGATGATTTCAGTGCAGCTAATGGTGCAGGTAGTATTAACCTAGGGCAAGATATCACAGGTTTAACTGTTTTTCGTGACCAACTTATTATTTTTACTACTAACAGTATCAAACGTTTAACAGGAAACACTGCAGCAGATTTTCAAGTATCCCCTATTACAGATCGTATTGGTTGTATTAACGGTGATACAATTCAAGAAGTCGGTGGTGACATTATGTACCTCGCACCTGATGGTATCAGACTATTAAGTGCTACTGATCGTATTGGTGACTTTGGTTTGGATATCGCATCAGATTCTATTGCTAAAGATGCTAGTATATTCCTCGACAGTACATCTACTTTTTCCTCTGTACTACTACGAGAAAAAGCCCAGTACCGTATCTTTGCATATATTGAGTCAGAACAAAAAACAGTTGCTAAAGGTTTAATAGCTACAAAGTTTATTGCTCAAGGTGCTACAGGTATTTCGTGGGCTACGACAAAAGGTATAAAAGCATACGTAGCCGATGGTCGCTACTCTGGTGACCAAGAAACACTAGCATTCGCTAATGAAGATGGTTACATTTATACTATGAATACGGGTAATGATCTTGATGGTCAAGATATTGAAGCTATTTACGAATCTCCGTTTATGCCTATATCAGACCCACAGGTTCGTAAGACGTTCTATAAAATGACTCTATATGCTGAACCTACAGGTAATATGGATTTAGATCTTAACCTTAAGTACGACTTTGCTTCTGGTACAAATACTGCAACAGTTCAACCTACTACAGTAAGTGTAAGCAGTACGGGTACTGCAGTATTTTTATACGGTGCTTCTAACTCTACTTACAACTCAGCTAGATATGGTGGGGAACTTGACAGCGTATATAACACCAACATTATTGGCTCAGGTAAAACAATAGCAATACGTATAGAAGATAACTCAACTAACCCAACATTTACACTCGATACAGCAGTGTTGGAATTTAAACAAAACGATAGGCAATAACATGGCAGATGGATATACACGGCAGCGATCTAGTGAAATTGTAAACGGTAACGTTATTGATGCCGACGATTTTGACGTAGAGTTTAACGCAGTTGCAGGTGCAATGAATGCATCTACTGGACACAACCATGATGGAACCAGTGGTGGTGGTGCCCCAATTGAAAGTATTGGTCCTGCAAAAGACTTAGTCGTAACTTCTACTAATGTTAATCCTAGTACAACTAACACATTGAGCTTAGGTGCAGCGGGTGCTCAGTATAAAGATGCATTTTTTGATGGAACAGTTCAGACAGACTTACTATTGGTAGATGAAACTTCAATATTTACTGGAGCTATTACTGCTAATGGCGGTATTACAGGTAATCTTACTGGAGATGTTACTGGTGACCTTACAGGTAACGCAGACACTGCTACAACGTGGGCAACTGCACGAGAGATTGCACTTACAGGAGATGTCACAGGTAGTGTAACAGGTGTTGACGGTAGTGGTAACATCAGCATTACTACTACAGTAGCTGCAAATTCTGTCGCACTGGGTACAGATACTTCTGGTAACTATATGACAGATGTGTCAGCAGGTACAGGTGTTACAGTTACTCACACCCCTAACGAAGGGTCTACTGCTACTGTGGCTATTGGTCAAGCAGTAGGTACTACTGACAATGTTACATTTAATGCAGTAACTGCAAACCTTACAGGGAATGTTACAGGTAACGTCACAGGAAATGTCACAGGGAATGCAGACACAGCAACTACCTTAGCAACTGCAAGAACTATTGCAGGTCAAAGCTTTAACGGTTCTGCTGACATCACTATTGCTGCAACAGATTTGTCTGACACTAACCAAGCATTATCAACTACGTCAGATGTTACATTTAATGACTTAACAGTATCAGGTAATCTTACTGTATCAGGTACAACCACTACTGTTAATACAGAGACAATCAACCTAGCAGATAACCAGATCGTACTTAACAGTAATGAAACAGGTGCACCTACACAAAATGGTGGTATTGAGATTGAACGTGGTACTGAGACAAACAAGACACTATTATGGTACGAGAACGTAGACGAGTGGTCTGTAGGTTCAGAAACATTTGAAGCAGGTACATTCAAAGGTGATCTAACTAAAGCTAGTGATCTTACAATCAGTGCTACAGGTACAGGTGATATTACACTAGACGCTGCTGGTGATATTATCCTAGATGCTGATGCTAATGCACAGGTCATCTTTAAAGATAACGGTGTTAGTAAATTTCTATTTGATGGAAATTCAGGAAGTATTCAAACATACACAGGCGATCTTCAGATTAGAACGACTACTTCAGGCGCAATCTTAATACAGTCTACAGGCTCTGGTAATGATGTAACTTTAAAAAGTTCTAATGATGCTATCCTTGATCCAGGTACAGGTGTTACAAAACTCTACAGAGGTGGTACTCAACTAGCACAACTAGACACAGGCTCTACTTACGGCGATCCGCTAAAGATTTCTACGTCTGCAACAGCTACTGGTACTATGACTGAAAGCCTTTGGGTAGACCAGTATGGTGTTAATGTCCTGTATGGTTTGCGTGTTGGTGATAGCAGTAATCCTACTGAAGATGATATCTATGCTGTTGGTGACATTGAAGCTGGCGGCAACATGACTTGTACCACATCAAATGTGACAACAATAGACTTTGGTGACTGGACTATCACAGAAAGCGCTGGGGTTCTTTACTTTGCCACAGGCGGTACAAACAAGATGAAGCTAGATGCGTCTGGCAACCTAACAGTAACAGGTAACGTCACAGCTTACGGAACAGTATAATGGCTTTACAGTCTTCAGGTTCTATCAGTTTAAATGATATCCAGACAGAGTTTGGTGGTACTAATCCTATTAGTATGTCTGAATATTATCGTGGTGGCTCTTTTGTAACAGACAACAATACAAGTATTCCTACTTCTGGTGCTATAAATATGAACGGCTTCTATGGTGGGACAAAGCAGTTTTCTTATACCTTCTCTTCAAGCGCACAAGAAGTTGATCTAAACTCAACATTAACTACTGCTGGATGGAATGGCTCTGATCCTGTAGCTGTGACTATCGCATCTGGTGTATACCTCTGGTCAGATGATACTTCCGTAGGTGGCTTGACTATACCTAGCAGCATGAATGGATTAGTTACCATCACTAACAACGGCTACATAATTGGTCGTGGCGGAAACGGCGGAGGTAGTAATGGTGGCCCTGCTCTTGTAAACAATGCTACTGGTGTGATCTTAACTAATGCCTCTGGCGCATTTATCGCTGGTGGAGGCGGCGGTGGAGGAGGTGCTGGAGGTGGAGGAGGTGCTGGTGGTGGTACAGGTGGACCTCACGCTACTTACGGTGGTAGCGGTAGCTCAACTCCAGGTACGGGCGGTGCTATTGGACAATCAGGTACTAGTGGCTCTGGATTAGGTGGTAACGGAGGTGGTGCTGGCGGTGGCGGAGGTGATGGCTATGATACTGGCTCAAGCAACTTTGGTGTTTATGCTGGTGGCGGCGGTGGTCGTATACTTCCTGGCGTTGGTGGTGCTGCTGGTTCTTCCGCTGGTGGATTTGGCTCTCGAGGAGCAGGTGGTGCAGGTGGCTCTGCAGGTAATGTAGGTGGAAATAGAATTAGTGGTGCTGGCGCTGGCGGCGGTGGTGGCTGGGGTGCAGCAGGTGGTTCTGCAGGTGGTTCGAGCGGCGGCTCTGGTGGTGCAGCTATCTCTGGTACAGCTATAGCAACATACACTAACAACGGTACTGTATACGGATCAGTAGCATGAGTATTAACTTGACACCAGAAGAGCTAGAGGCTATGCTTGATCGTGCAGCAAGACGTGGTGCTTGTGAGGCATTAAAGTCTATGGGTCTGCAAGATGAAGATGCCCGAAGAGATATAACAGAGATGCGTACCCTGTTAGAAGCATATCGTGATACAAAGAAAAGTATATGGTCTACTATAGTAAAAATAACCACAGTAGGATTGCTTACTTTTATAGCTGCGTCTGTGTGGATGCAAATAGGGAATAAGTAAAGGTAGAAACAATGATGAACAAAGAAAATAGTGTGGCAGAAAATTCGCCAGACGTACTACTTGCAAGAAAGTTTCTAGGCTTTAATGGTCCTTCAGAGCAGCTAACAAACTTTCTAGCTTCGAATCCTGCTGCTGCTGCCCGTATGGGTAAGTATCAACAAGCTATGGCTGGCATGGCTAAAAACAAAGTAGGTGCTGATGAGGGTACTGCTGGTACAACTCTTGAAGACTTTCAAGGAATGCAGCAAGACCTCATTACAAAGACTATGGACCCTACTCAGTCTACTGTTTCGCAAATTACATCAGACACTTCTCAAGACATCGCAGCTGGTACTGGTCAGATCTCAACACCAGCTCCAACAGTGACTGCACAAACCGTAGGTACAGGTCAACAAGCTGCAGCTCCTACTACTAGCCCTGCTGCACAGACTACAGCTACGACAGTAACCCCTGAAGTTACGGCTGAGACGGCAGCTACACAAGCACAGACTGGCACTGTATCACAAGAAGCTCAGGTAGATGCACAACAACAGACGGCAACTTCTATAGCAAACATGGAGGCTGCTCAAGGTACAGCTACTATGGTTAATGCTCCTGCTGCCAGAGAGATACGGGAAGGTGAACTTATCTCTGGTGTAGCTGACGCAGAGAAAGCTGCTAAGTTTAACGAACAGATTCAGGCAGCTCAGGCTACACCATCAGATCAAGCTACAGTGCAAGGTCAACTAGAAGGACTGATGCAGCAGTTTGAAGGTGGAGCAACACCTCCTTGGGCTTCAGGTGCAATGAGAAACGCAATGGCTGCTATGGCTGCTCGTGGACTAGGTGCATCATCTATTGCAGGACAAGCTGTTATCCAAGCAACTATGGAATCTGCACTACCTATTGCACAGATGGATGCACAAACAGTTGCACAATTTGAATCACAGAACTTGTCAAACAGACAACAACGTGCTATGCTTGCAGCACAACAACGTGCACAGTTTCTTGGTATGGAGTTTGACCAAGCATTCCAAGCTCGTGTAGCCAACTCTGCTCGTATTGGTGATATTGCCAATATGAACTTTACTGCAGAGCAACAGATTGCTCTTGAGAATAGCCGTGCAGCTAACACCATGAATCTGAACAACTTGTCTAATAGACAGGCTATGGTAATGGCTGAAGCTGCTGCATTGTCGCAGTTAGACATGGCTAACTTAAACAACAGGCAACAGGCTGCTGTACAAAATGCTCAGAACTTTATGCAGATGGATATGGCTAACTTATCTAATGCACAGCAGACAGAGCTGTTTAAAGCGCAGCAAAACATTCAAGCATTGTTTACGGATCAAGCAGCAGAGAATGCTGCAGCACAGTTTAATGCTACATCTGAAAACCAGACTAATCAGTTCTTTGCTAACCTTGCATCTCAGGTGTCACAGTTCAATGCATCTCAAAGCAATGCCATGTCGCAGTTTGACACAAGCTCAGTTAATGCTATCAGACAGTTTAATGCTCAGATGGATCAGCAACGTGAAACCTTTAATGCACAGAATGGTTTGGTTGTAGCACAGGCTAATGCTCAGTGGAGGCAGAACATTGCCACACTAAACACAGCAGCTCAGAATGAATCTAACATGGACTACGCAAAAACTATCAACGCTTTGACATCTAAGAACTTGGATGAGATCTGGCAGCGTGAACGTGATATTATGTCGTTTGCATTTACTGCTGATCAGTCTGCGATGGATAGGTCTTTGCAAATTATTTTAGGTGATAAAGAATTAGAACTTGCTAGACAAAAACTAGCTCAGGCTGAGGATTCAGCAAACACTAGCTTGGCTATGAGATTCTTGTTCGGTACAAGCCCACAAGGTATCCTTGGAGGTATCTTTAAGAACGGCTTATTTGGACTAGGGGGTTAATCAATGTCTTTTAACTATCAACCAAATTACATGCAGTTAATTAAGGCACTGCAATCTGGTGGCATTGAAGGAGCTTCTCAAGCTAAACAAGCAAGAGCTACAAGAGGCCTTGGTGGTAGACGTATCATAGATACTCAAAAGGTTACTGACTCAGAAGTTAAGAGCCTTTCAGAAACTATGCTTAGTTATTTTTCTGACATAGATGAACAGAACAATGCAGCTAAAGCAAAGTCTCAAGAACAAAGAGAACTTGTAGAAAGCCTTGGCGGTGAAGTTGACCCTGTAACTGGAGAGACAACTAAAAAACTTTCTTTGACTGAAAAACTTTACGGTAAACAAGGCGTACAAGAAGGTCAACCTGCACCACAATCTTACTTTAACTTTGAGATTGTTGATAGACCCTTTAAAGGTAATTCAAGAAAAGCTGGAGATATCTCTAAAGAGCAACAAGAAGAAATCATGAAAATGATTATTTCAACTGGTCGTCAGGAAGGTATGTCTAACAGGGAAATAGCTTTAACCCTTGCAACCGTGAGATTTGAATCTGGTTTTAATCCAGATGCAGCTGCAAAAACTTCTAGTGCATCTGGTCTTGGTCAGTTTATTAATGAAACTGGTAGTAAGTATGGGCTTACTGATGAAAATCGTTGGGATGTAAGTATGCAAGTTCAAGCTGTAGTAGATCATACTGCAGATAATATTGAGATGGCACGTAAAAAAGGTTATAGTGAAGACTATGTTTACGCACTACATCATGATGGACCAGGGTTAGACAGTGGTGGACTTAAAAAGTCTAGGCAACAAGTAATGCCTTACGTAAATTTATATGAAAAAATGCTGGAGAATTACTAATGCTGACATTTGAAAGACCCATTCCAGGGCAGTCACTTACAACAGAGCCAAAGAATGCTCCGTATGAAAGACCTCCAGAGGTAGTTGACCCTGTTGAGGCTCTCAATGTACACATCGAAAATCTACTTAAACCAGGTGCTATGGAAGATGTACTATACTTTCTTGAGTTTGGTGTAGACTTAGTAACACTAGTCCAAGGTATTCTTCGTGGTGCTGTTATGGAGGGCATACACAGTATTGACGTAAGCCTTATCATTGCACCAGTTATACATGAGTATATCAAAGGGTTTGCTGATGCAGATGGACTAGATTACAAAGAAGGTTGGGAAACTGAAGAAGAAGAGAAAGCCCTGTCGTATAGACGGGATGCAGCACGAGCTAAAAAACTTATGGACAAGCTTCGTGAAGAAGAGGGTCAAGCTATTCCAACTACTATGAAAGAAATGACTGAAGAACCTGAAATGGAACCTGAAGTTGAAGAAGAAGAACCAGCTAAGACTGGCCTAATGGCGAGGGTATAATCATGGCATTCAGTGCGATAGGTGCAATGGACTATGTAAAGTCTGTAGACGAAGAAAGAAAACGTAGGGACGATCTTTCTCTAGCTCGTGAGCAAAGTCTAGTAAATATGTACATCAACAAGCTAGAAAAACAAACAGCTGGTAAGACTGGAGAGAAAGCTACCTCAGCTGCTCAAGCTGCTATGAAGTTGCAGGACAGGGTAGATAAAGCAGACCTTAGTGATGAGGACAAAGCTTTCTTTGAAAACTTGCTTGAAGATCCCTTTGCTTCAAAAGAAGTTCTTGATCTTATTGAAGAGAACGTAACAAATACAGGTGCACCTATCCCTCTTTCAGATGTGCGTTCTTTAATAAGTATCGTTGGATCTAATATACCTACTAAAGATAAGGTAGACTACATAAGTCTAATCACTGGTTCTGATATGTCCGATGATGAAAAATACTATGGTTTGATAAAGCAGATTAGTGGTATCGTAACCACACCTGGACGTTCAGTTATTCTTGATATAAATCCAGAAGCTAAGATCATACCTAAAACTCAACAGGAACTTTTTGAAAGACAGCTGGATGTAGTTAAGGGTAACTTAAGACAGAAAGCTAAAGACTTTGTAAAAGCTAACCTAGATAACCCTGAAAAAATAGCTAAGATACAAAGTGCTCTTGATATGATTGATTCGGGAGAAAAAGATCGTATTAAAGTTGGTCTAGATATACTAATGGATACTTATTTAACTGCTGAAAACTTTAAGACAGATTACGTTGATGTATTTGGTGATGTTTTCAGGGGTTGGGAAAAGAACTATTTCTTACCCAGATACTTACAAGTTCCAGCTAGTCCATCACCAGAGAATACTATTACTCCCCCGCCTACTAAGAAAGTAACATCAGTACCTGAAGAAGCTATCCAAGAGTTGATCGAAAACAGAAATAATCCACAAGTTATAAAAGACTTTAATGAGGGTTTTGGTCACTTAGGAAAATCAGCTGAAGATTATATAAGAGAGAGAACACGGGGAAGATAATGGCAAATTTCTTTGAAAAATATCTGACCACAGATCCTGTAGATATTGAAAAAGAAAAAACCACTGGTAACTTCTTTGACAAATACTTGACTGGTGGTAGTAGTGTAGATCCCTCTGAGCCTATGTTACTTGAAGCTGGTACGTATACTCAAGATGATTTAGTAGAGAATGATGAAGCTTATTCTATCGTTGAAGGTTTTATGCGTGATAGATACGGTGATGAATCTATCGAAGAAAAATCTAGAGAGTCTGTTGTTGACAGTTTCCTAAATAACCGTAGGGGTGTAGTCTCAGGAAACTCTGTTCGTGGTTTGTCTGAGATGGATTACATTAACGACATAAAAGATGATGAAGCTAAGAGAGTTCGTGCTGCTCAAGCATACCAGTTGTATGAAAATATGGCTGGTATTTTTAGTCGTGAGACATCTGTAGCTGAAAAAGCTGAAGGCATTATGGACTTTGGTAGGAGTGTGGTCTTTGATCCAGTAAACCTTATAGGTGGTTTGTTTGGTAAAGCTGTTGCTAATGGATCACTTCGTGTTGGAACTAGTGCAGCACAAAGAGCCGCACTCGAAGCTATGAAAAAAGAAGGTACTAAAGAAGCAGCTAAAAAAGTTGGAGCTAAAGTATTTTCTGACGGATTAAAAACTGCTCGTGCTGCAAGTAAAGCCAAAGTAAATGC
>Ga0208547_1001576_pt1 | contig 12498 bp, 12 predicted proteins | sample DEB08_DNA_5_FD_185501 | JGI IMG/M metagenome (GOLD analysis project Ga0208547, IMG submission 185501) | Aqueous microbial communities from the Delaware River and Bay under freshwater to marine salinity gradient to study organic matter... | ecosystem: Environmental > Aquatic > Marine > Coastal ... | reverse complement strand
AGTTGAACACTTGCGTCCATTCTGGGAAGACACACTGGGCACTGGTAGGTACTACTTGTTTGACCATTGGGGTTCGACTTCGGCTGACAATCTGTTGGCACGAGTGCGGTACATGGCTAAAGCACTGGACTGCAAGTACATCATCCTGGACCACCTGAGTATCGTCGTGTCTTCTCAGGAGTCTGGTGACGAACGCAAGGCCATTGACGAAATCATGACGAAGCTCAGGACACTCGTGGCAGAAACTGGAGTCGGTTTGTTCCTCGTGTCACACCTGCGTAGGTCACAGGGTAAAGCACACGAGGACGGTGCCCAGATCAGCCTGGGTGAACTCAGAGGGTCACAGGCGATAGCACAGTTGTCCGACATAGTGATAGGCATGGAAAGAGACCAGCAGCATGAGAACGAAGAGATTAGGAACACAACGACTGTTAGGGTCCTCAAGAATCGTTACACTGGTGAAACTGGTCCTGCTTGTTGGCTTGCTTATGACCGCACAACAGGCAGACTCTCAGAAGTACCCAACCCACATATCGGAGATGACTTTTGATTTACCTGGACCTGGAAGCCAATGGTTTGACTCCGGACACCATTTGGTGCGTAGTTACCATGGAAAATGGTGTTACAACGGTACATACGACCCCAGACACCCTCTCAGAGGCCCTGAGAAGCCCTGTGAGCGTCGTTGGGCATAACCTAATAGGCTACGATATGCCAGTCCTAGAACGTCTCTGGGGCGTTTCTGTGGCGTCTGACAGGATCATAGATACACTGGTGTTGTCCCGTTTGTATGACCCAAGTAAGTCCGGTGGGCACTCTTTGAGGAACTGGGGTAATGAACTAGGCTTCCCAAAAGGTGACCATGATGACTGGTCACAATTTAGTCAAGAGATGGTCAACTACTGCATCCAGGACGTGAAGGTCACAGAAGCAGTACACAAGAAGTTGAAGCAGGAGATGCGTGAGTTCTCCGCTGAGTCAATCAAGCTGGAACACAAAGTCCAGTGCATTGTACAGCAGCAGGAACGCAATGGCTGGGTCCTGGACCAAGAGTTAGCTAGAGAACTATGTGCAACATTCAAGGAGAAAATGAATGAAATCGAAGAGGAGTTACAGAAGAAGTTTCCACCGATTGTCCATCAGCGGTGGTCTGAGAAGACTGGTAAACGTCTCAAGGACAAAGTGGAAGTCTTTAACGTCGGGTCTAGACAACAGATTGCGAAGAGGTTATCTGAGCTTGGTGTGGTCTTCTCGAAGGTTACGGACAAAGGCAATCCGATAGTAGACGAAGCTGTCCTGGACACCATTGATCTTCCGGAAGCAAAAGCAGTGAGTGAGTACTTGATGCTACAAAAGAGATACGCACAGGTGAACTCATGGCTAGAGCATGTGAAGGACGACGGTAGAGTCCATGGCAGAGTCATCAGCAACGGAGCAGTCACTGGACGTATGACCCACCAGTCACCCAACATGGCACAAGTACCAGCAAGCTACAGCCCATACGGACACGAGTGTAGATCATGCTGGACAGTACCAAGTGGCAAGAAGCTCGTGGGGTTTGACGCCAGTGGTCTTGAGTTACGGATGCTGGCACACTACATGGACGACAAGGAGTTTACAAATGTCCTCCTCACAGAAGACATACACACAAGAAACCAAATGGCTGCGGGTCTTGAAACTAGACCTCAAGCAAAAACTTTCATCTATGCTTTCCTTTACGGAGCAGGAGATGCCAAAATCGGAACTATCGTTGGAGGAAGCTCACATGATGGCGCACAGCTTAAACAAAGATTTCTCCGAAATACACCTGCTCTTGAAAGTCTACGAGAACGAGTTGGCAGAGCGGCTGCACGAGGCTATCTCACTGGACTGGACGGACGACTTCTTAGAGTTAGGTCAGAACACGCGGCACTGAATACGCTCCTACAGGCTGCTGGTGCTATCGTAATGAAGAAAGCACTGGTCATCCTGGACGACTATGCGAAGCAGTGGAAGATTGACTACAAGTTCATAGGAAACATACATGACGAAGTTCAAGCAGAAGTCGCTGAGGCACAAGCTGAGAAGTACGGCTGGTTGGCAGTCGAGTGTCTCAAGGCGGCGGGTCTGGAGTTTAACCTCCGGTGCCCACTCGACGGAGAGTACAAAGTCGGAACAACGTGGGCAGAGACTCACTAAGGAGACAGTATGATTTATACTAAAGTAGATGGAAAATACTACAAAGATAATCCAGATGCAAACAAAGACAGGAATAACAGGCGCATGTGGGTGAATGGTAGATACATCTCTAAAGCACACCCGTTACACAAACCTGGACGCTACAAGACGTTTGAAGACGCAGCGTTCAGTAGTTTGGCTAAGTACGAAACCAGTGTGGAAGGACAAGTGTACATCATTACTAACCCAAACTTTGAAGGATGGGTTAAAGTCGGGATGGCTATTGATTCAGAGGACCGCTTGAATGGCTACCAGACTTCTTCACCATTCAGAGACTACTTCTTGCACAGCTTCTGGGCTGTTAGTGACAGAAGACAAGCAGAAGCAACAGCACATGCTGAACTAGAGAAAACCTACGAGCGTAAAGGCGAGTGGTTCAAATGCACACCGGAACAGGCCAAAGAGGTCATCTCCGGTATAGCGGAAGAGTACAAATGAAAAACGTATACACCCTAGTGGACGACATCTACAAACTGGTGTCAACCAAAGAAGTAGAAGAAGGAGTGGACATCGACGCTGCTATTGAGCAGTTTGGCGAAAACGTCAAGAACCTGATGCGTCAGGAGTTCGGTGAACAAAAGAAGCGCGACAACAGAACACTCCGTATGTCCAACATTGGGCGCGAGGACCGCTACTTGTGGAACTTGTTCAACGGTGTGGAAGCCAGTGAAGTCATTCCTGGACACACCTACGTCAAGTTCCTCTATGGGCATCTCATTGAAGAACTGCTACTGTTTCTTACACGCGCAGCTGGACATGAGGTGACTGACGAGCAGAAGCAGTGTGAAGTCGAAGGCATCAAAGGGCACATGGACTGCAAGATTGACGGTGTTGTGACCGATGTTAAGTCCGTGTCTACCTATGGCTTTCGTAAGTTCAAAGATGGGTCACTGGCTTATGATGATCCTTTTGGGTACGTAGCGCAGATCAAAGGCTACGCGCACTCAGAAGGTGAAACTAAGTTCGGCTGGCTGGCTATGGACAAGCAGAATGGGCACTTGACGTACCTGATGTATGACTCAGAGGACACACAGGCACCAGTGTACGACTTGATATCCTTCGACATTGCCGACAGGATCAAGCACGTAAAAAAGCTAGTGGAGCTACCGACACCGCCAGAAGTCTGCTACGAATCTATCGCAGATGGAAAGAGTGGCAACCAGAAACTCGCCGTCGGATGCTCCTACTGTTCGTACAAAAAGCAATGCTGGCCTTCCGTAAGAGGCTTCGCGTATTCTACAGGTCCACGTTTTTTAGTAGAGGTAGTCAATGAGCCGAAAGTCCCAGAAATCAATCTTCCGTAGTAAGTTTGAAGAGACCGTAGCTAAAGTTCTCAGAGGCTTTGAATATGAACCAATTACAATTCCTTATGTTATCAATCGTAATTATCGTCCTGACTTTGTTCATGCTGCAACAGGCACAGTTGTCGAGTGCAAAGGCTTCTTTAGAGATGGAGACACTAAGAAGTACACTAGCGTCAGGGACAGTTTGCCTAAAGGACAGCAACTTGTGTTTGTCCTCATGCACCCCAACAAGAAGATCAGAAGAGGAGCCAAGATGACAATGGCAGAATGGTGTGACAAAGAAGGAATTATGTGGTATACTATAGATACACTTCAGGAGTTGATTAACGATGTCTCTAACAATGGATGAAATCAAGGAAAGGATTCTACGGATGTACGACCCTGATGATCTTCTGGAAGCACTGGAGATATCAGCGGAAGAACTGCTGGACCGCTTTGAAGACAAGTTAATCAACAGACTGGACACATTCGAGGAGGAACTACAGGTTGAAGAGGAGGACGAAGATGAGTATTGACGCAGCCTCTGAGGAAGAATGGGATGCTGTAGCCAAACCTGAGCATTACAACAAGGGAGACATAGAGGCTATTGACGCAATCAAAGCGTCCATGTCACCAGAAGAGTTCAGAGGGTATCTCAAGGGTAATTCACTGAAGTACTTATGGCGCTACCACTACAAGAAGAAACCTGTAGAGGACCTTCGGAAGTGTCGCTGGTACGTAGACAGGTTGATACAGGAACTAATCCAATGAAAGTCATAGAGGGGCACTTCGGAGGCAAAGATGAGAAAATACCAGTACCAGCAGTATTTGCAGCTGTTACTTCAGTGGAGGATCTAGAGAAATACGAAGACGCTTTCTGCATCGTAAAGTCAGAGGACTACGTAGTCATCTCCACCAACATAGACACACAGGATCTTTACTTTTTACTGGACCAAATTAAGTTAGCATTGATTACAAGAGGAGACTACGAAATCTAATGGACGCATATTATGTTTATGTTTACAAAGAAGATGACGACGTTGTATACGTAGGCATGGGACAGAAGGGGCGTGCTTGGCATTGCGGACATATGCAAGGAGATACTAAGGAACGTCACAACTGGAAAGAAGAGCAGATGGGAAAAGGTAGGCTTCCTTGTGACTGGGTAACAGTAGTTGAAAGAGGTCTGTCTAAAGGAGAAGCTCTTGAGCTAGAGGAACTTCTTATTAAAGAGACAGCACCTAAGCTTAACCAGCTACACAACCCAGACTACGATGCTCGACAGATCAAGTTAGACCTCGCTGTTATCAAGCAACTAAGAGAAGACGACACGTCTTATAGAAAGATAGCAAAACAGTTAGGAGTTTCACCAATGACAGTATACAGACAATTGAATAACGCCCGACAAACTAAGCTTGCTACACAACATAGAGGAGCGTATTAGTATGGATCTTTACCAGCAATATGTACACAAGTCACGCTACGCAAGGTATCTACCGGAGGAGCAACGCAGGGAGACATGGGCTGAAACAGTTGACCGCTACCTGGACTTCTGGGTCAAGCAGGAGAAGCTGACAGAGAAGGAAGCAAAAGAGTTACAACCTGCTATCTACAATCTTGAAGTTATGCCCAGCATGAGGGCGCTTATGACTGCTGGTGAAGCACTGGAGCGTGACAACGTAGCTGGCTTCAACTGCTCCTACTTACCCATTGACCACCCTAAAGCTTTTGACGAGATGATGTACGTGCTTATGTGTGGCACTGGTGTCGGCTTCAGTGTGGAACGCCAGTACATCACGAAACTACCAGAAGTCGCAGAGGAGTTCCATGATACAGATACCGTTATACACGTCGCTGACAGCAAGATTGGGTGGGCCAAAGCATACAGAGAACTTATCGCAATGCTCTTTACTGGTCAAGTTCCAAAGTGGGACGTATCTGGAGTTAGACCTGCAGGTGCGCCACTCAGGACTTTCGGGGGTAGAGCGTCTGGTCCAGAACCTCTTGAAGACCTGTTTAACTTCACCGTTGAAGTCTTTCGCACCGCTGCTGGACGAAAGCTTACTTCCATCGAATGTCATGATATCTGCTGCAAGATTGCACAAATCGTCGTCGTCGGAGGAGTCAGGAGAAGTGCTCTTATCAGTCTCAGTAACCTCACTGACGACAGAATAAGAAGAGCCAAGTCAGGACAGTGGTGGATAGATAATCCTCAGCGTGGCTTAGCTAACAACTCTGCTTGTTACACAGAGAAGCCAGATTTTGAAGCATTTTTGAACGAGTGGAAGAGTTTGTATGAGTCGAGGTCAGGCGAAAGGGGTGTTTTCAGTCGCGTCGCAAGTCAACGACAAGCTGAGAAAAACGGCAGAAGAGATGCTACCTTTGACTTTGGAACTAATCCATGTTCAGAGATTATCCTCCGGCCCTACCAATTCTGCAACCTGTCAGAAGTTGTTATCAGGGCAGAAGATAGTCTCGACAGTCTCCGAAGGAAAGTACGAATTGCGACTATCCTTGGAACTCTACAAGCAACCCTAACCAACTTCAGGTATCTGCGTAAGATCTGGAGTGACAACACAAGAGAAGAGGCATTACTTGGAGTGTCCTTGACTGGTATCATGGATCATCCAGTGATGTCTGGGAGAAAAGACCGCAATGAACTTAAGTACTGGCTGGAAGAGCTTAAGAAAGAAGCTATTAAGACTAACCGCAAATGGGCTGAGAATCTTGGCATCAATATTAGCACTGCCATTACTGCTGTTAAGCCTTCCGGTACTGTTTCTCAGTTGGTTGATAGCGCATCAGGCATACATCCTAGATACTCTGAGCAATACATTAGACGAGTAAGGGCTGACTCACGAGACCCGCTGTGTGCAGTCCTGGAAGCCGCTGGTGTGCCTGTGGAGGCCGACGTAACGTCCCCGACTACTAAGGTATTCTCATTTCCAATCAAGTCCCCTAAGAACGCTGTGGTGGCTACGGACATGGGTGCTATGGAACAGCTTGAGCTATGGGAGATGTACCAGGACTACTGGTGTGAACACAAGCCGTCCATGACGTGCTACTACAGGGACAACGAGTTCCTGGAGGTGGGACAGTGGCTGTACAATAAGTTCGACAAGGTGAGCGGCATTAGTTTTCTACCTTACTCAGAACACACGTACCAGCAGGCACCGTATGAGCCAGTGGATCTGGAGACTTACAAGAGTCTAGCTAAGGAGTTTCCGAAGCAGATCGACTGGGACATTGTGGAGGCTAGTGACATGACAGAAGGTGCACAGCAGCTGGCTTGTGTGTCTGGAGTGTGCGAAGTGTAAAACTAAAGGGGCCTTATGGCCCCTGTTGTTTTACTGGGTTGTAAGCATAGCTCCAAACCTTGCTCCCAAAAGCGGTGAAACTTGTCTCACTTGTTGACCTACTGGAGTCTGAACAAACCGCTGAGCAGCTACTTGAGGTGCAGCCTGACCTGCTAAAGTCCTTTGCACAGTTGGAGAAGACAGTACTTGTCCTGCTTTTAAAGCAGCGCCTAAAGATAAACCACCTCCTATCGGACCAGCAACTGCGAAACCAGCGCCGCTCATTGCACCAGCCAAAGTTCCAGTAGCAGCTAAGCTATGAAACCAAGATGGGTTTTCTGGTGTTCTGGCTTTACCTATAGAAACGAGTTCTTCTCCGGAAGTTACTATCTCTTCATCTAATGCTTTTATCTTTTGAGTATTCTCAGCTAACTTACTAGCCACTTCTGGATCGTTTCTTAATAAAGCCCTTTGTTTTTTAACTTGTTCGGCAAGAAAAGTTCTTTCTGCTTTGGCTTTATTATTTATTCTCGTTAGTTCTCTTTCTCTTCTGGTTACCATTTTTTCAGAGAGTTTGTTGGCGGCTTCCACAATAGTCTGTTCGTTTTTCTTGTTTAATGCCGCTAAGTTTTCTGCTTCTGCTCTTAATGGACCTCTTCCTTGTCTAGCTTGTCTTGGAGAGTTGGTTTTTATAGCAGCAATCCAGTCATCCGGAGAAAACTTACCATTTACTCCTGTTTTAGTGGATGCCTTTAGTACACTGTCTTTCAAAACAGAATGAGTCGCCCATGCTTCTAAATCTTGTTCAAAAGCTTTTAAACCTTTAGCAGAAAGCTGTGATTTCATTTGCTCATCGACTGCTTGCTGAACTTCTCTGTACAGATTTTGCATTAAAACAGACTGGCCTCCAACATCTGATTTAGAAGCAGCAGCAGTGCCAAAAGCACTTCTTACGGCAGATAAATCTTCGCCAGATATTCTACCTGTTTTGGGGTTTCTCTTTGCAGCTAATAACTCCATGCTGTTGTTTACTAAAGAAGCAACCTCTGACTTATTAACAGCTAAAAGCTGAAGCTGCGGGTTTTGAGAAACTCTTTCAGTAACTTTTTGTAACAACTCATCAGGCTTTAAAGTAAATGACCTTCCTTTAATAGACTTAAAGCCTTCTTCTGCCCATAAGTTCTCTAAACGAAGCATTGCTATATTAGGGTTTTGAGCCTCTACAATGCTTTCAGCCTGCCTTACTTTTGTACCTGCAGGCAGAGAAGACATAAAAGCAGATAAACGAAAAGCATCGGAGTTTACATCAATGCTGTTCTGTATTCTTTTTGTTGCTCTGTTTATTATCGCACCTTCTTTGCCTAAAAACCTCGAGTAATCTCCTTTCACAATTTCAGCGGTTTCTTTGGCGGCTTCTTCTATTCCTTCTTTTTGCGCTTTTGTAGAGTCTCTAAGATTTTCTAACGCAACATTTAATTGTTTTGTAGCTTCTTTAGCTTCATTGGAAGAAACATCTTTTAGCTCTACAAGTGCTTTTTGACGTTGTTTTTGAGCAGCAAGCAAAGGACCAACAACAGCTTCTTCTTGTGTTCTAACTAACCCTTTACCTCCCCAAGAAGGACCAACAATATCACGATAGAAAGTCTGCAAAAGTGCTTCAGAAGATCCTTTTGTTTTGTCGGCTGCTAAAGTCAACGGAACAAAACCCTTTTCTGTGTCCAGAGGTGCTTGAATCTTTCTTTTAAGTAACCAACCTCCTGCTCCTACTACAGAAGCTCCAGCTGCGCCTGCAAGAGCACTTTTAAAAGCTTCTGTTTTCATTGCTTCAACGTCTTCTGCTTTACCTGCGCCATAAATAGCGCCTTCAGAAGCACCTCTAGCAACTAAACCAGTTAAACCTGACGCTACTTTTATTTTAGAAATAGGACTGACAACAGCTCCTGCTATTTCCAAACCTGTGGCAACTCCCCCGTGTCTTTCAGAAAAACTTTCTTGCATTGAATCATAGTCTTTCTTTAAACGATTATAGATTTCTTCTTGAGTTTCGTCAGAGCCTGCACTCATGGCTAAAGATGCAAGACCAATACCTACTTCATCAGACCAGCCTAAAGTAGCTCCTTCAAGAAAAATCAAAGCACCAGACAAGCTGTCGAGGCTAGTCCATTCCCCTGTTGCTATATCTTCTTCTATCTTATTAGCTTTTACAGGAGTGTCGTATTTTGCAAAAGGATCAAACTCTTCAGCAACTTGTTGTTCAGAAGTTTCTTTTTGTATTACATATTTTGCAAAAGGATCTGTTTCAGCCATTTTAAATACCTTCTAAAATATTTTTAGCGTCTTCTAGTTCTTGTTTGTATTGAACGTAATCAAATTTAAAACGCTTAATAAAAGAGTTTCTATATACAGGATCGTTTAGGTTTGCTTCCATTTCTTGTAACGCTTCTGGAGGAACAATAGCAAACTGCTCTTCAACTTTCTTTTTTGTCATGTAAGCATTAAAACCTTTGTAGCTTCTGTTTTTGCTTAGCCAGTTTAACTGTTCTCTTTTGTAGTCTGCTTCCGCTTGTTGCATTTTAGCTACGCCTCTTGCATATTGAGCTAAATAATCAGCCTTAGCATTAGCTGGAGGAACGCCTTTTAAAACCAAAGCAATATCTCTGTCTGAAGCAGGACCTTTAGGTAGATTAGCCACAGCTTCTGAGGTTGTTAAACGACTAGCTTCAGTTCTTAAGGCAGAAATAGCGTCCTGTTCTCCGCTAATCTCTTTTATGTACTCTGTTAGCGACCCTGCAACACCACCAACAGGATCATATTTTTCCAGACCTGTTGCTAGTTCTTCTGCTCTTCTTGCTTTACTGGAGATTTCTCTAACTTCTTGTGTCAAAGTGTTTTCAATTTTAAGCAAGGTAGTAGACTCTTTAACTTCGTCTGCTTCTTCAGGAATTACAAAACCCAGTAGTTCTTCTTCACGTTCTCCGGTTACTGGATTGAATCTCCTTTCTACTTTTATATTTTGTACTTCTCCGGTTTTAGGATCTTTACGTTGAACTTCAACAATTTGAGGAGCAGCCATGCTTCCTCTAGTTCTTGGCTGAGCAAGAGTTCTTAAGTTTTTCATCTGTTGTTCTACAGCTTCAGGCTGCATACGACCAACCACAAAACCACGGTATATTTGATTAGCCATCCGTTTTACTTCTGGAGAAGCTTTAGGGTCCATCATGTATCCTTGAAGTTCTTGCTGGATAGCGGCTGTACCTGCTTGTCTAGCTCTTTCTGTTGTTCCTAAAGATACGGCTTTTTCTCTAAGACGCATAGCTCCTTCAACATCACCAGTAGCTAGTAACTGTTTTGCCCCAGCCATTACAGTTTCTTCTGTTGGAGTTCCTTCAAATAAGCCTGAAACAGCTTGTTGTTGCTTGTTCTTTTTCTCCAGCTCTACAGCAGACTGCATAAGCTGTCCTGCTTCTTTAGTATAACCAGCGTCTGCCAATTGCTGAGAAAGAAGCTTCATGCTGACAAAATCACCAGCACCTTGTGCACCTTGAGCCTGTTGCATCAGCTGGTTAAACTCTTCTTGCTGCCTGCGCTGCCTCATCTGCCCAGGAACACCACCAATAGCTTGACCTAAGCCAAACAAGCTTTCGGCCATCTGAGGACGACCTAAGCTAGACAAGAACCCTTGTGAAAATGTAGCCATTATGTTCTCCTCTTATCCAAACAAGCCGCCAAGTGCTGCAGAAGCGATGTTACTTCCGAAACCTCCGGCTAAGTTAGCTTGTCCTAAGCCTGACTGCAACAGTGCTTCCAAACCAGCAGCATAAGTCTGTCCGTAAGTACCAGCTTGTTGTGCAATGGCTTGTCTACGTTGTTCAGCAGCAGTCATTCCTGGTTCAATACCGGCCAACACTTGTGCCTGTGGTATATAACCAGCGGCCAACATCCCCGTACCTAAATTAGCCATACGTTGTTGCTCTTGTCCTGCAAACTGCATTGCATTGAGCATCGCCCGGTTCCTAGCTTCTTCCTGTGCTTTAGCCAGCGTAAGTGCTTCAGGTGTGCCGCCAAACATGCCCGTAGTAACGCCTAGGCGTCCCTGTGCAGCCAAACGCTGCTCCATAGCAAGCCTCTGACGCTCTTCTTCAGGAGACATTGCAGCACGCATACGCCTATAGACTTCTTGTTCACGATCAGCTACAGGCATTGCCGCTTGTTCAAAGAACATTCCAGCTCTGCCTAGCTGCTGCTCATACAACGCCTGTTCTTCAGGAGACAACTGCAGTTGATACCGCATCTCACCCGTTGTTGGGTCCTGCGTCATACCGAACTGACCGCCAGTAGCGGAAGTCACGGTGTACGGCTGAAACTCAAGCATACCGGACAGTCTTTCGGCAAGTCCTTCAGGACCAGCGAAACCAGCATAAGCTTCTCTGCCTATGTCACCAATGTCGCTATAGCCTTTTTCGGCTAGAGCAAGACCAGCTGTGCCTAAACCTAAAGCAGCTGCAACATTAGCAGCACTACTGCCTTCGCCGCCAAGAGACTCTAAAAAGTTTGTAAGCCAGTTACCACTGGATGCTTGGGTGATGCTTCCACCACCACTTACGTCTTCTGCTGCCATTAGCAGGTTCCTCCACTAACTAACAATAAACACATAACATAATTAATCATAACGTTCTACCTAAAAGTGCAAGTACATTGATTTCTTGTAAAGACAACTCTTGTCCATTAATGTCAGCTTCCATGCCAATAACCAAAGTTGATCCACTGCCATTAGCATTAACACCAGTCCTGGAAGTTAGTTGTCCAGAAGAAAACTGACCGATGTTAAATTCGGCAACATTGAACTCTGCAGTTGACTGACTGGATAAAACCAAAGGAACTGAAGTTAGTACAGATCCAAAATCATAAGCCCAGTTTAAGTAAATCGTTGTTTCACTACCGCCTACAACGGTTGGTCTGATTCTTTTTATGAACTTAAGTTTAGAAGTGTCTCCAAAAGTCAATTCAGGGCTGATGTATTTAAATCTGTAGGCAGTGCCGTTGTCCTGATAACCAGAGTAGCTCCCTATTCCGTCAGAAGTCCCTATAAGTAATGTGCCGTCATCTTTACGTTCAAAACAAGCAAAACCAGTACCAGGCCAACGTGTTGCTCTGTAGGACCCGTTTTCCAAAGTCCCCCTAACGTCAAAACAAAAAGTAATGTCTTGACTAACAAAAGTAAGTAGGTAGAAGTTTTCTTCAGGATGATATACGGAAGAAAAGGTTTCTCCAAACTCACTAATCAGCCTGATAATGTCCTTTGTTATTGTCCCTGACAAGCTCGTGATTGGCATTGTTTTTTCTTGTATTGTTCTACCAAAGCTTCTCAAACCAGTCTGGGACAAAAACAAAACGTCCGTACCTGTGTACTGCACAGTGTCCCTACCGACACAACCTACACCGGACACAGTGTCAGCCAGCGCCATAGTAGCCGGAGCGTCAGCACCGGAATACACAACGATACTGTGCTTGCCAAAGATAATCAAAAGATTATTATGAGCAGCCAGTGCTACAATCTCGTCATGCCCATCAGGCCTAACTTTAGAAATGTCAATAGCACCAGAAGTACCGCCTGTCCAGTCATGGCCTATCAGAAGATCAGACCAGTAGACTTTGGACTTGTCAGTAGAAAAATCAGCAGTCCACAGACGCCCATAAGCAGC
>Ga0208547_1001567_pt1 | contig 12518 bp, 7 predicted proteins | sample DEB08_DNA_5_FD_185501 | JGI IMG/M metagenome (GOLD analysis project Ga0208547, IMG submission 185501) | Aqueous microbial communities from the Delaware River and Bay under freshwater to marine salinity gradient to study organic matter... | ecosystem: Environmental > Aquatic > Marine > Coastal ... | reverse complement strand
CATCTCATAAATAGAGTCTTTGTTAGAGAAACTTTACCCTCGAGGATCCTATTCATCAAAACTCAATATTTCTATCCAATAATAGGCATATGCTTAGTAGGGAATTTATTAGTAATTATCAACTTTATCTTTCCTTTAAAGAGTCCTCTTGTAAGTATCCTCTTATTACTTTTAATTGTCCCAAACTTTTTTAACATTAACTTAGACAACCTTAACTTTATCAACCTACAAAATTTTATATGTTTTGTTGTTATCCCAGGGTTATTATTAATTAGTTCTTTTGATACAGGATTTCATTATGATGCTGGTTATTACCATTTAAATCATCAAAATTGGCTGAGAGAGTCAAATTTAATTCTTGGTATGGTCAATATCTTTTGGCCATTTGGCATGTCTTCTATTTTTGAATATATATCTTCAATTATGTGGTTTGATAATTCATTTATTTATTTACACTTCATAACGATTATTTTTATACACTTTTTTTATAATTTCATTCTTGATAATCTTATAAATCGAAAAAATTTGATTCTAGCTAATGCTTCTTTTTTTCTATTAGTATTTTCGATACTTGATAATTTTGGTATTCAAGGCGGCAGGAATGGATTTATATACATACAAGGAGTTGGAAAACAGGATATTGAAGTAGGTGTGTTATTTTTATTTATATCTCTTGTCTCTTTACTTTATATTTATGGAGAAAAGGCTAATGTACTAGATTTAGTGTGTTTATCACTTCTAACATTATTCACATTTCAGATAAAAGTTAGTGGTGTATTCGTTCTAGCTGTTTATGCAATATTGCTGATATTTGTTCTTAATAGAAAACAGCAGACATTCAAAAACATTTTAATAATACATACTCCAGTATTAATACTTTCATTTTTTTGGTTTGTAAAAAGCTATTTAACTACTGGATGTTTAATTTTTCCTCTTTCTGTGACATGCATAAACAGTTTTGATTGGTATGTATTAGGATCTACAGAAATATTTGAAAACATAACAAAGATTTCAAGCCTAGCATTTCATGAGTATTTTCATGATCCGCTTTTAACCTATCAAGATTGGATAATTGATTTTTTAAATTATGAATTTTATCGCTCAGTTTTTATCAATTTTACTTCATCACTTCTGTTTATTTTATTGCTTAAATTTATATTATTTAAATCAGCACGACCAAATTGGTTATTTATAAGTATATCTATAATTTTCATTGTTTTTAATTTTGTATATTTACTATTTTATGGACCAATACCCAGGTACTCAATAGGTATAATGCTTACTACAGTAGCTTGTCTTGCATTTTTCACTGGTGAATTAAAAGTACAAATAAGTAAAACAGTTTTATACATTTTAATTATTTGCTCAGCTGCTTTGTTAGTTAGATTTTCAACATATATGGGTATCATTTCGAATCCAGAATATGAAATTTTTGATCCAAGAGAAGTTGCAGTATATGTTCGAACAGCAGAGAATTGGGTGATTCCTGATAACGGAGATCAGTGTTGGATAAACCTTGAGTGCAGTATGGCACAAGTTTATAATCCAAAAACAGATGTATTCTTAGATGAGACAGGTTTCTTCAAAACTGCACGAAGATAAGGTTATCTTCTCTAATTATTTCAAATTAGATATTTAATTTCAGAGCGATGTTCATGTAGTAGAATACTCTTTATGGCTTTACTTACTTCTTTAGAGTTTTATAGACGTCACACATCAGAATTTAACAAATATATCCACCAAGATGATGAAGTACTTATAATTACTCCCATTGGGTCTAGCTTAAATTTGAGAGAAAAATTAAATTTGAACATCCTTGATTTTGATCTCAAAAAGGACATAGATTCTCAAATTAATACTTTAAGTAATAAATATGATTTAATAATACTCTCTGACGTTCTAGAAGTGAGCCAAGATATTATTAGATTTTTAAATCTTCTAAGAAAAATTCTCAATAAAGATGGAAGAATACTTATTGCTTCAATTAATCCAATATGGAATATTCCATTGAAGCTTTTTGAAAATCTAAAGTTAAAAAAAGAATCTGAGAATAGATCTTATATTCATTTAAAAAAGTTCAGCAAAGTACTCTCATCGGTAGGATTGGAAGTATTAAGCAGTACATCAAGACAATATTTTCCATTTAAACTTTTGTATTTAGGTTCTATAGTTAATAAATTTCTTGAAATCATGTTTCATTTTTTAAACTTTGGAATAAGAACTTATATTTTAGTGAGAGAAGATAATTCGAATACTAAAAAAACTAATTATTCAAAAACAATAATAATTCCCGCTAAAAATGAAGAAGGTAATCTTGTAGAGCTAATAGATAGGATTCCAAACCTTGGAAAAAACACAGAAGTTGTTATTTCTTGTGGTGCATCACATGATAATACATTGAAGGTCGCTAAGGGAATTACTTCCAATTTTTTTGATATCAAAGTAATTGAACAAACAAAGGATGGTAAAGCTAACGCGGTTTGGGAAGCTATTGAGTCAACCGATGGTGAAATCATAGCAATTCTTGATGCAGACATAAGTGTAGACCCAGAAAAGCTTGAAGATTTTTTTGAAATAATTTCACTTGAAAGGGCTGACTTTGTGAACGGGACTAGGTTAATTTATGACATGGAAAGGGGAGCTATGAAATTTATTAATAATATTGGAAATAGAGTTTTTCAGTTTATAGTATCTTTAATAATAGGTCTACCTCTTACAGATTCCCTGTGTGGAACAAAGGTATTTAGGAGAACTCTATATACAAAAATTATTTCTTGGCAGTCTACTGTTAAAACTAAAGATCCTTTTGGGGATTTCGACCTTTTATTTTCTGCTGCTTATAGTGGACATAAAATACTCGAATTGCCCATTCATTATAAAACAAGAACATACGGAGAAACTCAAATTCATAAGTACAGAGATGGATATAAACTTATAAAATACCTAGTCCGCTCATTTTATAAATTTAATTCTTCTTCATGATTATTTTTAGAAAATTTAACGACATATTTTTTCAATTATTATTTTTAATATCAACTTTTGTTACGTTTATAATTTCTGAACTGTACTTTTACACACCAAATGGTGTTGACCATATTTATCATTCAAAATACTTATCATATTTTTTATATCAATCAGAAGATACGTATTCGGGATTCGGTCTAATTTATTATTATATTGTTGCTCTAATTACTCATTTAAGAATTCAAGAAGTAAATAATCTAAATGTTGTTCATTTTATGAATTCAAGTATTATAACCGCAAACTTTATTCTGTTTTTATTTGGCATTCTGGGAATATATTATTTATTAAGAAAATATGGTTTTGGAAAAAAGACAATTTACATATCGCTAACACTTAACAATTTTATTATTCCAGTTCTGATAATGAGATCTATATTAAAGCCTGAAATATTTGCCTTCACTCTTTTACCCTGGGTGATTTTAGGTCTTGATAATTATATTGAGAAAAAAAATTTTAAAAGCTTTTTAGTAGTTGTCTTACCTCTTTCAGTTCTTTTAACAATTAAAGGTTCGGTTACAGGTATGATTATTTTAATTTTGTTAATTAAATACTACAAGTTTTTATTTTTAGACTTTAAAAAACACTTATTAAGCTTACTCATACTAGCTTTTGCATTTGGTTTATTATCTTATGAGACTAGTAATGTAAATAACTATAATATATTAGAGCACAATTTTACAGGGGCGGGTTCAAAATATGACAATAAAGCTGAATTAAATCTATTAACAAATATTAATTTATGGGATATTATTTTCAATCCCGAACCCCCATACCACAATGATTCACTGGTTGGAATCACGTTATTAGATTCTTTTGGTGATTATTTCAATGTCTTTATCGAATATGAGGAACATTTGTTTATATACGACCAAGATAATAATTTCATAAATGAACTAAATTATAAAAACAAATTTCAATTTGGTAAATATGTTGGCCAGTACACAGGATTTTTGATGTCACTATTTTTTTATGTATCTTGTATTTATTTTGCAGTAAGAAAAAAAGATATTAGTGCATATTATATTGCACCACTTATAGGAATTTTAATACTTACTATAAGTTCATTTGGATTTCCTTTTAATCATTTCGACCCAAACACAGGAGACACTTTAAAATCAAATTATTATAGTTTTTTAATTTCAATTTCATTTATTTTTGTATTGGTACAAATCTTTAAAAAATACCACTTTCTAAAATTGTTTATACCTCTTTATATTTTATTTTCTTTTTTCTATATTTTAGGATTTCCAAAAGTTGATGATTCAAATATAAATAAATACCTTGAAGAAAAAATAGAGATTTCTTTAGCGTGTGAGCCTATGTCAATTTTTTTATCTGATACTGACTTTGAGGATTGTCACGATCGAGTAAAAAAAATATGTGAATATAATCTGTACTCGAATAATGCACAGAATCTTATAGATAAATCAAGGGTGTATTTATCTATAAACGAGCAGGAGTCAATATTATTCGTTAATGATGATGGCCAAATATTATCGGCAAATAATTATTCCACATGTAAACAATATGTACAAATGGAGCTTGTCACATATAATCCAGTTTCAAAAGGCTTGAGACAACTACCTCCCGTAAATATGATTTATTTTCTTTATACTTTTTTATATATTTTTTACATTACTTATAAAGAAAGAACAAATTAACAAATATCTAACTTCAATTGTTATTGATATACAGATCAATAGATCTGTATGGGTCATTGTATAAACTTCTTTTTGGATTATTAAAATATAAATTAGTATCTACACGTTCATAGCCTGTATAAAAATCCGTAACTTCACAATTAACATCTGTAAGTAGCCACCTAATTTGTTGAGAACACAAAACTATATTTGGTTTTTTTGAAATTTGGTATGGAAGTTCATCAGCTTTAATTCTATCAATTTTTATTAATTCGTTTACAATTGCTGGTTCAGAATAATTAGTAGGATGAATAATAAAACTCTCATTTCTTTTGTTTAGGTAGAAAAGAACGAGATTATGATCAAGGCTAAAAATCGTAAAATCATTTTCAAACCTAGATTCGATATCTAATGCTAAATTTTTAAGGGGATATTCCTTATAAGTATCATCGAGACTAGTAAGGTTATCATACGATTGTTTTAAAGCACCACTGCCGACTACAACTAGTGAAGAAATAATTAGAGATAAAAATAACCAGTGAAATGTTTTTAAATAATTTAAAAATGGAATAAATAAGCAAAGGAAAAACAAAAAGAAAATTAAATGATGCTTATATCCGGTAGACCCAAGATAAAAAAATAACAATGATATCGAAAAACCAACATATATAAAATAGCTACTGCTTGTAATTTCTTTAAATATAAATTTATAAATTGTAAGCATTATTATTAAAATCATAAAAAGGTACAGGAAGGCATCATACATAAAAGTCTCTCTGAAGTAAACAAGGAGCTCATTTATAAAGTTAAAACTTTGTTGACTATATTTAAGAGGGATGATGAATAAAGTCGAAACATAGATATCCAAGATACCTCTTACAGCATAAAGAGTAAAAATAATGATATGAGGTACGAACAATCCACAGAAAAAATAAGAAGATGTATTTATTTTATATTTTTGAAAAAGTATTACAAAAATTACAAAAATAAATAGACCACTTCCTTGATTTGTCAAAGTTGAAAGTCCAAAAAGAAGTCCTGAAAATAACATATTTTGTTTAGAATCATTTTTCTTTAATAAAAGATAAATACTAGGAGCTATAAAAAAAAGGCAGAATAATTCAGAGTATTCATTTGACCCCCACGGGGTGGATAGTAAAAGCAGGAATAAGCTTGAACCCACAAAAGAATTTATTTTATAATTACTAATATCTTGAGTTGAGATTATTTTAGAAATCATAAATGAAATAAAAATTAGGATAAAATCACATAAAATTTTAAATATCATCAAATTTTTATTACTAAGCAGGATTAAAAAAGCGTAAAATATATAAAAAATAGGACCTTTATCATCCCATTGGTTTTCATAGGGTAGAGATCCGTTTAATACATCATTTCCTACAATTAAGTATGTATGGATGTCTGAGTCAATAGTTTCAAAATTTAAATATTGTCCTTGAAAAATCATATTTATTATGATCAAGATAAAGAGCAAAAATAAAAAGAAGCGCTTTTCATCAACTTCAGAAATTTTTTGAATTATCAAATCAATATTATTTTTTTTAAAAAGGGTATCTATTCTTTTATCATTCAAAAAGCGAATGATCACTATGAGCAAAGGGATAATTAGTAGTGTATATGTTCTCACATTTGTTTGTGTAATGCTTAAAAATAAAAGTAAAAAGATGCAAGCAAAAAAAGATATTTTATTAGAGCTTTTAATGTTAAACATATTTGATAATCATATTTTTAAATCTCATTCTATTTCAAAACTTAATTCATATGACCATGAATCAGGATCATTTTTTTGATCGAGTTTATGAGGAAGTTTATTTTGAAAATAATCAGAATCTCCATTCCTTGAAAAACTAAGTTCCATGACTTCAGGAATTCCATCAGGAGTAATTGATGCATAGTTATTGATATGTAAATGGACTAATTTAAGACTGAGAATCCTTATGAAATTTTCAATTTCTTCAACATGCTTACTAACTTCATGAAATTCAATAACTATTCCTGTAAATACAATTTCTTTTTTTAATATGTCATCAAGTAATACATATTCACCGCCTTCAATATCAATTTTCAGAAAAATATCATTATTATTGGGCAGGTTATTAAGTGTTTCATCCAAAGAAATAAACTTCTCACCATTGCCAACAAATTTCTCGTAGTGATTTGGGCCTTTTGTATTATTTATGATATTAAAAAATTTGTAAAATTTTATTGGTAGTTTAAACCAATATTTAGATACTTCGAAATAATCTTTATTTGGGCTGGTGAGTAATTTATAAATTCGCAACTTTATTTTTCTTAAAAAAAACAAAGGGCCCACAGAGCCATCATAACTGTGTACCACGCATTTATTTTTATTATAAAAATCTTCTTCAAAAGACCAATCATGATCAATGCCAAAAGATAACAATGTTTTACTTTTTAATATTGAATCTTCTTCAACTACATAACCGCCATCATTGTTCTTACCTAATCTAATTAGTTTCTTACATCTATAGGGCCTAAAAATATTTGGCAAAGTTATAAATTCTGTCATTAAACTATTGTATATTGAAATTTGTCGGGAGTGTGTTTATTAATTATTTATGAAATGTAAATCATAAATATGGAAAAATTCAGATTAGAAATACATTATTAAGATTTAGTCACGACTTTAAATAGAAATACTTAAAAAAATATACTCGTATTTTTTGTGTATATTAAATATGTAAATTTGTACGGTTGATTGCAAACGAGTTGGACATTAACAAATGTCTAGAAATCTTTTATAAGAATAGTTATAATTGCTCGGAGTTAAAATAGGATATTTTTACTTTAAATTTGTTTTTGTACAATTTTTTCTTCCACAGTTTTTTTATTCAAAGATTATTTGTTCCTGATATTGGATTATCGACTGAAGAAGAATTAAATATTTTAAACTTAGAAGAAATTTCGAATACACAAAAACCATTCTTACTTGGATGGCCTCATTATGAGGGAACAATCGACAATGAAATAAAGTTCAATGAAATATATCTTTATCAAAATGGAATAGCTAAAAATATAAACAGTTTTGTGAAGGAAAATTCAATTTTTCCTAAAGTATACTACACCCATCAAGCACCTGAAAATTTTAGAGCAGCCATTATTGGCGGTGGGGTAATCGAAAATAAAGAAAGTAAATACTATGAACATTATTTTTTTGCAGATTATTTAAGTAATGAGCTTTTTGCATATGATTTTAATAAAGATGAACTATTCATCTTTCCCCTTGGAAATGTAAATTCTTTTATAACCTCTGTTGAGATACATCAAACAAAAGTTGTTACAGTTTTGTTTACAACTGGTACTGGAAATCTAATTGAAATTAAGCTACCTTAATAAGGTTTGAAATTTTAAAATTTCAGTTCAATTTTTAACATGCGTTAGGTTTTATGCATAACTTTTTTTAATTAGTTAGTAAATTTACTTACAAACTCTTTATTAGTTAACACTTTTTTATTTTTCGGAATAAATTTGGACTATAAATTCAGAAATCACTTGGTAGGTTTTACAGAACTAAAATAAAAAAATAGTCTTGGGGTAGTAGAAATATAGATGGAATCCCACAGATTTGTCGTCTTTTTACATATACGTAAGGTATTTCTGAAAAACCCTTGTGGGCGCTACAGGATTTGAACCTGTGACTTCTTCCTTGTAAGGGAAGCGCTCTGCCAGACTGAGCTAAGCGCCCAAAATTAATTGTGCTTTTTTATCTTAGTTTCTTTTAGTATTAACTTATGAATAATTTAGCGGTAATAGTTCCTTTTTACAATGAAGAAATTTACTTGCAAAAGTCAATAAATAGATTGATTGATAATGATATTTTTGATCAAATTATTCTTGTAGACGACTGCTCAACAGACAATTCAAGCTCTATAGCTAATGAGAATGTATTGAAAGTTAATAAGATAATTTATTTAAAATCATCGTCTAATAAAGGAAAGGGTAATGCATTAAGTCTTGCAAAAAATGTTATTAATACTAGTCATGTGATTATTCATGATGCAGATCTTGAATATTTTCCAGAAGATATTGTAGAAATGTTTGATTGTGTTGAGCGAAATCAAGACTCACTTATCCTAGGCTCACGCTTTATTGGAAAAAAAATGAGGACGAATATATATTCAAGAACGTTGTTGGCTAATAAAGCTATGTCTTCTTTTTTTTCATTTGTTAATAGATACAGGGTTTCTGACGTTGCAACTTGTTATAAATTAATGCCAACTTCTTTTTTTAAACATATGGATATTAAGGAAAATGGTTTCTCAATTGAAATAGAGATACTTTCTAAATTTTTAAAACACAATAAGTCTATTAAAGAAGTTCCAATTAAGTATGAAGGTCGGTCTTATGATCAAGGTAAAAAAATTAAAACTTTAGATGGTTTCAAATATCTTTTTAATACTATTAAATATCGATTTTTGAATTAGCTACAACCTAAAGAGTTACCACAATTTAAACATTTGTAACATGAACCATTTCTAATTGTTATGTGTCCACACTCATTACAAGCTGGAGCATCACCCATCATATCACCAAGAACCTCTTGCACTGTAGCAACTGAATTTTCTGTTTTAGCTACAGGTGCAGTCTCTGTTTTAGCTACAGGTGCAGTCTCTGTTTTAGCTACAGGTGCAGTCTCTGTTTTAGCTACAGGTGCAGTCTCTGTTTTAGCTACCATTTCTAAAGGTTCACTTTCCTGAGCAGTTTTATCTTTTGGCGGCACTTGAACAATATCTGTTCTGTCTAAGTATTCAAGCCCTAGTGCTCTAAATACATAATCTATAATAGAGTTACTCATCTTGATATTTTCATGGCCTTCAACCATTCCCCTTGGCTCAAAAGTTTGGAAAGTAAAGGTATCTACAAATTCTTCTAAAGGAACACCATATTGGAGTCCTTTAGAGACTGCAATTGCAAAACATCCAAGAACACCTTTTAATGTCGCGCCCTCTTTAGCAATATCAATAAAAACTTCACCTAGTGTTCCATCAGGATATTCTCCAGTTCTTAAATACACTTTATGGCCAGCAATTCTTGCTTCTTGGGTCCAGCCATCTCTTCTTTCAGGTAGTAAGAACCTTGGTCTATTTACTCCTGCGTATGCCCTTGAAGGACTAGTACCTGGAGCAAAATTACCTTGAATTAACATTGCTTCTTCTTCAAGAATCTTACTTACCTCTGGATCTGTCTCTTCTGAGTCCCCTTCATCTGAAGAGGAAGAAAGTGGTTGAGAGGCTTTTGATCCATCTCTATAGATTGCAATTGCTTTCACACCAATCTTCGCAGCTTCAAAGTAGCAGTCTTCAATATCTTCAACTGTTGCTTCATTCGGCATATTTACTGTTTTAGATATTGCGCCTGAAATAAATGGTTGCGCTGCAGCCATCATTCTTACATGTCCCATGTAGTGGATAAAACGTTCCCCATCTTTTCCACATTTGTTTGCACAATCAAAAACATCAAGATGTTCTTCTTTAAGATAAGGAGCACCTTCTATTTTTTGTGTTCCACAAATATCTAAGTTTGCTTGTGCTATTTCATTTCTTGAATAGCCAAGGGTTTCAAGTAGGTTGAAGTCAAAAGAGGTGTACTCTTCTTCTGGTATACCAAGACCTTTGAGTGTTTCTTCACCTAAGACGAAAACATTAAAGGCATGTTGAATCTCAAAAGCACCAGGTAGAGCTGCTTCAATTTTAGCAACGTCCTCTTCGCTTAACCCTTTCTCCATCAATGACTTCTTATTTACATAAGGAGAATTCTCAAGAGACATAGACCCAATGACATAGTCAATAATCTCTTTGACTTGGTTTTCTTCATAACCAAGAGCATTTAATGCTGGTCCAATTGACTGGTTTGCAATCTTCATATAACCACCACCAGCAAGTTTTTTAAACTTCATCAAGGCAAAGTCTGGCTCAACGCCTGTTGTGTCACAATCCATGAGGAGACCAATAGTCCCAGTTGGAGCAAGTACAGTAGCTTGTGCATTTCTGTAACCATTTTTTATTCCAAGTTCAACTGCTTCATCCCATGAAAGTTGGGCTGCAACTAATAAATCTTCAGGACATAAGTCTTGATCAATAGCTATTAAGTCATGACTCAAACCTTCATAATCATTTGAGTCATATGCTGCTTTTCTGTGGTTGTTCATCACTCTAAGCATGTTGTCAGCATTTTCTTTGTATCTAGGGAATGTACCAACAATACCTGCCATTTCAGCAGATGCTTTATAAGCTTCACCAGTCAACATAGCTGTTAACGCTCCAGCAATAGCTCTTCCTAGGTTGGAATCATAAGCAATACCTTTTCTCATGAGGAGTGAACCTAAATTTGCATAACCAAGCCCAAGCGTTCTATAGTCGTAAGATCCTTGTGCGATTTCTTTTGATGGGAACTGTGCCATTTCAACAGAAATTTCAAGAACAATTGTCCAAATTCTCAGTGCATGTTTATAGGAGACAACATCAAACTCTTGTTTTTCATCATCGTAAAATTTTACTAAGTTCAAACTTGCTAAGTTACAAGCTGTATTGTCTAAGAATAAATATTCAGAGCATGGATTTGATGCACGTATTTTTCCACCCATAGGGGAGGTGTGCCATTCATTAATAGTTGTGTCATATTGAACTCCAGGATCTGCACACTTCCATGCGGCATCAGCAACTTTGTTCCATAAGTCACGGGCTTTCACTGTTTTCATTACAGAACCATCAGTTCTAGCAGTTAACTCCCAGTCACCATCTTCTTCAATTGCTTTCAAGAATTCAGTAGGCACTCGTACAGAGTTGTTTGAGTTTTGACCAGAGACAGTTGCATACGCTTCTCCATTAAAGTCCGCAGGATAACCTGCAGCAATGAGTGCACGTGCTTTATCTTCTTCGATAGCTTTCCACTCAATAAAGGTTTCAATATCTGGGTGATCTAAATCAAGAATTACCATCTTTGCAGCTCTTCTAGTTGTTCCACCAGACTTGATTGCTCCAGCTGCTCTGTCGCCAATTTTTAAGAAGGACATTACACCTGAAGAAACTCCACCACCGGAGAGTTTTTCTCCTTCTCCACGAAGGTGTGAAAAGTTTGTTCCTGTTCCTGAACCGAATTTGAAAAGTCGTGCCTCTTTGACCCAGAGGTCCATGATGCCACCTTCATTAACGAGGTCATCATCAATAGATTGAATGAAACAAGCATGAGGTTGCGGTCTTGAATAAGAGTCATCAGCCTCGACTAGTTCGCCTGTTTTTGGATCTACGTACCAAAACCCTTGTGCAGGACCAGTTAAATCATATTTGTGGTTAAGGCCAGTGTTAAACCATTGCGGACTGTTAGGAGCGGCCATTTGTGTTGCGAGCATATACTTGAGTTCATCCTCAAAGGCTTGAGCATCATCTTTTGTTGCAAAGTAACCTGTTGTTTCTCCCCAGTGTCTCCAGGTTTCAGCTAATCTATCGAAAACTTGACGTGAAGAAGTCTCTGAACCTAGTACGACATCTCCGTTTTCATCTTTTACAACATTACCTTCAGCATCTACTTGAGGAACACCTGCTTTTCTGAAATATTTTGAGACCATAATGTCTGTTGCTACTTGTGACCATGTTGAAGGGATTTCTACATCATCCATTTCGAAGACTACTGAGCCATCTGGGTTAGCTATTTTTGAAGTTCTCTTTTCCCAAACAATACCTTTATATGGATCGCCCTTAGAAGTGTATTTTCTTGTTACTTTCAACCCTGAATTTTTTGCCACGCTTTCTCCTTTTTACAACTAAATATGGTGTACATTTGATATTTTGATACTAAATGTAGTGTTTTATAACT
>Ga0208547_1001555_pt1 | contig 12568 bp, 24 predicted proteins | sample DEB08_DNA_5_FD_185501 | JGI IMG/M metagenome (GOLD analysis project Ga0208547, IMG submission 185501) | Aqueous microbial communities from the Delaware River and Bay under freshwater to marine salinity gradient to study organic matter... | ecosystem: Environmental > Aquatic > Marine > Coastal ... | reverse complement strand
TACATTGTCAAACGACCACATTAATTACGAAGACGCTCTAAGAAGGGCACACGCCGAGGGGTGGAGAGATCCCGTAGAGATTACGAATCTAGAAATTAAAGCCTACGAACAAGGCATGATTGTTGAAAGAAATCGCGTTTTATCGATCTTTAAAGATCTTGAAGATCAGCCAATAATGCGCATTATGGATATGATGAGGAAGCTGGATAGCGTCCGCAATCCTTAATAACCCTGTATAATAGTCTTGTGGCAGTTGGTTTTTAGCCGTACGAGACACCAGGAGATAACTTAATTTGGCAAAGTCCTCTACAGAAGCGCAAAGAAAACGCGAAGCAAGAGATCGCAATAAAGAATATATTCGTCAGGTTAAGGAAAAACATCCCTGTGCGGATTGTGGAGAAATATACCACTTCAGCCAAATGGACTTCGATCATATTACTGGTAGAAAAAAGCATAATCTTGCAAGGTACGCAAACTCTGCTGTAAGTATTTCTACTATTAAAGATGAAATAAAAAAGTGTGAAATTGTTTGTGCCAACTGTCATAGGTACAGAACTTGGCTTCGTACACAGCCTTCTTAGTGTATAATTAATCTATGGCTAAGTACGAAACTTATCCCCGCAGCTTGTGGCATAGCGTAAGGACAGAAAGATCTATGGAAGAAGAAAAAACTAACTCCGCTAGTAGTTTAGAAGCGACAGCCTCTGCTGTGGTACTCAATCAACCCACCACAGAAGAGCCAAGGAAAAGAAACAAAACAAACAGGAGGAACACCCGTTCTGATGTTGATAGGCAAAAAATGGAGGCCTACCGTAACCAAGAGCTAAAGCGTGCTCCCAAGGTGCAGATAGATCAAAGAGTGGTTCTTTGGTCTTGGATTGTTGGCGTAGCAGTCGCTTTCATTTCCTCCGCCATTGTGTCTTTTAATGGCATTACATCCGTTGCTTTCTTCGTAGGACTTTCTCAGGACTGGATGGCTGGCCTGTTTTTCTTCTTTATTGAGCTAATGTATTTGCTTTTCCTTATTGCTTATCTTGTTCTGGCCTCACGCCTTGATGAAGATGGTAAGCCGGAAAAAACCTGGGGATCTATTGCTGGCATGGTTGTTTTTGGTGGCATAGCTGTTCTTGCTAACGCCTTCCATACCCTTGACTACTGGGACTGGAGCTGGGTAGAGCCAAGGATGTGGGCTGGTATTATTCTGAGTATCTCTGCTCCAATTGCTATTATTAGTGCATCCAAGATGGCGTCACGAGTAGTATTTGCTAAGGCTATTAAACTTTAACATGAACAAGTTTGTCTTTAACGAAGAAAACATACCAGTTGAAACAAAACAGGGGGTACTGATGTATCTACCTAGTTTGTTACAAACGCTCTAGGAGGCTCTGAGAGTACTCATTCGGTGTGCAACAGTAGTATCAGTTGCATCACCATCACGGTAAAGAGTGATTACGACGGCTGGATCTTCTTCTGTGCCATTAATTGTAATGTCTGTGCCTGGTACATTGTATGATCCGCTACGAATAATTCTACGAACCTTACCTCTTGCTGTGCCCCCAGAAGAATTCCAAGAAACCATTTGACCTACACGAAAACTGTCTGCCTTTTCTACTAAATCTATTTCAGAAACCTCTGATCTCATGGCGAACCATGCTTCCGTGCGTGCCTGCTTTGCTGCTTTAAAATCCGAGACTGTTCCAAAATCAAATAGAGAGTCTGCCTTGTTCTTATTGCGCTCTGCTATTCCACGAGACCAGCTGTGGCCAGCATCTCCACCCCAAGCATCCCACATAACGCGACCCTTAGATGGGTAGCCCTCTTCTCCTGATCTAAAGCCAGTGGCTTTCTTGTCAACTTCGTGGCGGGAGAAGAATGAGTACATTCTCTTAACTACACTAAGAGACATTGAGCGACCTGCTACGATGTCTCGTGCCCTGCCCCAGCCTACAGGAGTTCCAGCGCCTTTTGCCTTGCCTTCTTCTTTCCAGGCAATAGCACGACGAGCGGCTGCTTTCATTCCATCATTAGGAGAGTATGTTTCAGCCTTTGCCATGTACTCCATGTTTGGGTTTCCACCCTCTGGCATAGTGTGTCCCTCAAGGGTCGGAATCTTCATAGCATCCTGATACATCATTCCGATGCTATAGGCTGTTTCTTCCCAGTAGCCCTCATCCTCTTCTTCAAAAATCCTAACGGACATAGCGGGATTTTCTGGTGGCATGGACTCAAGAGAGTATTCGCCCTCTGGAGATCCTAGTACACCGCCTTCCCACATAATGTGTTCTACTCGACCATGAATCATACCCTCCATGGTTTCGCCCATTACATAGTCACCCTCCATGATAGCCATAGAGCCTTCACCGTGGGCCTTGCCTAGACTAAAGCTAGACCTCTGTGGTTTACGAACTGGCGTACTCCAATTAAAAAATGATTCCCTGTTGTCTGCGGGATATGGCTGACCCATTGCTGATGTCATCTTCTTCTTACCCTTCTCGGCTTCGCTAATATTAATAGCAGTAATTTGTGCCTGAGCCGCTGCTGCTGAATCGTGACAGCCCATGACTTCTCCAGTACCATCTTTTACTACGGGGTAACCAGAGCAACCGTAGGATCCTTTTTGTCCAATACTATATGGCATATATTTATTCTACCATAAATGCTAAAAGTCCCCGTACGAGGAAATTCAAGCACGAAGGCCCGATCTTAAAATAGGTAACTAATCCATCCCAAGGTCCCGTACGGGGACAATTACATTATACTACTTTTTTGACTTAAACCAATCACTATTTGATGTGATTCCAATTAGGTACCTGGTTCCGATACCAATACCGAAAATAATTGCCACTGTAATGATTACCGATAATCCTACAGAAGACACCCACTCAAGAATTGTCCAAGGACTCATTAATTTCTCCTTAATATTATTAGGGGCAGTTTATAGACATGCCCTAGGTCTTATTATACTCTATTTGATTGTGATTTGCTTTGGTTTCTTCTCTTCAGGAACTTCTCTCTTGATATTGACAACCAATACCCCGTTTTCCATCTGAGCAGAAACCACTTCCATATATTCACCAAGTGCGAATGTACGAGTGAAGTTTCTCATAGCGATGCCCTTGTGAAGATAGTTGCTCCTATCTTCCTCGGTTTTTTCACCAGTAATAACTAGTGTGCCATCCTCTAGAGTGATCTCTAAATCTTCTTTAGAGAATCCAGCAGCAGCTAGTCTTAGAATATAGTCATCCTCCCATTGCTGAATAATATCGTAGGGTGGATATGACTGCTTAGCAGCCACCTCGGATGCGTGGCGGAATCGAGCAATGTCTTTGTCAATTCCAATAAAGAATGGATCTTTAAATAGATCCAGCATTGTACTTACCATATTTTTCTCCTTTTCAGCGAGTGTTTATTATTACCTCCCTATCAGGCGAGGCAATTATATTTTATCACAAACTAGTCAGAACCCGTCTCTTCTTTAGGCATCGATGCCATAAGCTTGTCGTAGGCTTCTGAAAGCTCTCTCACAAGCTCAGAGGGTCTGCGGTCGAGCATCTTTCCAGTTTCTTTATAATACTTTACGGCTGGTCCAACCTTGCTGTCAAATTCGTTAATTGCTGCCTGAACCTCTTCGATATACTTAAATGCTGCCTCTCTGGAATCAGAAACAAACTTAAGAAAGCCATCGTTCTGGTTAGAATTTTTTATGTCTAGCTCGGCCATTAGCTTACGCATTTCTTCCATTACGATAGTTCTATCGATAACTTCTTGCGTAAGATTAGCTTTTAGTTTATTATTTTGTAGCCTAGTGTTAATATTTGCAATAATTAAAGCAATAAAGACCAGGAGTGCAATTACAAATACAACCAGCTCAACAACCGTGGCTATCATACCGCCTCCTTGTGGGTTACCCAATAGTATTGACAGGTGTCGCAACAGGGCTTGTTGTCCTTGTCGGATACCGCCGAAACAAATTGTGGGTAAAGCTCTGGAGCTTTCTTATATAGGTTTGCTTTGTGTGTTGTGGTTACTCTTTTCATTATTTTATTATTAGAGAACCACAACGGCATTGTGATACCCCAGTCCATGCCGCGTTCCCTGCGTAGTCTTTGCAGGTTGGCAACATTCTTCTCGGTCCTAATGGATCGAGCGTCTGCCTCCGAAACCATAGTCATAGCATAGTTAAACAGTGCCACCTCATATCCACGCCACATCTTTACAGCTGGGTGGTTACGCCAGCCAGCGGTAGGAGAAGGGTTGGAAAGAACATTAAGTATTTGATAACACTCTAAGATCTGCTTGTTAAGTCTTTTAGAATCAAGGTCAGCAGCTACCTCTTCGAAATCTTGGTAAGGCAAAAATGTTTGCATTACTTTACGCCCTCTCTAACTAGCAATACGATTGCTCCGTTTTGCTCTAGTGCTTGTTTTACCCTTACCATATATTCTACAGCACGACGCTTGTCAAAGTCAACTAGATTATCGAATTGTTTTTCATTGGCCTTGACCGTCAAAAAGTTATCGTGATCAATAACTTGCAGGCTAAATCCTTTTGGACAGTAGTGGTCCAAAGATCTAAATGCCCTTGCCATATCGTCTGTATACATATTAGTTTTTCTTATCTGTGGTTAAGTAGCTCCAGGTTTTACCCCAGTCCTCTTTTGTTCTGTGTTTGTTAAACTCTCTAGAGATCTTGCCGTTCTCTAAATAGATGCCGCCCCAGACACCCCATTCTTTTTGAGAGACGCCAACGGCAAAACATTGCCTGGCCACGGGGCATCCAGAACAAAGCTTGTCTATGCCAGGACGAAACTCTTCATTGTCTTCATACTTTTCAAAGAAGAAATTTGTGTCATAGCCTAGACAGGCGGCATCGTCTTTCCATTCGCTACGATTCACGTCGCTCCTGCTTGGGATTGACAAACTTTTCAGGGATATTCCATCCCTTGGCACCTGGAACAAAACGCTTTTGGATAAACCAGCGACCGTTTCTGTACAGGCCAAACTTAGAAGTCCTACCCTTGTCAGTGGGGAAGGTCTGAATTACAGTCCAACCATCCCAATGCAAAAACTTCTTGCTATCTACAATCTTTTCCATCTCTTCAAGCGACGTTATAAACATTTGCTTCACCCTTTGTGTAGATTACTTTTTTGATATTTGATTTAGTAATTGCTGCCTCGCAAAGTTTGCAAGGTTTGCTATTACGATCTTGCCCTTGGTTGTTGACTCTCGCAACATAAAGGACTGCCCCATCTGCGTTAGCTTTTGCTTCTTTTAATGCATCTATTTCTGCATGTAAAGAGCAGTGGGGCTTTATATGCTCTGGTGAAACAAAGAGAGGGTGGTTCCTATCTTTATTGTAACCAGTGCCTACGACCCTGCCAGATTTTACAATGACAGCTCCGTGCTTCTTATTCGATTTTGATTTAGAAGCAAAGTATCTTGCCGCAGACAAATAAGCCTGCTCGCTTTTACTAAGCTTCATTAGTACCGATACACACCAATCTCTGCATCACGATCCTCTGCATACTTTACAAGATCAGACAGAGGCTCTTTGGGCTTGCTAAAGAAAGCTATGTAATCAATAAATTCAACGTTGTCCTTTACCCAAGATGGAGGAACTTTACGTACCTGTGCTTTAATTCCACGAGCTTTTAGACTACGTTCCGAAACATTTACAAACTCATGTGCCATAGAGTTAACATGTGCTGGACCAGCTGAGTAAATAAATAAATACCCATCATCTCTTTTCATAGAGGAAAGGGCGGTGCCCATAGCACGTAAAAAAATTTGGTAGTCGTCGAAGTTACGACTTCCCTGTACTGCCATTATCATTGTTGTCGCCCTCTCTTAGTGTCTCTACAATAACTAACATCTTTTTTAATTCTACATCACTCATTGACATTGTGTCAACTTCTTTGGTAGATTCTTTATCTACCGTTCCGTTTACAACATCGGCGGTGAAGAAGGTATTTTCTTTAATCCAATAGGCTTTTCCATCTACAACTACAACTCGAATGTAAGCTTCTTCGTGGTAATTAGAAGATTGTGTAGATCTTTTGGGGATTGGTCCATTGAATCCGAACATCATTGGTGCAATTACACTATAAATATGGCTTTGGCTATATCTAATAACAGCTCTTTTTTCATTCTTTAATTTTTTAGTTATTAGCCTATTTACTGTAGCCACGATAACTAAAGTTAAAACTGCTCCTACAACGTATTCCATAAATTCCTAAATGTAAATGCTATTCTTAATGCCCAATCTTTCCCTCTCGTCAACAGTTTCTACCGCAAACTTTTCCATAGCAATAAAGCCAGTGGGGCTAGACATAATCTTGGTATAGTGGTGAGCACAAAACATTAGCTCACCAGTAGTTCCGGTGACTGCCACATAAGCCTGACCGCCACATGCATCGCAGCGATCGTGAATGGTCAGGAGGTAGTTGTCTTCTGCCTGCTTTGTTTTCTGAGCCAAGAGTGGCATGTTATCCCTTTCGGTTGTCGGTTTTGTAGAAGCCACTTCCGTTAAATGCAACTCCTATATTCGAGTATATCCGTTTTAGTTGGAGATTGCAAGTCTTACAGAAAAGATCAGGGACATTTTCTGTAATGCCCCTGACCTCCTCGGTAACCTTGTTGCAATCAGTACATTTATACTGATAAACAGGCATATTTAATTACTTTCCTGCCTCCGCACGAACTGCAGCCTTTGTGTCGGCTCCAGGAATTGCGATGGAAGTTAGAAGAGAAAGGATACCAGCAAGAAGTGCTACCCCTCCAACCTCTGACCAGTTAACCTCAAGAGCTGAGATCAGCTGGTCGGTTCCCAAAATAGCCAGGGCAGTCTGTGCGACGGTCTTTACCGCACGCTCTCCTGCCGAGGCCCAAAATGCTTTACTAGTTAGCATGTGTTATTCCTTTCGTTACAATAACATATCCAATTATAGACCATCAGGGTTACCGTTGTCAAGTTCATCCTGGGATTCGCCAAACCTAATTCTAGGATTATGATTCCATAAACGAACATCTTCATAAGTAGCTGATGTAGTGTATGCGGTTACGATAATTGATAGCAATGCTACTCCACCGATTATCATCTCTACCCCGATTTGGCTGGTAGTGAAAACGGTAAAGGCACCAAAAAGAATCATAAAAATTGCAATGGTATATGCACCATAGATTAGTCTACGACGATGCCTCCAGGATGGTCCTGTTGCAATAGCTTCATCGGAAACTTCTCTGTTCTTTTGTCTACGAGTATTAAAATTATTAAATGCCATAAGCAAAGTAGACCACATAATTAGATCTTCCCTGCATTAAGCGCTCTCTGCAAAGCACTGATAGTCATTCTGCCCCAGACCCCGTCATCCTTTACCCCGAGCTTACGCTGAACCGCCTTGCGAGTTAGGGGGCCGATCTTTCCATCAACCTTGGTGCCAGACCAAGCCTGGATAGCACGATAAGTCATAACTCTTGGTCTTCCATCTGGAATTCCGGTGTAGAAGCCAGCCTCTTTCAGTGCTGTCTGCCAGGCCTTCCAGGTGTTACGACCAAGCCTTCCATCAACCTTAAGTGGTGCAGGGGTTACGGATGCGTTACCTTGCAAGTATGGCACTGGGTCAACCTGCCCACCAGACTTACTGGTTCTTACCTCGAAGTGGAGGTGGTCGCCTGTTGAAAGTCCTGTGGTTCCCGAAGTGTAAATAAAATCACCCCTTTTAACACGCTGACCAACCCTTAGTGCGGTCTGGTGCGCTCCGTGATAATAGGTTGTAAAAAGATTATTTTCGTGTTGAATAGTTACAACATTGCCACCAGATTGACGCTTCTTCCTGAGCGGAGAAAGCTTGTGCCAGTCAGCAGCTACGTGTACGACCTTGCCGTCTGCGGGGGCAGTGACTGGAAAACTACCCCCAACGTCTACGCCTCTATGCAAAGCTCTCCTTTTGGTGATTGGATGGGTTCGCCATCCAAAGGGGCTTCTAATTGTTTTGCCTTTTGGCCAGGGATTATAAAGTTTCAAAATGTCTCCTTAATGCTTCTCTTATTTCTCTAATAAACCATTTTACATAGTTTATTATATAATTATAGCATTAGACAAGTGGTACAATAGATGTATGACAGCACACAGAATCGAACTGATCGGGGCAGTTGCACAAAGAATTACCCCCAATGGAACTCACTCTGGAATGGACATTACCATTCAGAATGTAGGAACTTCGGGCAACATTTATGTTGGTGGCGAAGGTGTTTCTACTACCAATTACGGCTACAAACTAATGCCAAATCACGCTATCTCTTTTGAGCTGCCTGGCCTAGACGCCCTTTATCTGGTTGCAGATAATGCAGATAGTCCTGCCGCAATTATTCAGATTGGCCTGGAGGCACAAGACTAATGGCCAGATTTGCCGATGCGGGCATATCCGAAGACCAGATTGGGTTTACCATTAACGGTACACAGATCGTAAACGGGGTTGACATTGACATTAACGTATCTTTTGTTAGCGTTCCGCCAAGCGAAACATCTCCAGGCATTCCTGGGCAAATGGCAATGAGTCCAACAGACCTTTACGTTTGCTATTCCCCAAACCTCTGGGCAAGGTTTAACAAAGATAACTCTACCTGGTAAAGACTGTGGCTAGGTTTACGCATCCATCGATATCCATAACGGGTGGCAATCTTTCTGGAGAGTGGGATCTTCAAGGTGGGACGACTGGGGTGGGGGCCGTTCAGCCCACATTTAACGGAGACCCTTTATTTGTTGGAGACTTTGTCCTCTTAGATACCGTATGTCATTTTGATATTGAGGTAGATTTTGACAACATTACGTCGTTTGGCTCTGGACAATATTACGTAACTCTCCCCTTTGACTCCAGGCATGACTATGCGTTAAGTGATGGAAGACTACACGACATTAGTGGCGGAGACTTTTATTCCATTTCCGGTGACGTAGACGAAGGATCAAATATTTTAAAATTGTTTTCTACAGCATCAAACGGCAGGGGCGTTCCCTTTACATACAATGTGCCAGTTAATCTTGCAATAGAAGATAACTTTCACATTGCTGGAACTTACCAGATCTTAAGCAGCTAGAGCTGTAATCTTATCTGGCTGAAAGCCTGCCCAAGAATCGTCTTCTGTAACAACTACTGGTGCTGCACGATAACCCATTTCAATAAGCTTATCTAATTCTGCGGGGTTTTCAACAATATCAACAGCAGTATATTCTACCCCGATCTTATCCATTAGTCTCTTTGTCATGTCGCACTGAACGCACTGTGGTTTGGTATATACAACTGTCATATTGTCTCCTTTTTTGTAGTTGAATAATTTATTATACTGCCTTTTTGTTGAGCCCCTTGTCAGATTCGAACTGACGACCCCCGCTTTACAAGAGCGGTGCTCTGGCCAACTGAGCTAAAGAGGCATATTTAATTATATAAGCGACTCTGACGGATCCCGACACCGCAACCTCTGGCTCGACAGGCCAGTGCTCTTCCTTTGAGCTACAGAGCCACGAACCCCTATCCAGTGAAATATCGTTGAGTGATGCTAGGATAGGGATCCGAGCGAATAGCGGGAATCGAACCCGCGTCATAACCTTGGCAAGGTTAAGTTTTACCATTAAACTATATTCGCAATATTTAATTATTTCTAGACCAAGTTCTAATGCTGTGGCAGTTTGCACACACCACCTCGCATTTTTTTATTTCTTCTAAAGCTCTGTCCCAAGAATATCTTCTTGCAATGTTAATTACTAAGTCAACCTTTTCGTACTGAGGCAGGTGATCAAACTGCAGCATAAAGTGTGGGTAATTTTCCTTGCAATCAACACAGCCAGACTGTTCCTTTATATCTCTTAGCCTTTTTGTGTACGATGCACGGATGTCTTTATATCTTTGGTGAGATTTTTCTTTTTGCCCAGCTCCCAAATGATATGCGATTGTTCCTTTAGAGCATCCAAGAATTTGTTCAATTTCTCGATAAGACTTTCCTTCCGCCCTTAGTCTAAAAATATTTTCTTTATGTTTCATGGTTCAATTATATCATATAATCGAACGGCTGGGATGGTAAGACTCGAACTTACAACCCTTCGGTTAACAGCCGAATGCTCTGCCAATTGAGCTACATCCCACTATTTATTTTTTAAATAATCTTGCAAAAATATTGCGCCTGGGCTCATTGAACACAGGAATTTCGCGTTGCATTGGAACACAAGCCTCTCCACCATCAGATAGCAGCTTGGCTAGATCTATGTATCTAATCCAACCAGAACCGTTGACTCCGTAGTCAGTACCCCAGGAATTTCTCCAACGAAAAACCTCTTCGCTAGCGTTTCCAAATCTCATCTTTGGGTGGTAGCCTGTAATTAAAATAGCGTGTCCGCCAGTAGAGCTTCCAGAAAGCTTTACAAGACCATTAGGCAGGGTGTCGTACATCCCGTTAAACCAGGGAATTCCAATTACAACTGGGCCTTCTGAAATAACGGTATCTCTAATGTCATCAACACCAAAGCACCAACGATATTCTCCGATAAATCCAGCCTTCTGCATAATCTTAGCACCAGCTAATACAGAAGTTCCCTCATAGTTTTCCCCAGGCCACTGATCAATCTTTTGAGCCTCTTTGTAAAAAGAGATAGCCAACGAGTTTGCATAATCAAAAGAGGGCTGTGTCTTTGGAGCCTCTGGCTGTGCCAATAGCTCCCCAGTCCAAGCAAAGCCCACACAGGCACCCTCTGAACCCTGATCTAGGACAATTCCTTCTTGCCACATAACAGGCTTTTTCTCAATGCTCCTGCCTCTAAGAATAGAACGCATTCCATATTTCCTAGACTTGGGATCATGCTGTGATACCCAGTCAAAAATTCTTTCTGTCATCTCATACCTTTCTTGTCCGTCAATTATAGCAGTAAAACCTAGAAATCCCAATCATCGTCAGTAGTGGATTCGTGCTTACCGATTACGTAAGAGCTTCCGCTACCGCTGAAGAAATCGTGGTTTTCATTAGCGTCTGGTGCAAGGGCAGAAAGAATTGCGGGATTGACCTCTGCTGTTTCCTTGGGGAACAGTGCATCATATCCCAAATTCATTAATGCCTTGTTTCCGTTGTACTGCAAAAACTTCTTTACGTCTTCTGTTAAACCTATTTCATCATAGAGGTCTGCACTATACTTACATTCATTGTTATATAGCTCCATCAAAAGGTCGTAAGTGTATTCTTTCAGCTCTTCCTGGCGCTCCTGTGACTGTTCAGCTAGTGCTAGCTGGTACTTGTAGCCGATGTAGTAGCCATGAACAGCTTCATCACGAATAATTAGTCTGATAAGGTCGGCGGTGTTTGTGAGCTTTGCTCTGCTGGACCAATGCATTGGAAGGTAGAACCCTGAATAGAATAAAAAGGATTCCAGTAGTGTTGATGCAACCTTTCGCTTGAGGGGATCATCACCACGATAATAGTCCAAAACAATGCGAGCCTTGTTCTGTAAATGTTCATTTTCCTCACTCCATCTAAATGATTCTTCGATATCTTCTGTAGAACATAGTGTAGAGAATACACTAGAATAAGATTTTGCGTGTACGCTTTCCATAAATGCGATGTTTGTAATAACAGCTTCTTCATGTGGCGTCCTGGCATCGGGCATAATTGACATAGAGCCGACGGTACCCTGGATTGTGTCAAGTAGGGTAAGGCCAGTAAAGACACGCATAGTAAGCTTCTTCTCGTGATCCTTTAAGCTAGCCCAAGACTGGATGTCATTGGAGAGTGGAACCTTTTCGGGTAGCCAGAAATTAGCAGTTAGCCTGTTCCAAACATCTAGGTCTACTGGATCTTCTACGGCATTCCAGTTAATTGGCCTTACAACATGCATGATACGCACTCCTCTACGTCGGTTCCTTCTAGTGCAAGCTGTCTAATACGAATGTAATAGATGGTCTTAATGCCCTTCTTCCATGCGTAGATCTGAGCACGGTTTACGTCTCTTGTTGTTGCTGTGTCCTTAAAGAATAGGGTCAGAGAGAGGCCCTGGTCTACGTGCTGTGTTGCAGCAGCGTAGGTGTCAATAATCTTCTCTGGCCCAATCTCATAAGCATCTTCAAAGTATTCTAGATTGTCGTTATCAAGGTACGGTGCTGGGTAGTAAACACGACCAAGCTTACCTTCCTTACGAATTTCAATCTTAGAAGCGATGGGGTGGATGCTAGAAGTAGAGTGGTTGATATAACTAATAGATCCAGTGGGAGGCACAGCCTGTAGGTTTTGGTTGTACAAGCCGTACTTCATTACAGACTTCTTGAGCTTAGCCCAGTCGTCTTGTGTAGGGATTTCAATCTTTGCATCTTTAAATAGTTTTGCAACTTTTCTTGTAGCAGGAGACCATTCCCTATCAGTATATTTGTCAAAAAATTCCCCGCTAGCATACTTACTAGCTTCAAAACCATCAAACGGATTACCTGTCTTTCTAGCCATCTCGTTAGAGGATTTGATAGCATGGAAAGCAATGGTATAAAAATACATATTAGTAAAGTCAATACCCTCTTCCGAGCCATAGCGAATTCTCTCCTTA
>Ga0208547_1001548_pt1 | contig 12593 bp, 17 predicted proteins | sample DEB08_DNA_5_FD_185501 | JGI IMG/M metagenome (GOLD analysis project Ga0208547, IMG submission 185501) | Aqueous microbial communities from the Delaware River and Bay under freshwater to marine salinity gradient to study organic matter... | ecosystem: Environmental > Aquatic > Marine > Coastal ... | reverse complement strand
GTTGGTCTGATGCAGTCGTTTGCGTTGCGTCGTTGCTATTACCACTTTGGTCATACCAAGTTGTAACAAAACCATTTGTACCCGAACAAAATGTTGAAAGGGTAGATGTGTCCAATTCATTGTTTACAAAACCAATGTTTGTTTCGGTGTTATCTGATGCCCTTCTTACACGAATTGCATCACCCGAATAAGTGCTTGACAATTGACGCAATGAATAGGCAGCAGCAGCACCCGAATATTCATCGAGTAAACCAATAAAGCCACCACCACCAAAACGCCTTCTTCGTAAACCTACTCCAACACCTATCATACGTTATACATTACAACTGAACCACTTGATAAAGTTATCGATGTAATTGCCATACCATTAGGGACGCTTATAAACGTACCTGCAGACAATGTTACACCACTTAAACCAAGTGCAGTCATTAATGAATTATCGTCTTGGTCAAGCATTGCAGATACCACTGCTTCTGCGTTAACGACAAAACCTTGCCATCTACCTGTATTTGCTGATGTGTTACTTACTACTTTGCTGCCAGTAAAGCCTGACATAAACTCTGTTGCTGAACTCATACTTATATATAGTGTTTTTTAATTATTGGCTTTATTCTACTAAAGATACCTTCTGTGTGGTTGCTACTTTCTTTTGAGTTGTCGTGATGTCTGACTCTGTGACATACACTCTCCTTTCAGAGAATAGTTGGTTGTCAGCGTTCAATGTCGATTGCAATCGTGGTGCGTTTAATTGTGGAACACCTGGTCTTGCTACCGATGGTGCAGAACCTCCTCCTGCTGTTGGTGCAGGTGCTTTTAAGATTGAATAAGCCCTCTTTGCGTTGCTCAAAATAGTAGTTGCAAGTGCAATGTATTTTGCTATCCCTGCAAGACCACCAGTTGCAACGTTGTCAGGAGTTGGGCTATTAGCGTTTGCTAAAGCACCACTCAAAGCTCTTGCCGTGTCAGCTCCTATTTGTGCAAGTGCTATTGCTTTACCTACTGCCGATTGCTCACCTGCTAACCCAACGATAGCATCTGCTAAACTTTGTGCTTCATTGAAGATTGCTTGTTTTGCGTCTTGAACGGCTTGTTCTCTTTCAATCTCTTGTCGCTTATTATCAGCATCAATCTCTGCAAGGTACTCTTGAAGTGCTACCTCTTCTTCAACTTGTTTGTTTAAAGCATCAATTCTATTTTGTCTATTCTCTTCATCTATTTGAGCAAGGTATTCTTGCAGTGCAACTTGCTCTTGTACTTTCTTGTTGAAGTCATCAATACGTTTTTGCTCTGCCTCTGCTGCTTTCTTCTCTCGTGCTTCTTTGTCATCTGCTGCCTTTTTTTCTGCGTCTTGTTGCTTCTTTTTATCCTCTTCTTGTTTCTTCCTAAAGTTCTCGTTTGACTTACTTTTGATGTCGTTTGTCTTTTCAACTTCTGTTGCTTGTTTTAATAAACTTTCGGCAAGGTCAGTTAATTGTTTTGCATTTTCCTCTTTTTGTTTTTTGGTTTTAGCAATAGCATCATCTGTAAATTTCTTATTTACCTTATCATTTAAATTGCTAATGTCAACTAAACCACCTGATATAAAGTTAACCGCTTTTGCGTTAATATCCCCAAATGTAGTTACTGCTTCTTCAGTTGAAGATAATTGAGCAGTGATTGATTCTGCTTGTTCTTGTGCAGCCTTTTCTAATAATGCATTGGCTTGTGCTCTTAATGAAGTCGCTTTGATGTATGCATCTGTTTTCTTTATGTAATTATCTTCTGCTTCCTCTATCGAATTTGCTCTTCCAAGTACATCACCTAATGTCTCGTTATATTTAAATAAAGCCTCCTCTTTAGAAATGACACCATCCTTTGCTAATTTAAAAGCAATTCCTACATCTTTAACTTCTTTAGTTGTTGCAGCTGCTGCCTTGTTGTATTCTTCTTGAGTTTCATTTAAAAGTTTTTGTTCTGAATTTACTCCACCTATTGCAGCTTTTAAGTCATCCCAATATTCAATCAATAATGTTACTGCCGTTATCAATACACCAATACCAATGGCTGAAAGTGCTATCTTTGCAGTTTTAGAGAAACCTTGAACTGCTTTAGTTAATGGTCCAGTAAATGCACTTGTGACATTCTTGATTGCGGGTAAGAACTCATTAAAGTCTTTAAGTCCTTGAGATAGTGCCATAGCACCTTGCACCTTAATGAGAATCTTTTCTAACTCCTCACTCTCACCACCGAATATCGCAGCTGCTCCTGCTGCTACCTCAAATCCTGCAACCACTCCTTGAGATGCTCTGAATAATTGGTCACTACCTCCCTTTGCAGCGTCAATAGCAAAGTCAAGTTGTTCCATCTCTTGCTTATACCGACCTGCAACCTTGATAGCCTCTTGAGTTCGCTTGTCATTTATACCAAACTGTTGGGCGAGACGTTCTGCTTCAAGTTGGGTTTTTGCGACTGCGTCGCCTAAATCTTCATAGGCATTTGCTGCCTGGTTAACGGTAGCCGTTCCGTCAACGTTAATATCAATGTTTACTGCTGAATTTATAGCCATTAGTGTCCGTGTGTTATAATCCAATATTGAGTGCCATCGCTTACTACTTGGTCGTAGCCGTTTTTAGCGTTATCTGAATGTGATACTGCGTCATCTATTAAGATAGAGCCATCACCTGCCGTTATAGTTACTTGGTTTGCTGATTGTGTTTTCTTAATGACATACATCTTACCACTGTTATTAGTTGGGTCGGGAAGGTTAACTGTGATGCTTCCAAGACTTGTATCGCAAAGTATTAACCAATCGTCATAAGTAGGTGTGTAAGGTGAGTCGCTATCGGTTATAGTTACTACCTTACCACTACCGAGCCAACTTCCCATAACTGGATAATTCTCAACGTATACTCTATCTGATTCGGGGATAGCAAAGTCAGTACACCTTAATGCAGTGACGTTATTAAAGTCTCGTGGTGTTGCTACATTAGTTCCACCTAATACGGTGTTGTAAGTCCCTTGTACGTTGTTGCCATCGCCAGTGCTGATGTTGTCATCGTCTCCTTGATTATCTCCTATGTTTACACCTCCACTTGATGTCCCAAGAAAACCACCTCTCCCCTCTGTTGGGAAGTAGTCACCTTGAACACCACTGCCATCGTATGCACCTACACCAACTGCACCAGTATTACGTTCAAATGGTGGGTAATAAGTAGCCAATAAAAACTCACATTCAAATACCCCATCTTCTAAAGGTGTGTAATCGGTTACTTTGTTCAATCTCCAATATTGCTTTTCAAAGAAGTAAAGATTGTTGAACTTGAGATTCACCCAATCATTAGGAGTTATTCTGAAGTAGCCCTTGAATATTTTAGAGTTTCTGTCAGCTATTTCGGTGATGGTCTTATAGTAGTATTGATTTACTAAATTTTGATTACTATACTCAAAGCCGATCTCTGTGTATAGTCTTCGTGGCATACCAAAGTTTAAGTCAAACTGCATATCTGAAGGGTCATCAATATGAAGTGTTAAGGGATATTTGGTTGTATTTGCCGTGCTTGGATTTTGATCAAATGTATAGTAAGCAGGTGTAGTTACTGCACCACCATAGTATAGGACTCTGAAGTTTGCGTCATCTTTTGGAATCCAAGAATAGTATCTTGTCGTTCCAACTGCTTCTACTAATGGAGTGGGTGAAAATGTAACCTCTATCTTCTTTTCACTCTTGACAAAGTCGTTATCAATCCTTACTATGTTTTGTCCATAAACCTGATCATACTGCTCTTTGTACTCTTTGTTCTTGATGTCATCGGTATCCTTATAACTGAATACATAAGGGTTGCTTTGCAAGTCACCCATAGGTATCACTTGAGTAGGTTGTGAGTAGTCTAATTTATCTGACCAATCTACATTTTCGCCATCGTAAAACTCGTCTCTTGGCACTATCCTCAACTCCTTGCTTTCGGTGTCCTCAATATAGAGATTGAACATCTTAACAAAGTTGAGGAGTAAGTCCTTTTGTGTATACTCACCACTAAAGAATTGAGCAAAGTCAACTGTATTATTGTAACCTAAAAGGTTAGATGCAGTTTCATTATATAAGTATGAATTTGCAGTTATTTGTTGAGTTGTAGTTACACCACCAGAATCCCTTGTTGAATTGTATCTAAATTCAATGTAATCATTTTTAACAAGCGTTTTTATAGTTATATAATTAACTCCTGATGTATCACCGTCTGAAATAGATACAGTAAAAAATCCTTTTGATACTCCATTAACATATATGTCTATTAATATATCAATATCACCTGATGAACCAACTCTTTCAAATTCTATGTAAAAATTATATCTTGCCGTGTCAGGAGATGTATATCTATATGTAGTTGTATTGTAATTCCCTCCATTATCAAAATTACCACTTGTACTATCATTGCTAAAAGGTATAACATCACCTGCATTCAATGTAGTTGAACCTGATACTTGTGCTTGAAATAGTCTATTTGTCGAACCACTTACTGAATCATTTATTGCACCATATTGATAAGGTAATATAAGGCGTTTAAATCGGTCTGTGTTAAAGAATGAATCACTTGTGTAGGTATACCCTATGTTATCAAAAATCTTGTCTACAACCGTCTTTGCGTATAGAGCAGGAATATGGTCATCTACTCTCCACCTATCTACTTTATCTACATTGTGCTTCGGTAATGGTTGCATCCACACATAGCCCTTACCATAGGCAAAAGGCTCTGCACTTGCATTGATATAGATTTGATTATCCCACGAGTCAATAACATTAGTAATGTTCATTGTGTGGTTGTACTCGCTGAAGTCCAACTCATTCATCTTGGCATTCTCAAGCGAAGTAAACAAGTCTGCCGTCTGTCCGTGAATGGTGCAGTTATACTCAATGTCAGAACTGTCGTTAACAACGATTTCTGTCAACCTAATAAAGCCCTCTATTTGCGTCATCCCATCTACCAACACAACTGCACTTGCTTTCTTGTTAGGGTTAAAGTCAGGTGTGAATTGAGATGAGCCAGTTATTGAGTTACCCACCTCAAAAATGTGTGAGAATAACTTATTGTTGACCTTTGTTCCTGGTATGGTTACCGTCTTTGACCAATCACTTGACCTTGATTGAGGCTCTTTAATATCGGCAATAGAACGAGTTATCTTGATGTCAAAACCATCGCTTAACTCTACCCTCTGATTGTTAACTAATAACTCTATCATAAACGTTGGCTCTTGTCAGGGAAGGATGTCTCAATCTCTAATGTCAAGTTAAACACTTTGTCGTTCACTGCTTTCCTAACCTCGTATGCACTTGATGTAATGTTAACTGCTTTCAATGTGCCGTCATACATCCACACTCTCGGTGACATAACTAACTCTTTTAACCACTCGCTTTCTGCTTCGGTGATGTTGTTTGAGTTCAACGTTATCCTCTCATTGGCTTGTGTAAAGTAATCACTCTTGGAATGGCTTTGAGCTGAATAGGTGTAGTTAGTTCCACTCAACTCGTAAGGGTTAGACTTAAATGATTTTCGTACTATATCGTAGTTGTCTCGTCTTATCATATCAAATCTGAATGACTCAACGCCACCTAACCTATTTAAGAAAAACAAATCAGTATTATCGTACTTGCTACAACGGTTGTCAATAGTAATAGTATAAGTGCTACCAATAGCATTATTTCCACTATCTTCAGGAGTGATTGTATACGATGTCGTGCCACTTGGTATGCCACCTGGAATGTTTGAGCCAATCGCAACCCTAACAACTTTAGTGGTTGGTGTATCGATGTTAACACTACTACCGCCAGAAAAACTAACAGATAAATGGTCGCAAGTGCCGTCGTGTAAAAGGTAGATCCAATCTTTTTGATCAATGTGTATACGCTTTGCATTATTGTTAGTTAGAAATTGAGCAGTGCTACCACTCTCCATTAGGAAGTTGTCCTCTGCATAACTCAACCAATCAATAGGGTTAAGGTATCCGTTCCAAACGTATCCACTTGCAGAAGTCACACCAGTGGTTTGCAATATCGGAGATGTTGTTCCAGTGCTATATTCATAACCAAAGTCAACCTTGTATTGGTAGAAAGAGTTAGTGCAACCACTTGCAGCTGCATCTTCAAATAACCAATCGTGAGTGACATAGTCCTCAAGTACTCGTGAGATGTTAACCACTCCGTTTGTAGATGAGCCATAATGTATGGGAAACTTCAATCGTGTAAGCAATGTACCTCCACTTGATTTTACGTCTGCTATAAATCGGTAGTTTGAATTGGTCGTTGCATAACCACTCGCATCGGTAACGACATAGATATTGTCATTATATGCTGGTTGGTAGTCACCACTTGGTGAATGTGCTACTGTTAGTGCTGCCATTTAACTATAAATAGCATATAGAAGAAAGTGTCCCAAATCAGAGTAACTCATTTAAACAAGCACACACATAACTCTCAAAACCTTTTTGTGCTGCCTTGTCTAATCTCTTGTTTCGTTGCTTTGTGATAGTGGTGTGAAAAGCAATCGTGTTGAAGAACTCAACCAACGGCATTTCAAGTATTAAGTCCCACTCGGTACGCTTTCCACCTGCTAACCTATCAATCAATGAGAGCCATCCAAATGAGTCTCCACTTCCTTCCTCACCTCCGTCAAATAATCGAGGGTAGCGTCCAACAACTTGGGATAAACTGCCGAAAAAAAAAGAGCGTAATTGTGTACGTCCGTTACTGGTAAGTCAAGAAAGTTCTCTTCCTTCCACTGGTAGTCATCCTCTATACGCTTACCCCAAAAGTTAACTCGGTAAGAAAGTATCGCAATTATCTTGTGAAGGTTCTCTATTATGTCTCCTTTGGTTACCTCTTGCAACTCAATAAAGTGATGTGCTTTTATTTCTTTAGCATTGGTTATTAACCTGAAGTATCGTTTCTTAAATCTGAATGAGAACGCAAACTTTGACTTTGGTATTTCACTCAACCAACTCAAGTCATATGCTTTTAGTTTCTCCATTGTCCATTGCCCGACTTCGTCATAAGGTATCCCCTCAATAATGGCAATCGTATACGCTATTCTTTCAATAGGGTTAAAGGTTTCGTCAATCTCTTGGATGGCTTGAACTTTTCTGATGGTTATATCTTTCCAACTCATACTACAAATTTATGTTAAATTCTATTATTTTATGCATAGTAAAACAATCCTGGTTTGTTATGTTGTTTGCAATCCCAAGCCAACGCTAACGACATTACACAGTCATCGTGCAGTCCTTGAGGTGCAGTGTACTTTACTCCAGTTCGTGAGTATTCAAATTCAAAGTTCCTCATCTCATCGGCAATAGCCCCATCAGGAAACCCTATGTTATTACCTTGCACTGCCATCACTAACCCTTCAATGAGTTGTTGCTTTGATTGTGAAGTGAACTTAAATCCCTTCACTCGTGGATGCTCTCGTTGTAGTTGCTCAACGATTGGGTCTCCAACACCAGTTGAATCCACAAATGCAGGTGTGTTACCTATGGTTTGTTTGATGGTTACTAACGTCTGCGACCAATCTTTTTGGAAGCGTTCAAAGTATGCGACACTGCCATCTTGATTGAGTCCTATGATAACAGTCCAATCCGTATACTTGGCAAGGTCTATGCCATAGCAAATGGGTACACCACTCATCGGAGTTATGCAGTTGTCTATGTTGGTATGTCCAAAAGGGTTGCTATTATCGTCAGCAGGTTCTGCTAAATAGAGTTCTTTAAAAACGTAGTCAGGCAAATCTCGTTTGGCTTGTTCAATCTCTTCAAGTTCAATGATGCCTTCTTTAGCAGCGTCATAAGCAGTTATCTTGAAGTACTCAAAATTAGCCTCACCACTCTTTGCTCGTTCACCTAACTTGTAAAACCAATTCTTTTTTCCTTTGACGTTTCCGATTAACTTACACTTCGCTTGTGTTGCAGTTAAGGTTGAACGTAATGCAAACCAACTGTCCTCTCTTGAACGACTCGCCTCATCAAAGACGGCAGCGTATACATCCTCACCATAAAGGTTGTCAGGCTTCTCTGCACTCTTAAACTCGATTCGTGAACCCATAGGAGTGGTAAGAACTAACTTGCTCTCATTGGATTGAAAGAAGCCCTTCTCACTCACTTGTGATTTCATTCGTCTGAATGCTATCTCTGCTTGTTGGTATACTGGTGCAACCCACCATACCGATTGATTCTCTTTTAATTTTAAACTCTGCTCAAACAACCATATGATATGACTTGCCGTTTTACCAGTCTTTGTACTCGCTGCCGTTATCGTATAACGAGCAGGGCTATCAAGGATGGCTTTTTGGTAGGAAGTCAAATATGGTCGCTTGTAGTTAATCTGCATTATAGTAGTCTAAAATAATTAACCTCTTATTTACGTGTTAAAAAGTATCAATTTTGTTTCACCTTGTTACACTCTGAAGAACTGCTAATCTCTTTTCGTTTATCTGTTTAATATCGTGATGTTCTTTGCAATAGTTGTAGTTAATCTCACCTATCTGCTTTGACTTACCTGACTCAATCAGTTTGCCTATCTCTGACCAATCGTTGTTGTTGACAAAGAAGCAACCTAAATTATTTCTGTGATTCGTGTAAGGTTCAACGTTGGAAACAAATATCGGTAACTTGTATGCAGCTGCCTCAACGATTTTTAACTCTGACTTGTGTCGGTTAAAGTTAGTTCGTGTAAGTGGTGCTAATGCTATGTCAATCTCTGAATAGTACTCACCATATCTATCAGCTCGTGTGCCTTGTCTTACATCAAACCAATCAGGTCTTTTATCTGGAGTAGTGCCAGTGATTGACTTCTCCATTGCTATCCACTCTTCTGCTCCGTTGTGATAACCACACATCAAAAATCTTGCATTGTACTTCTCACAAATAGGTGCTATCTGTTCGCTCAATAGTTTTAAATCCTCAACGTGAGATAAGCCACCTACCCACCCTAATGTGAATGGATGCTCCTTCTCTGCTTTCCATTGGCTTTGATTAAGGTCTAAAGCATTGGGTATAATGTGAACGTTCTCATTGTACTCTTTGACTTGACCTGCTAACTGTGGTGTAGTTGTCATTACGGCATCGGCATAATACATAGCGTCCTTGACTGCATTCTTTATGTAAGCACGATAAAACTTGTGAGCAGGGTTGTACTTTGGGACTACCCAATAATCATCAACGTCAACCACAAAGGGAATCTTCTTTTTAGCCAGGATAGGAAGTATGTTATATTGCAAACCACCTAACCAACGATTGAAGACAACCACATCGTACTTTTCAAACTCAAGGTCACCCCATTCCTTTGCTTTTTGAGATACGTCAACGGTTACTCCATAGTCAACTTGAAGTCGGGCGAGTGGAGTGTACAATCGGTGAAAGGACACTCCATTCATTCCGTCAAAGAGAGAGAGAATCTTCATTAAAAAGGATTGTCGTTTTTGGGCTTTGGCACTGCAACATAATGCGTTGCTTTGCTCTTTTCGTTTGGTGAGTTCAAACGTTGTACACGCAAACGTACATCGCCATACTTGTTCTTTTCAAGTTGTCCAAGTCTAATTGCTTGTTCAAACTTCTCAATGTTAATTGTGATGTTCAGACCGTACTGGTCTTCCCACGCATTTCCTAAAAATACTGTTTCCATCGTTTTTGTTTTACTCGTTGATTATAGTTTCTTATTTTATCTGCCATCTGCCTTCGCAGAAAAGGGTCATTCATTGCGTTGTCGTATACTCGTTTGCTATATGCTTTGATGCAGTCCTTACACTTACCGTTCAATCCATCGTTGTTGGAATTGTGCTTGTAGTATTCACTCGTTGGTTTGGTTTGGTTACATCCCTTACAAGTTTTCATTTTTTACCTTCAGTATTTCTTTCAATTGTTCATACATTTGAGTAGCGTTTTCACCCCAAAACATTTCACATCTCTCACCATCAAAGGGACTCTCTTCAAAATACGCTTGTCTAAATTCAGATGGCTTTGCTATATGTCGATAGCAATGGTCTTTAATTGGGCATCCTTCACCCTCACACATAGTTATATCTGGCATTTGTTACCTCCGTATATTAATTCAACATCTTGCCATTCTGACTTCATAAAAAAATACATACCTCCGTAGTTTTTACCATCAATATAAACACATCCGTCTTTAAAGCCAGTGCATTTACCATAAACCTTAATTGGATTGTCTTTTGGTACTACTTCATCTCCTATTTTGTAGTTGATGCCAGATAAGTACATTTCATCTGCTGTTTGTTGTTTCATTTCTCTTTGGTGTTAAAGGTTTCGTTGTAGTATTCCTCTGCTCTGTCTGCACCTCTAAATGCCATATTCATATCTATATAAGCATCAAGATGGGCATCTATAATTACTTGTTTCTCTTTCTCAAGCATTGATTCTGCCAAGCAAATTGCATTAGACAACCCAGTCCTTGATAGGTCTGTTTCTATTGTTAACGCTTTGTAGTACATTGTGTAAAGTTGCTCAATCAACTCTTGTATTGGTGTTCTCATTTCTCTTCTGTTTTAAAGGTTTTTAATTTGCTTCATAATGTCTTGACCATTGCTGCGTGAATTCCTTCCGTCTAGCCACACATCTTTCCTCTGCTCCTTCTCTTTCTCAATCATCTCTTTAATTTTATTGATTAGGATTTGTCTTGCTGAACCGAATAGTTGTACTTCATCGTGTACAAATTCCAACATTTCTTGCATTGCTGTTTTCATTTGTTACCTCCGTTTGTTTTGTCATATTATATCCTTACAATTTTATTTTAAATGTCAACCTATAACCTTACTAATCCAAGTTCAAAGTTACGTTCACAACCTTTGCCTCAACTGTTGCATCTACCGTCTCCTTTGGCTTACCGAATACACGAGATAATAAAGTGTCCATTGAATACAGTGAGCCTTTTTCGTATGATTTAATGATAGCCCTTGCAACTGTCTTTTCAAGCATCGTTGCTTCCTCGTTTTTGAGAACGTCTTTAATTGTCTTCTCATCCATTGCCATAATAGCCTGGATGCTATCGTTAACCTCACTCAACTTGTAGCCTTCCTCCTTCATTAGAGTTGTGAACTTTTTAGGTCTGCCCTCCATCCACCTTCTCTCATCTTCACCTTTTTTAAATGGTTTTAAGTTCTCTTTTACATTAGGGTTATTTGCCATCTCATTACAGATTTATTACAGATTTGATAAATGTTTTTCTCTTAATTCTTCATTCTTAATTTTAGTGCCAAAGTGTACCTCGTGATGACAATCTCTACATAACGCTGCAAGATTTTCAATTACATCTTTACCACCTCTTGAACGTGCAGTTAGGTGATGTATATCAACAGAAGTTTTACCACACCACTCACACGCAATCCAGGATGTTTCATCGTAACCAAAGTAATCGAGATATTTCTTAACGTGCTTTTTCATAGAGTAGTGACCATTGAGTTGGTACAGATACTTTTGTTTTTAAGTTGAAGCCGTGTTGCTTGAATAGTTCTATCCACTCATTCTCTTGCTTTATGTTTATGTGTCCCCAATCTTCATCCATTTTGTTAGTGTGAGGTGTTGAGCTGAAGTGAAAGTATTTGCAATTGCAGTTGTCAAGTGTACGCTTGATCGAGTCATCGGTCATATGCTCCATCACTTCAATACAAACGACAAGGTCTGCTTCAATCGTTTTAGTTGAGAAGTCTCCAAGTGTATAGGTGTGTGCAACGTTGTAACCTTGAGCATAGTATAAATGATGTGCATTGGCATCATAGTAATTTACTGTTTTGCCAAGTCGTTTTAATGCTCTTGAATAAGCACCAACTCCACCACCTAAATCTGAAACGGTCTCAAATGAGATTAATCTGTTGACAGTGTCTGCAGTGTTCTTATACATATTCTCAAACTGAACTGACTCAAGATTGATGCCGTGTGACATCTCCCAATTAAAGCAGGTTTGGTCATCCCATTTGCCGTTGAAACTATTCACTCTTGCGTTTACGTTTTGGTTTTGCTACTGGTTGCTCATCGTCAGCTATCGTTGCTAACTCTTTTACTTGTTGTTCTGCTCTGATAATCATTGAAAGCATTCCATCTACTACACAAGTTGAGCAAGTTGGTAATGGCTTACCCATCTCTTTTTGATAGATCTCTCGGAATGTCACGTTGTCTGTTGGTGTCATTCTTAACACCTGCTCTTTTTTGAATCTCTCGAAGTATGGTTTAATAACCTCAAGGATGTACATAATTTCTTCTTTTGTCATATATAACGATTTAAAATTGTTGCGAATATTGCTGATGCCCCTGCATATAGTATCCCCTCTAATGAGTGCCACCAAAGTAACGACATCCAAAAGGATAGACATAGTTCACACGAAAAAGGTTTGATGAACTTGTAGCCCCATTCACGGACGAATATCATTGCTAACGATGAGATGCCTATAATTTGTATTAAAGTGTTCATTTGCTTTGTTTTTAATTTCTTTGATTACACGAAGTATCTCTTGCCGTGATATTCCAGTGATTCTACTTATTGACCTGGCACTGCGAGGTTTTATCCCTTTATCGTTATCCCCATTAGAGTAAAGTTCAAAAATCCTCGCTTCGTACCATTC
>Ga0208547_1001545_pt1 | contig 12601 bp, 23 predicted proteins | sample DEB08_DNA_5_FD_185501 | JGI IMG/M metagenome (GOLD analysis project Ga0208547, IMG submission 185501) | Aqueous microbial communities from the Delaware River and Bay under freshwater to marine salinity gradient to study organic matter... | ecosystem: Environmental > Aquatic > Marine > Coastal ... | reverse complement strand
AATATCCAGAGACATATTTTTTAAAATTCCCCAAAACATATTTTATGAGTAAAGAGAAGTTCCTCACTGGAATTGGTCATTTTAGGCATGTTGATAATGGAATGTTTAATCGGTTATTAAATCGTGAATTTGCATCATATGAGTTAAGTGATTTAATGTTCATCAACAGTGCGCCAATGGGAACAAATCATTATCCTTATGGAAAGAATCCATTATCATTAATTACATTACATTATGATGGTCTTCGTGTTGATTTAGAGAATGTATTTAAGAAGTATGTTGGAGTACATGTTAGAAGATATTATGGTATCAACTGGACAGAGGATGATTTAAATCATTTAACTCCAAGTCAAAAGGAAGATTTTATAAAGTATTGTCCATGGAAGTCAGTATCTGATACATGGAAGTATATACCAGATGATGTGTATCTTCGAGAGATGAAGAAATACTCTCATGATACAGTGTTTTATGTCTCTACTGATTTACCAGATAGGTATTATCTCAAATATTGGAAGAGTGTTCTACCTGGACGAGTAGTTACGCGCCATGATATAATAGACGAGGTGAAAGAAATTTTTGTAAGATATTATGGTGATGAGATTCTAAAGAAACCAAAGAAGTATAAGATGCTATACCAAATGCTTGATTGGTTTGTCTTATTATACTGTAGAGAGATTTTAATCTTAAAACCAATTACTGCACCAGCAATCTCTGCATTCTCTGAGACTGCATTGAAGATTGGCACTGCATCGGCAAACATTGTAACTGTTTAATTGTTATGACTAAAGTATTTGAGCAAACAAGTCATCTTCCGTATGATCGCCATCATTATGTGGTAATTCATCAGAATGGAAAAAAAGTTGTTTTTGATAACTGGGAGGATACTCAGAATCATTGGTTTATTACTGAGTCAAAATGGTTAAGTCATATTGAAGTGATTGAACCAGTGAGTAAGAAGAATAAGGGATTTTAAATTCTATTTGATAATATGCAGATTTAACCTGAAATTACCTGTTTTTAATGCTTTTTTAACTTATAAATGTTAAAATAAATGTATATGTGTTGTTTGTTCTTTTGCTGACATACTGTGGAAAACTCTGCGTATTCTGTGGAAAAGGTATGAATTACTGTGGATAATGTTATAAATATGATCTAAAATCTCTTATAAATCTTCTAGATCCTCTAGATCCTTGTGATCTTGGACCGCGTATTATAGCACAACCGCGAAAAAAATACAAGAACCGCGAAGAAAAATATATGAGGGGTCTCACAAATCTCGACGAGACGCGCACTTGACAATCTCGACGAGATGTGCGTCATCAATCATATATCAATCATATAAATCTCGACGAGATGTGTGCGAATCATCATAATATCAATCATAAGATCATTATAACATTCTAAATATCATCGTGATTGTCACGTTCATGCGTTGACGGATATTAAATCTCATAGTATAATATCACTGTTCGCACAAAGGTTCTCATGGCATCTTCAGTTTACCACGCAGCACAAAAGCGCAAAGTTCGTGTTACTTTAGAATTCGAAGTTCGTGACGATTTTGATGCTCATCAAATCAATTATGATGACGTGTTCCAACTGGAGGGTGATGAGACCGTGAGTGCATATGTTGAAGAACTAGACGCTACGAATTGGTGAGTGGGTACACCATAACTACTTCTTAACATATTATAATAACCCATTAGTGTGTGTTTGTGGGATGGCACACATTAATGGGTTTTTTCTTAATGTTTTTTATAAAAAAATATTGCAAGTTGAGTGACGATGCATTGATCAGGCAGTTACCCCACTGCCGTTGGTGCTGATTGTCCATAGATTATAACGACTTTTAAAACGCTGTGAGAGGTGCCTGTGACAGTCTGTGAGGTGGTTCGGAAGCGGTTGCCAGGGGTTGGAGGGGTTGGTAATATTTGTGCAGTTCACCCAACGGGTCATGACCACTTTTAAGTCCGCTCTCCAGTCCCTGCCTCAGTTCGTCCTAGAAATGGACGCCGACTGGTGCATGGTGTATGATTGGATGGAAGACCAGTGCGGTCCTCTGAAGGACTACCACTGGGAGGAGGTCAGTCAGGTCTTCAAGGAGACCTTGGAGGATTCTCGCTACTGATTCCCTCAGGGGGTGGACACCACCCCCAAATCTGCTACACTGATTCCAGTTCACCCCACTCACAACCCATGGGAACTCGCTCTCGCATCGGTCTTGCCCTCGGTCCTGATCAGATCATCAGTGTTTACTGTCATTATGACGGTTACATTCAGTATACTGGTCGCAAACTAATTGACAACTACCTTTATAAAGAACAGGTAGAAGAACTCATCAACGGTGGCGATATGTCCTCGCTTCACTCTACCCACATGTGGGAATCTGCACCGTTGAAGCAAACAATTCACCATGCTGATGGTACAAAGACCGTCGATTACATGCGTGATGCTGATGACAACTGGGTCTATTCTCCAGTGAAAGCAACACCTTCGCCCCTGTATTACAGTGAGCGAGGTGAGGATGCTCCCCCTAAGATTGGCGACTTCGATGACTTCCTCAGTGGTAATTGTGGAGAAGAGTGGTGCTATCTGTTCACTCCTGGTGATGGTTGGCAGTGTTGGAAGTTGGGATGGGGTGACACTAACACCGCTGAGTATGACTTCCTTACAGAGGAACCACTGACTGTTGGCAAAGGATCTCTTGTGACGGTCTGAGCACTGTCCACCAATCCCCCCAGAACCACCTGGGGGGTGCAATAATTACTTCAGTTCACACCACTCCAATGAACGAACTTGACGCTGCATTTGACTCTGCTCTTGAGGAATTGGCCGCGGCGAAAGAAGTCACGGTAGATTACTACATGCTAGAATTTCTTTGTTCAGAAAATCTCGACGAGACGCGCACGCAAGTATCATGAAGTATCAAATCACTTCAATTCAATTCGATTGTTCTCTCGATTGTGAGGATGATTGGTCAGAATCAGATCAGATCATGACAGAAGAACGTCTTAGTGATGTTTATGTCGGTCAATTCTGGGATGCTGATGATGAAGAAGATCTCATGGATGAGATCAGCACTGCATCAGGATGGTGCGTCAAATCTGTAGATTATCGCATTATTCTCAAATGACACCTAATGCACCCTACGGTTGTCAGACTTACAAAGATCTTTTGATCATGTTACAGTCTATGACAGCAGAGCAACTAGACTGCACTCCTATGGTGTATGATCCAGATGCTGATGAGTATTATCCCATCACAACACTTCTCACCGCATCCGACACCAATCAGGAGTTAGACTCTGATCATCCCTACCTCTCATTCTGACATGAACAAAGAAGATCTGATTCATTCCTATGCTCAGCAACTGCTGGATAGCATGGACATGAAAACAATGGAATGTTTTGTTTATGACACATTGGTAGAAAATCTCACTGATTACACTCAAGAAGAACTAATCACTGAGATTAAAGATTATTATCCTGAACTGTTGGAGGATCAGGAAAACTAATCAGTCAGGGGGTTGACTCTGCCCCCCATCCGTCCTATTGTGACCTCAGTTCAAACAAACACATGGACCGCCTCACTTCTCTGATCCCTGAGCGCACCGACTTCAACGGTTGGAAGAACTGGGCAACCTGGAACGTGTCCCTCTGGATTCAGAACGACTACGAAACCTATCGGGTCGCTCAGCGTTATGACTCCTACGACTCCCTGATTCCCCGTCTGGAAATCATGTGGGGTCAGATGACTCCTGATGGTGCTCGCTGGATGGATCCCACCATCGACACCGCTGCCCTGGATGAGATGCTGACCGATCTCTAAACTGGCACAAGGGGGGTTCCACCCCCCAACCAGTCCATGCTATACTGATTGCATCAGCGGGGGTGAAGCATCCCGCTCAAAACACTTCACTCAAACCTTTATTTTTTTATGATCATGACTGCTACCCCTGTTGCTCCTACCGCTCTGGAAGTCTCCACCTTCACCTCCTCTGCCCTTGATGCCCTGAGCATCATGGATGATGGTAACGTGACCGTGACCTTTAAGGGCGGACGCAATTACAACTACACTGTGCAGGATCCTGCTCGCTTCCAACAGGATGCCAATGAGGTGATCCGCCTGGGTGAGAGCGTTGGTTCCTTCATCAACTGCCAGATCAAGGATGGCACTCTGCAAATCGTGACTGCCTGAGTGTAGAAAATCTCGACGAGGTAATCATCAAATTATCTCGTCGAGTATCAATCAATTAATCTCGACTAAATTCACGTCATCTAAGGATTCAATTATGTCTACTGAAATGATGACTACTCTTTTGAAGAAAGGTCAAACTGGTTCTGAGATCCTCTGGATTCTTGAGAATCTTACTTCTGAGGAGACTCCATCAATGGATCAGAAGATTCATAAGTACATGACAAAGTGTGCTACAATTCAACCAACAGATCAACCAATTGAATTCTGATGGACACCCTGGCAACCGTCACGCCAAAATCTAGCAAAGCAAAAAACCGTTTTGCTAATCTAATGGGATGTGACGGAACCTGTATCATTGAACAGGTTAAAGGCGACATGCTATTCTTAAGAAGTGCAAACAATCGCAACTTCTTCTGGGTTAATGTCAACAATGACCCCCATTGGATGTTAAACTAAACGGAGAATGCCTATTGTATAGTTTGTGTGATTGATTTGTAAGTAAGTGGGTTGTATCATACCACGCCTTCGGCGTGGTATTTTTTTATATTTTTTATTGTGCTTCCCACCCCTCCCGCCCTCTAGCGTAGGGGCAGTGTGCCCCTAAAGTCAACCCCTGGGCTATAAGTATTTCTGATGTCACTGATAAGCGTTGCTGATCTAAAACCTGTTGACTTTGCAGCGGATCGCTGCAATACTTTGAGGGTCGAAATTCATTTCACGACATGGCACACACTGATTCGATCGTTGCGATGTATTTCCAGAGCAACACTCTCGATCGCCAAATAGGTCTGCAATGGTACAGCAACGCCTATGGCGTTTGTGTTGACCTTGGCGAAAAGTATGGTGTCGATTCTGACATCGTGGCAGGTGTGATCGCTGCACTTTCCCCAAACAATAAGTGGGAAAGAAATGTAGAGGATGCTGAGGCAATGTTGCGTGCCTGGGCATATGAAATCCCCTACAATTCTGTCTCTGTTTGTAGTTACTCTGCAAACAAAGATAAGGCGATCATGATTCTTGATTTGCAACTTAAAAGGGAGCAAATTGTGAAAGTATTGCGTGGCAACAAAACTATCGCATTTTTTCTCTGTATTGCCACTGATGGTAAAAGTGACACGCCTTGCATTGATGGTCACGCCTACAATGTTTGGAACGGCAGTGTTTCTAACCTGAAAGCGGTTCCTGCTATGTCAGACAAGACTTTCGGTAAGATTCAAGATGCTTACCGTGACGCTGCTAAGTTAATCTCTGAGGTGACAGGTAAGGTACACCTAGCATCGCAAATTCAAGCGATCACATGGGTTGCATACCGTCGCATTCACAAGGGTTTGATCTAACCTAACAGGGGGGCGATTGCCCCCCATTCTTTATCATGAAAACCAAAAACATTCTAAAAGAGTACATGAAATCCTGCGGATTTGAACTAGTCCGTGAGAAGAAACATTATGTTTGGCGTGATGCTGACGGTGTGCAAATTGTCACCGCCAAAACTATCAGCGATCATCGCGCAATTGCAAACATAAAGAAAACAATTGCAAAGGTACGTGCCAATCGGCAAAGCGCACACTAACGCTTGAAATGCACCCCGATCGGTGCAAATATACATTCAAGCGAGGCAACGGACCTCGCACAACCCAAACGAGCATCATGTGGGCAATCGGTCCTGATTTCAACTTTAACGAGGCAATGATCGAAATGTTTTCTGATTTCGATTCTGCCAGGGATGCTGCATTCGATTGGAGTGTAGAACTGCACGGGAGAAAAGTTACCATCTGGAAAATGGGAACTATTCAACCGATCAAGTGGATGGAAATCACCGCCTGATTTGAAACACTTAGGGGGAGCAATCCCCCTCCCATTCTTCACCTTAACATCATGGCAATCGGCATCACTATTCGCTACCAAACTCCCTACAATTCTTGTGAGTGGAGAGAGCAAACATTTGCCACTATTGATGAGGCAAACCGTATGGTTGATTTCTATCGCTCCTGCGGATCTCCTGCTGAGGTTGTAACTTTCAAGTCCACAAAAAACTGACATCAGAACAATGAAAGATCTCCGCTTGAAACTTTCCGAACGCGCACAACGCGAACTTGATGAAAAGAATTGTGTGGTGATGACTGATGCTGAATGGCAACACTTTCTCTCACAACTTTTCATTATTTCAGATTGTGACAAACCCGCTCCGACGACCTGGCAGGTGACCCTCTAGGCGTTATCATTAGATCACGCGGGACACACCCGCACAACCCAACCCAGACCATGATCATCACCGCAATCGACCGTTGCTTCCACACCGCGATCCGCATCGCTGCCCGCAGCATCCTGATCAAGAAAGGTCCGATGACAGGCACCGACCTAGTTCGCGCCATGGGTCTTGATCCTAAGCGCCACAAGGGCACCATCCACGCCGTGCTGGTGGATCTGGAAACCCGTGGGCAACTGGCAGCAACCCGAAATCAGAAAACTGGCAAGCGGGACCTCTGGTTTTCCATGCCCTCCACCCGTCGCAAGCGTGATCTGATCGCCGCCGCTGTAGTGTGAACAAAGGTAACGGGCACCCTACGGGGTGCCCCCCTAGTCGCTATCATGATCAAGTCCCACACAGACAACCCCATGAATCCTTTCACTGATCAGCAGCAGATTGAAGAAATCTACACTCCCACTGATGAGGATTGGCAGGCAGTTTATGATGATGATCAGGAACTGGAAATGTACTCTCTAGAGTGCGCTTTCGGTCCCGAAGAATAGAACAATCGGGGGACAATCGTCCCCCTTATCTCACACCCTGATTCTTTCAATTCTCATGGCACTTACCATCTCCGAACTGCAATCTGAAACCGATTGGATTGCTGCGATTGATGAATCGTTCGATTTTGATCTTAGCAACCGCACACTATGGGCGCGGTTTGGAGCAACAATTGACGCTATTCCTGATGACGTTGTAGATTCTGTTGATGTATATTGTCCGAATAGTGTTCCTGCGTGGACTGCTATTTGTGACGCTAGTGATGAAGAATTGGCAGAAGGTACATTCTTCCGTTACATCGTAATGGCACACTAAGTTACATTTAGCGGGTCGCTGGGTATAAAGAACTCAGCGACCCTTTTATGCGTGAGAGCAACACTTAGAGTCGCTGAGTTCTTTATACCCAGCGACCCGTGAGTTAGGTATACTTAACCCCTGCATTCGTGCGGGGGTTTTTTATTGTTCGTGCGGACACATTTCATTGATCAGCATTCCTTATGGCAGTTAATTCGATCGATAAGTTATACTAATGCGGCCCCCTGCGTTTATAATGAGCGGGTCCCTCTAACCTACAGAGGTGACAATTCGAGTGTGTGTTATAAGGTATATAAAAAAATCTCGCAGAAAATTTTTCGGGTAAAAAGGTGCTATAATAGAGTTGATGAGAATTTTTATGATGCGCCGCCGAAGACCTTATTGGAACATGTGGAGAGTAATCTTTACATATTGGATTGCGAAGCACCCGAAGGGTTTTTTAGTTAGCATTGGAATTCTCATTATGGTCATATATAATACGTTCCGATAAAGAACTTTTTATGAGAACACAAACGGTTTACCACATTTACAATAAAAGGAATCAATGTTTATATGCAGTATTAACTGAAGATGAATTCCGTGAGAAGTGGGATCACCTAGATGATGAGAATTATGAGTATGAGAGATTGGAACTAAATAAGGACATGGTGGCAGAATCTTCATATTGACTTGCTACATATAAACTGTTAAAATTGATCTGAGAGAATTATTCTAAAATGGCAAAAGGATTTACTGTAAAGGCAGCAGCACCGACTGCGCCGAAGGAAGACTGGGATTATGATGCAATTAAAGAGCGTATGCAAGGCAAGAGCATTGTGTTCTGTCTGCCTGGGCGCGGTTGTTCTTATACATTCCTAAAGAGTTTTGTGCAACTATGCTTTGACCTTGTACAAAACAACATGAGTATCCAAATCTCACAGGACTACTCATCGATGGTTAACTTTGCACGTTGTAAGTGTCTTGGTGCAAACGTGTTGCGCGGACCCAATCAAATTCCCTGGGACGGCAAATTGAAGTATGATTATCAACTTTGGATTGATAATGACATTGTTTTTAATAGTCAAAAGTTCTGGCAACTGTGCGATCTTGCAGTACCTGGACCAGATAAAGACGGTAATGCTCAGGATGAGCGAGAGATTGTCGCTGGTTGGTATGCTACTGAGGATGGGCAAACCACCTCGGTTGCCCACTGGTTGGACGAAGAGGACTTCCGCCGTAATGGTGGGGTGATGAATCACGAGACTGTGGAGAGCATCTCGAAGCGTCGTAAACCATTCACAGTTGATTATACAGGTTTTGGATGGGTTATGATTCGTCATGGCGTCTTTGAGCGTCTTGAGTACCCCTGGTTCGCACCTAAGATGCAAGTCTTTGAATCTGGAGCAGTTCAGGATATGTGTGGAGAGGACGTGTCCTTCTGTCTGGATGCAAAGGAAGCAGGTATTGAGACTTGGTGCGATCCTCGTATTCGTGTTGGACACGAAAAGACTCGCGTAATTTGATGAGTAATTCACAAGGCCGTTATAACTTATGCTATAATGGTCGAGTAATTTACAAAAACCTCTCATTCGACGATTGCTCGGATATAATACAAGACCTATCTGAGCAATTTTATTCAGGTGCAGACATTGACCCTGAACTTATTGAACTTGATCCTTTATTTGATTAAAAATTATGGCAACTCGTAGGACTTCTGGTAACACTAAAATTGAATCCAAACCCAAAAAAACTCGTCAAGGGCAAGGGCAGCATACCAAATATGCAGCATCATCCCGTAATGCAGCACGTAAACGGTATAGGGGTCAAGGAAAATAAATAAAACATAGTCTTGGGTTAAATTAGAATGAAAAATTTGAAGTTTATATCTCAAGACAAAGAATTAGCACTGATTCAGGAGTTAACGTATAAGATTAAAATGTCCAATTGGGACATTCATCCAAGTAAAACTTGCTTCTTGTGCGTTTCTCCTGATTATTCAAGTATTGTAACTCAACATCTCTCGCACTCATTGTCAATGGGGCGGGAGATTTTTCATATTGAAGCGGTAAACGTACCATTTCCAGACGAAGACCCCAAAAAATATCAAATTAATTTTGAATTAAACTATATTGAATGGGTTTTAGACTGGCAAAACTTTGTTTTGATAGAAGCAGGTGTAATTAAAGGTGGAACTTATACCTGGATTACAGAGATAATGAAAAAATATACTGAAAAAAACTATTATACAGTCGCATTATGTGAAAATATCAATAGTAAATTCCAAAGTGATATGGTTTCACTATACTATAATGATAATATAGAAGATTTGCATTACTGGTGGGAACAACCAAACAATCACTGGACATAAATCACGGGATAGCAACCCCGTAAAAAGTTCTGATCTAAACAATCAGGAGCAAAAATGGGACAACCAGCAGATCGTAATCAAGAATACATGATGGAAATGTGGGGAACCGAAGCATTAATAACAGATTATGGTTCATTAGCAAAAAAATTGCAATCAAATACGGAAAAAAGAATGCTTAGAGAGATAGTTGAAGATGATATCACTCCAAAAAAGCATGACTTTGAACATCAAAATGAAGTTCATGAGAAAATTCGTAACGATAATGACTATGATGATTGGTCATATGGCACAGAACCTACTTGGGGACATGAATGGTAAAAAAATAGGTATAAATAAAGCATAACTATACCTACTACAATGCCAATAGAGCGTGTCAGTTCTGGGTTTAAGGATATAAGCCTTTCTCTCAAAAGAAATCCTTTAACAAAAGACATTGTTGTATTGAGAAATCAAGATGCGATAGCACGCTCTATTAAAAATTTAGTATTCACATCAAAGGGTGAGAAGTTTTTTGAACCAGAAATAGGGTCTTTATTGAGTCGTTTACTATTTGAGAATATTTCACAAGATCTAGTTAATGATGTAAAAAGAGAAATTGAAGTTGTTATAAAAAATAACGAACCTAGAGTAAAACTTTTAAATGTAGTTGTAATACCAGATTATGATTTAAACCAACTAAATGTGGATATAGAATATTTAATTATTGGCATTGAATCTTCTCCTCAGCAGTTATCATTCATATTACTACCCACAAGATAAATGTCATTAGTTAACGTATCATCACTAGACTTCAATGATATACGTGAATCTATCAAAAGTTTTTTAAGAGCTGATGGTAGATTTACGGATTATGATTTTGAAGGATCTAATTTTAGAGTTCTTTTAGATACTTTAGCATACAACACATATATTAGCTCTTATAATGCTAATATGTTGACTAATGAAGTATTCTTAGACGGAGCAACTCTAAGAGAGAACGTAGTATCTATTGCAAGAAATATTGGTTATTTGCCAAGATCCGTTAGGTGCTCTAAAGCAAGGGTATCTTTTTATGTCGATTTAACAGAATATGATCAGAATCCGATTTCAGTTGTTGTAAAAAAAGGAATTATAGCTTCTTCATCTGATGGATCACTTTTAAATAGTTTTGTATATTCAATTCCAGATGATATTAGATCTAGAGTATCTGGAAAATTAGCAGAATTTAAAGATGTTGATATTTTTGAAGGTAACTATATTGAGGAGACTTTTACTGTAGATTCATTAAGTAAGAATCAAAGATTTATATTATCCAATAATAACATAGATACAAATACAATAAGAGTAACTGTAAGGGATAGCAAGACTAGCAGCAATTCTATAATTTATAAATTTGCAGATAATATTACAAATGTAAAATCTTCAGATAAAGTATTCTTTATCAATGAAATTGAAGATAGTAAGTATGAATTAATATTTGGTGATGGGACATTTGGCAGTGCTCTTTCAGATAAAAACTTTATTATAGTGTCTTATATTAAGACTAAAGGAGAACTTGCTAATGGAGTTAGATCTTTTGAATTTAATGGAATATTAACAGATAATAATGGAAATCCTCTTAATATCGATGTTCCTATATTAACAACAATAGAATTTAGTGACTATGGATCACCCATAGAATCAATATCATCAATAAAAAAATTCGCCCCTAGATTATATGCAAGTCAAAATAGGGCAGTAACAGCGTCAGATTATGAAACTATAGTTCCTTTAATTTATCCAGAAACAGAATCAGTTGCTGTTTTTGGTGGAGAAGAACTAAATCCTCCACAATATGGAAAAGTCTTTATTACTGTAAAACCTAGAAATGGAACTTATCTATCAAATTTACTAAAAGACTCATTAAAACAAAAATTAAAAAAATATTCGGTTGCTGGAATCATACCAGAATTTATTGATTTAAAATATCTTTATATTGAATACAATTCTTCAGTTTATTATAATATAAATCGAGGTTATGCTAACACGATTAAGGACAAGATACAGAATAACTTAGAATTATATTCAAAATCTAAAGAATTAAATAGTTATGGATCTAGATTCAAATACAGTAAATTTTTAAAGTTGATTGATGATACGTCAGAATCAATAACATCAAATATTACAAAAATTTCAATTAGAAGAGATCTAAAAATAACTGAAGGTACAACTACACAGTATGAAATTTGCTTTGGTAATTCTTTCTATATAAAAAGAAAAACGGGTTATAACATAAAATCAAGTGGATTTACTGTCAGTGACATATCTGGAGTGGTGTATCTGGCAGATAAACCTATAGATGATGTTAATGGGGATCTCTTTATATTCCGATTGCAGTCAAAAAATAGTCCAGTAGTAGTAAAGAATAAGGTAGGAAATATAAATTATAAAACTGGTGAGATTAATTTAAATTACTTAAACATAATCTCAACCACAAAATTAAATGCTGCTGGAGATAAAATAATAGAAATATCAGCTACTCCAGAATCAAATGATATTATAGGAAAACAAGACCTATACCTACAGTTAGATACAACATCTTCAACTGTAAATTTAATAAACGATACTATCAGTTCAGGAACTGATCTTTCTGGATCAGGATATATAGTTACATCTAGTTACTTAAACGAAGACTTAGTAAGAATATAAAGACATGAAAAATAGAGTACAAATTCAAAATTTAGTCACAGATCAGCAACCATCTTACGTAAAAGAGTCTTATTCGGACTTCATACAACTCTTAAAGGATTATTATAAGTCTTTAGAGTCCTCTGGTGGTCCAACAAATATTCTCAATAATATTAATGATTACACAAAACTAGAGAATATATCTGAACTTGTATTTTACACTGAATTATCTTCTAATATTGTTGCAAATTCAAATTCAATTAGTGTTACAAATACTGATGGATTTCCTTTTAAAAATGGTTTAATTAAAATTGATGATGAAATTATATTTTATGATAAAAAAACAA
>Ga0208547_1001534_pt1 | contig 12650 bp, 12 predicted proteins | sample DEB08_DNA_5_FD_185501 | JGI IMG/M metagenome (GOLD analysis project Ga0208547, IMG submission 185501) | Aqueous microbial communities from the Delaware River and Bay under freshwater to marine salinity gradient to study organic matter... | ecosystem: Environmental > Aquatic > Marine > Coastal ... | reverse complement strand
ATACCGCGCCGTGAAGCCAGCACTCTATTCCGTTATCGGTTACTGTTCCTTCTGCTAAAGAAGCTGCACCGTGAGTGCAGGCATCAGCCACCGCAAAGACTCCGTTTTGATTGCGCACTAAGCAGACTTCTTCGCCATTAACTTCTACTTTTTTGGCAGTATTTATTGGCAAATCAGCTAACTTTGTTACCTCAGCCCAGCTCATGCTTGCTCCTTTAATGCCATAGAGATGGTTTCCTCTAAGCGCTCGGCAAGCAATGCAGAAACCTCAGGATTCTTAAATTCACCAAACATGTCAGCAAAAAACCCTTCGATAACCAATCTTCTTGCGGTAACTGCATCGATACCGCGACTTTGAATATAAAAGAGTTGGTCGTCATCTAGTCGCCCGGTAACGCTCGCGTGACCTGCACGCAAAATGTCGCCAGTTTCAATTTCTAGATTTGGAACAGAATCTGCTCTCGCACCATCATCTAGCAGAAGGTTGCGATTCATTTCATAGGTATCTGTTCCGGTGGCGTGCTCGCGAATCAAAACATCCCCCACCCAAACGGTGTGCGATTTGTCGCCATGACCGCCGCCGCGAAACAAAACATTGCTAACGCAGTCTGACTGATTATGATCAACCAACACCCGATTTTCAATGTATTGACCATTAGTTGCTAAAAAACCACCATAAATTTCTACTTGTCCGTGGTCTTGAGTGAAATTAGCTCTTGGGGTGTAGCGAATTACATCCCCGCCTAGTTGTACTGCCAAGGAGCGCACTAAAGCATCTTTTCCAATATTTAATTCGTGCTCACTGACCAAAGCAGCATCACGGGCTGAATCAAAAAGTGAAATCAAATCCAACTGGGCTCCACTGGCAGCTTGTGTCTCCAAAGTGACCGCAGCATGACCTGTACCTTTGTATTGAATTACTAAAGTCGCTTTTGAATTTTCGCGAGCTCTAACCACGATATGACCGAAAGCTAGACCTTTTTCAGTATTAACGTCCACGTAAATCGGGCTAGCAATCTCGGCATTAGCAGGGATTTCAATAAGAATTCCTGTTTTCCAATTCTCTATTGCGCGGGCACCAATTCGATCTAATGATTTAAAGGTTGTTTCATCTTCTCGGGTTAATTCGCGTGAAATAACTGCTGATTCATGACGCGCTAGGAACTGAATTGTTACATCAGGAGCAGCATCGGTCGTCAAACCACCGAATCTTGCTAGTGGTGCATAACGCCATTCTTCTTCTCTACCAGTTGGGATAGGAAAATCACTAGCCTTGCGAGAGAGAATTCGATCAGGTCTAGCGTCGAGATTTTTTACTAAGATTTCTCTTTCTACTAAACCGGCGCTCATCCAACCGATCCTTCCATTTGTAATTCGATTAAGCGATTTAGCTCAATTGCATACTCCATAGGCAGCTCTCGGGCAATTGGTTCTACGAATCCACGCACAATCATTGCCATTGCCTCGTCTTCATTCATTCCTCTTTGCATTAAATAAAAGAGTTGATCTTCTGAGACTTTAGATACCGTTGCTTCGTGACCCATTGAGACATCGTCTTCGCGACAATCAATGTAGGGATAGGTGTCTGAACGAGAATTGTCGTCTACTAACAAGGCATCGCACTTAACTGTGGTTTTGGCATTGTAGGCACCTTCGTCAACCTGAATTAAGCCGCGATACGAGGTGCGGCCACCAGCCCGGGCTACAGACTTAGAAATGATCGCTGAAGAGGTATTTGGTGCCGCGTGAACCATTTTGGCTCCCGCATCTTGATGTTGCCCCGCGCCAGCAAAAGCAACCGACAAAGTTTCACCCTTGGCGTGTTCGCCAGTTAACCAAACTGCCGGATACTTCATAGTTACTTTGGAACCAATATTTCCATCGATCCATTCCATGGTGGCACCTTCGTGAGCTACCGCTCGCTTTGTAACCAAGTTGTAAACATTGTTTGACCAGTTTTGGATTGTGGTGTAGCGGCAACGCCCACCTTTCTTCACAATAATTTCAACAACCGCACTGTGCAGTGAATCTGACGAGTAGATAGGCGCAGTGCAACCTTCTACATAGTGCACATAGGCATCCTCATCAACGATGATCAAGGTCCTTTCGAACTGTCCCATGTTTTCGGTGTTGATGCGAAAGTACGCCTGAAGTGGAATCTCTACATGTACTCCCTTTGGCACATAAACAAATGAGCCACCTGACCAAACCGCTGTATTTAAGGCGGCAAATTTGTTGTCACCGACCGGAATTACCGAGCCGAAGTACTCTTTGAAAATGTCCTCATGCTCTCTTAAGCCGGTGTCGGTATCTAAAAAAATAACACCTTGTTCTTCAAGATCTTCTCTAATCTTGTGGTACACCACTTCAGATTCATACTGAGCAGCAACGCCAGCAATTAATCTTTGCTTCTCAGCTTCAGGAATTCCCAAACGATCATAAGTATTTTTAATTTCATCCGGAAGCTCATCCCAAGAAGTAGCTTGTTTCTCAGTCGAACGCACAAAGTACTTAATATTGTCAAAATCAATTCCGGTAAGGTCAGCTCCCCAATTAGGCAATGGCTTTTTACCAAAAAGCTCTAGACCCTTTAGTCGTCTTTCTAACATCCAAGCTGGTTCTCTCTTTTTAGCGCTGATGTCGCGAACAACTGCTTCATTTAGTCCACGCTTTGCACTTTCACCAGCTGGATCAACATCGTGCCAGCCGTATTCGTAATTGCCAAGACCTTCTAGTTCTGGGCGAGCTACTGTCATAGGTGTTCCTTACTTTTTTTGCGCAAGTTTTTGCGCTTTGCTGGTTTGTTTACTTACTAACGAGGTGCAGACTTCGCCCCCGGTTGCCATGGTGCTTAACCGTGTCACATTGACACCCAGTAGGTCAGAAAACATTTTAGTTTCTGCCTCACAGAATTCAGGATGCTCGGTTGCCACATGCCCAATTGGGCAATGATGCTGACAAAGTAAGAGAGTTTGCGTTGGACCCATCTCTTCTTGAACAGAAGCAAGATATCCTTCACGAGTCAATTGCTCTTTCAGCGCCAATACTTTTCTCTCAAGCGGATCTTTATCTTTGATAAAAACTGAAAACTTTTGAGCTAATTTTATGCTGCGCCTATTGGCAAATTCCTTAATGCCTTGCTTGCCGGATATTTCATTGATGTAATCAACGGCATCATTGGCAATTTTGTCGTAAGCCGATTCAAAATAGTTTCTACCTTTTTCAGTAATCGAAAAAACTCGAGCAGGCCGCCCTCTTCCTTTTGGTTTTGCCGGGCCAAAAGGAGCTTCTTCATGACCGCGAATTAATTCAGCTGCTTCTAAAGCATCAAGCAATCGGCGCATTGCTACATCGCTCACCTTAAAACGGTTTGCCAAAGCCGAGGCAGAGATTGGGCCATCGGTAAGAATTTGCCGGGCAACCCTTTCGCGGGTTTCGGTCATTATTTCCATAACCCCAATGTTAACTAATTCCTCTCCCTAGCGCATCTTTTGGTCTCAGCGAAACAATGCCAAAAAAATACTGACCAGTAGGCTTTATTTTGTGATTTCGAAATTTGGCTTAAGGCTTTTATATGCAAATTTGCTAGCCCAATCCGGGATCATCGTTACTGGCGCAGTAGTTCGCCTCACGGGCTCAGGACTTGGCTGCCCTACTTGGCCCCAGTGTGCTCCGGGCTCATTCACCCCCACTGCAAGCCAAGCGGAGGGATTTCATAAGTGGATTGAATTTGGTAATCGACTTTTAACGTTTGTTTTAGCTGCAATCGCCATCATGGTTTTAATTTATGGAATTAAAAAATTTAAGAAAAACAAATTACTTTTATTTCTCTCAGCTGCACCTTTGCTGGGAACGATATTCCAGGCGGTACTAGGCGGCATCACAGTTCTTACCAGCTTAAATCCACTTACGGTAATGGCACATTTTCTTATCTCAATAGTTTTAGTTGCGTTAGCGGTCGGATTAATTTGGAAAGCTCAAAACCTTGAGAAAACTCAAAAGTCTGCCGCCTTAGCTGACACAGCACACTATCTGATTCAAAGTGCCTTTGGTGTTGGTTTGATCGTAATTATTCTAGGCACCATTACCACCGGTAGCGGGCCACATTCAGGAGACACAGAAGCTACCAGATTTAACCTTGATGTGAGAAGCATGGCTTGGCTCCATGCAGATGCCGTTTGGTTATTTGTCGGCTTACTCATCGGATCATTTGTCTTGCTAAAAGTTATGAAAGTAAAATCATCACTTTCTAAAAATCTAAACTTTGTAATCGCTATTGCTGCAGCCCAAGCGATAGTGGGTTACAGCCAATGGTTTACCGGGCTTCCTTGGGCGCTAGTAGCAGTGCATGTAGCGCTAGCTGTACTTCTTTGGGTTTTTCTGGTAAAAATGCTTCTCTCAACCAGAGAGCAATCCAAGAACCTTATTGGCTAAGAGTTTTGCAGCCTGCGGACGCTGTTCAAAAAATAACGTAGGTTCAGTCATTTCCAACTCCATCAAAACCAAGCCCGACTTCGTTGGAACAACATCTACTCTGGCATAAAGCAGTTCATTGAAATTGCCTACTTGACTGGAAATCTTTTGAACAAAATCCCGCATTTGCTCAGTCACCTCGACTATTTCTTGCGGGTCTCCATGTCCCCCAACTGTTAAAGCTGGAACCTTTCTTACCGCGTGGGAAATCTCACCACCGACAAGAACTACTGCGACTTCCCCAGCGGTATCAACTTCTTCAAAGTATGGCTGAACCATTGCGACAAACCCTGCCTGCAAAATTCTGTCAATGGCGGCTTTTGCTGCTAAAGGGTTAGTCACCCGGGAAGCCAAAGAAGCACCCGCGCCAACACTTGGTTTAACCGCTAAAGCTTGGTTTTGGGTAAACAACTCATTTATTTTTAGTGTTGCATCTTGACCCTCTTTGATAAAGAAAGTAGGGATTATGGGCACAACCTTTGCTAATTCAAGTAAGTAACGCTTGTCGGTATTGGCTTCGATTATTTTGGCTGGATTTTGGAGATTAGTTAACTGCTCAGTTCGATAAGCCCAAGAAACAAACTTTTCACGCTGATTACTGTAATTCCAGGGTGAACGCAAAACCGCTAGGTCAAATTCTGACCAGTCAACAGAAGCGTCATCCCAATTAACTAACCGCAAATCAAGCGGCAAATCTTCACAAACCTGCTTAAAAATCGGCCAATCAAAATCCGGGTCAGGATCCTCTCTGTTTAGTTCTGCGCTGACATACGCGATGCGTTTTTTAGCCAATTAAAGGATCTAACCCAACCGCAAAGAAAATAAGCGCTAAATAGGTAATCGAGTAGTTAAACAATCGCATTGGCTTTGTGGGTAGATTGCCCAGCGCCCGATATTGCAGTGCGTGGGCTTGGTATAAAAAAATTAAATTGGCTAAACCAGCTATCACTAAATATATCCAGCCAACATCTGAAACTAGCGGGAGCGCCATGCTAGTTAACGCCATAATCCATGAATAGATGACGATATTTTTTACTACCGTTTCAGTTGGAGCTACCACTGGCAACATAGGAACTTTTGATCGTTCATAGTCATCTCGATATTGCATTGAAAGTGGCCAGTAATGCGGTGGTGTCCACCAGAAAACCACCAAGAACAAGACAACTGGTGCCCAAGAAAGCGAGTTGGTTACTGCAGCCCAACCAATCAAAACTGGAAAGCAGCCGGCAATTCCTCCCCAGACAATATTTTGTGCAGTACGACGTTTTAACCAAAGCGTGTAAATGAAAACATAAAATAAAACTGCTGCTGCCGCTAGCGCGGCAGACAAAATATTTACCAACAACGATAAGAAAATCACTGAAAAGAATGAAAGACCAAGACCAAGAGCAAGCGCGCCTTTAGTAGATACTTCACCGGTTACCAGCGGCCGATGTCCGGTTCTTTCCATCAAAACATCGATATCACTATCCGCTACATTATTTAAGGCATTAGCTCCCCCGGCGGCTAGCGCTCCGCCAACAAAAGTGAAAATTACTGTTTGCCAATTTGGCCAACCTTCGGATGCCAGAAACATAGTGGGAACCGTAGTTACTAAAAGTAACTCGATAATTCGCGGTTTGGTCAGAGCCAGATAGGCAGCAAACTTTCCGCGATTGGGTTTACCGGTAGTTGGGGCGGTCAAAAAGATCCCTTTTTCTAATTAATTAATCTTCTCAAAACTTAACGCTAGTGCAAGACATGGATCACCATGAAATGAACTACCTTGATGGGTAGGCTGGACGCAATAAAAACGCAAAGGAAGATTAGTGACCTTTAACTGGTGTGATTTAGATGACAAAGCAGTAACTACAGCCCGACTACTTGCTTTAGATGCCGTAGAAAAAGCTGGTCATGGTCACCCGGGAACTGCCATGGCTTTGGCGCCTTTAGCTCATTTACTTTTTAATAAAGTTATGCGGCATGATCCAGCAGACCCTAACTGGTTGGGTCGAGACCGTTTAATTCTCTCTTGTGGTCACGCCAGCATGCTGCTTTATGCGCAGTTATTTCTAAATGGCTATGGCTTAACGCTCGATGACTTAAAAAAATTTAGAACCCTAGACAGTCTCACTCCCGGTCATCCAGAATTTGGACACACTAAGGGCGTTGAAATGACTACCGGACCGCTTGGTCAAGGCTTAGCAACAGCGGTTGGAGTTGCGCTAGCTAACCGATATTCCCATGGACTTTTACAACCCGAATTGAGTCAATCTCAAGGATTGTTTTCGAGTTATACCTATGTGATTGCCAGCGATGGCGACTTACAAGAGGGAATCACTAGTGAAGCATCTTCATTAGCTGGCCACTTAAAATTGGATCAATTAATTGTTTTTTGGGATGACAATCAAATAAGCATAGATGGAGATACCAATCGCGCCTTTACTGAAGATGTAAAACTTAGATATCAAAGTTATGGCTGGACTGTTTTCAAAGTTGAAACTGCGCCATCGGGCAGTTTAGTTCCGCAAGAAATTTATAAAGTCATTGAGAAAGCAAAAGCGCAATCTGGTCCATGTTTAATTCAACTGCAGTCGCAAATTGCCTGGCCAGCGCCGAACGCAAAAGGAACGGCAGCAAGTCATGGTGCACCGCTAGGTGAAGCAGAAGCGAAAGCTACCAGAGAACTGCTTGGTCAAAATCCCGAAGAAACTTTTCAAGTTTCTCCAGAGGTTCTCGATTACACCCGAGAATCAATTGCCAGGGGTAAATCTTTTAGGGCTCAATGGAACGAACATTTTGAAAAATGGACGAAAGCCCACCCAGAACGTGAAGCGCTCTTAGCTCGCTTGCTTAAAAAAGAACTCCCGGCAGATCTCGCTAAGTCGCTTCCGCAATACGAATTAGCTAGTGAAGTTTCTAGTCGAAAAGCTTCTGGCCAAGCACTCAACGCTTTAGCTGAAATTTTGCCTGAATTAATCGGTGGTTCGGCAGATTTATCTGAAAGCAATCAGGTGGCATTAAAAAACAGCAAATCTATGCAAGCTAAGGGCTCGTTAGTGTCAGATGGTGACATCTATGGACGCTATTTGAATTTTGGAATTCGTGAGCATGCAATGGGCGCGATAATTAATGGAATAGCTTTGCATGGGTTACTTAGACCCTTTGGTGCAACTTTTCTAATTTTCAGCGACTATCAAAAGCCAAGCGTAAGACTTGCCGCGTTGATGGGCTTGCCCAGTATTTATGTATACAGCCATGATTCCATTGGCTTGGGCGAGGATGGACCTACTCACCAACCAATCGAACAACTCTGGTCGCTTAGAGCTATTCCAAACTTCGCAGTGATCAGACCCGCAGATGCCAACGAGACGGCTGCCGCTTGGCTAGAAATTTTAAAGCAGAAAAAACCAGCAGCATTAATTCTTTCTAGACAAAATCTTCTCACTGTAACGAGCCCGGAGATTGCTTTGGCAAATCTTTCAAAAGGCGGTTACATTCTCAGTGAAGGTACTGGCACCCCGCAAGCAATATTGCTTGCCACCGGCTCAGAAGTTGCGCTAGCAATAAAGGCTCAAACTGAGTTAGCTAAAGAAAACATTTCTACAAGAGTTGTTTCCCTGCCATGCTTGGAATGGTTTGATGCGCAACCAGAGCAATATAGAGAATCCGTATTGAGTGAAGCCATAACCAACCGCGTTGCGATTGAAGCTGGCTCTGGAATTGGTTGGCATAAATATGTGGGCAGCAAGGGCTTTGTCTTTGAACTAAACGACTTTGGGCTCAGTGCCAAACCGATTCAAATTTACTCTCGATTCAATATGACAGTTGAAAAGATAGTTGAAAAAGTAAAAGCTGGGCTTTAATCTTCGCCGCGTAAGGCTTTTATCGCGTCAGCTAAAATTGCATCGCCGTCTTTATCATTGCGACGCTCTTTTACGTAAGCAAGATGCGTCTTATAAGGTTCATTTTTTGGTGGAGCGGGAGGATTCATTTCATCTTTTCCGGCAGGCCAACCACAGCGAGGGCAATCCCACTCTTCAGGGATTTCAGCTTCAACGGCAAAAGAAGGTCTACTCTCGTGACCGCGAGCGCACCAAAAAGATACGCGAATACGCGGTGCCGCATCGCCTCTTTCTGCTTCGCCCATTGGGCCTGCACCAACGCGACTTCCTCTAATTGCGTTTCCACCAGCCATAAGATTCCTTTCTAAAAAATAGAACTACAAAGCGGTAATTAAAATTCCTAGTGCGACGATCGTTGCTGCCCAAATCAATCCCACAGCTACTGTCAATCGGTCTAAATTTTTCTCTGCCAAGGAAGATCCGCCCAAAGAGCTAGAAAATCCTCCACCAAACATGTCAGATAATCCTCCGCCTCGACCCTTGTGAAGCAGGATTAAAAGCGTCATCAAAAAACTAGTCAAAATCAAAAGCCCGATTAACACGTATGAAACTACCTGCACCTGACATCCTTTTTCATTTGAATATTTCCTGACTGGTTAAGGATAAACTCACCCACCGACACTCCTGTCTAGGGGTTAGTTTTGCTCCTTAAAGCGCACAATTTTGATGAATTCATCGGGGTCCAAGCTAGCGCCACCCACTAACGCCCCATCGATATCTGCTTGCTCCATTAACCCGTCAATATTGCTTGGTTTAACCGAACCGCCATAGAGGATTCGAATTTTTTGAGCAACCTCGGCTGAATAGATCTTTTCTAAGGCGGCACGAATTTCAAAGCACATCTCTTGCGCATCTTCATCTGTAGCTACTTCGCCAGTACCTATTGCCCAGACTGGCTCATAAGCCACCACTGCGTCTTTTGCTTTATCAGCGGTAATGTTTTTGAAGCAGGCTTTTATTTGACCTACGGTGTGGCTAACAGCTTTACCCGCTTGTCTTATTTCAAGAGTTTCCCCAACGGCAATCATTGGCGTTAACTTATTTTTTATTGCCAATTTGGCTTTAGCGTTTACCAATTCGTCCGTTTCATTATGGTAGGCACGTCGCTCAGAATGACCCAATAAAACGTAATCAGTTTGCAGTTTTGTGAGCATGTTTGCACTTATTTCACCGGTATAAGCTCCACTTTCATGCACGCTCATATCTTGGGCACCATATTTAATCTGTAAACGATCTGCATCAATAATTGTTTGCACGGAACGCAAGGCAACAAAACTTGGAAACAGCACGACTTCGGTTTGATCAAAGTCTTTGTCGGTCAGGGTGAAGCTTAGTTTATTTAAATAAGCGATTGCCTCAAGATGAGTTATGTTCATCTTCCAGTTCGCAGCCATCACCGGCTTGCGATCAATTTGACTCATTTAATTAAGACCCTCAATCCTGGCAGTTGCTTTCCTTCTAACAACTCTAAAGAGGCACCGCCACCTGTAGAAATGTGGCTAAATTTTTCATCTGGAATTCCGAATTTTCTAATGGCGGCAGCAGAATCTCCGCCTCCAATTACTGTGTAGGCACTGCTTTCACTTAGTGCTTGGGCGATGGCTTTAGTGCCGCCAGCAAAAAGCTCAATTTCAAAAACTCCCATAGGGCCGTTCCACACCACGGTCTTGGCATCTTTTACCGCAGCTAGATACAACTCTCGAGTTTCTGGGCCGATGTCTAGACCCATTTCATCACTAGAAATTTCGTTTACTTTTTTTACCCTGGTTTGTGCAGATTCTGAAATTTCATCAGCGACCACTACGTCTTGAGGAACTAAAACTTCAATGTTTAATTTTTTAGCCCGAGTAAGTAAATTTTTAACATTATCTATCATCCCTGCTTCTAGTAGCGATTTGCCAACTTGGTAACCATTTGCTGCTAGAAAGGTATAAGCCATCCCACCACCGATAAGTAGTTTATTTACCTTTGGGAGCAAATTTTCAATAACTTGCAATTTATCGCTAACTTTTGAACCACCCATAATTACTACATAGGGACGTTCAGGGTTTTCCAAAACCTTTTCAAAGCTATTAGTCTCTTTTTCAATTAATAATCCAGCATAGGCTGGCAGTAATTTTGCAAGTTCTGTAACACTTGCTTGAGATCTGTGAACCACGCCAAATCCGTCGCTTACAAAACAATCTGCATTTTCCGCCCAAATTTTTGCGAGCTGAACTCGCTCGGTTTCATCTTTACTGGTTTCTCGTGAATCAAACCTAACATTTTCCAGTAAAACAATTTCATCACTGCTTTGTACTTGCGAAAGATCTTGAACCAATTTAACTTCACGGGATAAAAGGTCACTTAACTTTTTAGACACCGGTAAGAGTGAAAATTCCGGTTTAACCTCCCCCTTTGGCCTACCTAGATGCGCTAACAAAATAACTTTATTTCCATTTGCTAAAAGTAATTTAATCGTTGGCAAAGCAGCTTCAATGCGACCCGCATCTGTGATTTCGCCGGCTTGCAGCGGAACATTGAAATCAGCGCGCATTATCACGCGCTGATTTTTAATTTCGGCTTTGCTTAAAGTGTTTAAAAGCATTAAAGGTTATTTAGCACCGACCAACAGGGAAAGATCGACTAAGCGGCTGGAATAACCCCACTCATTGTCATACCAACCGAGCACCTTGACCATATTGCCATTTACGTTAGTAATTTGACCGTCAATGATGCATGAGTGTGGATCGTTGACAATGTCGGTTGAAACCAAAGGATCTTCGGTATAACTCATCACGCCAGCTAAATTAGTTTCGGCGGCATTTTTAAGAGCCGCGTTAATCTCATCGCGGCTGGCAGACTTTTTCAATTCCACGGTTAGATCTGTTGCAGAACCAACTGGTACCGGAACCCGCATCGCATAACCATCTAATTTGCCCTTGAGGTCAGGCATTACTAGTCCAATTGCTTTAGCGGCACCAGTGGTTGTTGGGATCATGTTAATTGCTGCAGCACGCGCGCGACGCAAATCCGAGTGCGGGAAGTCCAAAGTGCTTTGATCATTTGTGTAAGCGTGAATGGTCGTCATCAGACCACGCTCAATTCCAAATTCATCGTGCAAGACTTTAGCCATAGGAGCTAAGCAGTTTGTGGTGCAAGAAGCATTACTAATTACTTTGTGAGCAGTTGAATCGTACTGCTCATGATTTACACCCAACACCACTGTTACATCTTCATTTTTTGCAGGTGCAGAGATTAGAACTTTTTTTGGACCAGAATTTAAATGAACTTTGGCCTTTTCCGCATCAGTGAAAATTCCAGTTGATTCCACGACTAAATCGACACCAAATTCTCCCCAAGGAATTTCTGCTGGATCACGATGAGAGGTGATGGTTATGGGTTTGTTGTTAACTAAAATTTTATTGCCGTCGACTTCAACGGTACCTGGGAACCGACCCAATGAAGAATCGTATTTCAAAAGGTGAGCTGAAGTTTTGACATCAGTCAAATCATTGATTGCTACAACCTCGATACTCTCACCCGAAGGGATAATTTGACCTAAAATTCCCTCAAGGCTACCTGGGCCTCGCTCGGCCAAAACTCTTAAATAATTTCTTCCGATACGACCAAATCCATTTATTCCAACGCGAATCGTCACTTAGACTCCATAAACTTGTATCCAGGGCGCCATTGCCACTGATGTTAAATGCAACGTAATTCTAGTGTTCCAACATGTCTGGAGTTAGGCTGGCCTCCGTTGGAGGAATTCCTAATTCTGCAGCTTTTTTATCTGCCATAGCCAATAATCTGCGGATCCTTCCAGCAATTGCGTCTTTAGTTAATGGTGGATCGCTTAGTTGCCCTAATTCTTCAAGGCTTGCTTGCTTGTGTTCCATTCTTAATTGGCCGGCTTTTTGCAAGTGCTCAGGAACGCTATCGCCCAGAATTTCTAACGCCCTGCCAACTCTTACTCCAGCAGCTACTGCCGCTTGAGCGCTACGACGAAGATTTGCATCGTCAAAATTTGCCAAACGATTAGCCGTCGCCCTAACTTCACGGCGCATTCGGCGCTCTTCCCACTCCATGACTGCACTATGGGCGCCCAGGCGAGTCAACAAAGCACCAATTGCATCGCCATCGCGAATCACTACGCGATCGACGCCTCTTACCTCGCGAGCCTTTGCAACTACTCCTAAGCGACGTGCGGCACCGACTAAAGCCAAAGCTGCTTCTGGACCAGGTGCAGTAATTTCTAGGGCACTCGAACGACCGGGCTCAGTAAGTGATCCGTGAGCTAAAAAAGCACCACGC